>Ga0102832_1002478_pt1 | contig 11223 bp, 3 predicted proteins | sample EBPBio282013_DNA_FD_88942 | JGI IMG/M metagenome (GOLD analysis project Ga0102832, IMG submission 88942) | Wastewater treatment Type I Accumulibacter community from EBPR Bioreactor in Madison, WI, USA - Reactor 2_5/28/2013_ DNA (Illumina Assembly) | ecosystem: Engineered > Bioreactor > EBPR >... | reverse complement strand
TTATAATTTTCTCTTAAGAAATTTTAATTTAGTTTGGGGTATCTGTCAAAAAATATTTTGTTTGATATAAAAGCCTAAATTTTAATTTTTAAATTAATTGTAGGTTTTTTATAAATAAGAATAAGTTGAAATAGGTGTTTAAATAAAATTTTACATGTAATTATAAAGGATCATTATAAACAATGTAGTCTTAAAAACAAGATAAGCAAAGAAATATCCATCGTGCTATGAGTCACAAAGATATCTAAAAAATGAACTCCATAGTCAACTATCAGGAACTTTATTAGTATTAACACGATCTTAGAATGAATCTTTAAAAACAACTTGAGATCGAGAAAATCAAAGTCAAAAAACTCTTAAATGGAAAAATCAAAGGCAAAATTTGTCCAAAGTGTTTAAACGATAATAATGAACCAAGCGAACTTTAAGAAAACCTTGTCTAAAATTTCAAACAATTTTCTAGTAAAATGTCTAGTATCATCACAAAAAAGACCTTGTAAGAGTAAAGGAGCGAATTAAAGAGCGATATTTTCATCAGTCCTGCATCAAATATGACGAACATTTCAGACAGCGTGCCAATTATTGAGAATTTTACAGTTTATGGCTTATCTTAAAACAATATCTAAAACCAATAAATAAAAAGTATTGAATAATTTGGGGGAGAAATTCTGTATTCTTTAAAGTAAACATCAGATTTATAACAACAAGCGACAAGCTTCATTTTTCCTTCAGGAGTTGCAATCAAAAAGATTAAAGGATCAAAGGCGAAAGACAAGGCTATTTAAATAATGTCGTTTTGTTATACAAACTTAAAGAGTTTTGTGTTGAGTTTTAAATCTCCAGGAATGAAATTTCCCTCTTAGATCTATTAAAAGAACGATTTCCTTAAATATGTCAACCAGTAGAAAAATTTGTTTTTTATCTGCATTGGCATAAGAGACTACACTTGGGTTTAGTCCAATCAAAGGAATATGATCATATCGTTGGATGAAATAGAGGATCCAAATTTTTAAAATCCGTCGGATAATAATATACGCTCTGAAGGGACAAGGAAAAATGAGTTTATCAATCCAGGATCATCTATACGCTCCATGTAAGAAGATAATCAGACTATTGCATTGAGCCAGAGGGTATTTTGCATATCTTCTTACTTTCCCTTTTTCACTTTCTTTGAAGAAATCCTACGTTCATTAGTTAACAATATTAAAATGTAGCGTTTACATCTTTATAAGCTAAACTCTGAAAATATGCAACAAACCATCAAACAAACAGACTCAAAATATCAGCTTTAAAGAATCTCTTAACTTTTTATATCGACCATAACTGAAATCTGTCAAAAGAAAATGCAATTTAATCGATCTTATGAAATTAAGTTGATTAACCAACAAAAAATCACTCTTCTTACTGATTGGAATTACGCTAAAACATTCTTTATTGATTAATGGATCTTTCCAATTCTGAACATGTTTAATGCAGATACATTGTTGGATCTTTGGACTTAAATTATCTTGGATTAAGGTAAAGGAGTGGTTTTCATTTGTTAGAATTCACACATCTTGACGTATACTGTTTATCTCTTTGGAAACGTCCTTCTCAAACCTTTCTGCTATCCATACGCAGTCGTTAATATTGTACCTGAAGACTAGGATTTTCTTCATTCACCTTTTCCTGTCATTTATGGAATGTTCAAAAAAAGAAAATACGTCTAGCAAAATTAAATTGTCTAACGATATAATGATCGTACTTATGTTTTTCTCCAACCTTAAAAAGTAGACATAATTTATTCTTCTGATTCGAAGAAAAATGTTCAGAAAAGAAAACCATCCAAGCTAAAAAATTAGCTTGCAATTTTATTCAAAGACCTTAAAAATTATAGAAAAAAGTAAACAAAAACTACAAAGTATGAAATCTAAACAACTGATTACTTCTTTTTATCACGTCTGTAATAAAGATAAAAATCTGTTGAAATCGTTTCTAAAATCAACGAGTATATTCAGAAATAAATTGTTCAAAAAATACCCACCAAGGTTTAGATCGAACAGATTTATAAAAAAATAGACCCAGCTGAAATACCCTCCCAAAAAACTCCAGAATCCTACCTACTTCACAAAGTTATAAATTCAATAAAGAAGACTTCAAAAGATCCATTCTTGGAAAGATTTCTTGAAACTCAAATGTTTTCCAACTACTTATTAGGAGACAATTAATAAAATGATTGATATTTTTTTCCACAAACAAAATTTAATTTCGCATTCATTTTCACTAAATTTAATTAGGAATTAAAAAATTAACATAAGATTTTAAATTCAATCGATTATAAAATTCAGATTTCGGATCTAATTTTTTTAAAATTAAATCGCAAATGGCAAAGAAAGGAGGCTAAGTCGCCTAACTTAAAGCTAAATTAAACGATGTTGATCCCGCAGCTAAACAATAAGCAATCAGAAGAATTATTGATGCAATGACTCGAGGTAAAGATGTCTCAATGCTCTTTATGGACGTCATAAAAAATATGTAAACCAGCTCACTACAATTGAAAAAACTTATTTATTTGTATGTCATGAGTTATGCAAAGACTCACCCTGATCAAGCCCTCGCTGGTATTAATACTTTCAGAAAAGTACTTTTTTCACAATGAAGGATGCTGTCGATAAATCAAATCCTTTTTTAAGAGCTTTGGCTGTAAGAACTATGGGATGTATTAGAATAAATTAAATTACTGAGTATTTATGTGATCCTTTGAAAAAAGCTCTTAGAGATTAAGATCCTTATGTAAGAAAAACAGGAGCTTTATGTGTTCCAAAACTTTATGAAATCTCACCAACTTTAATTGAAGAGCAAGGATTTTTAAAACTCTTGTAAAACCTTTTGAACGATGGAAACGCAACCGTAGTATCAAATGCAGTAGCTTCTTTGGCAATATGTTCATAATTAAAAGGTGAGCCTTTAATAACCCTAACAAGTACATTAGTTCAAAAACTTTTGACAGCCATGAATGATTGTAACTAATGGGGAGCAGTTTATGTATTGGATACGTTATCAAGTTATATACCCTCTGACCCACAAGAAACTGAAAATATCATGGAAAGAGTTTCAAGTCGATTGGCTCACACAAATTCAGCAGTTTCATTGTCTGCGATTCGTTTAATCATTAAATACATGGATTATTTGTCAAATCCCTAATCCATCAGAACCTACAATAACAAAATCAGTGCCCCTTTGATTAGTATGATAACAAGAGATGAAAGCGAAATTAGTTACTTAGTTCTTAAAACTATAAATCTAGTCCTCCAAAAAAGACCCTTACTTCTTCCAAAAGAAATGTAGGTGTTCTTTGTAAATTATCATGATCCTCTTTATGTCAAAATGTAAAAACTCGAAGTGCTGAGCAAGATTGCTAACAATTAAAATATTTTACTTATTCTTCACCATTTAAAAGAATGTGTTCAATAAGTTGATGTTGAGTTTGTCAGAAAAGCAGTCAGAACCATGGGAAGATGTGCTATCAAACTTTAAAAAATGGCTGACAAGTGCGTTCAATGTCTTTGGTAAACACTCAAAACTAAGGTTCCTTACGTCGTTCAAGAGTCTGTCATCGTTATCAGAGATATTTTTAGAAAATATCCTAAAAAGTATGAAGGCTTGTTAAGCGATATCTGTTAAAATCTTAAGTCTTTAGATGATCCTTAAGCCAAGGCTTCTATCGTGTGGATTATCGGAGAGTACGTTTAAATGATATAAAATGCTGACGAACTGTTAAATAATTTTGCATAAAATTTCAAAGATGAGCCAGATGTTGTTCAACACCAAATTCTTGTTAGTTGTATGAAACTTTATCTTCATAAACCTTCTGAGGGACAATAAATTTTAAAAGATCTTTTCAGATACATTACCAAAGAATGCGAAAATCCTGATCTTCGTGACAGAGGTTACATTTACTGGAGACTTCTGTCTACCAATCCAAAACTTGCCAAAAGTATTGTGCTTAAATAAAGACCATTGATTTCAGACCAATCATATACTCTTGAAACTGAGTTGTTAGAAAAATTGATTCAAAATATTGGTTATTTGTCAAGTGTATATTGTAAGCAACCTTAAGATTTTGTTAAAAAACTTAAAGATAATGCAAATGCCAGATAAATAATTTAAGAGGATGCATAATAACTTTTAGCCAAGAATCAAAATGAGGTCATTTAATAAGTCGATCAAAACAGACAAATCTCATTTGCTAATCAACAAATTTAAGCTTCAAACACGCCTTCACAATTAATCGATGAATCTGTACCAGTAAATAGATCTTAAGTTGATCTTTTAGGAATGGTATAAAGACCATCTCAGGTTATACAGCAACCGATCCCACAAGTAGTGAATGTAAAGCCAGAAAGAAATTTATTGGATGATGATGGAAGTTCGACAACTGCAAGTCAAGTTTATACACAGCCACCAGTTGTCTCCAATAATCTTCTTTCCCAATAAAGCTCTTTGTTGTAACAAGAACAACAAGCACCGATTCCTCCTACAATTAGCCCTCCAGGAATTTTCAATTTCTTTGACAATAGTAAGCCACAGTAACAAGTCTATCAAAATATTGTTATTCCAGTTGTCTAAGTTTTGTCTGCAGGTTAAACTTCAAGAGAAGGAAAATACCAAGGATTGACCATTAGAGCTGCTTTTGAAAGAGAAGGGCCGAATATTTTCTTGGTTTTGGATTTATAAAACAATTCTGGTGTACCATTGACTGTAATTTTTTAATTAATTCTAGGATTTCGCCCTTAAACTTAATGCTAACGCTTTCCAACTCAACTATGCCCCAGTGAACATTAATTAAATCGTTCAAATTAATCATGGATAAACAAGATAAGTCAAATTACCCCTCTCCACAGAAAACAACACTGGTTAATTATAAGGATGGCCTTACAGTATTGATTGTGCATTAAGAGTCATTGATGACGTATTCATCTTTAAAGTACCATTATGTTTCTCAGTTGTGATGTTACCTGGTTATAACATCACTATTGAGGAATACAAACAAATACTTACGAATGAAGAAAATTAAAAAAAACAAGAGTCATTGCAAAACTCCAATGATCTGTAACAATTCATCACAAAACTCAACAATAATCATTTAAGTCAAGTTTTCAGAAAATAAAATGCAGGAAATTAACTCATGTCCTATGGGTGTATTCTTATGAATGGAATCAGGTTAATCGTGGAAATTATTTTCGACAAATCTACCAATGCCGTCAACATCCAAATGACTGGACCCAACTAAACTATTTTAGCCTACTTCAATCACGCCCTCAATATGATCGTAAATTTATGACCAGAAATTCACTGTTTTAGTTAAAAATATTAATATAGCGTCTTAAAATGTTTTTTGATTCATATTATGTCCTTTTATTATACTTCTCATTTTTTATCAATCATTGAGTATCAGATTTAAAAAGGTTGTTAAATCTAAATTTTGTATACTTAGATGAAAGAAATAAAGTAAAAATAAAAAGGTAGATTAAAATAAAATAAATGAATACCGATAGAAATAGGATATAATAATAGTTGATGGATATGTATAAAGTATAATAAATCTGATGATTTGTATTTTTATCCTGAATAAAATTTGCTGAAAAATAGATTTTTATATTGTTTATCAAAAAAGATTCAATAATGGAAGGAGAACAAAGAACCTACATCGAATAACTCAGATAGAAATAATCCTCATTCGGAAAAATCTTCAAAGTCTCAGGACCATGTAATTTCCTTTACTTATTTTAGTGGTTGTCGCTGAAAGAATGGGTGGATCTAAAATGTACGAACTTGTCAAGGTCGGTTATGACAAACTCGTCGGTGAAATCATCAAGCTCGATGGTGACTCTGCTTATATTCAATGCTACGAAGACACATGTAATAATTCTATTCTTATTCAGCCGGACTTACTGTCGGAGATCCAGTCGAAAGAACTAAACAACCCCTTGCTGTCGAACTCGGTCCAGGTATTCTCGATCAAATTTTCGACGGTATTCAAAGACCACTTCAAGTCATTGCTGAATACTCAAATTCAGTTTTCGTTCCCAGAGGTGTTGATGTTCCTTCACTTAATCCAACCAAACTTTGGAGCTTCCAACCAGCAAAAATAAGATAAGGCGATTTGTTGTCTCAAGGAGATATTTTCGGTTCAGTTTATGAAAATAGTCTTTTCACAGATCACAAAATCATGGTCCCACCAAAATGCAAGGGTAGAGTTACATTCATCGCCCCAGCTGGTGAATATAATATCCATGAAAAAGTTTTGGAACTTGAATTAAATGGTGTTAAAACCGAATATTCTATGAGTCATAAATGGCCAGTTCGTCAGCCAAGACCTATTATCGAAAAACTCGCAGGTGATACTCCACTTATTACTGGTCAAAGAGTCCTCGATGCTATGTTCCCATCTATTTTGGGAGGAACTTGCGCTATTCCAGGTGCCTTCGGTTGTGGAAAGACCTGTATTTCTCAAGCCTTATCAAAACACTCCAACAGTGAGGTTATTATCTATGTCGGTTGTGGTGAAAGAGGTAATGAAATGGCTGAAGTCTTGGAAGAATTCCCTCAACTTACTACTGTCAAGGATGGAAAAGAAGTCAGTATCATGCAAAGAACATCATTGGTTGCCAACACATCAAACATGCCAGTCGCAGCCAGAGAGGCCAGTATTTATACTGGTATTACCTTGGCCGAATATTTTAGAGATATGGGTACAAATGTATCAATGATGGCTGATTCAACTTCAAGATGGGCCGAAGCCTTGAGAGAAATTTCAGGTAGATTGGCTGAAATGCCCGGTGATTCTGGTTATCCAGCTTATTTGGCTACAAAATTAGCTCAATTCTACGAAAGAGCCGGTAAAGTTACTTGTCTTGGTTCACCAGACAGAACTGGTTCAGTTACCATTGTCGGTGCTGTCAGTCCACCAGGTGGTGATTTCGCTGATCCAGTTACAACTTCAACCCTTTCAATCGTCCAAGTCTTCTGGGGCCTCGATAAGAAACTCGCTCAAAAGAAGCATTTCCCATCAGTCAACTGGACCATTTCAACCTCAAACTATGAAAGACAACTTGACCCATATTTCAATCAATTTGATAAGGACTTCTCAAGTTTGAGACAAACCATTAAGGAAATCCTTCACGAAGAAGTCGAACTTAACGAAATCGTGCAACTCGTCGGTAAAGACTCACTCTCAGAAGATCAAAAACTTACACTTGATATTGCCAAAGTCATTAAAGAAGAATTCCTCCAACAAAACGCTTTCTCTCCCTACGATTTTACCTGCCCATTGGAAAAAGTATTTTATTTTTTAATTTTAGACTATCGGTATGATGAGATGTATTGTTCATTACTACGAAAATGGTCTCAAGGCCATCAAAGAACCATCTAAAAAAGAAGACCGTATCAGTTTCGCTTTATTAAAGAATCAAACCTCCGCCCAATTTAACAAACTTAAAGATATGAAATTCGAAAACCCAAGACAAAGTAAACAAGAAATTCAAGGATACTTTTCTAAGTTCTGCGAAGAAATCGACGGTTCCTTCAAAAACCTCAGAGATAAATGATTTAGTTTATAAAATTTATGTTCATTTTTAATTTTATTTTTATAAAATTGAATATAATTACTAAATTCTTAGATGTTAAAATATTTGCTTTTAAAAACAAATAAAAGATTTCGTAGTAATCTAATTTCTTGTTTTACTGATCATTCTCATTATTCAATGGAGGAAAACCTTTTATGAATTTTTGATTTTTTTACATCGTTTTGTTAAATCTTTTATCATTTTTAATGAATAATTAACTATATGATCAGATAAATATTAAAAGGAGATTTTTCTCAATAGCAATTTTTTAAGCATTCTTGAAAATTACCATATTACTCTAAATTTTTTTAATTCAAGTCATAAACTTTGCATATAAATCCTGCTTTAGAATAAAAGAAGAAAAAGCTTTGAGTAAAGAATTTTAATGCTTTCAAGCCTTTAGCTCTAAGAATTAAATTTGAGATTGAAATTAAATAAATTATTAATTTTCAGTTTTTTCAAATAATTAATTTTTTTATAACAATCTCCATCAAATATAGGTTTTTACGTTTCAGATTTGATTATTCAAAAATTTTTGAAAGTAAATAAAAATATTCTCTTCGACTAATCTAAGAGTTTTTGAAATAATTTATATTCTTTCGTATTTTGATTTTTTGGGTAAAATTAACCCTAACAAAAAATTAATTATGGTTTTTTTTATTGAGGAAATTTCTCATTTTTTTTAGAATTCTTCTTGATAAAATTTCAAATAACGAGAATTAACCTGAAAAACGAGCATTTTATTTTCAAAGGAGTCAAACACTTTCTTTTTAAAAGAATCAACAAGTGATTCTTAGTTTTACTGACTAAATTTTGACTGTTTTGAATGATTGTTTGGAATATTTAATCTTTCTTCTTTAAATTTCTAAGGCTTTAATTTCATCCCATAAAAAATTAAAATGTGTTATGAAAAAAACCGAAAACCTTGGACTATTTAAGTAAATTTTAGACCTATTTCAGGAATAATCCCTACTTAAAAATCTTTATGAATCGTTGGGGCCTAAAAATTGGAAAAAAATTTCAAAAGTGTTCAAAAAGTAGGGCTTTCGTAGAAAATAAATTGAGATTAGATAGAAGTGGATCAACCATATGGATCCTGACATTTCGAATGAAAACTGGAACCATGAAGAGCTATAGACTCTTTACCGAGTTTATGACGATTTGGGTTCAAAATGGTGTTTGATAAAAAATTCCATTCCAGGAAGGTAAAAATTAGATTAAGTTTAGAACGCAAATAAAGATAAAGAATAAATTTTACAGTAACATAAGAGTTTTTATTCGGTTTGTAATGCTGTATATCGAGGGAAGAAACTGTAAAAATAGGCAGCTCATAAATAGAATAGCACCAAACGTACTGAACTAAATCTACCATGGATAGAAAAGTAAGATTGTTTTTATGTAGGATTTTAGCATTTTCACGATTAATTTAAATCTGTTTTGGTTGAAATGGGATACGTGATAGACAAGTCCTTTTTAGAAAGGAGAATCTAATCCAAACGAAACCTTTATTAGGATTTTAATGAGAAAATATCTTCGATTTTGAGGGAAATTACATAAACTTCAGAATTTAGAAACATATTAGAAAATGATGAGTCATATTACAGCGGAATTTCAAGTGAAAAGTAGAGTAGGCCCATAATGACGAGATCGAGACTTGGGACCAACCCTGTCCTAAAGGCTCTTAATTCTGATGTAGAGTCAAGTGTGTTTGTAAAAGAATAATAAAATGCATCTTTCTAAAACTAATAGATTGAAAAGGCCTATATACATCCTTAATGGACGAGTATGATAGTGATTCAGCCTCGAAGAATTCCTATTCAATAAGTTTTTTACTACCCAGTTTACTTTCCCTGGTAAATAGTAAATTTTCAATGACCTATAATCTATAACTACTATGATTTTTCTTTACTTCTAATTATATTTCAGTTTCTCTTTTTTATTAATATAAAAAAAATTAATAAAGTTTTTATAAATAGAAGGTTATTGAATAGATTAAAAATAAATCAATTAAAATTGAACTAATATAAAATCAAATTTCATATATTTTTTTGAGTTTATTAATGAGAAAAATCTCATACAATTGTCTTATTTAAAAGTCGAGGCATATAATAAATAACTTAGATGTATTTTTGGGTTTTTTCACTGATCGAAAAAGTTTTCTTTAACAATATACCTGATGGCCTGCAGCAAATAAGTTGTTTCAGCAAATATTTAGTCAAGCTTGAGACTTGTTTGAAGAGTCTGAACGCGGTAGTTATAACTATGGGAGTTGCTTTTATAATCGAACAAAGTATTTAATGATTCTCTGTCCTCTTGCTGCTTCTATTTCAAATGAGCAATGATCATTTAAGGGTCCAACACTTTCGATTATCTTTTAGGCATTTATTTAATTTAAATTTTAGTTTACTTCTTGTCTACGAATTAAAAGAGTTTAGTATTCTACTAAATTTTCTCTTTTTAAACAATAATTTCCTAGTTCTAAACTTCCAATATTTATGATGGTATCTATTGCCTTGGTATCTTGTTTGCTGGTACTTATAAGGGCTAAATTGAGTCTTAAGATGAGGAAGAATCGTCTTCTTTAAAGGGAACTTTTTATTCTTAGATAATTTAGGCTTTTTATTACTTGATTGGCTCCCCAACCATTTATCCCTCTTCTTCTGCTTTAATGAAAGATTATGGAATAAAAGGTACATTATTTTATTAGACTTTTTAGGTTAGTTTTTCTTTGTTTTAGAAATTTCTATTTTTTCTTTACCTTTTTAATATTTTAGGATCTTGGATGATTCTTCTCAAAATATCAATATTTTTGATTTTTTTCATTATGCTTCGACTATCACCATTTATAATTAGTAATTTTTTTCTAATTTTGTATTAAAGTTTAGACATTTGTTATTTTTCGGTGTGATTCATTTGGTTTTGTTAAAGATTATTATTGTTCTATTGAAGTATTTTTTTCTTTAATCCAGGATAATTTCTTTTTCTAGCTTCGATCCATTTCTTTACTTCTTAAGGATCATCAAGAATGGGATCTTTCTTTTTATTGATAGTTTTGGTTTTGGATTGATAATTATTTTTACGATTTTGATATCTTTGATAAATTACTTACTCTTATTCTTATTATTCTGACCAGTCATCGTTTGAACTTAAATTGGGATTTTCATATTGATTTTGTTATTGGTATTTTGATTGGTAGCCTTTATTATTATTTTAGAAAGTATTTTTTGTATTTGAGAATGTTTATTTTTTATAGACGTTTTTTTGAGGGGATTGACTTACTTTTTTATCATTTATTGAGTTGTAATAGATTTATTTTGTATTATTTTAAGTCGAATTTGGAACATTTTGAGTTAGGCTTGGTTTTTAATAAGAGACTTGACTGGAATCATTTTTATTTATTTCTTGTATGACAGTATTTGGTTGAGAAGTAGTTTTAATATTTTGTCCTGATTAATAGGTGCTAAGTTGATTACTGGTTTGAAGAGGTTGTAAATGAGTATTGAAGGGAGTGTTAGTATTGACAGGCTGCTGATTATAAGAGTAGTAGTTATAAGGTTGTAAAGGTTGTTGCTGATAATTATAGTATGGCTGTTGCTGAGTAAAGTTTTATCTATGA
>Ga0102832_1002476_pt1 | contig 11229 bp, 8 predicted proteins | sample EBPBio282013_DNA_FD_88942 | JGI IMG/M metagenome (GOLD analysis project Ga0102832, IMG submission 88942) | Wastewater treatment Type I Accumulibacter community from EBPR Bioreactor in Madison, WI, USA - Reactor 2_5/28/2013_ DNA (Illumina Assembly) | ecosystem: Engineered > Bioreactor > EBPR >... | reverse complement strand
GCGCCGGTGACGAGCGCGGTGTGTCGCCCGGTTCGGCGCATGAGGTCGTCGACGAAGAAGCGGACGTCGCCGAGCGTGGCCGACAGCAGGAGGAACTGCGCACTGGTCAGCTCGAGGAGCGGGACCTGCCACGCCCAGCCGCGGTCGGGCTCGGCGTAGAAGTGGAACTCGTCCATGATCACCATGCCGACGTCGGCGCTGCTGCCGTGCCGCAGCGCGATGTTGGCCAGTACCTCGGCGGTGGCGCAGATGATCGGGGCGTCGGCGTTGACGGCGGCGTCGCCGGTGAGCATGCCGACCTGGTCGGCGCCGAAGATGTCGCAGAGGGCGAAGAACTTCTCGCTCACTAGGGCCTTGATGGGCGCGGTGTAGAACGAGCGCCGCCCGTCGGCGATCGCGGTGAGGTGGGCGGCGACGGCGACGAGCGACTTACCCGAGCCGGTCGGCGTCGCGAGGATGACGTTGCTGCCGGTGACGAGCTCGAGCGCCGCCTCGGACTGCGCGGGGTAGAGGCGGAGGCCCCCGGACTCCGCCCACGTCACGAACGTCTCGTAGACGTGGTCCTCGTCGTGCGGGTCGCCGGCGGCGAGGAGGTCGAGCAGCGGCGTCGTCATGGTGGGGTCCATCGTGCCCTGCCTCGGCGCTCCGGTCCCGCTCTGGATGGGTGAGCGACGTCTATAGGTGTCGCTCGCCCATCCAAAGCGGGTACTTCAGCGGGGCTTGGTGGCCTGGGTGAAGCGCCGTGCCCAGGACTTGAGGTGGGCGAGGAACTCGGGCGGGCCGAGCACGGTGAAGGGCTCGCCGGTCATGGCGAGGGCGAAGGCCGGCCAGTCGAGGATGTCGGCGTCCATCTCCACCCGGCAGGTGGCGTCGTCGATGGGGAAGACCCGCGCCCAGCGGCCGATGCGGCTCTCGACGACCGATGCCGGCGCCTTCACCTCCGCCTCGCACACCCAGGTGGGCCGCGGGCCGCCGAGGTGCTCGGCGAGGAAGGTCGGGACGTCGGGGGCAGGCAGCTCGCGCGGCCGGAACACCGCGCCGGTGCCGGCGGGGGAGGCGATGCGGTCGAGGCGGAACGTGCGCCAGTCGTGGCGGTGCAGGTCGTAGGCGACGAGGTACCAGCGCTGGCCCCACCGTGCGAGGTGCATCGGCTCGGCCTCGCGCGACGACGTCGTGCCGTCGGCGGCGACGTAGCCGAACGTCGCGCGCTCGTGGTCTCGGCACAGCTGGGCGAGGCGCACGAGGACGTCGGTCTCGATGGGTCCAGAGCGCGTGTCGAACGGCATCGACACGGTGGCCGACCGGACGGCGTCGACCTGCCCCGCGAGGCGCTGGGGCATCACCTGCGCGACCTTGCCCAGGGCGCGCACCGACGAGTCGGCGATGCCCGACACCGAGGCCTGCGAGGCGAGCTCGAGGCCGATCGCGATGGCCACGGCCTCGTCGTCGTCGAGGATCAACGGCGGGAGCACGGCGCCTGGCGCGAGCTGGTAGCCGCCGTCGACGCCGGGGACGGCGTTGACTGGGTAGCCGAGCTCGCGCAGGCGGTCGACGTCGCGGCGCACCGTGCGCACCGAGACCTCGAGGCGCGCGGCGAGCTCGTCGCCGGTCCAGTGGCGGTGGGTCTGCAGCAGCGAGAGCAGCTGCAGGGTGCGGGCGCTCGACATGCTCCGAGATTCTTCCCTATTGCGGACAGAAATTGTCCGCAATAGTTCCTAACGTCGGAGACGACCGATCAGCCGACCTGGGAGCACCTCATGACCACGACCCACGCCGACACCCCCGCCGTCGTCCTCGACCGCGAGCGCGAGGACCTGCTCGAGGCCATCCGCCGGCACCGCTGGTTCCTCGCCTACACGATGCAGGGGCTAACCGACGAGCAGGCCGCGACCCGCACGACGGCGTCGGAGCTGACGCTGTCCGGGATCCTCCACCACGTCACCGAGACCGAGGCCTACTGGGCCGACTTCATCGTCAACGGCCCCGACGCGATGACCGCCGAGATAGCCCGCTGGATGGATCCGGCGACCGATCACAGCGTGCGCTGGCGGCTGCGCGACGGGCAGACCCTCGCCGAGGCGCTCGCGGAGTACACCGCCGTCGCCGAGCGGACCGACGAGCTCATCCGCACGCTGCCCAGCCTCGACGCCGGGCACCCGCTGCCGATCGCGCCCTGGTTCGAGGCGGACGGCCGCTGGAGCGCCCGCCGCGTGATCCTGCAGCTCATCGCCGAGATCGCGCAGCACTCCGGCCACGCCGACATCATCCGCGAGTCGATCGACGGCCAGAAGACCATGGGCTGAGTGCCGCTCTGGATGGGTGTCGCGTCGCTCTACCGACGCCACACCCATCCAGAGCGGGTACCGCCGCAGGGGCGATCAGCCGACGTAGTCGATCACGGATGCGACGGCGAGGAACAGTCCGAACCCCAGCACGGCCAGACCCAGGGCCACGAGCGCGGTCAGCACGAGGCCGGAGGTCTGCGCGGCAGGGGCGCGCACGACGTGGAACTCGGACGTCGGCTCAGGTGGGTCGCAGCCGGGGTCGGCCGGGGCCCATCCACCTCGGTCTGCTTGCCCGACCACCTTGTCGACCGCTCGAGCCCATTGCCAGGGGAGAGGCCCCTCGGGCGGGGCCGCGCCGGGAGGCAGCCAGGGGTCAGTCTCGTTCACCGGCCACACCCGGAGCTCCCGGAACTCGTGGCGCTCATCCTCAGCGAGGAGCTGCAGGAGGTGCCACTCGCAGACTGTCCCGCCGACGAGGAACAGGCGGTGCCTCGCATGGAAGTGCGCGACCGCCGTGCCCCGGCAGCGGTCCACGGCATTGCAGGGCGGTGATGCCTGACGCGGCGGGATCGGCACCGAGGACACCGCGACACCGTACGGATGTCGAACCTCCGCACGCTCGTGATGGCGTCCCTCTGGGTGAACCCGTTCCATGGGGAGAAACCGCCAGGGCGGCGAGGTCCTGACAATCGGTACGGACCCGCTTTGGATGGGTGAGCGACGCCTATAGCGGTCGCTCACCCATCCAAAGCGGGCCCTTGCGCGGCCGGAATCCGCGTGCGGTGATGGGCTGTGGTGCGCGGGGTGCGGGGCCGTGGTTGTACTGCATCGGGGTCGACGTCGGAGCAGGATCGTGGGTGCGAACCCGGGGAGGGGTCATGACTGAGGCCGCAGCAACCATCTCGCAGCCTGCCCCCACGGCTGCGGGCCTGGGTCTGCCGCAGGCGACCGCACTGATCGTCGGAAGCATCATCGGAGTCGGGATCTTCAACCTCCCGGCGTCGCTGGCCGAGTACGGGCCGATCAGCATCTGGGGCATGGCACTCACGACCGTGGGCGCCCTCGCGCTCGCGTTCATGTTCGCGGTGATGTCCCGGAGACTTCCGGCGGACGGCGGGCCGTACGCCTACGCCCGGTCGGCGTTCGGCAACCCGACCGGCTTCGCCAACGCGTGGTCGTACTGGATCACCGCCTGGGCGGGCAACGCCGCGATCGTCGTCGGCTGGGTGCTCTACGTGCAGTACGTGCTCGCCATCTGGTTCCCGGACGGCGCCTACAACAAGCTGCTCGGCTTCCTGCTCGGCGTCGTCGGCCTGTGGCTGCCGGCCGTCATCAACCTGACCGGCGTCAAGAACATGGGATCGGTCCAGCTGTGGACCTCGATCATCAAGTTCGTGCCGCTGGCGCTGATGTCGACGGTCGGCCTGCTCGCGATCAACACCGACAACTTCACGCCGTTCAACGCCTCGAGCAGCAGCAACGTCGAGGCGATCCTCGGCGCGATGGCGCTGTGCCTGTTCTCCTACCTCGGCGTCGAGACCGCCGCGGTGGCCGCCGCCAAGGTGCGCGACCCCGACCGCAACGTCCCGAAGTCGACCATCTACGGCACCCTCGCCACCGCCGTCGTCTACCTGCTGTCGCTGTTCGCCGTGTTCGGCACCGTGCCCGCGGTGACGCTGGGCGAGAGCTCCGCGCCCTACTCGACAGCGGCCGACGCCATGGTCGGCGGCGGCACGTGGGCCGGGTATGTCGTGGCCGGCTGTGTGATCGTGTCCGGTCTGGGCGCGCTCAACGGCTGGACGATGATCTGCGCCGAGATGCCGCTGGCCGCCGCCAAGGACGGGTTGTTCCCGCCGATGTTCGGCCGTCTGTCAGGCGCAGGCGTACCCGCAGCGGGCATCGTCGTCTCGACCCTGTTCGCCACCGTCGCCATGGCGGCGTCCTTCGCAGGCGCGACCGGGCAGGACGTGTTCAACACGCTGCTCTACATGTCCGGCATCACGGCGGCGATCCCGTACGCGTTCTCCGCGGCCGCGCAGATCAAGTGGCGGATCGCTGACAAGCGCCGGATGCACGGCCAGCGGTTCCTGCGCGACGTCGTCGTCGCCGGGGTGGCGGCCGTGTTCTGCGTGCTGTTCGTCTGGTACTCGCGCAACACCGGCGCCGACACGCTCATCGGCGAGTGGATGCCGTTCGTGATGTGCGGCGTCGCCTTCCTGATCGGGATCCCCGTCTACCTCGCCCAGCGGTCGAGGATGACGCTGCCCGAGCCGGTGCCCGAGTACCGCTGACTGCTCGCTCTGGATGGGTGAGCGACGTCTATAGCCGTCGCTCACCCATCCACAGCGACCAATCCCGGCCGGGTCAGATGCCCCAGGGGATGCCGAGGGCGTACCAGGCGAGGAAGAAGGCGGTCCAGACGACGAGGAGGCCGAGGAAGTAGGGGAGCATCAGGGCGATCACGGTGCCGATGCCGGAGCGCTTGTCGTAGCGGGCGGCGAAGACGACGATGAGCGGGAAGTAGGCCATGATCGGCGTCACGATGTTGAGCGGCGAGTCCGAGGTGCGGTAGGCCGCGAGGACGGCCTCGGGCTCGACGCCGAGGCGCAGGAACAGCGGGATGAAGATCGGCGCGAGCAGCGCCCACTTCGCGATGGCCTGCGGGATGATGATGCCCACCACCCAGATGATCACCATGGCGATGAGCAGCAGCAGGATCACCGGGATATCGATGTTCTCGATGAGGTTGCCCAGCGACACCGCCGCGACCTGGGGCATCTTCGTGTAGTTGAAGTACGCGATGAACTGCGCGATCAGCAGGAACAGCAGCAGCAGACCGGCGAGCCCGGCCCACGACTTCGTGATCGCGTCGATGATCTGCGTGCCGCCGCGCAGCGTGCCCGCGCCTCGGCCGTAGCCGATTCCGGCGGCGAGGAACAGCAGCGTGATGATGACGATGAGGCCGTCCATGAACGGCGACGTCCCGATGATCGAGCCGGTCTCGGGGTCGCGCAGCGGCGCTCCGGGCGGGGCCGTCAGTAGGGCGACGACGGCGACGGCGCCGAGGAACCACCAGCCGGCCTGGCGCAGGCCACGGCGCTCGGCGTCCTCGTCGACCTCGGGCACCGCCACGCGGATCTCCTGGTTGCGGCGTCCGGCGTAGCCGGCCGCCGTCGCCCCGAGCTCCGGACGCGGCTCGCCCTCCCGCAGCGGGGCGAGCACCCCTCGGACGAGGGGGCGCATGCCGGAGCGGTACTTCGCGGGCCGCACGTCGGCGAGGTGGGCGTTCAGCCGCCGCAGGTAGTCGCAGGATGCCAGCCCGATCGACTCGTTGGTGATCTCGGTGAGCACGGCGTCGGTCGGCGTGATGAGGAAGTTGACGCCGAAGCCGCCCGCGACGCCGGCGAAGGCCGCGGCCATGCCCGCGAGCGGATGGCGCCCGACCGACAGGAACGCCGCTGCTCCCAAGGGGATCAGGACGAGATAGCCGGCGTCGGACGCGATCGAGGAGATGATGCCGAGGAACACGATGATGTAGGTCAGCGCGCCCGCCGACGACACCGCTACGAGCTTGCGGATCAGCGCGGCGATGAGCCCCGACCTCTCGGCGACGCCGACGCCGATCATCACGATGAGGATGATCCCCATCGCGGTGAAGCCCATGAAGTTCGAGACGAACGACGTGAACAGGTAACGGATGCCGTCGGCGCTGAGCAGGCTCTGGATCTTCACGGTCTCGGTGACGACGTCGTAGTCGGCGGCGTCGGGCGGGGTCGCGGGGAGCACCTCGCCGGGCTGCACCGATCCGCCGATGCCCACGACGTCCACGGCCTGGGCGTCGGGCTTGACCACCTCGTAGGTCGCCCCGACGTTGGCCCACGCCAGGATCGCCGAGAGCACGATGACGCCGATGCACAGCCAGAGGAACAGGATCGCCGGGTGCGGCACCTTGTTGCCGACGCGCTCGACGAGGTCGAGCACGCGCTGCATCCCTCCGGCCTTCGCCGGCGCCGGAGCTGCGGCCGCGCTCACGACGCCGCGCCGAGGCGGCCGAGCAGGTCGGCCATCGCCACGACGGTCCGCTCGAGCTCGTCGAGCACCACGCGCTCGTTGGGCCCGTGGATCTGGCTGTAGCCGTCGGCGACGCCCACGAGCAGGATGTCGGCCTCGGGCGCGGCGTCGTGCAGCGAGCTGACGACGGGGATCGAGCCGCCCTGGCCGGCGAGCACGATGGGCGCGTCCCACGCCGCCGACCACGCGGCCTTGGCCATGTCGTAGGTCGCGCCGTCGACGTCGGCGGCGTAGCCCTGGCCGATCTCGGTGCCGGTCACGGTGAGCGCGACGCCGAACGGCATCGACTTCTGCAGGTGCTCGACGACGAGGCGCTGGGCCTCGGCCGGGTCCTGCTCGGGGTGCACGCGCACGTTGAGCTTGGCGCGGGCGTAGGGCTGGACGGCGTTGAGCGAGCCCTCGACCGACGGGGTGTCTATCCCGATCACCGTGATCGCGGGGCCCGACCACACGCGCGAGCCGAGGGTGCCGGTGCCGATGAGCGGCATGCCGTCGGCCATGCCGGCCAGCGCAATGAACTCCGCCTCGTCCGGGCCGCCGCCCTCCCACTCGTCGCGGCGCAGACCGGCCACCGCGACGTCGCCGGCGTCGTCGTGCAGGGTGGCCAGGCCGCGCAGGAGCGCGAGCAGGGCGTCGGGCGCGGCGCCGCCGAACTGCCCGCTGTGACGGGCGGAGTCGAGCGTGCGCACCTCGACCAGCACGTTGGCCATGCCGCGCAGGCCCACGGTGAGCGTGGGGACGCCGGGCTTCACGTTGCCGACGTCGGCCACCACCATGACGTCGCAGGCGAACTTCTCGGGGTCGGTCGCGGGGTAGGTGGAGAACGCCGCGCCGCCGACCTCCTCGAGGCCCTCGACGACGATCCGCACGCCGACGGGCGGGCGCCCGCCCCAGGCCCGAAGCGCCCCGGCGCAGGCCACGATGTTGCCCTTGGTGTCGGCTGTGCCGCGGCCGTACATGGCGCCGTCGACGATGGTCGGCTCGAACGGCGGGGTGCGCCAGAGGCTCTCGTCGCCCGCGGGCACGACGTCGTAGTGGCCGTAGAGCAGGACGGTCGGAGCGCCCGGGGGAGCGGGGATCTCGCCCATGATCACCGGCGCGGTGTCGGGCAGGTCGAGGAACGAGATCTGCTCGACGCCGGAGCGCCGCAGCAGCGCGACGACGGCGTCGCAGCCGCGCGCGAGCTCGGCGTGGGTCGACTCCGGGTAGCCCGGCAGCGAGACGGACGGGATGCGGATGAGCGCCGCGAGCTCCTCGGTGAGCCCGGGCATGAGCCCGCTCACCTTCGCGCGCAGATCCTCGGTCGTGGCCATGACGCCCCCTGTCGTGATCGGTGGATCCAGACTGCCCGAACCCGGCCCGGACCGGACCCGCTTTGGATGGGTGAGCGACGTCTATAGCCGTCGCTCACCCATCCAGAGCGGCCCTCAGAGGGGCCAGACTCTCGGGATGATGAGGAGGGCGACGAGGAGCCAGGCCACGAGCAGCGGGAGGCCGAGCTTCCAGTAGTCGCCGAACCGGTAGCCGCCGGGCCCGAGCACCATCATGTTGGCCGGTGTCGAGACCGGCGTCAGGAACGACGCCGACCCCGCGACCGCCACGGCCATGAGGATCGGCAGCGGCGAGACACCGGATTCCGACGCGGCCGCCACGGCGATCGGGATGATGATGAGCACCGTCGCGGTGTTGGAGATGAACTGCCCGAGCAGCGCGGTGAGCAGGAACAGCGCGAGCAGGACGAGGATCGGGTGGCCGTCGCCGACGATCGCCACCAGCTTGTCGGAGATCAGCTCGGCCGCGCCGCTGGTCTGGATCGCCGTCGAGAGCGGGATCAGGCCGCCGATGAGGATGACGGTCTGCCACGAGACGGCGCGCGCGGCCTGGCCCGCCGACACCACGCGGAACAGCACCATCGCGGCCGCTGCGGCGAGGCCGGCAGCCGCCGGGGGCACCAGGTTGAACGCCAGCAGCACGATCATCCCGGCGAGGACGGCGATGGCCACCGGAGCCTTGGCCCCGAGCGGCACCGCCTGGCGGCGCAGCTGGTCGGGGGAGTTGACCACGAGCACGTCGCGGTGGTCGACGAGCTCCTCGACGGCCGCCCACGAGCCGTGCACCAGCAGCGAGTCGCCCTCCTCGAGCACGGAGGTGCGGGCGCCGCGCTCCTTGCCGCGGCGTCGGATGCCGAGGACCAGCAGGTCCGAGCCCCGCAGCATCCCGGGGAACACCGCCTCGCCCACCAGCGGCGACCGCGGCGGGATGACCAGCTCGGCCACACCCTCGGTCTTGCCCACGAGGACGTCGCTGCCGCGGGTGATCGGGCGCATCGTGACGTCGAGCGCCTGGGCCGCGGCGAGCCGGGCGACCTCGTCGTCCGGCCCGGTCACGACGACGACGTCGCCGGCGTCGAGCTCGGTGGACGACGGCAGCCGCTCGAGGCCGCGCTGGGCGGCGATGAGGCGCAGGCCGGGGTAGCCCGCGAGGTCGAGCGAGCCGAGGGCGGTGTCGACGATCGGCGAAGACTCGGTGACCCGGAGCCGGAAGAACCCGTCGACGAGCTCGTAGTGCTCGGCGAGGGTGTCGGCGTGCTCGGACAGGTCGGGCGGGGCGCTCGACGACGTCCGCTGCGGCAGCAGGCGCGGGCCGAGCAGGGCGACGACGGCGATCGTCACGATCACCAGCGGCACGCCCACGATCGTGAACGAGAAGAACGAGAACGCGCCGGCTCCCGCGTCGGCCGCTGCCTGCGACACGAGCACGTTGACGGGCGACCCGGTGAGGATCAGCAGGGCGCCCGCGGAGCCCGCGAACGCCATCGGCATCAGCAGCGTGCCGGGCGCGACGCCGAGGCGCATCGCCATGACGACGATCATCGGGATCAGCGCGGCCGCGGCGCCGTTGAGCGAGATCAGGGCGCTCATCACGGCGGCCATGAGCATGAGCGCGATGAGCGCGACCTTCGGGTTGCCGCCGACCTTGTCGAGCAGCCAGCGACCGGCCCACGTCGTCACGCCGGCGGAGTCGATGCCCTCGCTCACCACGAACAGCGACGCGATGAAGACGACGACGGGGTCGCCGAACCCGGCCAGCGACTGCTCGAGGGTGAGCAGCCCGGTGGCGTAGAGGGTCAGCGCCGTGATGATCGCGACGAGCCCGACGGGGAGCTTGTTCCAGATGAAGACGACGATGACGGCGAGCAGGATCAGCAGGCTGACTGCTGCGTCACTCATGCTGTTCCCCTCCCTCGTCGTGGTCGCTCTGGATGGGTGAGCGACGGCTATCGACGTCGCTCACTCATCCAGAGCGGGTCTAGGAGCCGCCGCCGATCGAGCCGACGATGATGCTGGTGACGACGACACTGGTGATGGTGACGGTCGCGAAGCCCGCGACGATCATCTTGGGCAGGATCTCGTGCTCGATGGCCGCGACCTCCTCCGGCGTCTCGCCGGCGCCGCGCGCTGCCTCCTGGCTCAGGATCATCGTGCCGGGGAAGCCGTAGAGCGACGTGAGCCCGATCGCGACCGACATCGGGACGCTGTAGCCCAGCAGCTTGCCGGCCAGCGCCGAGAAGCCCGCGATGCCGGCGACGCCGAAGACGAACGCGAGGATCAGCGGGACGGCGAGCGCGCTGACGTCGGCCGGCGTCACCGTGGCGAGCGGGCCGAACACAAGGATCATGATCGCGATCATCATGAGGCCGAGGGAGTCGATGCCCTGCAGCACCGACGGCTTGAAGATGCCGAAGGCCCGGAGCGTGATGCCGAGCAGCAGGGCGACGACGAACGTGTTGAGCGTGCCGTTGGTGAGGTTGTTGACGCCGATCGCGAGCAGCACCGCGAGACCGACGACGAACAGCGTGCCCGCCGTCGTCCGGAACGCCGGGGGCAGCTTCGACTCCGTCGACGCCTCGGCCGCGAGCTCCTTGGCGCTCTCGAGGTTGCCCGCGCGGTACTCCGCCTTCACCCGTGCGGCCTCACGGCGCAGGATGATCGACGTCAGCGGGAAGCCGACCAGGCCCTGCAGCGCCGCGATGAGCACGGGGAAGATCGCGACGCTCGTGAGGCCGACGCCGAGCGCGGCCTCCTGCACGAGCAGGATGGAGATCGTGCCGCCGGACAGCGCCCCGGTGCCGGCGATGACGAAGTCGAGCGCCGTCGCGTAGCCGTCCTCGGCGGCCTGGGTGAGGCTGACACCGAAGAGCAGGCTCGCGATGTAGAGCGCGATGCCGATGCCGAACACCGTGACGACGCCGATGATGAAGGTCTTCCACTGCCGCTTGAAGTCCTCGACGCTGATCATCGTGCCGAGGTGGACGATGATGAAGCCGACGACGACGCCGGCGAGCGCGAGCAGCGACGAGGCCGCGAGCAGGTCCTCCGGGAAGATGTTCGTGAGGAACCCGATCAGGAAGATGATCGAGGCGACGAACAGCGACGACAGCAGCGACTTCGTCTTCTTGGCGACGAAGTCGCTGACGGTCCAGACCGCCATGACGACCACGAACGCGACGACGGGGTTCATGCACAGCTCCTCAACCGGGGTGCCTGAACCGTAGCGGCCCGGGCCGGCCCCTACGACCCCGCCACCTCGCCGAGCAGGGGGCGCTTTGGATGGGTGAGCGACGCCTATCGACGTCGCTCACCCATCCAAAGCGGGATCGTGACCGGTCAGGTGGCGCGGGGGGTGACGATCGGGAAGTCGGGGTCGTCGGGGGAGAGGGCGGCGAAGAGGGCCGCGACGTCGGCGGCGTCGCCGTCGAGCGCCACGGCGCCGGACGTGACGGCGTCGGGCAGGGCCAGTGCGCCCGAGACGAGGCCGAGCAGGGCGGGGCGCGTCAGGGTCAGCGTGGTCGTCCCTGCGGGGGCCGACGGGA
>Ga0102832_1002475_pt1 | contig 11230 bp, 8 predicted proteins | sample EBPBio282013_DNA_FD_88942 | JGI IMG/M metagenome (GOLD analysis project Ga0102832, IMG submission 88942) | Wastewater treatment Type I Accumulibacter community from EBPR Bioreactor in Madison, WI, USA - Reactor 2_5/28/2013_ DNA (Illumina Assembly) | ecosystem: Engineered > Bioreactor > EBPR >... | reverse complement strand
CTAAAGTTCAGATCTAAAATTTTTACTAAAAATGATGATAATTTTTCTATTTTTCTTAATCATTGTAATATTTTAAAATATTTGAACATTTTTGAAATAAGACAAATAAAATTTAAATTGATTGAAGTAAATTTTACAATCATAAATCATAAAGAAATGAGAGCATAATAAATGTTGCAAAAATTTCAGCAAATCAACCCATCAGTTTTCTTCACTGTTTTCTTCCTATTCAGAGTCACTGGGGCTTTCTTATTTCTTTCCTTTCTTAACAGGTGGCTTTTAATCATCCTCCATTTAACCCTCATAGTCAATTTATTAAGACCCCTATTAATTGTGTATTTCCATCACGTCAATATTTTCTTTGATTGATACGACTCTGGGGCCTTAATCTTAGCCTTCAATTTCTTGAAGGTTTTTTTCAATGTTTTATTGAATTCTTTGCCTAAATTATTGTTTGATCTGATTTAAAAATTTTATTACTTGATTCTGCTCTTTTATCAAGGAGCTCATGTCCTTGAGTTATTTGAGTTGACTCTACAATCCAAAATTCTTAATTCATAAAATCTTTACGATCAATGCTTTCTCAATATGTTCTGCGTTTATGGTTTTCTTATCGTTCTTGGTACAAATGTCATTTGCTTCTTCAGTCAATCTGTTGATGTAATCTAAATTCGCCTTTAATATACCTTTTGCCAAAATCAAAAACTTGTTCGCAAAGTCTGCTGAGAAGCTGACTTTGAGTTTAGCCTTGATAAAGTTATTCATGGTGGCCTTTGGGATTTGTTCTCCCTCCATTTTTAGTTTCAAAGTTTTTACATTTTTATTATACAAAACAATCTTTTTATAGGGCCATAATTTAGCTTTCATAAATGGTTTTGCCCATGATTTTTATATGACCCAAGATCAAAGCAGGAGGATCATTTCTGATTATAAAAATGATAGAAATAACGGGATTAAATTAAAATTTGAAAAAGTCATTCTGTAATTTTTCTGATTTCTCCTTCATCTAAATTTAATTTATATATTAAAATTTAATAAAAAATTAAATAGTGCTCTTTTATTAAATCTCTATAAACATATCAGAAAGTCCAAAAAATTAGCAATCAAGCACTAAATGTCAAAGATTTCAGTTTTTTTCCAGTTAAAATTAATTTCAGGTTGAATTTCGTTTGTTTTTCTTGTATTTTTTTAGACTCATTATGTTTGAATGTTGATAATATTTTAATAAATCAGCTTAGCTTATTTCTCTTTTTCAAGGATAGTGAAAAATAAAGACTTCTCTGAAATGATTATCATGAATTTCCCTTATTTTTTTCCATAAAATAGCTCCATTTTCCAGCAAAAATATTTACAAACCCTTTAGAGTCTTATTATCAGTGTAAAGGTTTACTATATCATCTAATGTTTATGGAGATAATGATGATTCCTTATTTTTTTATGTAATTTGTGGTCTTATGATGTCTTTTTCCAGTTTGATCATTCTATTCTCATTTTTAATATGGTAATCGTCGAGAACAGCATTACCTTCGGCAGTGTTTAAAAAGTAAACCAGTTGATCCAAAAGTTTTTCTCCTCTTGTCAAGAGGGACATGCTTACTTAATGCTGAAAACACACATGAATATTCTTCCCAAGATCAGAGCCTATATGAATCTCCACTTGAAGAGGCTTATACAGTTTAGGGAAGGGTCTTATTCTACATTGTTATCTTTCATGGGTAAATTTAATTTTCATTTCACAACCTTCATGGCAATAATGAATATCTTAACAAGTAGGGCAAAATTTCCATATGTCTGTAAAGTTGGCGCAATTATGGCATTGTACATTTACTTTAGTTTGGGCTTTGTTTAGGACAATCATAAGATTTTTCATTAAAAATGGAGCTTAAGATGGAGATTTGTCAAGTATAAATTGTAAGTCCTATACATAGGACTTCTGTCCCTTGTAAAGTGATTTATTATAACGTTTAATACAACCTTTTATGAGAGCCTGGACTTTTTTAGATTCTTGTTAGGGATTAATGATAGTATTGATCATTTGTTAATCATTTTTAACAAGGCGAAATGGATCAAATGATTCGAAGATTTGGTTGGCAACGAAATTAAAATTTTTTTCATTTTACTTGATTTTTTTGTCAGTCATTTTGCGTGTCCTTTAAGCAGTTTTATTTTAACTTCTTTATTATAAAAAGTAAGAAATAATTTAAATCATCATGCGATATAAAAAGATGGGAAATGAAAGATGATATAAATTTTAAATCTTTTTAAATTATAAAATGAGCTTAGCCTTCGACGAATACGGAAGACCATTCATTATCCTCAAAGAACAAGATACCAAATACAGAATCAAAGGTGTTGATGCTATCAAAGTATTTACTCACATTTATTCAGAGAAATATCCTTGCCGCTAAATCTGTCGCATCTACCTTGAGATCTTCTCTTGGTCCCAAAGGTCTTGATAAGTTATTAGTTTCTCCCGATCAAGAAGTTACCGTTACTAATGATGGAGCCACCATTTTATAAAAAATGGAAGTCCAACATCCAGTTGCCAAACTTATGGTTGAACTTTCTAAAAGTCACGATAACGAAGTTGGTGATGGAACAACTGGTATTGTTGTTTTAGCAGGCGCTCTTCTCGAACAAGCTGAAAAACTTCTTGATAAAGGTACCAATTCATTAAAATTTAGGTCTTCATCCATTGAAAATTTCTGATGGATTTGATATTGCCGTCTAAGTCGCTGTCAAGAGATTGTAAGAAATTGCCGAAGAAATTAAATTCAATAAAACTTAATACAGTGAATTAGTTGATGCCGCTAAAGTATCACTTGGTTCAAAAATTGTCAGTAAGGATCAAAATAAACTCGCCGAAATCGCAGTTAAATCAGTTTTGGATGTTGCTGATTTGGAAAGAAAAGACGTTAACTTAGAATTAATTAAAATCCAATAAAAAACCGGAGGTAGCGTTGAAGACACTCAACTCATCGAAGGTATCCTCATTGATAAGGAATTCTCACATCCTCAAATGCCAAAAAATGTTACCGATGCCAGAATCGCAATTTTAACCTGCCCATTTGAAGCACCAAAGCCAAAAACTAAACATAATTTGGATATCACCAGTGCAGAATCATTTAGAAAACTTTACAAACTTGAACAAAAATATTTTAGTGATATGATTGATTACTTGAAAAAGAGTGACTGCAATGTTGCCCTTTGTCAATGGGGTTTTGAAGATGAAGCCAACCATTTGTTGCTTCAAAACAAACTCCCAGCCGTCAGATGGGTCGGAGGTGTTGATATTGAACTTATTGCTATGGCCACTGGTGCCAGAATCATCCCAAGATTTGAGGAAATCACCCCTGAAAAGTTAGGTAAGGCTGGTAGAATTAGAGAACTCCAATTCGGTACTGGTGATGAAAAAATGTTGGTCATTGAAGAATGTTCAAACTGTAAAGCCGTCACAATCTTAGTCAGAGGAGGATCAAAAATGATCGTTGAAGAAGCCAAAAGATCAATCCATGATGCTCTTTGTGTTGTTAAAACTTTGATCAGATGCAACAGAATCGTTTATGGTGGAGGATCTGCTGAAATCGCCGCCAGTCTTGCTGTTCATAAATATGCTGACAGCATTGAAACAACTGAACAATATGCCATTAGAGGCTTTGCTGATGCTTTGGAACAAATCCCAATGGCTCTTGCTGAAAACGCAGGTATGAATGCTCTTAAATCCCTTTCAACTGCTAAATCCCTTCAAACTGAAAAGAACGATCCATTCCACGGTGTTGACTGTATCGGAAAGGGAGTCACTAGCATGAAAGAACAAAAAGTTTTCGAAACTCTTTTGTCAAAGAAAGGACAACTTCAATTGGCTACTCAAGTCGTTAAGATGATCCTCAAAATCGATGATGTCATTGAACCAAGCTCTCAATGATTTTATGATTTAAAGATGTTTATTTTAGCAACAAATTTATTTTTCCTTATAAATACTTTTATTTATTAAAATCTTTTAAAATTCAGAAAGATAAAAACATAAATTAAAAAAAAATGATACAAAAATCTAACATCCAAGTAAAGGTAATATCTCTAGCTATACTTTTTTGCACCATAAAAACATTCACAGAATAAAAAGTTTAAAACCACTTCAATTCTATTGACTTAGATATTAATGGTCAAATCGACATATCGGAATATTGTAAAGTATTAAAAACTCAGGATTAAAAAGATGAGATTTTCTAAAATGAAGATTACTACATTGATTTAGTTTCTTTACTTTTTTAGCAATATGACCAAAATAAAGATTCACAAATTGATAAAAAAGAATGGATTTAATTTGCAAAAGATATTGTCGATGAAACTTTATAGCAATAAATAGAATCTGATTAACCAGAAATAAATATTAAGTCATCTCAAGGAAATGGTTAAGCATAAAACTAAGAAGAACTTTGATATTTTATAAAGGCTTATCATAAGAAAAATATTTTAATAAAAATAAACTGGGGTTCAGAACTTTACACAAAAAATATTTTTTTTAAATACTGAGGTCAATAAAAAATGAAGCTTTAAAATCATCAAGAAAAAAATACTTTTATTTGTAAAAGTATTGATCAAAACCCATTAGCAAAATTTTGTTGATTAATCCCAAGCAAAGTAAGGATTTATTGAGTTTTTTTCTTTTATGTACATTAGGTTGACATAACTAAGGAGAGAATTTTGTTTTATTTCAATAAAATATTTCTAACATTTAAAGATAGGCATAAAGCGTTATTAAAGATTAAGACAGTTTAATTTACAATCTAGATTTTTTTACTTAACAAACCAAGCTGAAAAGCTTTTTGAAAAACTGTTGATGCAATTAATTGTTCAACTACTTGAGGATTTTGGTTTGGATTTGAAATAAAGTTAGCAATGATTGTCAGCAAAGGTAAAAGACAATTATCAAATTTTTAAATTGAAAATGACAGGCTTTCTTGTTTTATGAGTTTGATCAATGCCAAGCTTGACACTTCTATTTGAGCCATCGTCCACAGCACTTCAGAAACAGCATCAGAATCATTATAAATGGCTGACTATGCAAGTATTTAAGCAAAAGTAGTTTCTTTCAAAAACTAAAACTTTCCATTTAAAGCGAGAAGCATCTTAAGTAGCAACATCAAATGTTTATGAAGAGTCAAATCTTTCAGTAGGAACAGCTTTTCAAATCTCATTTAAAAATCATTTATTTTATTAAGATCGTGTCCTGTAGTGCCATTTTTACTAAACATCATATTGTGAAAACTGGACACTAAAAGTTTCATATGCTCAATATATTATCGCCAATTGACTTCCTAAGATATAGCAAACAATGTGTTAAGCAGGGTGTAATAATTGTAAACATTTTCGACCTTGTTACGAAAAGATTGTAAATTCATTCGCCAATCTATCACCTCTATGAAGTTCAAATATCGCATACTTTGTAATCTATTTTATCGATCTTTTCTTGAAGATTATTTTTTGTATGATTGTTATTTTTTTTTCCATTCTTTTTCTTCATTTTCTTACTTGTTTTAGAAAGAAAACATTCTTCAAAATTATTATACTAAATATTTGTTCATTTTAATCAAATTTCTTATTAATAAATTAAAAAGATAAATTTTTTAACTTAAAATGAGCCAAAAATTTATATTGAAATTTTTTGTATTTTATATCCATTTTTTTGAAAGTACCTCCAAATTTGCGTTCAAACTTTGCTCCTTTTAACATATCAATCTATACATGCTTAGAAGACATTTTTAAGGCTTCTTTCATGATCTTAATGTTTTTAAAGATTAAACCCTTGTCTTTTAAGCGAATTCTCTTTGAATTCTTCGCTTTTTTGTCATTTATAATGCTTTTGTTTCTTATTCTCCACCCAGACTATTTGGTGACAATTTTTATTTTATATTATTTTCCTTCCATCTTTTGGGTCAATGTAACTCTTAATCAGAGAAGACTTTCGATATGATTAAAAATTAAAGAGGAATTGAGATAAGAAAAAAATATGATGAACTTTTTGTATGATTCAATTATTTGGGAAAGAAAAAAGTCATTAAATATTAATGATCTGAGTTTCTAATTTTTTCTAAAGATTAGGGATATGATGTAGAGTTCATGGTAATTTTTTGGGAATTTTTGGAGAGAATAAGTTTTTGTGGAAATTGGTGGTTGATTTGATATTACAAGTTATTGCTTAAATCCATATTGAATGAATTCAAAGCTTTAAGGTAAGATCAAGAAAATTGATCTTAAAATCAGCAAATAACTAAAGCAGAAGTTAAGTAATCAGCATTAAGTAACCTTTGACAAGTCATACTTTGTCGAAGCACAAACTAAATACTCTGACCGATGGTACAAGGCGAGAATCCTTGACTACAGACTTTCAAAAGGTAACTCATTTTCTCAAACCCTATTTTCCTTTATTCTTTCTTTTTTCTTAACTTATTATAGATTATCAGGCAACACAAAAAAAGAGCGATTAATCTTACGAGTATTACGTGCACTTCGAGATACTAGACAGGCGTAATGACGAATGGGTTCCCTATTCTCGTATCAAAAAGACTCACGAAAAGATAGAAGAACATACAGCATAATAATCAAATAGTCACACAGCTGTCCATCCCAATGACAACCCACATTTAGGTATGAACCACGCTGAACTGCTTGCTCATCAGGAATATACGAAATTCAAAACGATCCCTAGAATTCAGCTTGGAAAGTACATGTCTGAAGCTTGGTACTACAGTCCCTACCCTATTTACTATCATAACGTCGACTGTCTCTATATTTGCGAGTTTTGTCTCAATTTCTTCGCTTTGCCGAAGGAATTGAAACGTCACAGTGAGTCTTGTCCACTTTACCACCCTCCAGGGGATGAGATTTACCGCGATTAAGAGAAAAAGGTGGCAGTTTTCGAGGTTGATGGTACCAAAAACCCAGTCTACTGTGAGAATCTGGCCTTCATGTCAAAACTTTTCCTCGATCATAAGAACCTTCATTACGATATGAGCATTTTCTTATTCTATATATTATGCGAAATTTAAAATGGTTAATATCATATTGCCGGCTATTTTTCAAAAGTAGTTCTAATTTGATTTAGGAAAAATAAACTGAAAACAACCTTTCATGTATTCTTGTCCTACCTTTCCACCAAAGAAAGGGCTTTGGAAAGTTTCTCATAACTTTCAGTTACGAACTCAGTCTTATAGAACAAAAAGTTGGAGGACCTGAAAAACCGCTCTCTGATATGGGAAAATAAACATATCTCTCTTGGTGGGGACAGAGAATCATAGATTTTATACGTGAAAACTCGCATTCTGCATTTACTTTGGAAGAAATGAGTAGAAAAACAGCTATAAACGAGGAAGACATGAAATGGACTTTAGAAAAGATAAAAATGGTGAAATTCATAAATGGAGTTCCCCATTTGTGTTGCGATTAGAAATATATGTCACAGATCTATAAGGATCTAGGAAGACCAGGGTTAAGAGTGCTAACAGAAAATATTCACTACGTACCATTCAAAAATAAATGGGATCAACCAAATATTTTCCTTTGATATTATATTACTGCAACAATGAGTAGTTTATAATTTAGGAATTTTCAATATCATGTGGGATTAAAGATTGATTTTGCAATGACTTCTTTGACTTCCTTTTATTAATCTTTTTTTATTGTTCTTTTTGTTCAGTAATTTATGAAAAACTTGTATGAGATAATTTTAGTAATGTCCTTACCAATACCCAAGAAGAGTAGAACGTAGAGAAAATTTTAACTGAGGAATGCCTTCTTTTTGACAAGAGTTTAGTGACCTTATGGCTCGATGATAAAGTCAAATCTAGATTGTTACCCTTACATTTTTCTAATGAAAATTGATTGTTCTTTAATGTTTACATCAACAATTAAGGTAATTTTATCATTCGATACAAAGAATTACCCATCCCTGAGTTCATCTGAGAATATTTTTTCTTCAATGGCCATTTCATTGAGTTTGGGGATGTAAGTAGTTTGAATGAAAATAGATCCGATTGTATTGTTGCTTTTAGCAAAATAGCATCGATTTTAATGGACTGCAATATCTTTTGTTTGAATGTTAAAAGCTCTCATTTTTCCCTAAGGATTGATGATATAAAGTTGAGAAATTGTTCTGACAGCAATCATCAAATGATTGGACTCGATTTGAAGGATGGGCCCTTTGAACTGGTAAGATTTGAGTTCGTGAACAATTTTAGTAATCGATTTTTAATAATATCTTCCTTATACTCTGTTGAGTTAATACTTTTTAGGTACCAAATTGAACTGGTTATTGACGATATCAATCTAAAGGGACATGTTTAATTTATTGAGCTTGACAATGTTATTCTCTACAGATACTTATTCGACTTGTTCTTCAGTTTTGGGAATGTTGTTAATATAAGTTTAAAGATCGTTTAATGACAAATTTTACCAATTTAAAGTTTGATAAAGACCCCATAAAACCATCAATGATGTTCGCTGGTTATTTTTTAATTGGTTTTGTAATGTATGGATGTTGAACCCATATAACGAGGCTTTTTCATAACTTGTAGAATCGTAAAGTGAATGAATCCAAGTACTAATGTTATGAATCTTTTCATCGACCAATTTGATAAAGTGATTTTGGAAGTTATCATACTTTGGGCGAGATTACTTTTTCTATGGGTTTAAAACTGGCGCATTTTTGTCATTATTAAGAAATCTTTATTCATTCTTAAGGTCGTGATTATTTTTATTGATATTGTACTGGGATCGAAGACATTTTAATGATGCGTACTTTTACTGAGACTCAATCATGATATTTGGATAAAGAAGACAATAATAAAATCAAACTAAAATATGGTTGATTATAAAATAAGCAGTCCTTTATTAATAAAAGATTCAAATAAAAATTGATATTTTCAAAAACAATAACATCTTAACAAAATCTATAAAAAGAGTAAAAATATTTATTTGATTAAGCAAAATATTTTGTTGATAAAAATAACTTCATTAATTAAACAAACAAAAATTAACATATCGAATTAATAGGGCCTTTTTATTTTTAGACAGATGTTTTAAATTATATAATACAGAAGGGTTATAAATAATTAGTAAAAACAACTACAAAGAAGTCATTTCTGTTCTCATGCCATCAAAGAAAAATAATACCAAAATGGAGTAAGAAAACTCACAACACAGCCAAATGAAAGGATAGGAACCCTATGTTGGCTATGTCAAAGATCCTGATTACTACTTTGACAGCTACTCACATTTCTCCATTCACGAGGAAATGCTCAAAGACACAATCAGAACCAGAGCCTACATGGATGCCATCATGGACAACCCTCATCTTTTCAAAGATAAGATTGTCTTGGATATTGGAAGTGGAACTGGTGTTCTCAGTATCTTCGCTGGTAATTTCCCTCATTAATTCAGCTAAAAGTGGAGCCAAACACGTCTACGGAATCGAAAAAGCCAACATCTACATTCACAGTAGAACTATCATCGAGGAAAATGGATTAAGTGACAAAATTACCATCATCAATGGTCTTGTCTAAGAAATCACCCTTCCAGTCGATAAGGTCGATATCATTATCTCTTAATGGATGGGATACTTCTTACTTTACGAAAGCATGTTCGACTCAGTACTCTTCGCCAGAGACAAATGGCTCAGAGAAGGAGGAATCCTTATGCCTGACAGAGCAAAAATGTACATCGCCGCACTCGATGATGAAGCTTACTACAAACAAAAACTCGTAACTTTTTTTGTTATAAAAGAACTTTTGGAACAATGTTCATGGCGTCAAAATGACATGTATTAAAAAATGGATTCTCTCTGAACCTTTAGTCGATCCCATTTAAAGTCATGACATCCTTACCACCTCTAAAAAGTTTTATGATGTTGATTTATAAAAGGTAAAATTATTGATTAAAATAAGATCACTAAAGAAGACTTGGAATTCAATACTGACTTTAAAATCAAGGTCGAAACTGATGGTGTTATCCATGGCTTCGTGACATGGTTTGACACTCTTTTCACACATGGAAATAAAAAGATCAATCTTTCAACCTCACCATACAAGAAACAAACTCATTGGAAACAAACCGTTTTTTACACTGATTCTCCATTCGAAGTCAATCCTGGAGATCAAATTTCAGGAAATATCAACGTCATGAAAGCCAAACAAAATCCAAGAGAAATTGATGTCTGCATTGAGTATCAATTCAATGAAGGAGACTCAAAGAAGCAATCTTACAGAATCAGTTGAAATAATTTTTAAATTTCAATTTATTTTATGTAGTTTCTTTATTTTTATATTTGCAATTTTTATACTTAATGAATCCTCATAATTTAATTTAAAAATTAAAGGTTTATTATAAAAAATGAAAACCTTTTTATCAAAATAAAAAATAGAAATTATAAACATAAATCCAAGCAGTTTAAAAAGATTGCTTTTAAAAGGAAAATTTTATACATTAAAAACAAATAAAAGTAATAATGGCCTCTTGGTTTTGTTCATCTTTTTGTTAGACTGCAAATGAAAGCAATAACTAAATTATTCTGGTCAATAATAAGACATAAGAAGTCGTTAAGTATGGAAATTCTCTGTTAGCAAACAAGTAAATGAATCTTCACAATGGTTTTATCATGCTTCGCAAGTCAATGTACGAAAAATACATATAAAAATGCCAACAATCATAAAAACCATTCATTGACAATGAGTTTCCGCCGACTAATAAAAGCATTTCTTAAAAAGATCTCAGTTAATTACCTTAATTAAGTAACAAAACTATAATTTGGAAAAGAATACCAGAATTGTATAAAAATTGTGAACTGATCAAAAACAGAATCTAGCCAGCTGATATTCAACAAGGTAACATAGGAGATTGTTACTTTTTAGCTGCGATATCTGCTCTTGCTTAAAACGAAAATAACATTTTGCAAATTTTTGGTAAAAAGGATCTTAAATCCATGGTAAAGAACGAATATGGGATTTATAAGTTTGTCATAAATGTAGCAGGTCAGCCTTAATAAGTTGTAGTTGATGATTTTATACCAGTTTATGCAAAAAGTTAAAGACCAGTTTTTTGCAAGCCAGTTAACAATTAGTTCTGGGTAGTTTTGCTATAAAAAGTATGGGCTAAAATCAACAAGTCATATCGAAATATCGCATTTGGAAATCCGCATTAAGTCTTAAATCGATTTTCTGTTGCACCTGTGTTTTAT
>Ga0102832_1002474_pt1 | contig 11231 bp, 6 predicted proteins | sample EBPBio282013_DNA_FD_88942 | JGI IMG/M metagenome (GOLD analysis project Ga0102832, IMG submission 88942) | Wastewater treatment Type I Accumulibacter community from EBPR Bioreactor in Madison, WI, USA - Reactor 2_5/28/2013_ DNA (Illumina Assembly) | ecosystem: Engineered > Bioreactor > EBPR >... | reverse complement strand
ACTTCATCGACTGGACCAAGCAGGCGTTCAAGAACGTGGACGTGATCCCGCCGGGCAACGGGATCATGCACCAGATCAACCTGGAGAAGATGTCGCCGGTGATCTATGTGCAGGATGGTGTCGCGTTCCCCGACACCTGCGTCGGCACCGACTCGCACACCCCGCACGTCGATGCGCTGGGGGTGATCGCGGTCGGCGTCGGCGGGCTGGAGGCCGAGAACGTGATGCTCGGCCGCGCCTCGTGGATGCGCACGCCCGACATCGTCGGCGTCGAGCTGTCGGGCAGGGCCGGCCCGGGCATCACCTGCACCGACATCGTGCTGGCGCTGACCGAGTTCCTGCGCCAGTCGAAAGTCGTCGGCGCCTACATCGAGTTCCGCGGCGAAGGCGCGGCCTCGCTGTCGATCGGCGACCGCGCGACGATCTCCAACATGTGCCCCGAGTACGGCGCCACCGCGGCGCTGTTCTTCATCGACGACAACACCCTCGACTACCTGCGCCTGACCGGGCGCGAGGACGCGCAGGTCGCGCTGGTCGAAACCTATGCGAAGGCCGCCGGCCTGTGGGCCGATGACCTCGCGACCGCGCAGTACGAACGCACGCTGCACTTCGACCTGTCGAGCGTGGTGCGCAACATGGCCGGGCCGTCGAACCCGCACCGCCGGCTGCCGACTTCGGCGCTCGCCGAACGCGGCATCGCCGATCCGGCCAAGCTCGCCGCCGCGCGCGCCGAGGAGGCGGAGGGCCTCATGCCCGACGGCGCGGTGATCATCGCCGCGATCACCTCGTGCACCAACACCTCCAATCCGCGCAACGTGATCGGCGCGGCGCTGCTGGCACGCAACGCGGTGCGCAAGGGATTGACGCGCAAGCCGTGGGTCAAGACCTCGCTGGCACCGGGCTCGAAGGCCGTGCAGCTGTATCTCGAAGAATCGGGTTTGCTGCCGGATCTCGAACAACTGGGCTTCGGCATCGTGGCGTTCGCCTGCACCACCTGCAACGGCATGAGCGGCGCGCTCGATCCGGCGATCCAGCAGGAGATCATCGACCGCGACCTCTACGCCACCGCGGTACTCAGCGGCAACCGCAACTTCGACGGCCGCATCCATCCCTACGCCAGGCAGGCCTTCCTCGCCTCGCCGGCGCTGGTGGTCGCCTACGCGATCGCAGGCACCGTGCGCTTCGACATCGAGAAGGACGTGCTCGGCCTCGACGCCGACGGCCAGCCGGTGACGCTGAAGGACCTGTGGCCGACCGACGCCGAGATCGACGCGGTGGTCAAGGCCAGCGTCAAGCCCGAGCAGTACCGCGCGGTCTACGGTCCGATGTTCAAGCTGCAGGCGGTGTCGGGCGAGCCGGTGAACCCGCTCTACGACTGGCGCGAGATGAGCACCTACATTCGCCGCCCGCCGTACTGGGAAGGCGCGCTCGCCGGCGAACGCACGCTCACCGGCATGCGCGCGCTGGCGGTGCTGCCCGACAACATCACCACCGACCACCTCTCGCCGTCGAACGCAATCCTGCTCGACAGCGCCGCCGGCGAGTACCTGGCGAAGATGGGCTTGCCGGAGGAGGACTTCAATTCCTACGCCACCCATCGCGGCGACCACCTCACCGCGCAGCGCGCGACCTTCGCCAATCCGAAGCTGGTCAACGAGATGGCGGTGGTCGACGGCGAAGTGAAGCAGGGCTCGCTGGCGCGCATCGAGCCGGAAGGCGAGGTGGTGCGGATGTGGGAGGCGATCGAGACCTACATGGACCGCAAGCAGCCGCTGATCATCATCGCCGGCGCCGACTACGGCCAGGGCAGCTCGCGCGACTGGGCGGCGAAAGGCGTGCGGCTGGCGGGCGTGGAGGCGATCGTCGCCGAAGGCTTCGAGCGCATCCACCGCACCAATCTCATCGGCATGGGCGTGCTGCCGCTGCAGTTCCCGCTGGAGATCAACCGCAAGACGCTCGGCATCGACGGCACCGAGACCTTCGACGTCGTCGGCGAGCGCGCACCGAACGCGATGCTCACGCTGGTGATCCGCAAGCGCAACGGCGAGGTGGTCGAAACCCCGGTGCTGTGCCGGCTGGATTCGGACGAGGAAGTGAGCATCTACGAGGCCGGCGGCGTGCTGCAGCGGTTCGCGCAGGATTTCCTCGCCGCCAACCAGGCCGCCTGAAGCACCAAGGAGGACACGACCATGCCCATCACCAAAGGCGTCAAGCAACTGGTCGCCGACGCCAACGCGCGCATCACCACGATCCCGGTGGAAGAGGCGACCGCGCTGCTCGGCAATCCCGACGTGCAGTTCGTCGACATCCGCGACGTGCGCGAGCTGGAGCGCGAAGGCATGGTGCCCGGCGCCTTCCACGCCCCGCGCGGCATGCTCGAGTTCTGGGTCGATCCCGACAGCCCGTACTTCAAGCCGGTGTTCGGCGAGGACAAGCGCTTCGTGCTGTATTGCCAGTCCGGCTGGCGCTCGGCGCTGGCCACCGCCGCGCTGCAGGACATGGGGCTCGGCAACGTCGCGCATGTTGCCGGCGGGTTCAATGGCTGGAAGGCCGGCGGCGGCGAGGTTGCTGCGCGGCCCGCGCGTCCCTGATCCACAACCGGAGTTGTCGATGGCGTTTCCTGCCCAGATCCGCATCCCCGCCACCTACATGCGCGGCGGCACGTCCAAGGGCGTGTTCTTCCGCCTCGACGACCTGCCGCAGGCCGCACGCGTGCCCGGTCGCGCGCGCGATCACCTGCTGCAGCGGGTGATCGGCTCGCCCGATCCCTACGGCAAGCACACCGACGGCATGGGCGGGGCGACCTCGAGCACCAGCAAGGTGGTCATCATCTCGAAGGCGACGCAGCCCGGGCACGACGTCGACTACCTCTACGGCCAGGTGCCGATGGAAGGCGATTTCATCGACTGGAGCGGCAACTGCGGCAACCTCTCCTCCGCGGTCGGGCCGTTCGCGATCGCCAGCGGCTTCATCGACCCGGCGCGTTTCGCCGCCGATGGCATTTGCACCGTGCGCATCTGGCAGGCCAACATCGGCAAGACCATCGTCGCGCACGTGCCGGTGGCGGGCGGCGCCGTGCAGGAGATGGGCGATTTCGAACTCGACGGCGTGGCGTTCCCGGCGGCGGAGATCGCGCTGGAGTTCCTCGACCCCGCCGACGAGGGCGAAGGCGAGGGCGGTGGCGCGATGTTCCCGACCGGCCATGCCGTCGATGCGCTCGACGTGCCCGGCGTCGGCACGTTCCAGGCGACCCTGATCAACGCCGGCGTGCCGGTGGTGTTCGTCGAAGCCGCGGCGCTCGGCTACGACGGCACCGAGCTGCAGCCGGCGATCAACGAGGACAAGGCGGCGCTGGCCAGGCTGGAGGCGATCCGCGTGGCCGGTGCGATCCGCATGGGCCTGGCGGCCTATGCCGCGCAGGCCGCGGCGCGCCCGCTGACGCCGAAGGTCGCCTTCGTCGCGCCGCCGAAGGATTACGTGTCCAGCAGCGGCAAGGCGATCGCCGCCGGCGACATCGACCTCAACGTGCGCGCGATGTCGATGGGCAAGCTGCACCACGCGATGATGGGCACCGCTTCGGTCGCCATCGCCACCGCCGCGGCGGTGCCGGGCACCGTGGTCAATGCCGCGGCCGGTGGCGGCACGCGCGACGCGGTGCGTTTCGGGCATCCGTCGGGCACCCTGCGCGTCGGCGCTGAGGTGAAGCAGGTCGACGGCCAGTGGGCCGCGACCAAGGCGGTGATGTCGCGTTCGGCGCGGGTGCTGATGGACGGCGCGGTGCGGGTGCCGGCGGATTCGTTCTGAGCGGGGTGAGCGGGGGATGACGGACGCGCGATCCGCGTCCGGAGGTCAATCGCCCTTCCTGCCGAAACGCTCGCCGAAGAAATCGCCGTCGTTCCAGCGTGGCCGCTGCGCCGCGTCGCCGACGATCCGGCCGATGCGCGCGTTGAGCATCGCCAGCCGCGCGGCATCGCCGTACTGGATCGGCAGGTCGGGCTGGTCGCAGGGCTGGTGGTAGCAGTGGCGCAGGAACCAGGTCGAGGCGGCCTTCGGGTCCTGGTCCTGGTTGGCGGGCACCACGCCGCCCGTCAGGTACACCGCGGGAATGCCGGCGCGCACGAAGGCGTACTGGTCGCTGCGCACGAACACGGCTTCCTCCGGGAACGGATCGGGCGAGAGCGTCACCCCGATCTCCTTGGCCGCCGTCTCCAGCACCGCGCCCAGCGAGGAATGGTCGACGCCGATCGGCACCACGTCGGTGGTCGGCGCGGTCAGGATCGGCATGTCCATGTTGATGTTCGCCACCGGGGTGGTGCCGGCGCCGGCGTGGTGCGCGAACCATTCGGCGCCGAGCAGGCCCTTTTCCTCGCCGGTCAGCGCGATGAACAGCAGCGAACGCTTCGGCGCGGCGCCCGTTTTCAGTTCGCGCGCGGCCTCCAGCAGGATCGCCACGCCCAGCGCGTTGTCGAGCGCGCCGTTGTAGATGCGGTCCTCGCGGCCCTGCGCATCCTTGACCGGCGCGCCGATGCCGACGTGGTCGAGGTGCGCGGTGTAGACCACCGATTCCGCCGCCAGCGCCGCGTCGCCGCCGGGAATGCGGCCGACCACGTTGCGCGATTCCAGTGGTTCGATCTTCGTGCGTCCGCCCAGCCGCAGCGTGCCGGGCAGCGCGAAGCCGCGCAGTTCACCCTTGCGCGCGGCATCGAACAGCTGCGCCGCCGAACGGTCGCCACCGGCGAACAGCGCATCCGCGGCCGCGGCGCTGATGACGGCGGTGGCCTGCAGCTGCGGCCAGGTGTCGATGCCGCGACCGTCGGCGCCGCGCAGGCGCATCGACGGCTTGCCGGCGTTCTGCACCGCGCGTGCCCACGGGTGACGCACCTCGTCGTCGGCGGTGTTGACGTAGACCACGCCCACCGCGCCACGCTCCGCCAGGTTGCGCAGCTTCTCGCGGCTGGAGGCATGGAACGCGCGCCGGGTGTCGTCGAAGCTTGCCGGCGCGCCGCCGAACACCACCGCGATCCTGCCGGCGAGGTCGAGTCCGGCGAAGTCGTCGTGGCCCAGTTCCGGCGCATGCACCGCCTGGCCGACGAACACCGCCGGCGCCTCCAGCGACGCATCGGGCGTGTTGAAGTTCGGCATCGGCAGGAACTGGTCGCGGACCTTCAGCGCGGTCGTCCTGCCATCGCGCACGATCTCGAAGCGCGCGCCGTCGTCCTGCAGCGTCGCCTTCAGCAGCGGCACCGACTGGAAGAAGCGGCCGTCGTCGCCGGCCGGCTCCAGGCCGAGCTGCGCATAGCGCCGGGCCACGTATTCGGCGGCACGGTCGTAGCCGGGCGTGCCGGTCTCGCGGCCTTCCATCGCGTCGTCGGCGAGCGCGCGCACGTCGGCCTCGATGCGCTGGCCGGCGGGCGTGTCGTTGCGCGGTGGCGGCACCGCCGGGAGCGCCGGCGGCGCGTCCGCGACGGCGGCCGGGTCGGCGGGCGCGGGATCGCGCTGGCAGGCCGCGAGGGCGAGCAGGGCGGGCAACAGCAGCAGCAACGACGGCAGCGACGACGGGGAGCGCGACATGACGGGTCCGGACACGGGGCTGCCGGGACGCTAGCATCGGCCCTGCGCAGCGACAACACGCGGGCGCTCGCGGGGGGCGCGATTGATCCGGGTCAATGCGGCGTGCACGCGCCGCGGGCGACCATGCCATGCGGGATCGGAGGCGTCGCGCCTGCCGATCCGGCGCCATCGCGATACCGGCCGCGCGGACCCGGCACCGAGGTTCCGCGGCGCGTTCCCCCGACCCCAAGGAGACCGACATGGCCCCAGCATCCGACCTCCCCCTCGCCCTGTGGCAAGCCAACCTCGACCTGCAGATGCGGATCGCGCGACTGCTGCAGGACAACGGCCGCGAATGGCTGGACATGGGCCTGCGCGCCGTCGGCGAGGGCGCCTTCGAATTCGATGCCGAATCGCGCGCGCTGTGGCGCAGCGGCGACTGGCAGGCGCTGGCGGCGCTGCCGGTGGAAACGTTGTGGCGCCAGCTGGAACAGCGCGTCGGCGACGGCCAGGCGCTGGCCCAGGTCGCGCTGAGCGCGCAGGACGCGTTCGCCGGCGGCGTGGCGTCTGCGCTGCAGGACTGGCAGGCGACCGTGACCCGGGCGCTGTCCGACGCCGGCGTCGGTACCGCCGGGGCCGGCCTGTCCCCGTTCGACGCCTGGCATGAGGCGCTCGCGCCGTGGCGCGAGGCGTTGTCGCAGCTGCAGGCCTCGGTCGCGGCGGTCGCCCCGGCCATGGCCACGGCGGCGGCCGCTGCGCCGGGCCGCAAGCCCGCGCCGGCAGCCGCGCCGCGCGAACCGGCTGCCAGGAAGCCGGCTGCGAAGAAGAAGGCGGCGGCGAAGGCCAGGCCGAAGGGACCGCACAAGCGTGGCGGTTGACGCCCGCGCCGCCGTGCCGCGTTGGCACGCGCTGGAGGCGGACGCGGTCCTGCAAGGGCTGGAAGCGACGCGCGACGGGCTCGATGCGGCCCAGGTGGAGGCGCGCCTGCGCGCGCACGGCCCGAATGCGCTGCCGCCGCCGGAACGCACGCCGGCATGGCGGCGCTTCCTGCACCATTTCAATGATCCGCTGATCCTGTTCCTGCTCGCGGCCGCGGTGGTCGCCGCGTTCCTGCGCCACTACGTCGATGCCGGCGTGATCGCGGGCGTGGTGCTGATCAACGCCATCGTCGGCTACGTGCAGGAAGGCCGCGCCGAGCAGGCGCTGTCGGCGCTGCGCTCGATGCTGGCGCCCTCGGCGCGCGTGCTGCGCGAAGGCGAACGCGCGCTGGTGCCGGTGGAGACGCTGGTGCCCGGCGACGTGCTGCTGCTGGAGGCGGGCGACCGCATCCCGGCCGACGCGCGCCTGCTGCGCGGCCGCGGCCTGCGCGTCGACGAATCGGTGCTGACCGGCGAATCGGTACCGGTGGAGAAGCTGGCCGACGCGGTCGGCGACGCCGCCGACCTCGGCGAACGCACCTCGATGCTCTACTCCGGCACGCTGGTGGCGGCTGGACAGGCCAGCGCGGTGGTGGTCGCCACCGGCGTGCACACCGAGATCGGCCACATCGGCACCCTGCTCGGCCAGGTGGACACGCTGACCACGCCGCTGCTGCGGCAGATCCAGCGCTTCGGCAAGGCGTTCACCGCGATCGCGATTTCCGCGTCGGCGGCGCTGTTCGTGTTCGCGGTGGCGTTCCGCGGCTACGACTGGGTCGATGCGCTGATGATCGTGGTCGCGCTGGCGGTGGGCGTGGTGCCGGAAAGCCTGCCGGCGGTGATCACGATCACGCTGGCGATCGGCGTGCGCCGCATGGCGGCGCGCAACGCCATCGTGCGCCGGCTGCCGGCGGTGGAGACGCTGGGCGCGACCACGGTCATCTGTTCCGACAAGACCGGCACGCTTACCCGCAACGAGATGACCGCGCGCAGCGTGGTGACCACCGCGGGCATCGTCGACGCCGACGGCGCCGGCTACGCGCCCGAAGGCGCGCTGTCGGCGCGGCAGGGCGGCGATGTCGCGCGCGCTGCGGCGCAGCGCGTGGCGCGCATCGGCCTGCTGTGCAACGACGCGCAGCTGCTGGACGCCGGCGCCGGGCGCTGGCGCGTCGATGGCGATCCGATGGAAGGCGCGCTGCTCGCGCTCGCCGGCAAGGCCGGCTTCGACCCCGCCGCCCTGCGCAGCGCGCATCCGCGCCTGGACGAGGTGCCGTTCGACGCCGCGCACCGGTTCATGGCCACGCTGCATGCGCAGGACGGCGAAGGCGCGCTGATGTGCGTGAAGGGCGCGCCGGAGCAGATGCTGGCGCTGTGCACGGCGCAGGCCGATGGCGATGGCCGCGAACACATCGTCGGCTTCATCGACCCGCCGCGCGAGGAAGCGATCCGCGCCGTCGCCGACTGCCGCGGCGCCGGCATCGCGGTGAAGATGATCACCGGCGACCACGCCGCCACCGCCGCCGCGATCGCCGCGCAGCTGAAGCTGGCCGACGAGATCCGCGTGGTCACCGGGCAGGCGCTCGAAGGCGTGCCCGATGCCGAACTGCCGCCGCTGGCCGAGTCCGCCAGCGTGTTCGCGCGCACCACGCCCGAGCACAAGCTGCGCATCGTGCGCGCGCTGCAGTCGCGCGGGCACACGGTGGCGATGACCGGCGACGGCGTCAACGATGCGCCGTCGCTGAAGCAGGCCGACATCGGCATCGCGATGGGCCACAAGGGCACCGAGGCGGCGAAGGAGGCCAGCGAGATGGTGCTGGCCGACGACAACTTCGCCTCGATCGACGCCGCCGTGCACGAGGGCCGCGCGGTCTACGACAACATCCGCAAGGTGATCGCGTGGACGCTGCCGACCAACGGCGGCGAAGCGCTGGCGGTGGTGCTGGCGATCGTGTTCGGCTGGGTGCTGCCGATGACCGCGCCGCAGATCCTGTGGATCAACATGGTGCTGACCGTCACCCTCGGCCTCGCGCTGGCGTTCGAGCCGCCGGAGCAGGGCGTGATGCGGCGTCCGCCGCGGCGTCGCGACGCGCCGCTGGTGTCGGGCTTCATGCTCTGGCGCATCGTGCTGGTGTCGGTGCTGTTCAGCGTCGGCGCGTTCGGCATCTATGCCTGGGCGCAGGCGCGCGGGCACGACATCGCCACCGCGCGCACGATGGTGGTCAACATGTTCTGCGTGATGGAGATCTTCTACCTGTTCAGCGTGCGCTACCTGCACGGCACCTCGTTCTCGCTGCGTGGCCTGCGCGGCACGCCCGCGGTGCTGTGGGCGGTGGCGGCGGTGGTGCTGGCGCAGCTGGCGTTCACCTACCTGCCGTGGATGCATGCATTGTTCGACAGTCGCCCGGTGCCGCTGTTCGAGGGCGTGGTGATCGTGCTTGCCGGGGCTGCCATGATGGCCCTGCTCGAAGGCGAGAAGTGGCTGCTCAGGAGGCTGGACGTGTTCGACGAACTGAAACTGGACGCGAACGCCGCGACGGCGGGAGCCACGCCATGAGCCGCGACGCGGGCACGCCTACGGTCGTGCTGGCGACCGACCTCGGCATGCGCTGCGATCGCGCCACCGCGCGCGCGAAGCGCCTGGCCGACGCGTCCGCAGGCGCCGGCATCGCCGCGACGGTGGTGGCGCCGGCGGACGCCATCGCGCGCGAGGTGCTGGCCCGGGATGCCCCGGCGTGGTACCTGCCGGTGTCGCCGTTGGTGCGCGCGCGCAACCAGCTGCAGCGCGAGTTCGAAGAACGCGATGGCTGGTCGGTCCGCATCGGCGAAGGCGAGCCGGCCGCGTTCCTCGGCCGGCAACTGGACGAGGCTGGCGACGATGCGCTGGTGGTCACCGGCCCGGTGCGCGAAGGCGTGCTCGGGCCGACGGTGCTGGGCTCGACCGTGGACGCGCTGCTGCGGCGGCCGCGGCTGTCGCTGCTGGTGGTGCGTGAACCGGTGCAGGCCGACTACCGGCGATTGCTGGTCACGACGGATTTCTCCGCGCCCTCCGGGCAGGCGCTGCTGCGCGCACGCGCGTTGTTCCCGGCGGCAAGCCTGGTCGTGCTGCACGGCTTCGGCGTGCCGATGCTGGGCATGATGGACACCGGACAGGACGAGGCGATCGCGCAGGCCGCGCGCCAGGCGCACGAACAGGGCCAGGACTTCCTGCGCGATTGCGGGCTGGGCGACGGCGAGGCGACGCTGCTGGTCGAGCACGGCGATCCGGCGCGGCTGGTGCGCCAGCATCTGGACACCTACGGCGACAGCCTGGTGGTGGCCGGCACCCACGGCCGCGGCGCGATGTACGCATTGGTGGTGGGCAGCGTGGCGCGGCGCATCGTCGCCTCCGGCGACGCCGACGTGCTGCTGGTGCGTGGCTGAGCGCGTGCCCGATACTGCCGGCCCCGGGAGGACGCGATGACCACGGACGACGACGACCTGCGCATCCTGCGCAACCGCACCTTCGACGAACTGAACGTCGGCGACAGCGCCTGCATCGAGCGCACGCTGACGCAGGAGGACATCCAGCTGTTCGCGGTGCTGTCGGGCGACCTGAACCCGCAGCACATCGACCCGGCCTTCGCCGCCTCGACCCGCTTCCACGGCGTGATCGCGCACGGCATGTGGGGCGGGGCGCTGATCTCGGCGGTGCTCGGCACGCGCCTGCCCGGCCCCGGCACGATCTACCTCGGCCAGACGCTGCGCTTTCGCGCGCCGGTGAAGCTCGGCGACCGGCTGTCGATCCGGGTCACCGTCGACGCGCTCGATCCCGCCACCCGGCGCGTCACCCTGACCTGCGCCTGCACCAACCAGTCCGGCAACCTCGTGATCGAGGGCGAAGCGGAGGTGATCGCGCCGGACGAACGCATCGAGCGCGCGCGCACCGCGCTGCCGGAAATCCGCGTCGACGTCGCCGGCAACGACGGCCTCGCGCGCCTGCTCGCCCACGTCGCGTCGATGGAGGCGATCCGCGTCGCCGTGGTCCATCCCTGCGATGCGCTCAGCCTGTCCGGCGCGCTGGATGCGCGCGATGCCGGCCTGATCGTGCCGGTGCTGGTCGGCCCGCGCGCGCGCATCGAGGCGGTGGCGGCGGAGGCCGGCATCGACCTGTCCGGCGTCGCCATCGAGGACGTGGCGCACAGCCACGCCGCCGCCGCGCGCGCCGCCGAACTCGCGCGCGAGGGCCGGGCCGAGGCGCTGATGAAGGGCAGCCTGCACACCGACGAGCTGATGGCGGTGGTGGTGGCGCGCGAATCGGGCCTGCGCACCAAGCGCCGCGTCAGCCACTGTTTCGTGCTGCAGACGCCGCACTACCCGCGCCCGTTCATCGTCACCGACGCCGCGATCAACCTCGCGCCCGACCTCGAGCAGAAGGCCGACATCGTGCGCAACGCGATCGACCTTGCGCACGTGATCGGCGTGCAGGTGCCGAAGGTGGCGATCCTCGCCGCGGTGGAGACGGTGACGCCGTCGATGCCGGCCACGCTCGACGCCGCCGCGCTGTGCAAGATGGCCGACCGCGGCCAGATCGCCGGTGGCCTGCTCGACGGCCCGCTGGCCTTCGACAACGCGGTGTCGATCGCCGCGGCGCGCACCAAGGGCATCGTCTCCGACGTCGCCGGGCAGGCCGACATCCTGGTCGTGCCGGACCTGGAGAGCGGCAACATGCTGGCCAAGCAGGTGATGTACATGGGCGACGCGGCCAGCGCCGGCATCGTGCTCGGC
>Ga0102832_1002473_pt1 | contig 11245 bp, 7 predicted proteins | sample EBPBio282013_DNA_FD_88942 | JGI IMG/M metagenome (GOLD analysis project Ga0102832, IMG submission 88942) | Wastewater treatment Type I Accumulibacter community from EBPR Bioreactor in Madison, WI, USA - Reactor 2_5/28/2013_ DNA (Illumina Assembly) | ecosystem: Engineered > Bioreactor > EBPR >... | reverse complement strand
TGACACCCCCTGGTCTGTCCCGGGGCGGCGCGAGTCGGCGCAGGCCCCTGTGGGAACCTGGGGCCCGTGCTCTACGAGGCCGCGCACGCGGTGATCCCGCCGGTGGCCAAGGCCGTCTGGCGCCCACGCGTGACCGGTCTGGACAACGTCCCGCGCGAGGGCGCGGCGATCGTCGCGAGCAACCACCTGTCGTTCATCGACAGCGTCGTGCTGAGCATGGTGGCGCCCCGCAAGGTCGCCTTCCTCGCCAAGGAGGAGTACTTCACCGGCACCGGTCTGCGCGGCGCGTCGATGCGCGCCTGGTTCGAGTTCACCGGCGCCATCCCCGTCAACCGCGACGACACCCGCGCAGCGATCGACTCGCTCCAGGTGGCCCTCGACGTCCTGCGCAAGGGCGACGCGTTCGGCATCTACCCCGAGGGCACCCGCTCGCGCGACGGACTGCTCTACCGCGGCCGCACCGGCGTCGCGCAGCTCGCGCTCGAGTCGGGCGCACCCATCGTGCCGGTAGGCCTCATCGGCACCGACAAGCTGCAGCCGGTCGGCTCGAGGCTGCCCAAGCTCGTGCGCATCGACGTCGCGTTCGGGACGCCGATCCGCGTCACCGACGAGCACCGCGCGATGCCCTTGGGCAAAGCCCGACGGCTCATCACCGACCAGGTCATGGACTCCATCCAGCGCCTCTCCGGCCAGGAGCTCGCGGGCAGGTACAACGATCGCCCCGAGGCCGCTCCGAGCCCCTGAGCTGGAGGTCCGATCGCGTCGCGGAGAGCGCGATCCGACCCCCAACTCGGTATGCCGACGTAGCGTCGGCCCATGGATCTGCAGACGCGGGCCGTCGAGGCCATCGGCAGCGGCGACGTCGAGGCGCTGGCCTCCGTGCTCGACGCCCACCCGACGCTCGCCACGGCGTACCTGAGCGGCGACCAGGAGGGCCGTACCCTCCTGCACGTCGCCACCGACTGGCCGGGCCACAGGGCTCGCGTGGCCGAGACGATCCGGCTGCTCGTCGAGCGCGGCGCGGACGTCGATGCGCCGTTCGTCGGCTCCCATGCCGAGACCGCCCTGCACTGGGCGGCCAGCTGCGACGACGTCGAGGCGCTCGATGCGCTGCTCGAAGCCGGGGCGGCCATCGACGCGCCCGGCGGCGTCATCGGCGACGGCACGGGCACCCCGCTCATGGACGCGACCGTGTTCGCCCAGTGGGCGGCGGCCCGGCGGCTGCTCGAGCGCGGGGCCGCGACGGGCGGCTGGGAGGAGGCGTCCCTGGGGCTTGTCGACCGGCTCCAGGCGCGTCTGCCCGCGGCGTCGCAGGACCAGCTCGACGGCTGGCTGTGGGCCTCGGCCCACGGCGGGCAGCCCGGGGCCGCCCGCCTCCTGCTCGACGCCGGGGCCGACCCGTCGCGGCCGGCGCCCTGGGACGGCTCCACACCGCTCGACGAGGCCGGGCGGGCGCACGACGCCGGCACCCCGGGCGCCGCCGCCGTCCGCGACCTCCTCGGCCAGGCGCGCGGCGCAACGAACTGACGCGGGCCCCCGGATCCGTCAGGCCACGCACGAACTCGGGCAAAGGCACCGGACGAGGGTGTCCGGGATGCCAGAGTCCTCCTCCTGAGGGGACGAGAAGGGGACCGATACCCGTGCGGACAGAGCCGTCCGAGGGCAATGACGCCATAGCCGCCGACCGCGTCGGCGGCGAGGGCACCAGCACCACCACCCCGACCACTGCCGCGGTCGCGGACGAGCGCAGCCCCAGCCGGCAGGGCCATGACGGCCCGCCGCTGAAGGGCCGGGTCGCCCAGCGCACCGTGCTGCTGGTGGCGTCGTTCGGGGCGTTCCTCGCCTTCCTCGACGCGACCATCGTCAACGTCGCGTTCCCCAACATCCGCGAGTCGTTCCCGGACGCGTCGATCTCCACGTTGTCGTGGATCCTCAACGCCTACTCGATCGTCTTCGCGGCGTTCCTCGTCGTCTCCGGCCGCCTCGCCGACCTGCTCGGACGGCGACGCGCGTTCACCAACGGCGTCCTCATCTTCACGGTCGCCTCGGTGCTCTGCGCGATCGCGCCGGGGGTCGGCACGCTCATCGGCTTCCGCATCGTGCAGGCGCTCGGCGCCGCGATCCTGGTGCCCGCGTCGCTCGCCCTCGTGGTGGAGGCGTTCCCGCGCGAGAAGCGCGCGCACGCGATCGGCCTGTGGGGCGCCAGCGCCGCGCTGGCATCGGGCCTCGGCCCGCCCATCGGCGGCGCGCTCGTCGAGATCGGCAGCTGGCGCTGGGCGTTCCTCATCAATCTGCCGTTCGGCCTCGCCGCGCTGTGGGCCGGACGCCGCCTGCTCGTCGAGAGCCGCGCGCCCGGACGCCGCCGCCTGCCCGACATGCTCGGCGCGACGCTGTCGGCGCTCATGCTGGCCGTGCTCACGCTCGGCATCGTCAAGGGCGGCGACTGGGGCTGGACGAGCCCCGAGACCATCGGCTGCTTCGTGGGCGCGCTGCTGCTGCTCGGCGCGTTCGTCTGGAGCTCGCGCCGGCACCGCTCGCCGCTGCTCGACCCGGCGCTGCTGCGCATCCGGCCGTTCGTCGTCGGCAACGTCGCGACGATCGTGGCCGGCATCGGCTTCTACGCCTACCTGCTCACCAACATCCTGTGGCTGCAGTACGTCTGGGGCTACAGCGTCGTCGTGTCCGGCCTCGCGGTGGTGCCCGGCGCCCTGGTGGCCGCCGTCCTCGCATCGCGGCTCGGCCCGCTCGCGCAGCGCATCGGCTACCGCGCCGTCATCGTGCCGGGCGCGCTGATCTGGGCGCTGGCCTACGTCTGGTACGCCACGCGGGTCGAGGTGGCGCCCGACTTCTGGGGCGCGTGGCTCGTCGGCCAGGTGCTCTCCGGCATCGGCGTCGGCGCCACGCTGCCGGTGCTCGGCAGCGCGGCCCTCGCAGCCGTGCCGGGCGGGCGGTTCGCGACGGCGTCGGCGGTGAACTCCAGCGCCCGCCAGATCGGCGCCGCGCTGGGCATCGCGATCCTCGTGGTGATCCTCGGCGTGCCGTCGGTGGAGACGCTCCGCCACGGCTGGTGGTTCGTGGTCGGCTGCTTCGTCCTCACCGCCGTCATCGCTCTGCTGCTCGGCAAGGTGCGCGAGGGGCAGGAGGACGCCGCCGACGACGACGCCGCCCGCCCCGCTGCCGTGACCCTGCCGGCGCGCGACGACGAGCCGTCGACCGCGGCGTCGCCGTTCGCCTCGGCGCCGCTGCTGTCGAGGCTGCCGGAGGACGTGCGCGAGCGGCTGGCCGACGGTGCCACGCCGGTCGAGGTGCACGCGGGCGAGCTGCTCTTCACCGCCGGCGACCCCGCCGACGACCTCTACGTCGTCACGGCGGGTCTGCTCGACGTCGAGCTCGGCGGCGCGGTGGTGCGGCAGGTCGGCGCCGGCACCGTGATCGGCGAGCTCGCGCTGCTGACTGGGGGCACGCGGTCGGCGTCGATCCGGGCGCGCCGCGACAGCCACCTGCTGCGCGTCACGCACGACGTCTTCGACCGCGTCGTCGGCGACGACCCGCGGGCGCTCAAGGCGCTCACGGCGGTCCTCGCCGGCCAGCTCGCCGACGCCGCGCCGCCGGCGCCCGGCCGCCCGCCGCAGCCGCGCCTCATCGCCGTCGCAGCGATGCACCGCGGCGCGCCGGTGCACGCCGTGGCCGACGCGCTCGACGGGCACCTGTCGGCCACGACGCTGCGCGTCGCCCGGCCGGGTCAGGTGGAGCCCGAGGCGCTCGAGCGCGCGGAGCGCGAGAGCGACCGCGTGCTCGTGGTGGCCGAGGACCCCGACCAGCCGTGGTGGCAGACCGCGGTGCGCCAGGCCGACCTGCTGATCCTCGTGGCCTCGGCCGACTCGCCCGTGCCGCAGGGCCCGCCACTGGGACGCACCGGTACCGACCTCGTCCTCGTGGGCGCGAGCGTGCCGTCCGACGCCGTCCGCGCGTGGCAGGCGGCGATCGAGCCCTACCGCATCACGCAGGCGCAGGCGCCGTTCTCGGTGCCGATGCGTCCCGTAGCGTCGCGGATCGCCGGCCGCTCGGTCGGCCTCGTGCTCGCCGGCGGCGGTGCGCGCGCCTTCGCGCACCTCGGCATCCTGCTCGAGCTCGAGCAGGCCGGCATCGTCGTCGACCGCATCGCCGGCGCGAGCCAGGGCTCGATCATCGCGGCCGTCCACGCGCGGGGCTACGACGCCGCGACGTCGATCGACCTCTGCTACGAGGAGTTCGTCCGCAACAACCCCTACAACGACGTCACCGTGCCGATGGTGTCGCTCGTGAAGGGGCGCAAGACGGAGAAGGCGCTGCGTCGCCGGCTCACCGGCATCCACATCGAGGAGCTGCCGCGGCAGTTCCGGTGCGTCAGCACCGACCTGCAGTCGCGCACCCCGTACGTGCACCGCACCGGCGACCTCACGTCCGCCGTCATGTCGTCGATCTCAATCCCCGGGCTGTTCCCGCCGCGACGCGACGGGCAGCGGCTCCTGGCCGACGGCGGTGTGCTCGACAACCTGCCGGTGCACACGCTGCTCGAGCGCGACGAGGGCCCGGTGGTCGCGATCAACATCGGCATGGGCGGCGACGGCTCGCCGAAGCCGACGGTCGAGGGAGCCGCTCCGCGCGTGCGGATCCCGGCGCTCGGCGAGACGCTCATGCGCTCGCTGTTCATCGGCAGCGGCGGCGCGGTGCAGCACGCGCTCGACCAGGGCGCGATCGTCGTGACGCCGTCGTCGCGCGGCGTCGGCCTGCTCGAGTTCCACCAGCTCGACCGCATGGTCGACAGCGGCCGCGAGGCCGGGCGCGCGCTGGTCGAGCAGGCCGGCCACCTGCTGCGGTAGCGGGCGCGGTCAGACCTGGCCGCGCCCCACCACGACGATGTCCCCCTGCTTGGCGAAGCACACGGACGCGTCGCCGGAGTGGAGCTCGGCGATCGCGTCGAGAGCGTCGTCGGTGCGCGCCGGTCCGTGGTGGAAGCAGACGAGCCTGCGCGCCCCGCACTCCTGCGCGAGAGCGATCGCGTCGTCGACCGTCGAGTGCCCGTAGGCGTCGGAGAGCGCGCGCTCCTTCTCGACGAACTGCGCGTCGTGCAGCAGCACGTCGACGTCGTGCACGAGGTCCTTCACCTCGTTGCTGACGCCCGCCGATGTGATGTGGTCGGGCAGGTAGGCGATCGAGCCCGACTCGTCGCTGATGCGGTAGCCGAACGTGCGACCGCCCTTGTGGCGCACCTCGGTCGCGCGCACGCGGAAGCCGGCGATCTGGTGGTAGCCCGCCTCGAGGGCATGGAACGACCACGCCCCCTGCAGCCCCTCCGGCGTGATCGGGAAGTTCGGCGGCGCCATCGCCGCGGCGAGCAGGTCGCGGCCCGTGCGCGCGTTCTGCGCCGGCACGTAGAACGCCACCTCGGCGTCGGGCCGGTCGCCCGCGACGAAGAACGGGAGGCCCTGCACGTGGTCCCAGTGCAGATGGCTCACCACGATCGAGCCGCGGTAGGGCGCTCCGCCGAGCACCTTGGTGAGATCGCGCAGCCCCGTGCCGGCGTCGAGGACCAGCGAGGGCTGGTCCTCGCCGTCGTGGTAGACCGCGACGCAGGACGTGTGGCCGCCGTAGCAGACGAACTCTGGCCCAGGCGCCGGTGTCGATCCGCGGACCCCCAGCATGAGAAGTCGCACCGGCGCAGAGTAGGGCCTCGCACGCCCTCGCCGAGCCGGTTCACGCAGATGTCACCCAGGGCTCGCTCCGAGGGCCGTCGGGGCGGCGGCTAGGGTCGTGGGCTGTGACGACGCGATGGACCGGCCGCTGCGACAGCAAGGGGTTCCGCGTGCTCGCGGCCGGCCTCGGGCTGGTGCTCGTCGGCATGGGCGTCGCCCTGCTGGTGGCCTTCCGCGGCGGCGGAGCGCCCTCGTGGGTGGGCTGGCTGCTCGTGGTCGTCGCGGTGGTGCTCTTCCTGTCCGGCTGGTGGCTGTCGTCGGTCGAGGTGCGCGTCGAGGACGACGCCTTCGTCATCGGCTTCGGCCCGTTCCACCGCCCCCGCCGCGTGATCCCGCTCTCGGAGATCCGCGAGGTCGCGGCCGGCCAGGTCGATCCGATGGAGTGGGGCGGCTGGGGCTACCGCTGGATCCCGTGGCAGAACGCGTCCGCGGCCGTGATCCGCAAGGGCCCCGGCATCATGCTCAAGCTCGAGCCGGACAAGAAGTTCGCCGTCACCGTCGACGACGCGCAGGCGGGCGCGCTCGCCCTCGGCCACGCGCTCGAGGACGCCAAGCGGCGCTAGCGGGCGATCAGTCCAGCGACAGGCCGACGACCAGCGCCCGGTGGTCGGCACCGGGGACGACGACGGTCGACACGCTCACCGGCACCGGCCCGCGCGCCATCACGTGGTCGATCGCTGCCACCGGGAACGGCGTACGGCCCTGCGGGAAGGTGAACAGGATCCCGGCCCCGGCCGAGTCGGGCGCATCGACGAAGCCCATCGACTCGTACGCCCGGACAGCGGCGTGGTCGCGCGTCGCGTTGAGATCGCCGAGCAGCACAGCGGGGCCCTCGATCCGTTGCAGCACACGGGTGAGCCGGTCCTGCTCCTCCTGCCACAGCGACGGGTCGCGCACCCCCGGGGCGACGGGATGGGCCGCCACGAACGTGACGCCGCGCGTGCGCACCCGCCACGCGCTCGAGGTCAGCCCCTCGACGGGCTCGGCGGTCAGCGGCGACCGCGACCAGACGCCGGTGCCCTGAACCCCGGGCTGCGCGTCGACGGCGTAGTACGGCAACAGGTCGTCGAGCCCTGCCTCACGCAGCGCGCGCACGGCCGTCGGCGTGAGCTCCTCGAGTGCGAGCAGGTCGACGTCGTCGTCGCGCACCATCTCCACGACCGCCCCGGCCTCGCCCTCGCCGAACCTCAGGTTGGCGGTCGCGACCACGAGATCGGCGCTGCGGCCGCCGGCCTCGGAAGTGAACAGCGGGACGAGCCACCAGACCTGCAGCGCCAGCACGGCGGTGCCCACCACCGCCACGCCGCGCGCCCGCGACGGGATCGCGATGAGCACTCCGAGCAGCGCGACGAGCAGGAACCACGGCGTCATGGCGACGGCGTACACAGCCGGGCCGCGCTCGATCCCGAGCAGCCGCAGCGCTGTGACGACGAGCGCCGACAGCACGAGCAGTCCGGCCACCACCGTGCCGAGCCACGACCGGCCACGACGTCCGCCGTCGTCGTACTCCTCCGCCACCCGACGATCGTGCCAGCGCGCGGGCGCCCCCCGGCGCAGGCGGGCCCTCCCGCCGTGGCGTCAGACCAGGGTGATGTACACGTAGCCGCTGGTGGAGCTGGCGTTGGCCTTGCTCCCCGGGATCGTGATGCGCAGGCGCAGCTTGCCGGGCTTGCCCGATGTCTGGATCGCGAACGCCGAGCTGGACGACGTCCCGATGTACAGGCACCCGGAGCTGTAGGCCCGGACCCAGCGGCCCGACCGGAGCACATCGATCGTGGCGCCGAAGCACCAGCCCGGCCGGGCCGGGTACACCGTGGCGACGCCGCGGGGCAGCCCCTTCGCCGAGTAGGTGTACGTGGATCCCGAACGGCTGCGGTAGCCCGACATCGCCACGGTCACCTTCGACCGCGTCCACACGGCCCGCTGCGCCGAGGCGTAGGCGTAGCGGTAGTCGCCGGCGAACCGCACCAGGAAGGTCGTGTTGGCGGTCATCCGGAAAGGCACCGTCAGCGAGCCATCGGCCCCGACCTCCTTCTGCGCCAGGAGCGTGGACGCCGTAGCGCCGACCTTCCTGGCGTAGATCGAAACGACGCGGGAGCTGTACGTCGGCCCCAGGACGATGCGCACCTTCGCTGTCGCGCCGTAGGCGTAGTAGTCGCGGTCGGTGGTGAGCGACAGCGACGTCGCCGCACGGCTCACAGCGACGGTCCGGGTCGCCTGGGCCGGCGCCTGCGTGACCGTTCCGGCCCACGACACCGTCCACGCGACGTCGCCGCCGACGGCCGGGGTGTCCGCCACCGAGAACGTGCCGTCGGCCTCGGTGCTGACCGACGACGACGTGGTACCCGACAGGTCCGTGCGCTCGACGGTGAGCGAGGCGCCCGCCACCGGGCTCCCGCCGCTCGTGAGCGTGCCGGTGAGGGCGTACGGCGATGTGCGGGCAACCGTGGCCGGCGCCGCCATCGTCAGGGTGCTCGTCGTCTGCAGGGCGACGACCCGTCGCGTGGTGCGCACCGGCGCCACCGTCGACGTGCCGGCGTAGCCCACCGTGTAGAGCGCATCCGCCGTGCCCAGCGGCGCCTGGAAGGAGTACGACCCGTCCTCCGCCGTCTGCACAGTCGGCAGCACGGTGCTGGTGCCTGCGCTGTCCCGGCGCACGGAGAGCTCGGCGCCGGCGATCGGCGACCCGTGCACCCTCAGGTAGCCGCTGACCGTGACGGAGGTGTTCATGAGCGCGCTCGCCGGGACGTCCACCGCGAGGACGGGGTCGGCGACTCCGGCATCGGCCACCACGCGCATGACGCCCTCGCGCGCCACGGCGTAGAGGCGGCCCCCGTCGGGCGACCAGACCAGCCCGCGGGCGCGGACGGCGCCGCGGATGCTGTAGCTGTCGTGCACCATCCCATCACCGTTGCGGTACACCAGGATGCTCGGCACCGGGATGTCGGGCGCGTCGTCGAAGCCGGTGGCGACGAGGCCGCCGAGGCTCGGGGTCGTCGCCACAGCACGGGGGTAGACGCCGCCCGAGAACTGCCCGGCGAGGCTGCCGTCGGACAGCGCGAAGCGCACGGTCCCCCACGGCTGCGTGCCGACGATGTCGACGTGGAGCCCGTCAGAGTCGACCGCGAGATCCTGGACGTCGCCGAGCGCCGGGTCGCCGTTGACGGTCCCGTCGAAGCCGGCCTGGAGGTTCAGCGCAGAGCCGGACACGGCATACACCTCGGCACTGGCCGGGGTGGTGCCCCTCCCGGCGACGACGAGCCGGTCGGGGGAGCCGGGTGCCGCCGCCAGGAGCGGATCCGGCGCCGTCACCGACGTCGACGCGACGGCGCCCGTGCTCGGCTGGAGCGAGCGGACCGTCGAGGCCGGCGTGCACGGATCGCTGAACCACACGCGGCCGCCCGCGACGGCGAGCTGGTCCGGGCACGCCGATCCGCCGACGTCGAACCGGTCGGACTCCTGCCAGGTCACGGTGTCGACGGCTACGACGGCGTGGGTGTCGGGCAGCGCGACGAACAGGGTCGACCGGTCGGCGCTCAGCGCCATCCCCTCGCCGCCGTCGATACCCGCCAGCACCGACCGCGCGCTGCCGTCGGCGTTGCGCAGCGCAAGCCCGTCGGAGCCCGTCCCGCCCGACACCACCACGGTGGTCCCGACGGCGACGATGTCGCCGAAGGTGGGCCAGGGCAGGGCGGCAGTCGTCGTCGTGGCCGCCTGCGCAGCGGACGGCACGGCCAGCGCCGACGCTGCCAGCGCGGCCGAGACCAGCACAGCGATGCCGGCGCGGCGTCGCATCGGCGACGCGGCTCCCCCGTGCACGTTCCCCCCGTCCTGGGCAGCCGCTCGGCCGGCCCGCCGGCATCCTGCCACGGACCGCGGGGATGTCAGACGTAGTGCAGGTAGATCCACCCGCTGGAGGCACCGGCGTTGGCTGCGTTCGTCGCCACGGTGAACTGCAGGCGCAGGTAGCCGGTGGCGCCGTTGGTCGTGATGTAGAAGCCGTTCTGCGAGAACCCGTCGAGGGGCAGGCAGCTGAAGCGCTGCCCGGTGATCCACGACGACCCGGACTTGCGCTGGATCGTCGCAGCGACGCACTCGCCCGAGCGGTTGGGGTAGACGGTGACCACCCCTGTCGCCGTGGCACCGGCACGGTAGGTGTAGGTCGATCCGGAGCGGCCGCTCCAGCCGTACATCCCGACGCCGACCTTGGCCCGGGCATACCGCGTCGCGTACCCGGTCGCGGCCTGGTAGCGGTAGTCGCCGGCGAACTTCGCGCTGAACGACGTCTTCGTCGTCATCCGGTAGTTGACGGTGAGGTAGCCGGTCGAGCTCACCTTGCCGCGGCCGATGAGCGCCGGCGTCGAGGCCCCGTACTTCTTGGCGTACACCGACACGATGCGTCCGTTGTAGGTGGTGCCGAGGTGCACGCGCACCTTCGCCGTCGTGCCGTATGCGTACATCGTCCTGTCGGTCGTGACCGACAGCGAGGTCCTGGCCCTCGGCACCGTCACCGAGCGCGTCGACTTCGCCGACGCCTGCGACGCCGTGCCCGCCCACGAGACCGTCCACGAGACGGTGCCGCCCACCGCCGGGGTGTCGCTCTTGGCGAACGTCCCGGCGCTGGTGGTCGTGAGCTTGATCGTGCGGCTGCCGGCCAGGTCCTTGCGGACGAGCGTGACCGAGGCGTACTTCACCGGCAGACCGCCGCTGGTGAGCGTGCCCTTGACGGAGTACGCCGTTCCGCGCTTCACCGTCGTCGGGGCCGACAGCACGAGCTTGCTCGGGGACTTCACCGCGGCCACGGGGACGTCGATCGAAGCCGCGTAGTGCCCGTCGTCGCCGGCGTAGTCGACGGTGTACGTGCGGTTGGCGGAGCCCATGGTGTCCTGGACGGCGAACGCGCCGTCGGCACCGGTGGTCGCATCGAACGTCGTCGTCCCGCCCGAGCCGTCCGGCCGCGAGACCGTGACGGGAGCGCCGGCCAGCGGCCCAGCAGCATCGGTGAGGGTGCCGGAGACCGTCACCGGTCCGCCGATCACGGCCGTGGCCTTGGTCGTCGACGTGATCGTGGCGGGCGACTTGCTCGCGTTGAAACCGACCGTCCCGCGCGCCGGCGGCTGCTGCCCCTCGCAGTACTGCTCGAAGGTCGCGGCGACGCCGGTGACGTCACCGGTCCCCGCGTCCTTGACCAGCTCCAGGATGGTGAACCGGCCCGTCAGCACGTTGCAGCCGCGGCCATGCCCGCTCAGCTCGAGGCCCGGATGCGGCGCCTCGGCGAAGGGCGCGCGCTGCGCATCGGTGTAGGTCTGGCCCTCGACCAGGTCGTCGCCTGCGGGGGCCCGCAGGATGAGGTTCCACGACCCGGTCCCGTCCGAGATCGAGATCGAGACCGCGGACGACGTCAGATCGGCTGTGATCGTCGAACCCGCCGGGGTGTAGGAGTACGTGCCCGTGCCCAGGATGTAATCGCCGGTCCCGACGAACTGGGCGTAGGTGGACCCCGTGGCGGC
>Ga0102832_1002472_pt1 | contig 11252 bp, 10 predicted proteins | sample EBPBio282013_DNA_FD_88942 | JGI IMG/M metagenome (GOLD analysis project Ga0102832, IMG submission 88942) | Wastewater treatment Type I Accumulibacter community from EBPR Bioreactor in Madison, WI, USA - Reactor 2_5/28/2013_ DNA (Illumina Assembly) | ecosystem: Engineered > Bioreactor > EBPR >... | reverse complement strand
ACCAATCTGATAAAGTAAATTAATAGAAAATAAATATTGATTTTCAAATAACATAGTGTTTAATAAGTGTAAAAAATTCAAATAGTTCAAATATGTATTCAATAACTTTATAGGAAGTCAAATAAGATACAACAATATCTGTTTTAGTCAACTTCCTAAATATTCGGGGCATTCTAATTTCACATATCGTATTTAAAATTATTAAAAGAAGTAATCAAAAATCAAAAACTTATTTTTTGGATGCATCAATCGTTAATAAAAACGCAAATTAAAAAACTTATAAATCTAATCTGATTTCTTTACATGTTCATATTCGAACATAGAAAAATGAATTCAAAGGATACTAAAACTTTTATTATAAAAAAGCTAGTTTTAATCGTTACTAATGGATTTTTTAGAATACCGACATTTATAAAATCAATAAAATCGTTTCGAATTTATAGAATAAAAGAATCATATTAAAATTATAATAGTTCAGTTTAATGAAAATTTTATTAAATTTAGTAGTATAAGCTTTAAATTTAGTAAATTTTGCGAGCAATTTGAATACAAAAAAAGCAAAATTTTAAATAAATTTGTTAGAATTTTAAAGTTTAAAAATAAATCTCAACAACCAAAATTTCTTTCCCTCAATAATAAAAGAAACTTCACTGTCATCTCCTGACCCTGTTGATAATGGTAAAAAAATAAAAGTCCTGCACATTTTGTGAAGATACCATTTACATTGGGAGGTTTTATAAATTCAGTTTTTTATATGGATTTACCTTTAGTTTTTCTATTATATTTCAGTGATCAATAATATTTTTTTTCCCTATGCAAAATTCTGAAAGCCAGCAATTCAAAACAAAAATCGAATAGTCCGATTACTCCGAGATCTAAAATATATCGAGCTATTCACATTCAGAATATTTAGAGCGTCGTAAGGAAAAACCCAAAAATTCCTAAACTTGCGACATAGTTGAAGGAAAATGGTCCGAAGATTAGAAAATCAAATATGTTCTCTTCGTTTATCATCATTTTAAAGTGTTCAAATCCAAAATGAAACGAAAGTACCTTTACAAACTTATCGTAGGAATCTTAGAGTTTTCAAAACACTTTCCTAATACTTAGGGACAAGAACCCCTCGCCAATGCCGAAGCCATTTCCAGAAACTGATGAACAGATTCAAGAATATCAAAAAGATGATGTAATATCATCAAAAAGAAATTGGAATGAACGAATTTCTTGAAGCCCACTTAAAATAGACAAAACAAATTTAATGCTATCCCCTTCAAAACCAAACTTCTTAGAAACCAACTGTAGCTTGTCAATAGAAAGCCTGCCAAACCGAGTTTTTGGATATTACTAAAGACTATGAAAATGCTCTTTTGAAAATCAAACTACTTGAACAGCTTCTTTTAGACACAAACATACGATTATCTCAAAGTCGAAACCTTATTTTCCCTTTCCAAAACTGTTTCCCCTACCAACAATATTGAACATTAAACTCAATGATTTCTTCCTAATAAAAAAATTTATTTTTAAAACTTCTGGATATTTTACATTCATCATATTCTCATTAATTCAAATTAGGACATTTAATTATTTTATTTTACTGTAAATTGTTCATATTTTTTTTTTACTATTAAACTAATTATAGAATAAATGTTAGAACCTTTATTGCTAGAAAAAAAGGCCAAATAAATAGATTTTAAAAAATTGAATAAAAAATTGATTTAAATGAGAATAAATAAAAAAATCAGTGTGAATGTGAAGAACCTATCATGTATTTTTATTTTTTCTTTTTTTTAGCGTTTTTGATGTCGTTAACTTACTAATCAACCCAAAATTATTGTTCCTTAAGTTACTTTTTAGGCTTTCCATTTTAATACTTTGGTTTTTCATTGATTTCTTAAGGTTCTTAGGAATTGGTAACATCAGCATCAGTGATTCTTTTTTCCTGTTGTTCATGTCTACGAAAAACTTCTTTGGCATTATTTCTCTTTTTATAGCCATCGTTTCCTCTTCTGTTTCTGTCATCCTTGTAAATATTGGTATCACCTTCTGTAAACTCTGTCATTTTTGTTTTCTGAGAATGTATGTTCTTTTTGCTAAATTCTTTTTTAAATTAGTATATACTTTAATTTAAAAAATTGCATTTATATAGGAAATAATGTAAAGCTCCAATTAATGCCGACAGATGGTATTATAATACAAAAAGTTAAAAAAGATGGAGTTATAAATTCTGGATACTCTACTCAAATTTCCCAAGAAAAAACAAATCAAAAAGCTCTTTGAACATTGTCTAGTTTTGACCAATCAATAGAGCAATGTAAGTGAAAATTTCAATACGCCAATCATATAAAGTTTGCATTCATAAATTGGACTTTCATCTGTTGAGGTCCACAAACTCATTTTATCCATTACTAACTTATTTAAAGTCTCAGCACTTGTAAATTTTGATGAGGAAAGACTGAACAATATTTTAGGTGACAAACTTGAAGATCAGTTGAAATAACTGGTTGTCGGGATACTTTTATCATTTGCTGACCAAATGCGTTAAAACTAATTAAATAGAGTTCGGCAAGGAAAGCACTTAGATATTGATAGTATGGACTGGAATCTGGCTTCAGAAATAGGAAATGAAAAGGGTAAATCGAACACACCTATTGTGGAAATAACTTTGCCTTTAGAAGAGTCAAATCGATCAGGAAGTTAAAGGCTGAAATTCTAAATGAAAGGGTAACAGTTTGAGGTATTTTTCAAAAACTTAACAAAGATTAAATAAACTTTGACTGACTTGGTCAGTGAAGGATGAATAAAATTAAATAACTTTATTTTACCTTTTTTTATACATACTTGCAAAGCAGTTTAATTTATAAAGTCAATTCAATATTTAAATTTACAGCTTAACTTAATATTTATGAACAAACTTGACGAATCATTTGATGGAACCTTCACTGACAATATCAAAAGTAACGCGTACAAGGCTCAGTTTGCCAATAAAAAAAATACCGTTAACATCAATGTCTCAGGTACAGTTTGTTTCTTATCTTAGAAACTCAGTATGCTGTCGTGAAACATGTTGCTAAAAAGAACAAATGGAACATGATCACCGATCCGGTTTCCAATTTAAATTTTGACATTTGTTGGATTGATGGTATTGCAAGACAGGATCTCTTCACACGGATGAATCAATACCAAAAAATCAATCATTTTCCAGGTATTCTATAAAATTAATTTAGGAATGGGAATATTGTCCAGAAAAAATAATCTTGGAAAAAATCTCATGCTTTTTAGAAGAAGGTTCCCAGATTAATATTAATTTTTTCCCATCACATGGCATTTGCCTTAAGACTTTGCTGATCTCAGAGCTTATCATTAATGCAGACAGCAAGGAAAAGCACAAACTTTTATCGTAAAACCATAAGCAAGTTGTCAAGGCAGGGGAATCTACTTGACAAGAAACATAGAGAAGTTAAAAAATAACGAGAAGTATGTTGTTCAAAGGTATTTACACAAACCATATTTGATTGATGGATTAAAATTTGACTTAAGAATTTATGTTTTAGTAGCAGGAATTGATCCGTTAAGAATTTTTGTTTTTGAGTAAGGCTTGGCGAGATTTGCAACATAAGAATACAAGCCTCCAAGATCATAAAATTTAGACAATCTTTTTATGCATTTGACAAACTATGCAATTAATAAAAATTCTTAAAAGTTTATTTTTAACGAGTCAGTAAATGATATGGGAACCGGACATAAGCGTTCATTGACATCTGTTTATAAACATATCGAGGCAGAGGGTCATGATGTTGAGTTACTTAAGTAAAGAATAAATGACATTTTCATTAAAACAATTATCACTGGTTATCCTACTTTATCTCAGACATTGTCATCAATACATCCCGATAACCATGCAAATGACATGTGCTTTTAGGTTTTAGGATTTGACATTATGCTTGACCACAAGTTAAACCCATACATTATCGAAATCAATTACACCCCAAGTTTTACTGCTGATACCCCTTTAGATCGATTTATCAAAAAGAGACTCATCGCTGATACTTTAAATTTAGTTGGTGTTAATTAAAAATGGAAAAGATAATGTAAAATAAAGAGAGACAAATAAATCCAGTAAAGAATGATGACTGGAAAAAGAAAGAAATATACATTGTAATAAAGGAAAATTCTCATGAAATAATAAGCATAAAGAAGAAACGAATATGAAAAGAAAAACCTTGGAGGATTCACTAAAATATTCATGAAATCTTAATAACAATTTTTACAGTACAAAAAATTTTACGATTTTGCAATGGAAGTTTATGATAACTTAGGAAAAGGAGAACAGTATCCTGACTGGCCAAAGCCTACAAACACACCAGTCGTATTTTACAACAATTATTTTAATGAGAGTATCAATTCTCTTCAAGTTTTAAAATAGAAAAAGACAAAAGATCGGGATTCACTTAAAAATACCTCTCAAGTTTTAAGAGAGAATAAAATGAACGATTCCAACAGTTATCAACGCTCAAATAATTTGTCAAGTGCTCACGGTACACGACAGACATCAGGAAGTGTTCGTCGAGTGTCATCAGCAAAGAGTCGTAATGACAAGAAATAAAGAAGAATAGTTTACTAATGTGCCGAGTCAAAAAAGTCTTTAAAAGTTGACAGATCAAAAGATAAGGCTTAGAAATCGACGTAAGTAATATAAAACTCATCGATATTCCAGAACAAAATGCTATAAAGTTTGTTGATGAAGCAGAACAGCAAAAAGAGTGACTACAGTGAAGAGTACGAGTTCGAAAGAGCATATTGATATTTTAAAAAGTAAATAGGCAGGAAAAATAGAGAGTAACAATTTCTTGTTTTAATTATTTTTCATAGTTTTTATTACTTCTTTTTTATAGAAATAAAATAAAATTGGATTAAATAAAACTTAAAACAAATTATTATCATCTGATCAAAAGATTCTCACTGATATTTTTTTGAGAGCTTGATATATTCTTTTAACTAAGGATTCTTTGTTATTAAGCTCTCTTAGATTTTTAGACATCAGTCCATATACGCCTAAGCTAATCAATCTAAAATCTAATTGGGGATTTCATTAATTTTTTTCGAATATTGGAAAGAATCATGTTAAAAGATGGTTGTGCCTCGCTGAAATCGAATTTATACTTCAATAAAAGTTCTTCTAAAAGTCTTTAATAATTTTTGTTCCATTTTTTATTGATCGATTGATTTAGTTTGACATTGTGCTACTCTAATTCTTAAATTGACTTCTGAATACTAAATACCTATTCGACTTTTTCACGAATGTACTGATTCTCTTCTTTTTAATCAATTTTTTTTATATTCTTGACTGGCTTCGAGGCGAATTATCCATCGAGTAAGCGTTACAATTTTGTAAGCTTTTTAGGAAGATAGGCACTATTCAGTCCAGAATCATTTGCCGGCTTGTTTGACTTTTCATATATTATTGGTTCGATATTTGAGATCTTTTCGTGTTGGTTTTTATATTTGTCTTAAACTTTTTTACTTTGGTCTTCTAATTACTTTTGTTCCTCTTGTTTTTTGGAGTCTATGAGTTTAGATTTTAATTATGTTTACTTTTGAGCTCCTCCCTCAATCCATGCTGAATTAATAAAAAGCATACCTTCGGCAAGTTTATGGTCAGATTGAAGAACAGGTCTATTATCCAGGAATTTAAGTTTTTTGAGTTTGTAGATGAGTCTTTTCCTATAATTTTTGAAAGTATTGCAAAGAGGAGTATTTTTCAAGTACAAAACAGTCAAATTTTCAAGCTAAGTAATGGTTTAAAAGATTTCTTCAGATGCTTAGAGCTAATTTTGCGAAAGGTTGAGCTAATTAAGATTCGTAAGGACGATGAGACCCTCAATATCTTTGGGTTTGGTAAGAAAGTTTTCCGACAAATTAAGATTCCTCAGATTTTCAAGATTATCCAAACCTTAGACATGATCTATTTTATTATGGGCCAAATTAAGGACCTTCAACTGGTAAAGATCCTACAATCCTTAAATTTTTTAAATATAGTTATTGTTAAGATACAAATTATTCAATTCTCTGAGCATATGAAGACCTTCAATCTTTGTTATACCATTGTTGTTCAAATGAAGAGTTTTTAAGTTTATATAGTGAGATATTGTTTCAGGGATGATTCTCTGAAATCCTTTGTATTGGAGATACAAAACGTCATTTAAAATTGGCTATGATGGTAAAGATTATTTCTCACAATAAAATTTTACTGTTTTTAAACTCATTAAAGGATTATTTCTATCGTCCATATCGATGAATTTCTTATCCGTACTTTTCTCAATCATTTATTTTTTTATTTTAACCAAAAATTTATAATTTTGTTATTAAGATTCTAATTTTGAGAGAGTCTTATTTATTTTAATAGCTTTGAATTGTTTATAAAAATAGGAATACTTTTGTACTGTTAATCAAATTAGAACTCTAAAAATATAATAATTATCAACAAAGTGAAATTCACCAAAATGGATCAAGAACAACCCATAATAATTAACAGCGAACCTCAAGTTGAAAACCCAATGGGACAATAAGTTGAATAAGGATAAGTTGTTGAGATTAAATAAAAAATTGAAAAAGTTAGAATTGCCAAAAATAATCGATATGAAATTGATGGTTCGGACTCATAATGGTCTTGGGACAGTATTGAAGACTTGAAAGGCATTGACTTGAAAAAACTTCAAGCTGAAGAGGACTAAAATAACGAAAGAATACAACCTTAACATAAAGAAAAACCAAAAATCAAAGTTGTTTATCCATAAAAACCTGCAAACATACAAAATTTGACTGCAAAATATGTTGGTAACATTATTCAACTCGTTGGTGACTTATTAATCGTCCAAGCAGATCTTAAGTCAACTTACGAAGTTGTCGATCTCGATGGGTGGATTTGCGATTAAAACAAAAATTTCATCGGATTCGTTATCGATGTATTTGGAAAGATATAAACCCCATTCTACGCAATAAAACCTGAATAAAACTTGTAAAATTTGCAAAACTTTATCGGAAAGCAAATCTATTACATTGAAGGCACAAAAATATTGAACGAAGACGAAATAAAATCAATCCAATCAAAAAATAACAAAGAATATGAAATTGAAGAATAAAGCTAATAATCTGATTATGAGAAAGAAGATCGAGAAATGTCCATGTAAGCACCTTAACTTTATAAAAATTAAAAAAACCCAATGGCTTTCACTCCTCAATAAACACAAGTTAAAAATAAAATCTTCAATATCCCCCAATACACACAGTCCATTTCTCAGTACCAATAAAATCTTAACACTCTTTAACCCGAACAAAAACGATAAATTCTTCGTGGAAGGTATCAGAATTAATATAAACAACTTGCCTCATGCTCCTCTCATGAATTTGACACCAGAAAATTGTAATGTTTCAAGTAAACGCTTCATTCATTCTGTCTCAATGAATTCCAATCGTTTGTTGAGTGTCTCAAAACAAATAAAAACAGAAAGTAATGTGATCAAGTCGTCGGTCAATACTTTATTTGCGTTGATAGGAAAATGAAAAATCTTTACTGGAGTGGATCAATGTATTTCTGATCTTTTAGCAATCTTTGGAAGGGACATAAAAAATGAGAAACAAAAAACAAAAATACAATTGTCAACTGTATGATTTTTATCTAAACTTAAAAGTAGATTATTTTTAAAATTTTTGATCGAATAAAAGTCCAATTAATTTTTTATACGAATTCTATAAAAGGTAATAAATTATATTTAATGGATAGGAATCATCTTTTTTACTAACATTAGAAATTAATGTATAAATTAGATCGTAGAATTTTTAGAAGTTTATTAATTCATATGCCATCAAGTATAGAAAATATTCGAACAGATCTCTTTTAAGATTTTTTACCCCATATCAGACTCATCAAAAGTCTCGGAGAAGGAACATTTGCACAAGTATTCCTTATCTTTGATGAGAAATAAAAAATTTACCTCGCCGTAAAAAAAGTACCCTTTTTCGTTAACTTAGATTTCTCTCTTTGGACTCAATGATTACGAAAGAAAATTAGTCCTTAATGAGGCAAAAATCCTTTCTTCCATCCAACATCCCAATATCATACGTTTTCATTCATGTCTCTATGACAACCGCTAAGAAAATGTTTACATCTTCATGGAATATGCAAAATAAGGCGATTTGTTAAACCTCATTTACAAATCTCAAATGGAAAGGTAGTATTTAAAAGAAAAAATCATATGGAAGATTGTTTCCGATATTGCACAGGCTCTGAACTATCTACACTCGAATAATATCATCCACAGGGATGTTAAACCCGCTAATATTCTTCAGCAAGGTTCAGCTTTTAAACTGGCAGATATGAATGTCTCTAAAATCAAATAAAATGGTCGTAAAACATGTACAAATGTTGGAACTCCTTCCTACACAAGCCCGTAAGTGGCAAAAAATTAATTTTATAATGAAAAATGTGATATTTGGTCATTAGGAGTTGTCATATATGAGCTTTGTTGTCTAAAAAATCCCTTCACCAATGAAAGTTTACGTAACCTCAGTACGAGAAATGACAAAAGTCTTGATCTAGCATTTGACCGCATACCTTTATATTACTCGAGAGGTTTAGGCGATTTGATAAAAGGAATGTTAAGAAAAAATCCAGAGGAAAGAATTACAATCAAATAAATTCTTCAAATTTGTCAAAGTCAAGGAATGAGTGTCGGTCATATTTCATCCAATACAGAAATAGTTGAGTTCAAAACGATAATTTTTCCCTCATGTAGTCAAAGATGGGTCAATTTGGTCCAGAACGGTCAAAAAAAGAAATAAGACCTTGATCTTACAATTGATGAAGTTCTTAGATAATCTGAGCTTCAATTGGTTTCAGCTATTCATAAGGATTACTTTATATCGGACATTAGATAAAACTATTAAAATAAAAAACAGATTTACTCTATTAAGCTGATTGAAGACTAATACTGTCTAAATAGTATAAAGACTAAAAAAGATATCCTGAGAAATAATGACAAAAATGTTGCAAAAATTAACAATTTTATTGAAAATTAATATGGAACAATGAAAAAGCCTATGCATTTCATTTTAGATCAACGAAGATTCACGTCCAGTCAAGATAAGTAAAACACAAGATAAAAAGGAGTATCAACAGACAGATATCGTAAGTTTCAAAGATAAAGTAGCAGACCAAAAGTAGGCATAAGTCGTTCGAAGTAAAAAAAACATAATTAGTATGGTTTTAAATTTATAAAATTATCCAAAGATCTACCAAACCTTCATAGCTGATCGAAAAATACCACTTTTTTGGTTAAAATTAAATTTTAATCAAGAATCTATTTATCATTTTTTTTCATTTTCTATTTTAGACAAAGATTTTATTTTAATTCAAGATGCTATACTTCAAATTCTGTAACGATTAAAATAATTATTAATTTGATTAATTGAATTTTTTATAAAAATTAAAAAATGTAAAAGCCGATCAGAATCGCTTTTGACCTTGGTGGTGTCATAATAAAACGGACATAATAGGAAAACTTTCTCATTTAATAAAGTGTTGATAGTGTTAAATTAACAGTCTTGAAATTCAGTCCTTAAAATGTTTTTATCATTTCAAAAGCAAAAGAAAAATATATAAAAAGAAACATTTAATTTCTTTAAAGTCAAGAATTTTTCTAGAAAACAGGTTTTATCCAAGAAAATTTATTTTTCGTCTAAAATAAATACAAAGACAAAGGACCTCTGGGAATAAAACTTGGAATAGACTATATAGTAGATGATTCAGCTCGAGTAGCTGAAAGCGTGATTGAATCAGGATTTCAACCAATTTTATTCGGTGACCATCAATAATTTTTGAAATCAAACAAGTAAATCTTGAATGCTAAAGATTGGAAGGAATTTCGATAAATTTTAGAAAATCATCAATTCAAGACATTTAAGAAAGATGAATGTTGAAGTTTTAATAAAGTAAATAGTCAAAAAAGTTAAATTTGAGTTCGTTAAATGAATATTTTAAAAATTATAATTTCATTCAATTTTTTAAAAACATTTAAAAATTCAAAATTTGATTAATTGATCAATCATTTATTTTAAAAATGATGAACTTTTGTTTTAAATTTTTGTTTCTTGTACCCGAAATGATCAATACAAATGATTTTAATACAAGCTGTTAAATTCTTTTATTAAATTTTATAAAAATGGAAAAGCCAACCAAACTTGCTTTCGATCTTGGAGGAGTCATTATCGAAAGAGGAGCTTTATAAAACTTTATTGTTGAAGAAAGTATTGTAAGTGTCAAGTTAGCTGTATAAAAATTCAGTCGCGAAAACGTCTTTATCATCTCTAAAGCTAAAGATAAATATATCGAAAGGAATATTTAGCTTCTCAAAAAGCACGATTTTTTCGTTAAAACTGGTTTCAATCAAGAAAACATGTTCTTTGTCAATTAATACGAAGATAAAGGACCTTTAGGAGTTAAACTCGGACTAGACTACTTAGTGGATGATTCAATTAAAGTCGCAAAATATGTAATCTAATCAGGAATTAAACCCATATTATTTGGTTAGCATTCTGAATTTTTAAAGTAAAATAAAGAGATTACAAATGCTAAAAATTGGAAAGTCTTTAGAAAAATCTTGTAAAAGATTAAGAGATGATCAAAAAATTACAAACTGAAAATATCACCAATTTTTTCTTATTCCTAAATTTTGACGTTGCATTCAACTAAAAAAACGAATGAGTAAAAAGATAAACAGATTTCCATAATTTATTAATCGTTCGATATGATTTTTCATAGAATAACCAAAACAATAATTAAATTTAATCATTTAGCTATGAGCTATAATAATAATTCAGTAATTTTAAATTAAAATAAATAAAAGTAAGATTGATAATAAATTTATAGGATTGCATCAAATTTCGCAGATATGAAAAAAAAGAATGAAAATTAAATCTGCAATTTTTCCCAATCCAATAAAAAAGTTTTAATACTTTGAATACATATGTCCTGACTCTGATGATTGAAAATTTCATAAGAATCCTGGGAGTAGTATCCAAAAAATCAAACGAAATGACCGATCCAAATATATCGCTATGCGCTATTTGGGCCGAGAATTGAATAAATTATTTGAAATGAAGTAAACAAAATGAGAGAAATGCCAAATATTATAATAAAAGGTTGAAAATATTCAATCATAGCCATTAGTTAACTTAGTCCATCATATTAAACTTTA
>Ga0102832_1002470_pt1 | contig 11254 bp, 7 predicted proteins | sample EBPBio282013_DNA_FD_88942 | JGI IMG/M metagenome (GOLD analysis project Ga0102832, IMG submission 88942) | Wastewater treatment Type I Accumulibacter community from EBPR Bioreactor in Madison, WI, USA - Reactor 2_5/28/2013_ DNA (Illumina Assembly) | ecosystem: Engineered > Bioreactor > EBPR >... | reverse complement strand
AGCGCGCGCAGTGCTGTGCCCCCAGCAAGCGGGAGCCCGGCTGCCTGCTCCCACGAGAGCTCGGCGGGTTTGCGCGCCACCGCATGGGCATCGACCGCGATCCTCTCAGCAAACGTGCCGTGCTGCACGACACCCTTTCGCGCATAGGCGAGCACTTCGTCACCGATCTCGAACTCAGGAGTGTCGAACCCGAGGCCCACGACTACGCCGGCGACGTCCCAGCCCGGAATCACCGGAAAGTTCGAGTCGATCATCGGATCGAGATAGCCAGCCATGAGCTTCCAATCGACCGGGTTGACGGCCGCTGCTTTCACTTCAATCAGCACTGCACCTGCCATCACCTTCGGTTCGGCGACCTCTCGCACCTCGAGATCGTCAAGGTCGGTGGTGTAGTTGTCGTAGACGACAGCTCGCATGGCGTACTCCTTCAGATGCTGAACGACGATACTGAAACCAACGCACAAAGCGGGTCGGCTATTCCACAGCGCAAGTCCCAGAACCACCCTCTGGGCTACACGAACGGGCGCTCCGTAACGCATAAGGCGTCCATCGATCATTGACTTCGACGAAGCCAGCGACCATTTTTCGGTGAGCTCTACGATTTGGTGCACCGATCTGTTCACAAGGATGGAGACCACGCGTCACCACTGGAGGAACTCGCCATGCCGAAACACCAGCTCTCCTCCGAACCCGCACGGAGCAGCTACGCACAAAACGACGCCAAGCTCGCGCGGGTGATGGTCTCGGACATTCTGCAACTCGTCGAGTGCGAGTCTCCCTCTGACGACCTGCAGGCAGTCGCGCGCAGCGCGGAGACCGTCGCGACGCTCGCGGTAAAGCTTCTCGGCACCGAGCCCGAGCGCATCGTGATCGACGGTTGCACGCATCTGCGCTGGCGTTTCGGTCGCACACCCCGAGTCCTGCTGGTCGGGCATCACGACACCGTTTGGCCCATTGGCACCCTGCGCACGCACCCCGGCGTTGTAGAGCAGGGCGTGTTGCGCGGCCCCGGGTGCTTCGACATGAAGGCCGGCATCGTGATGGCGCTGCACGCGCTGGCGGCGCTCGACTCTCTCGACGGTGTCACGCTGCTCATCACTGGCGACGAAGAACCGGGCTCGCTCACCTCCCGCGATCTCATCGAGCAAGAGGCTCGCGAATGCTCGGCCGCTCTGGTGCTCGAAGCCGCAGGCCCAGGTGGAGCCCTCAAGACCGAGCGCAAGGGCGTCTCTCGATATGAGGTCGTCGTGCAGGGTCGAGCCTCTCACGCGGGCCTCGACCCTGAGCTCGGGGTGAACGCAACGCTCGAACTCTCACACCAGGTGCAGCGCGTCGCGAGCCTGGCACTGCCCGAGCTGGGCACCACCGTCACCCCCACTCGCGCCGAATCGGGCACCACTACGAACACGGTTCCGGCTTCAAGCAGCTTCTCGGTCGATGTGCGGGCCCGAAGCGTCGCAGAGCAGGATCGCGTGCACCAAGAGATGCTCGCCCTGCAACCGCGGCTGCCGGGTGCGATCGTCACCGTGCTCGGCGGAGTGAACCGGCCCCCGCTCGAGGCCGAAGCGTCTCGCGAACTGTTTGAGCGCGCCAGCCGAATCGCGAGAGAGCTCGGCCTGCCGCCACTACGCGCACAGGCGGTCGGCGGAGCGTCTGACGGCAACTTCACCGCAGGTGTCGGCACCCCCACGCTCGACGGCCTTGGCGCGACCGGAGGGGGCGCGCACGCCGACAGCGAGCACGTCATTGTCGATGAGCTGCCCGCCCGAACCCAACTGCTTACGGCACTGATCGCCGACCTTTTGGCCGAACACCCATGATCGCCGACACCTCAGCGTCCCAGGCCAAACCCGACGAGCTCGCGGCGGCGATGCTCTCGACGGCGTGGACGGTTGCCCAGCAAGCGGGCGACGCCGCTCAGGTCACCCTACGCGAAGTGCACGACATCGATGAGATGCACCAGATTCAACGCCTGTACGAACGCATCTGGCGCACCGGCCCGACAGGCACCCCCGTCACCGCAGACATGCTGCGCGCGATGGCAAAGGCCGAAAGCTACGTTGTCGGGGCGTTCGAAGATGACGTGCTCGTGGGGGCGTGCTTCGGCTTCTTCGGGCCACCCGCCCGCCGCACGCTGCACAGCCACATTGCGGGTGTTGACCCGAGCATGCGCCGCCGCCACGTCGGTCTCGCGCTCAAACTGCATCAGCGCGCCTGGGCGATGCAACACGGGGCCGAAGCGATCACCTGGACATTCGACCCGCTGATCAGAAGAAATGCCTACTTCAACATCGGCAAGCTGGCCGCCTCGGCCGTCGAGTACCTGCCGAGTTTCTATGGCCCGATGGATGACGCCATTAACCGAGCCGACGACACGGATCGCATGCTCATTCGCTGGCACCTCGGCTCCCCCGCGGTGATCGCTGCGTGCGAGGCGAGCGCCCCCTCTCCCGCAGCCAAGACTCGGCCAGAGCTTGGTTCGACGGCGCACGCCGAAGCCCAGCGCATACTCGAGCCGTCGCAGGATGGCGCGCCGATACGACACGAGCCCCGCAGCAGCACCGTGCTTGTTGGTATTCCAGCAGACATCGAAGCGATGCGCCTCAGCGACCCTGCGCTCGCGGCAAAGTGGCGCATTGCGCTGCGAGAAACACTCGGCACGCTCATGTCAGGGGGAGCACGGGTCAGCCGATTCAGTCGAGACGGCTGGTATGTCGTCGAAAGGGAGAAAACCCCATGAAGCTAGAAGCCATCGAGATTCGCACCATTCGCATGCCGCTCGTCAGCCCGTTTCGCACCTCGTTCGGTGTTGAGAGCGTGCGCGAGACCCTGCTGGTGCGCGCCGTTACCGCGACGAGCGAGGGCTGGGGCGAGTGCGGCGCAAGCGAAGAGCCGCGCTATTCGTCTGAGTACACGCACGGCGCGGCAGAGGTGCTGCGCCGCCACCTCGTGCCCGCGCTACTGCGAGCAGAGATTCGCGACGCGCACGCCCTCGCACCGGCGCTCGCACGCTTCAAGGGGCACCGTCTCGCAAAGTCGGCGCTCGAGGCCGCCGTGCTCGACGCCGATCTACGGGCACAGGGCGTCTCACTGTCGCACGCGCTCGGAGCGACCAAGACTCGGGTCCCGTGCGGAGTCTCGGTGGGCATCACCGACACCATTCCCGAACTTCTCGACACTGTGGCTAGTTACCTCGAGGCCGGCTACGTACGCATCAAGCTCAAGATCGAACCTGGCTGGGATCTCGATCCGGTGCGCGCGGTGCGAGAACGGTTTGGCGACATCGAGCTGCAGGTCGACGCGAACGCCAGCTACCAGCCGGCAGATTCGAGGCACCTCGCGAAACTCGACGACTTCGATCTGTCGCTGCTTGAGCAGCCCTTCGCCGCTGACGATCTGCTCGGGCATGCTCGCCTCGCAAAGAAGATCACCACACCAATCTGCCTCGACGAGTCGATTCTCTCTGCGCGGGGCGCCGCGGCCGCCATCGAAATGGGCGCCTGCAGCATCATCAATATCAAGCCGGGCAGGGTGGGCGGCTACCTTGAGGCCCGCCGCGTGCACGATGTCTGCGCCGCTCACGACGTTCCGGTGTGGTGCGGTGGCATGCTTGAAACCGGGATCGGCCGGGCGGCAAACCTCGCTGTCGCGGCGATGCCCGGTTGCACCATGCCGGGTGACACCTCGGCCTCAGACAGATACTTCTCAACAGATCTCACTAATCCCTTTGTGCTGCGCGACGGCCATCTCGAAGTGCCGACCGGCGCCGGCATCGGTGTCACGCCGAACGCAGATGTGCTCGATGAGGTCACGGTCGAGCGCGAGTGGATCACCGGAGCCGAGGCGTAAATCTCGCGTGCTAGCCTCAAGCACGTGCCCTCTGCCATGACGACGCATCGACCCCAGACCACGCTCGGCCGCGTGCTCGAAGAACTCGGCACGACGCTGCTGCACGTGGTGTGCGGGCCCGTGCACGCCAAGCGCAGCGTCGAGGCGATCGTGATTCACGACCCTCACGACGTGCCTGAGGCACCCAAGCACGCGCTGGTACTCGGAGTCGGGCTCCGCGAGAAGGAGGAGGTTCGCCGAGTCATTGAACAGCTGGGCGAGATCGGCACGCTCGGCCTCGTCGTGCGGGAGCCGTTTGCCGCAGACCCAGAACTCGTCAAAGCAGCAGAAGCGGCAGATGTCGTGCTGCTCTCGATGGCGTCGGGCACTGCCTGGGCTCATCTCGCCGGCATGCTGCGGGCATTGATGACGCCTGGCGCACCAGACGACCCCAGACCGGTGACCTTTGGCGGCATACTCGCCGGCGATCTGTTTGCGGTCGCAAACGCAGTCGCAGCTTTACTCGAGGCCCCCGTTACCATCGAAGACCGCCACTCTCACCTACTTGCGTTCTCAAGCAAACAGGAGGGCATCGACGCATCGCGCGCCCAGACGATTCTTGGCAAACAGGTACCCGCGCAGTACACGAGGTTTCTCGAGGAGCAGGGCGTCTTTCAAGAGATCTACCGCAGCGGTCAGCCCGTCTTCGTTGCCGCGCTGCCCGAATCTGCTGGCGCCCAGCCCGACGAACAGGCACGCTCTGCAATCGCGGTTCGCGCGGGCGATGAGATTCTTGGCACCATTTGGGTTGCCGCACCCGAACCGCTGAATGCAGCGCATAGCCTCGCCCTTATCGAGTCGTCTCGGCTCGTTGCGATGCACATGGTCTGGCAGCGCACCGATGCCGATGTCGAGCGACGCCTCCGCGCGAACCTGCTCAGCCATGCGCTCGAGGGCGGAGGCGGAGCGCAAGAAGCGGTGCGGCGGCTCGAGATGCGCGACGAGGCAATGATCGTGATCGCGCTTGCGCTCGTTGACAGAACGAACGAACGTCTGGCGCACGCGCACATCGCAGCCGAACGCAAACGCGTTGCCGATGCCTTTGCGGTGCACCTTTCATTTGCGCACCCCCGCGCGCTCTCAGGTTTGATCGATGATGTTGCCTACGGGGTGTTGCCAATTGAGATCGCACGCACCGAACGCGACGCACCCATCGACTTCGACGCTGACGAGAGCGCGGTACGGCTCACCAGCGAGTTTCTCGCGCGGGTGCGCTCACCATTGCAGCCGCTCGTGGGCATTGGCCGTATCGCCCGCGGGGTCACTGAGCTGCCGTACTCTCGGGCCGGTGCCGATCGCGCGCTCAGTGTGCTTCGAGCGGGTGTATCGCCTCGGTCGATCGCGCGCTTCGATGAGGTGCACGCAGAAGCGCTTCTGCTCGAGCTCGAGGTGCCGACCCGAGACATTCCATCGGGTGCCGTCGCCCGGTTGATTGCGTATGATCGCACCCACCAAAGCCTGCTCGTAGACACCCTGCGCGCCTGGCTCGATGCGCTCGGTGATGTTGGCGTCGCGTCAGCGGCAATGTTCGTGCATCAGAACACGTTTCGCTACCGCTTGAAGCGAGTCTCCGAGGTCGGGCACCTCGATCTCGCAGACCCCGATGCCCGCTTCGCAGCTATGCTGCAGCTGCGCCTACTCGCGGTGAGGCCTGAAGCCTGAGGTCTGGCGAATGCCTGCCGCTAGAGCCTCAGTGCCCCAACCAGGCAGGCGAGCCATTCAGTGTCCTGCTCAATAATTACCTCGTGACTCGTGCCCGCACCGTGGCCAGCGTTTTCGAATACGTGCAAAAGGATCGGCGCCGATCCTCGCTGTGCCGCCTGTAGGCGTGCCACGAACTTGCGCGCCTGAGCTGGCGGACACCTCGGATCGGTCGCTCCAGCCTGCACGTAGACGAGCGGAAACTCGTTCGGGGCAACCAGCTCGTAGGGAGAGTTTGCTGCGAGGCGCAGCACCTCACCCGGAACATCTGGGTTCGCCCACGCCTTGCGAATCACGAAGTCGAGGTAGGGTTCGCGAAGCCCGCCGATCAGGTCGAGCAGGGGCGCCCGGGGCAGCACGGCGCGCCAGAGATCGGGTCGCTTGGTTACCGCGACCCCGCACATGAGGCCGCCGTCAGAGCCACCCGTAAGCGCGAGACGCGCGGGCGAGGTGAGCCCGGTGTCAATGAGATGCTCGGCCACGGCCACCAGATCGCCGTCGCGCACGTGGCGATGTTCGCGGTGGGCGCCAAGGTACCACTCGGTGCCGAACTCGCCGCCACCGCGCAGATAGGCCTGAACGAGCGTGCCCCCCGACGCCACGAACGCGGCGAGGTCGGGTTGGTACGAGGGCAGCGTCGGCACGTTCGCTGCGCCATAGGCAGAAATGAGCGTCGGCGCCGGTTGCTCGGGAGCAGCCGCGGTGGTCGGGCGCACGATGTGAAACGGAATCGCGGTGCCATCGCCAGCGATTGCGTGCCCCATCGACACCTCGGCGGCAACGTTCACGGCCGGTGCCACCACAGTCTCGAGCCCTGCCTCACCGTGGCGATGCAGATAGACGCCCCACGAAGTCGTGAGGGTCGAAAACGCGAAGAGAAACTCGCCCCCATACGCGGTCTGAGCAAGCCCCGTCAGCGTGAAGAAGGATGCGTGTATCGCTCCGTTGGCCGGCAGTGGCACCGCGCCGAGCTCAGAGCCGTCTCGATCAAGCACCAGCACCTTGGCCGCGGTTTGATCGAAGCCGCTCAGGTACAGCGTGTGCCCGACCGGCGTGATGCCGCGCAGCACCATCTCGGTCTCGGGCCTGAGCTCGATCCAATTGTCGGGATCGTTCGGGTCGGTGCGGGCCGATGATTCAGAGGCACTCGCAGCCGCGATCTCGTCTCCGGCCGTCATGTCGCGATGCTGCGCCGCCAGTTCGAGTGGGATCGCCACCACTCGCCGCCGGCCCGCACCGACGTCGGTGATCGCGACGTAGCGGTCATCGACGATGTGACCGGCAACCGTTCCCGCGCAGTCAGTCACGAACGGAAGCCAGGGTGATTCCTCGTGCGAAAAGTCGCGAACCGCAATGGGGATCGGGCTGCCGACGCGATGGCTTGCCACCGCCCAGCGGCCGTCGCTCGAGAACTGCACCAGCGTGTATTCGCGAGACCCCTCAGGGATCGGGATCTCTTCGATCGTCGTGCGCCCAACATCACCAGCGACCCCGAGGCGGTGCGAGAACACCGCCTGAGCGAACTCCTGCGGGGCACCCGTGAGCGCGAAGAACGTAAAGCCCGTGCTGTCGGGCCACCAGCTGACTCCGCCCGCCCACGCGCTGTGCAGCGTCTGGGTTGGTGCGTCGGTGCGCACGTGGCCGGTTGCGACGTCGACGAGGCTGATCCGGTTGTGCTCGCTGCCATCGGTGCAGATGCCGAGCGCAACGATAGCCCCGTCAGGCGATGGCGCCATCCACGAAAGCACGGCAGACTCGCCCGCGGATACGAGCTCATCAAGCGAAACTAGCGCTCGCCCAACCCCGAACGGTGTCGGCGCGCACACCAGTTTTGCGCTGCCGTCAGTCGAGATATCTGACGCAACCCGAAACCATTTGCCCCCGGAAAACTTCGGCAGATCTGGTCGCGCCCCGGCATCATATTCGGTGACCGTGCGGCGCACCGCATCGAAGTTGGTGCCCTGGTCGTCCAGCAGACGCGAAAGCTCGGTGGCGGCATGGCTGGCCTGCGCTTTCTGCCACTCGCTGACTTCCGCGGTATCGGCTTCGAGCCACCGGTAGGGGTCAGCGAAGTGAAGGCCAGCCACTTCCGACACTGTTTCTTCGCTTCGAGTCGTGGGCGGCAATGCGTTCACAGTTCAGCTCCCTGTTCGATGCGGTACCTGCTCGAGGTCTCGCGGCCCGTCGCGAACTCTGCTCGCATGCGTTCGAAGGCTCCCGGTACCCTCACGACATGTCGAAGGTGGATCAGCGCATCGAAGCTCGCAGAGAAGTCATCGACGCGGTCGACTCCGCCCGAGGCCTGCGTGCCTTCCACTCCGGCGAGCGTTTCAGGTGGCAGCAGCGCTGGCAGAACAAGCGCCGGTGCGCCGTCGTTTCCGAGCAGGTGCTCGATCCTCTCCTCAAAACTGCCGCGAAGCAAGCGGCGCTCCTGCAGTGTCACCTCGCAGTCGAACGGCCGTGACGAGAGCTGCTGAAACCGCACCTCGGGGCCCGATCCGTATGTCAGCGCGATCACGCACACCGAGCCTGCGGCTGCCCCGTCCGCGACCATGCGATCGCTGAGCAGCGAGATGAGCGAGGGGCGAGAGGCGAAGCCGTCTTTTCGCAGGTGCGAGTTGTGCGCGCTCACGACCACCCGCTCATGGCGCTCGAGCGCCCAAATCACCGAGTCGGCGAGAAACGCCTCGCGCGCAAAAGGTGCACCCGGCGCGGGCTCTTCGCGCAGCTCAGCCAACAGCGCGAGAATCGAGGCACCGCAGTGCGCGGCGACGGCATCGCCGCTGCCGGTTGCACGCCGCGCGAGCCGTCGCATGGCCGCCGCCCAGTCGTCTCGCTCTGCCGGGGTCATCGCCGCGTAGGCGATCGCCGCCTCGGTACGGCCACCGAGCTCGCTCGCCCGGAGCAGCTCCGCGTCGCCCGGCTCTGCCGAGATGCGCTGCAGGCACTGCCGCACCGCCGCCTCTGGTGAGGTCGACGACCCCGGCAGATCGGCGCCGATGAACTGCAGCTTGTTGCCGGCCCGAACGCTCTCGCGCATCCACGACAGCTGCGCCCGAATCTGCTCGGACTCGCCGAAGCCATAGCTGATGCCGGTGCTGGCGACGGCCTCGACACCTGCCTGACTGACGCCTTCCGCATCGTGGATCCAGTCGTCGACGGTCAGCCCTTCGGCGAACCCCGACTCCTTCACGAACCCCGTGAACCCGCGGCGCTCGGCGAGCAGGCGAAACAGGCCGTCGGCGAACGCGGTGAACTCTTGCACGTTGTGCGCGCCCTCGCCGATCGCCACCACACGGGCATCGCCGACGAGATCAAGCAGTAGTTCGGCATTGAGATCGACGAGCTCGATCACATCAGACCCGACCGAGGCCGCGGCCAGAGCCGCGGCCAGGCCGTCAGGTTTGGGTGTGCGCAGCGGAACGACACCAGCGCCTAAGCTCACTCGCTACCTACTTCGTTTCTTCGGTGAAATACCACTGTTCAGGAGAGTAGATGAAGCTCAGCAGCGAGTGGAAGGTCTCAGGCGGGCCACTCAGCGTGTCTTTCCAGACCACCAGGGTGTGCGGGGTCGGGAAGAACAGCACTGGCAGATCCTCCGCCAACAGCGTCGCCTCGGTGCGCAACGCCTCGGGTTCGAGGCCGAACGTCGACGCGTTAATGGCCTCGTCGACCTCGGGGTTCGAGTAGCTGCCGAGGTTGAAGCTGCCGCCTGTGTTAAACACGGTGTTGCTGGTCGGGTAGCCTGCCGCGTTGTAGAGCGGGCCGAAGTCTTGCATTGCCCACTCGTTGACGTTTGCCGGCGCGTAGCTGTTGCCGTAGTTGGCGTACATGAAGTTCAGCGACTTCGTGACCACATCGATGTCGATGCCAAGCTTCTTCGCCTCAGAGACGAACGCGAGGTCTCGCGAGCCCACATATGCCGGGGAGTTCGCCGAGGCGATCGTGAACGCGATCTTCTGTCCCTTCTCGATGCCCTCGCCGCACTGCCCCTCGCCGCTGCCTGCGTCGGTGCAGGTCGTGCCCTTCGCGTCGACAGTCCAGCCGTGCTCTTCAAGCAGCTTCTTGGCGGCCGCTGGGTCGTAGGGGTAGGGCGGGTTGTCGCCGAAGTCGACTGGGAACGGCGAGTCTGCACCATCGGGGCTGTAGTTCTCGCTGCCCGCGCCAGCGTAGACGCCGCGGCTCTTGATGTAGCCCGGCTGGTCGATGAGGTGCTGCAGCGCCTGACGCACGTAGTCTTGCGCGATCACCTTGTCAAAGTTCTCTACGGTGTTCTCGAAGTTAATGAACAACGCATCGAACCGCGCCGGCGCCGCAGCACCGTAGACGTGGTAGCCGAGCTTCTGCAGCTCAGGAATCTGCGAGGCATAGCTCGAGTCGAGCGTTCCGACGGTGAGGTCGCCTGCCTTGAGTTGGTTGAGCACCGCAGCGGGCGACGTGAACGCCTTGAAGTCGACCTGTTCGAGGCTCTGCTCGCCGGGGCCGCTGTAGTTCTCGTTCGGCTGGAGCGAATACGATCCGGTCGACGATTCAAACGATTTGATCGAGTAGGGCCCGTTCACAATCTGCCACAGTGGGTTCGTGGCAAAGCTCGATTGGTCTTCTGACTGGCTGGTCAGATAGTCGTAGATCGCGCTGGCATTCTCTGGGTTGTGGTAGTCGAGCAGCTCGCCGCCGTCTTCTGCGATTGCCCAGTCTGCCGAGGGCATCACGTAAAGCAGCTGCAGCATCGACATCACATACGACGGGTTGTACGCGGTCTCGAAGTTCAGCACGAGGGTCTGCGCGTCGGGTGCCGAGGCGGTCACACCGTCAGGAAACTGGCCCGGCGTGTAGAAGCTCCAGTTCGCGGGGCTCTGTGCGATCGCGGCCTTCAGCACCGCGAACGAGAACACGACGTCTTCTGCGGTGAGCGGTTTGCCGTTCGACCAGCTGTAGTCCTTCATCTTGATCGTGACGGTCTTGCCGTCTTCGCTGGTCTGCGGCAGCTCCGCGAGGCTGGTTGCCTCGTCTGCCAGCGAATCACCTGTGCCGCTCGGGCGGTAGAGGGCGCGCCACATCACGCCGCGCGAAATGACGGTGCCGCTCACTTCTGCGGGCGGGTAGGGAAAGATGTAGTTCGGGCTCAGCCCCGGGTTGAGCGCGATGGTTGCGACCCCGCCCTTGACCGGTGTGCCAGACTCATTCGGCAGCGTCGTGTAGTCGACGTTTTCGCCGCCTGCCCCGGCACCCGCGCAGCCCGAGAGCGCGAGGGCGCCTGCGGTTGCGAGCGTGAGCAGCAGGCGTGTGGGCCGTCGTGAGGGTTTCGACATGTGAGAACTCCTTTGGTTCGTTGGGTGTCGAGATACGTGAGTATCGAGGTAGGGGTTGAAAAATCGGTCGATGTCGCTGTGCTGGGTCTAGTCAGCACGCCGATCCAGCGCATCACGCAGCGCATCACCGAGAAGGTTGAGCGACAGCACGGTGAGCACGATGCACGCGCCAACCGGGTAGATCAGCCACCAGTAATCTGAGGCGATGTAACTGACGCCGGCCGAGAGCTGACTCCCCCAGTCGGTGACTGGATAGCTCAGCCCGAAGCCGAGAAAGCCGAGGGCCGCCATCACCACGATCGCGTCGGCCACCTGCAGGGTGATGTTTACGAGAATCACGCCGATCGTGTTTG
>Ga0102832_1002469_pt1 | contig 11258 bp, 16 predicted proteins | sample EBPBio282013_DNA_FD_88942 | JGI IMG/M metagenome (GOLD analysis project Ga0102832, IMG submission 88942) | Wastewater treatment Type I Accumulibacter community from EBPR Bioreactor in Madison, WI, USA - Reactor 2_5/28/2013_ DNA (Illumina Assembly) | ecosystem: Engineered > Bioreactor > EBPR >... | reverse complement strand
AAAAGTCAGATCGAAAAAGATAAAGAAATTTATGAAGCCTATAAAATTGAAATTGAAGAATAAGTAACATAAATAAAATAACAAAATGTTTATTTGCAACAATAAATTATCTTACTCAAACAATCTTTGCAAAATACACAAAGGTAAAACACAGAACTTAGAAATTATCTTAAAAAAATATACGACTCATCTTTTGATTAAAAGATTATCTTTGAAACAATAAAGAATTCAAGCAATATCAGTTTTTAACAATAGACAAAAATTGATCAATCAATCTCAACTTAAATCAATAAAAAAGTATCATTTTAAAAAGATATTTTGCTGAATGATAAATTTTCTTCACTTTTAGTAGCATTCCTGCCTCCTAAATCTATCAATAATATTTGCTTACTATCAAAATCATCAAGATTTTTCTTGCTTCATTCTCCTAAAGTCATTCAATCAATGTTTCGCTCAATTAATGGATTCAAAAACTTTTAAATTTAATTTTTTCATCGCCATATCGAACATTTTCAGTAACTTCTAAAAAAAATTCCTGAAGAAATTATTCAATCTACTTTTTACCAGTTCAATATTTTAAAATAACAAATTGGTGGAGATTTTTTATCTGTTCTCAACTTGTGTGGTAACATTTTTTAAGGAAAAATGAATGCTAGCAATTCACAAAGCGCAAAAATAGTGAAGTAATACCTTGACAGTAAAGAAATCATTCATCACGTTCTTGCGCCAAAATAAGAAGAAATGTACTTGCAAGTATAAAAGTAACTTGTGAAACAGTTTTTTTAGTAAAGAAAAGGCAAAAAATAATCCATTATGAAAGAAATTTAATCAATGAGTTCCAAAATAAGTTTAACATAAAGTCTCTACTCAGTTGATGAAGCATCATCCAAATAATTTTACCAAAATATCATCAAACATTTTACAATTCTTTTTGTCTTAAGTAAATACTTATTTTCTGAATCTCGCCATCTTCAATATTTGAACAATTTCTTACTCGGATAATTAAGCGAAATTACAAAGTTCAAAATTTAAAAACAATACGATTTCGAAGACATTAAAGATCAATTGTAATCTTCAATTAAAATGATTCATTTTCTCAGCGATAAATGCAACAAAAGTTAATAAAGAATTTTAAGACAGGCAAAATAATTACTTGAAGCACAAAAAGTAATAAAAAAACTTAACGATACGTTTAAATAATAAAAAATAAGTAAAGAAAAATTATAAAATGAGGCAAAGCTTAACTCAGCTGAGTATTAGAAACTATCCATCAAATTTAATGAAATCAAAGCTTTGTATAATTCAAGTAAAGATAAATACAACCGTTTACTTAATTAACTGAGCATTGTCAAAGATTCAATTTTAAAAACCAAATGACTCTTTTTCAATATACTTCATTTTATATGTTTTTAAAACTATCAATGTAAGATTTTTACAATACAGTTGAAAATTTAAAGAATAAAAAAAAGGAATGAACAATCATTTCCCTGCTTCATATGCTTATTCATGGGTGTATGGCTTTTCTAACATTCTCTTTGACATTCTTTTATGTTTTTTGGTTGACTTGTGGACGTTGAGAGTTTCTTCGCTTTCGAAATATCTGGCACAGCTGACACAATAATGTTGTCCTGAGCCTGGTCTTTATTAATCGATTTACAATTTTTGAAACTTTTCAGGATTTTGAAGGTCTTCGTGAATTTGGTCGTGGTCTCTCATATAATTTTTAGTTTTGTTGAAAGTTCTGTGATGAGTTTTGTTTTTTCCGTTCTTCGCATGTCTTTTTTGAACTCCTCCCATCTTTTTTATGTTTATAATTTTAATAATATTGGTATGTTGAAAAAGTTATAATATGCTAGTTAGTTCTTTTTATGAATTTTGGCAAATAATTGAAATAAATGACAATATACAAAATAGTTTGAATAAAACCTTGATTTTTTATAAAGACTTAGAAACGATCTTTCACACTGTGACTTTAGAAACGATTGTCTTTCCTGCCCTGTTCATCCAGTAAACGACTCCTGTTAATATGATTGGGACATACCACCAATGCCAATTGAAAAATGACGAGTCATCCACTTCTCCAATCAAGAAGGATTCTCTTCTTCGATAGGCATTTTCAGAGTGTCCCACGTCTCTGAACTGCTGAGTAGCATCTTTTCCAGCAACACTTCTGAGGATATCTTTTCCACCAGGATGTTAATCTAGGTAACTCGTCAAATCGTACACAAAGCCTTCTATAATGACAATGTTGTAATTTTAAGAGGCCAATTTTTGCACTTATTTTCTGCTGTATTTTCTCATATGTTTCAGATATAATATAAAAATTAATGATGAAGCTAGGTTGTTAACAGAAACGAAAAAAGCTTAGAATCTTTTAATTTGGCATTAATGTTAAAAATACTCTTTATTTCCTTTGCTATCAATAAATTCGTTGCTATTTTATATTCAATAATTTAATTTAAAAGATATAATAAACGAATGGAAAAGTGAAAGAACAATCATAAACTCATAAAAAGCCAAGATACGATAATTTATATGATATCTTTATCTTTGATTCATAAAACAGGTTAAACTTGATAAATGAATAAAAATTAATTGAAAAAACCCAGATATGAAAAAGTTTATGCATATTTTTTTTTTAAAAAAAAGATATTTTAAGAGATTTTGTTTAATTTAAAATTTACTTTTATCTTCAAATCTAAAATATAATCTTGAAGAAAAGGATGAATAAAATATCAAAAACAGCCCATCGATAAATATCTTTTTTCCACAGTAAGGCTGTAACTTAAAAATGTTTCCCTCATTTCAAAAATTGGATTGATAAGGATAAAACGACATGTTCCAATGTTGCATTTGCCAAAACATCATCATTTGTTGAAAATTTTAATCTAAAATTTGAATAGGCTCCGTTTGGATTTATACATCTTTCGTTTACTTAAGTTATTTGTTTTTATTCTGTTGGGTTTATTAAGGTTGGCTCTATTTCCATGTTTGTTCAAAAGATTTAAAATTCTAATTGTAAAGATTCTCACCAAAATATTCCTTAAAGTGCTTTTTGAGTTTGGCGATAGTTTTAAACTTTATCATGATCTTTTGGTAATGGCTTCTGCACTGTGCGGGTGTACGATTTCCAATATGTTTCGCCAATGATTTAAAAATTTTTTAAGATCTGAGATAACAAAAAGATATTACTTTCTTCTTTGTTTGGATGCAAATATTTTCGAATGGAAGTCAATAAAAATGATAAATCTGAGGTTTTGGTCATCTTCCCATTTTCCTTCAGCAATTTCAGCATTTTCATTGCAAAGTAGAGAATCTTAAGAAATTTAGGAGTGCTCTTCATTTTTAACGAATTTAACAAGGAGTTGTTCACAATAATTGGATTGAGCCTTGGATTGAGGATTGAAAGGCATTGAGATTTTAGAAAATTTATTTAATATAAATCACTGACACTGGGAGAATAAATTATATCCTGTAAATTAATAATTTAGAAAAAACTTATCCCGACCATTAACATTATTTTTTAATTTTACTGTAAGAGATAATTAAAAATAAAGGTTAAAAATAAAATGGATAACATAATTATCAATACGAAGACACATTTTTTGTTCATTCACAAAGTAAATCATTTTTTGATCATGAATATCTGCATGATTATCTATAAGTCCTATCAAATAGCTCTCAAATATCTAATCTAAAAAATTTAAAGTAAAATCAATATGCCCTTTTCAAGTTTCTTTAATGAGCCTCTTCTATCATCTCGTTTTCATCATCAGAAATGATCTCACAATCGATGTCTTAAGTGGGAATAAAGTGCTTTGGCGCCACATGAAAGGCTATTGAAGGTCTTATTTCAGCTTACCTCAAATTCTATGTTATTGTTTCCACGATGTTGTTCAGATAAGCTGCATCATTATGATTCTCTCGCTTTTATACATCGAAATGAATCTTATTTCCTTCTTTGTCGTAATACTTGTAAAATATATCGCTCGTGGGAATGTCGTTGTCAATCTCTTGTTTCAAAACTATTCCCGTCTCATAAGCCCAACATCGACTCACATTTTATATTGTGTATCCTCCGCCACCCAACAATATCATGGGCACGCCAAAACTTTTCATGAAATTCACTGCCTCAGCATGTCCTCTGATTGTTAAGTTTAAATGCCCGAGCTTATCTTTTGAAAGAGAATCTGCACCACATTGAATCACAAGAGCGTCAGGTCTGTAGGAAGTCATGACTGTTTGCATTATTTTTCTGAATAAGTTCAGGTACGTGATGTCATCGATGCCTTTCTTAAGTGGTACATTTACTGTGAAGTACTTTCCAATTCCTTCTCCGACTTAATTCAATGATCCAGTGCCAGGGAAAAAGTCTTCTGAGTATTCATGAAAAGATACTGTCATGACTCTGTTAGTATGATAAAATGCCTCTTAAACACCATCACCATGATGTACATCAATGTCAAGATAAAGGACACGAGGATAAATTTTTAGCAACTACAAAATACAGAGCACAATATCGTTGATGTAACAGAAACCGCTCGCTTCTGTTTTCTTCCCATGGTGAAATCCGCCTGCCCAGTTAATTACAATATTGGATTGCTGTGTCAATATGATATCTGCAGCATCAATACTGCTCCCAGCTGCAAGTTGACAGAAATTATATAATCCCTCAAATCCAGGATTATCAAAATTTTGATTGATCTTGAAAATGGAGTGCATTCGGGGATCTTCTCTTGCTTTCATAAAGTCTTCTGTACAGTCATATTGTTGTACAGTTTTTGAGGCAAGGGGATTAACCCATGTTTCCAGGTATCTTACGTAGTGAGGATGGTGAAATGACTAAAGTTCTTTGCTTGATGCTTAACGGAAATGATAAATGTCAAGATGTTTATCCAGGCCGTAACTATAAATCAGACTGTTAGCCATTTTGATTCGCTTTGTTTTCATCGGATGTTCCTTGGAAAACTCATATTTGGTGATTTACTCATTGTAAAGGTAAGCGACTTTGGAGTCCATTTCGGACAATTAGAAATAATAAATTTGGCTGCTTTTTTAAAGAGGCTAATATTTTGAACAAATATTTTGAACATTATTAATTGACAAATTTATAAAAATACTCAAATTATAAGAGATCATGTAAAGTAAAAAAAATATTATGAGTAAAAAAAAGTTCAGTTTAAAAAGTTTAGATCACCGACTTGCGTCTCAATCAAGAGGTGTCATGTTTTCATCATTTTAATTTGATGCTTTTTTAGCATTCAATTGTTTTATTTTTTTGCTGTTCAACCTTTTAGTTGAACAGCTTTGGAACATTTTTTATGTTCATTTTTTTCTTTTGTTTTGCTTTCAAATATTTTGTAAATGAAAGTTTTGTTGAGAATGTTGAATGAGAGAGTGTCAGTGCTGAAAAAGTTGAATCACTTCGTCATGTTAAAGGAATTGTAAAGCATCATTCGAATCTCAACATTCTAATTTATGATAATTAATTAATATAATTATACGAATATTAAATTGCATAAATATGCGATTTTTATCATCTCGTAAGAAACTTTAAATTTTATGACTTACAAAAAGGTTTTTGCTATCTTTTATAATAAAAAAACTACCTTTAATATGAAATCGGCCATAGCCTTTCTCCTGCTATTAGCAGTCATTTTTGCATTCCCAGATAGTTTTCACCTCAAAAAAGCCATACAACATCCTCTGAAGGCTTTGGAAAATCTTAATTTCACCAAAATAGTTTCAAAATGGGGTGATATTAAACTTCACAGGTAAACTTAGGAAGCTGAATAAGTTATTTTTTAACAAAATCCTACAGCTTAGATCTTTCCTTAATAAACTATGAAGGCTGCCTTTTAAACCATCCTTGATTCTTAATTGGTAGAGCAAAGAAAAAAAGATTTCCTTTAATGTCAAAAAGGTGCACATTCTGAATTTTTTAAATTCGGAGCTGCACATGTTGGATACATTGGCAATAAATCAACTCATTAATCAATCATTCTTCAAAGGAGACCTGATGACTGTTTCTAGAAAGTTATTGTTAACTTTACAAACAATAAGCACAATGCTATCAATACGATAACAGTTTAAATTTTTGTGGAAAATAAACTAAAAAATGCTTGCACATAAACATATGTTTTTGGAACTGCTTCTAAACTTCATGTCCATACTTTCAGATTAAGGAAACATCATAAATTTGTTTGGAAAAATATGAATGAACTTGATTACAATAACGTAGTAACATGGGGAATTCATGTTTTTAGACTCTGTGATACCCTTGCACATTGGTTCCCAGATATTCTTAAAACAATGTAAGCTTTTGTTGGTGGACTTGGAACGAATCCTAAAATTCCATTCTTTGGATCTAAACCAACAAAATTGATGTAAAAAATGAGCGTTGATTTCATTGAAGCTGGAACTGGATTCAGATGGAAAGAGAGAGCACCTAAATTCATGAACCTCACTTAACATTAAGTGAAATCAGGCGATTTTCTTGCAATTACGAGATTTGATGGTCTTGATCAAATTATTCAATATGGTGCTGGATCTCATGCCGGCCATTCAGCTGTGCTGTTGGAAGTTGATGGAGTTTTGAACGTCGTTTAAAGTCAAGATGCTTGGTATTGGCCAAAGCATAAAATTCAAAGAAATGATTGGTAAACTTGGAAAAAATGGGCCTTGAACGCAGGATTTAATGTTGCTGTTCTTCCTTTGACTGAGTAATCAAGAGCTAAGTTTAATGTAACAAAGGCTGCTTAATACTTTAAAAATCACCTTGAAGGGTATCCTTATGGTTACCATAATTTCCTTTTGGGATGGATCGATACTCCAACTCAAAACTATCCACCAGTTTTGGATCCAGATTTGATTCTGGTTTTATTCAGTTACATTTAACGACTTTATGAACTCCCAATTAACAAAATCCTTACTCAAGCCTTAAACAAACGTCTCGGTGTAGAAAATAGAAAATTGTCTGAAATCGGAGTGTTAATGGCAAATAGAAACATGACTTTTGGAGATTTGATGGCCATGGTTGAAAAAGATGAATGGATTTACAGCGATGGACCCTCTCTTGTTTGTTCATCATTTGTAGCCGCCATTTATAAAGCAGGCGGATTGTTAGACAGCTAAATTCAAGCAGCTGAAATGACTCCGAAAGATGTTTACACCTTGAATATTTATGACATCAACTTCAAGGTTCCAGCCAAATGTAAAGCTAATGACCCAACTCTGCCTTACTGTCAAATTATGGGAAGTAAACTTATGGAGTTGCCTGGATATGCTTCTATCGAACCTTATCCTCACATGGCTTAAAGATGCCCAACAATGACTCCTGACTTTTGGAGACCAGATGGCTGTTGATAAAGAATGTTTTTTGCTTTTATCTTTTATTTTTATCAAAAATTCATATGAAAATTATAATGGAACAATATAAATTTGAAAAACATTGAATTTAAAATAGATTTGATTTATTACAATCTTAAAAAAAATAATCTTCATAAAAATGGCAAAACATTTCTGCAATGCGAAATCAATAACTGATCTTTTAACATGTGAAGAATGTGGAGACATATGTTGCGCTCAATGTTTCCCAGTAAAGCACATTGGAGAAGACAAAATGATTCATCCATCCAAAAAATTGGTTGATTCAGATTTGTACAGAAACTTTTTGAAATTAATTCATGTCGAGTGGCTTGTAGGCTCAAAATTATTAAAAAGCTTGGGAAGTTTTGAAGTATCTGATGTTAACAAGAGTTACATGGTAAACAATGCATTTTATGGTTCCTAATTTTATAAGTAAATGTTCAAAGATGAATCAGTCGCTCAAGAGTACTTGTTATTAAAGAGTTGGTACAGTGGTGAACCCAAAACCTTTGAGAATTTATTTGGTTTAAGTGGATTACTTAACGATTCTAAATCTTTGGATATAATCTCAAAATACATAACAAAATTGACAGAACCAACCGAAGAATAAAAAGTTATGAACAGCCATTTAGATTTCTACACTGGGGCTGATATTTATTACTTGGCAGAATTCATTTCTTATGAACAAACGAATCTTTACAACTACATTGAAAATTTGTCGAAAGATAACAAAGATTTCAGCATTTATCAGTATATCGAAGAGAGATAAAAGTCGACTGAAATTGATAAAAATTCAACTTATTATAGCAACGAATTCACAGCCTTTTTAGTTTAAAATTACAGAAAAGACTCAGGCTAGAAATCAATATTTACCCTTCAAGATTATGTTCTCAATTTTTGGTAATTTTTCAACTCAACTGTCTCAGTCAATCAAACTTTAAAGGATTTCCTTGAATCTTAAATCACCTTTTACAAACAGTATGAAAAACTTATGTTGGACCAAAAAATGACTGTCACTCTTTTAGGTTTCAGACTCTGGAAACTCAATTATGGAGTCTCTAAATAATTACCTTACCTTAAAAATCACTACTTTTTACTTACTTTCGTGAATGGCTTTTTACAGATGCTTATTGAAAGAACTTATTCTTTCCAAACTAATGAAGAGAAACAAGAACTTTCTAAAGAAACTTATCTCGATTTTATTAAGTTTATCAAAGATTACAGTCTTTTGATCCAATAAAAGAATAATACTCTTGATTCTTAAAATAAACTCATTTTAGATTTCGGTGAATACAGAACTTATTACAGTTACAGAAAAAAATTGGAGCCTTTCCATAATAAACTTAAAGCCTCAAAAGATAATATTTACGACAAAGATGTGGCTGTAAAGTTTTTCAACTCTTATTTTGGTACCAATACCCAAATGAAGCCCAAACTTTACAAATAATTTTTTGAAAAAAAAGAAGAATAGAAAAAGCAAAAAGAATAAAAAATTTTGAAATAAGTTTAAGAATTGAAACAGCAATTAAGAGAAGAATAAAAAGACGATTTTTATGAGTTCGTTTACATTAACTTTGCAGCCTATTGTAGAGAACAGGATATTGCTATCAAAAAAGAGACATACGTAGCTTTTAAAAAAAGTGTAATGGAAAACATGGATGAAGATTATTTGAAATTAACTGAAGAAAAGTTCAGAAGAGGAGACTTTAACGAAGAGATTGAAGAAGTGACAGAGGAGAAAGGAGAAGAGAAGACCGAAGAGCCAGTTGTTACAATAAGCGATAAGGGAGTCAAGATTACGATCGGTATGGACAAATTTTAAGAGTAAATTTTGTAAGAAAATATACATGAAGCTGATGAGTAACAAGAATGTCCATGCTGTCATGATGATTATTACAACTGTGAAAATCCTTAATGCTCTCTTATGGGATACTGCGTAAACTGCGGAGAAATCTGATCAAGTTTAAATCAATCAATAAATCAGAGTAAGTGATTGTTTATCTATTTGCTCAAACTTATTACTTATTTTATGACTAAATTTCATCTTTTCATTGTACTGCTTAATTTATTATTTTTTATATTGATTGTAATTCATTTATTATCTTAATTCATCTAATACATTTTACTTAGTTTTTTTTCTAAAAATATACATTTAAATGATCATTTTCTCATGGAATCTTCAGTTTCAGTCATCTCCACTCTTTCTTCTGTATCAAGAACCTTTATCGCCTTATGGTCTTCATGTTTTTTATCTCCATAAATTTCACTCAAATATTCGTAACTGGCTGACCCAAATACGATGAAAATTGATAAAATCTGCATTGTTGTTGTTGGATGGTTATAAAAAATGATACTGATCACAACTGTGAAAATCTTTCTTGTTGTAATTACGAAAGGAACAATATGTTGCTTAAATTGCTTGATCATTCTGTACACAAAAACTTGTCCAATTGAAGTCAATATTGACAACACAATAATATCCTTGAGGAAAGCTGGATATTTGACTGCAAACTGATATGTAGTCAACAATTGGCCTGTAGCCAAAGAGTAACACCAACATAAAATTACGACCCATTTGTTGATATGTTCGAACATTTCCAATGGTCTTGGCTTATACTCGGATTTGATAACAGCCTGGAAGTCTGGTAAAAATCCATCTGCGACCAATGAAATGACTAACAAAACGATACCCAAAATATCAGTTGCTTTTTATTGATGTTTGACATCACCTCCAAAGTTGTACATCATGATACCAATGGTAATAAAAATGGCCACGATCATTTTAGTTCTTCCCAATTGTAATCCTTTGTCTCTGACTCTTGAACAAAAAATGCCCACGAAAACGACTGAAATAATGTTGCAAGATTTAACCATCATGACGATTGGGAAGTTCGTGATGTAAATGGCTAAAATGTATGTATGAGTTGAAACTATAACAACAATTGCGCAAGCGATTAAATTAGAAACTGGCATTTTAGTGTGTTCTTTGTAGAAAAATGTATTGACAATGAATCCGAGAATCCAGGCAAAAAGTGATTGGGCCCAGATCATGGAGACAGGATTGTCAAAAAGGACGTATTCAACTTCGTTTTTAATATCATAAGGTTGTTTGAGTCTGAATAATTTGAGAGTTACATTTTTTCGATAAGATATCCTGCGATCCAGTAACAGCCGTAAATACCAACGATACCAGTGAGGAGCTGGAAACATTTGTTTTATCCGATGTTGTTGAACATGGATTGTATTTTTTAAATAAATAAATGATAGAGTTTATAACATTGTGTACATAGGTTTTCTTATAAAAACTAAACTAAATGAATTAAAAGATTTTTATCAATCAATTTCTTATTATAATCTGATTAAAGTTGAAATATAATCATTAAAATCTTAACATAAACAAAAATAAAAATGGCTTCTTCTTTAAGTAACCAGCTCCAGGCCATCAAACAACAGCAAATTGCCCTCAAAGTCGGCCCTCATCAAGAACAACCCACCATTCTCTTTGATAAACAGACCGCCCGTAACACTTCAGTCGACACCATTTACTCAATGGCCATCCTCGCTTACGATAAACTTCAGTCTCATCTTTCCAACTCCTTGTAATAAGTTCACAACAGGTAAGAACTACTCAGTGAATCCTTGAAATAAATAAACAGAAACACACTCACAAAATAAGAAAACAACAAACTCTCCAGAAAACTCTAAAAATTCATCATTTAACTCGCCCCTTATCTTCTAAACTCTTAATGTCAACAGCTTTTTGAATACTTACTCAGAAATTTCAAAATCAACGTTTTTGAAGCTGAATCTCTTGCGCTTTCCTTGTTGCCATTCTGGAATTATTAAATTTACCAAAAAATTGTTGAAAACATCCCCAAAAAGCAAATTAC
>Ga0102832_1002468_pt1 | contig 11258 bp, 5 predicted proteins | sample EBPBio282013_DNA_FD_88942 | JGI IMG/M metagenome (GOLD analysis project Ga0102832, IMG submission 88942) | Wastewater treatment Type I Accumulibacter community from EBPR Bioreactor in Madison, WI, USA - Reactor 2_5/28/2013_ DNA (Illumina Assembly) | ecosystem: Engineered > Bioreactor > EBPR >... | reverse complement strand
GCTTCCCGGTATCGAGCAGCACCAACAACAACTTCTGGGTGGATGTCCTGCTTTTGCCCAATAACACCTCGCCGACCATCACCCCAAGCCCGACGCGCACACCGACCTTACAGCCGACCAATACGCCTGTCGGGTTGCAAAGCCTGTGGACGACCAGCGCGACTCCGGCGGTGGCGGATGTGATGGGGATAGCGCCGATTGAACTGGGGGTGAAGTTCCGCACCAGCACGAACGCGACGATCACCGGACTGCGCTTCTACAAAGGGGCGAGCAACACCGGCACGCACACCGGTCACTTGTGGACGGCGAACGGCACGCTGCTGGCGACGGCGGTGTTCGTCAACGAGACGGCTTCCGGTTGGCAGGCGGCGAACTTCCCGACACCGATCAACATCAACGCCAACACGCTGTACATCATCTCGTACTACAGCCCAACCGGACGCTTCAGCTACACCGCCGACTACTTTGCCACTTCGCGCAGCAGCGGCATCCTGACCGCGCCGGACAGTGTATCCGTCGGCGGGAACGGGGTCTTCACGCGCGGGGCGAACGGCAGCTTCCCGGTATCGAGCAGCACCAACAACAACTTCTGGGTGGATGTCCTGCTTTTGCCCAATAACACCTCGCCGACCGCGACCCGCACACCCACCGCGACCACGATGGCAGCATCGCCCACGCCGATGCCTACCAGCCTGCCGCAGTCGTCCACGGTTACGCGCCAGATCGGGGCGGGTGGTGATGACGTTAATCAGGTCGGCAGCACTTATGAAGCGGCGAACCCGGCTGTGTGGATTGGCGATGCGGGTGCAGCGGGCAGCCTTGCCGCTTTCCGCTTTAACAACGTGCAGGTGCCGCGCGGGGCGACCATCACCGCCGCCCGTTTGGAGTTCTACTCGGTCAGCGGCCAGTGGCTGACCATCAACCTCCAAATCGCCGGTGACGATGTGGATAACAGCGCGGCTTTTAGTGCCAGCGCCTTACCTTCCCAGCGTGTGTTGACCACCGCGCGGGTGGCACACAGCTCGAACGTCAATTGGGCAGCGAATACATGGTACCCGTTCACCGATATGAGCGCGGTTGTGGGGGAGATCATCAGCCGCCCGAATTGGCAGGCCGGTAACAGCTTGTCGATCATCCTCAGTGGGTCGGGCAGCTCGTGGGGACGCAAGTTTGCTGCCGGTTTCGAGTACGGCGCGGCTTACGCTCCACGCTTGGTCATCACATACAGTTCGTAGCGCATCATCACCAAAACTTCATCAGGGACGTGGCTATCCAGCGCGTCCCTAACCAAACATTGCAGCCTCCCTCGAAGCGAGTATAATTCGTCGCACTTGATACAGAATTTAACTATAATAGATACAGAATTGTAAATTGATGAGTGGTTTTTATCGTGCCATTTTAATTTTGTGCATCAGTTTGCTAGTGGTTCTGCCTGCTTCGGCACAAAACCCACCTGCCACCCCGCAGACGCAAACCATTACCGTGCGCGTCACGGGCGCGTGGGACGATGCTAACGAACTCAACGGCACCGCCACCAATTCCTCACCGACCGAATGGGTGGGCAACGGCGGCAGCGCCACCACCAGCTATTTGGGGCTGCGCTTCACCGGTGTCGCCATCCCCCCCGGCTCGACCATCAACAGCGCCGACCTGCAATTTTATTCGTCGCAGTCTCAATGGATCAGCATCGCGGCGGAAGTCGCGGGTGAACTCTCCGGCACAGCGCAGCCGTTTAACGTCACCCTGCCATCGCTTCGCCCGTTCACCACCGCCCGCGTGACCCACAACACCAACGTCAATTGGGCGGCGAATACATGGTATACCTTCGCCGTTGTCCCGACTGTGGTGCAGGAAGTCATCAACCACGGCACATGGGCGAACGGCGGTAATCTGGCGCTTATCATTCGCGGTACGGGTGGCACATGGGGGCGCAAGTTCCTCACGGCGTTCGATGGCAGCGCGACCAATGCCCCGCGTCTCGTTATCACCTTTACCACCGGCGGCGTAGTCCCGCCCACCGCCACCCGTACGCCGACGCTCGTGGGTGCGCCCACCGCCACCAACAGTCCCACGCCCACGCGCACACCGACGATCACCCCCACGCCGACCCGCACCAACACCCCCATTCCGGGCGGGCAGGTGTGGAACGGGCATCCGGTCGTGGTGGATGCCAACGGTCAACTGCTGTCGTGGGTGTCCAGCGCCTATCCTTACGATCAGGTCAATAAATGGGCGTGGAATTACATCCAGAACACCGTGCCGAATACCTCGGCGGGCATCAAACACTACCTGTCGTACTGCTGCTACTATGAACCGGCAGGTGGCAATACGAACTGGTATCACAACCCCGCTGGCCTCTACGCCTCGTTTGTCGATTCGCTGGTGATGGCGTATCCCTACACCGGCGATAGCAGCCTCATCACCACCGTGAAGGGGATGCTCGACTACCAACTGGCAAACGGCACGACCCCCGCCGGATGGTTGTGGGGCAGTATGCCCTATGCCTCGGCGGTGAACGGTCAAACCGTGTATCAGGGGGACGGCACGTCCATCCGTGACGGTGCAAACGGCATCTAGCCGGATAAAGCTGCCGAACTCGGTTACGCTTATCTGCGCTTCTGGCAGCTTACGGGCAGCACCACCTACCGCGATGCCGCCCTGAACATCGCCAATACCCTCGTGGCGCGGGTGCGAACAGGGAATGCCAGCCAATCGCCGTGGCCGTTCCGTGTTCACGCCCAAACCGGCGCGGTGCTGGAAGAATACACAGCCAATATGGTGGCGGCGGTCAACCTGTTTGACGAACTCATCCGCCTCAACTTGGGCGACGTGTCGGCCTATCAAACCGTGCGTAATCAGGCGTGGAATTGGGTGCTGACGTACCCGATGACCAATAACAACTGGAACGCCTACTTCGAGGACATCGAGCGTAATCCATCGCTGACCAACAAAAACCAAGTCACGCCGATGGAAACCGCCCGCTATATCCTCAACCATGACGATCCGGCTACCGTCGATCCCCAGTGGCAGACGCACATTCCGGCGCTGCTGACGTGGGTCAAGAACACCTTCGGCAAAGGCCCGTACTACTCGGCACAGGCCATCGACGAGCAAACGGTGTGCTGCTCGAACTTTGGCCTCGGCAGCCACACCGCCCGCTGGGCATCCATCAACGCCCTATGGTACGAGCGCACGGGTGACATCGCCTACAAGAACGCCGCCACCCTCGCCTTCAACTACGCCACCTACTTCTCCGACGCGCAGGGCAGGGTGAAGGCCACGTTCGACGGCGGCAGCAACTGGTACACCGATGGTTACGCCGACTACATCAAGCACTTCATGTCCGGCATCGGCTCGATCCCCGAATGGTCGCCTGCCACCGAAAACCACATCCTGCGCTCGTCGTCTGTCATCTCCAGTGTGACCTACGCGGTAGGGCGGGTGAGCTACACCACCTTTGACAGCGCCTCGCGTGACCGGCTGCGGCTGAACTTCACGCCCGCGCAGGTGACAGTGAATGGGCTTATCCTGCCGCAGCGGGGCGACTTGAACGCGGCAGGCTGGGTGTATGACGCGGCGACCGGTGTCCTCAACCTGCGCCATGACACCGGCACGAGCATCGTGATCTCGAACGTGCCGCTGGTCACAGTTACGCCTACGCCGACCGACACGGCCACCCCAACACCGACCAATACGGCAACCGATACCGATACCCCCACGCCGACCAACACCGCGACCGATACGAACACACCGACTGCCACCAACACGGCGACGGACACGCCCACGCCAACCAATACGGCAACCGATACCGATACCCCAACACCGACCGACACGGCGACCGATACGGAAACCCCAACGCTAACCAATACGGCGACCGACACGAACACGCCGACCGATACGGACACGCCGACCGCGACCAACACGGCAACGGATACGCCGACGAATACCTCTACGCCTACGGATACTGCTACCCCCACAGCGACTAACACGCCGACCGATACCCCAACGCCGACCAATAGGCCGACCGATACGGACACGCCGACTGCCACCAACACGGCAACGGATACGCCGACGAACACCCCCACCGCGACCGATACCGATACCCCAACACCGACCAATACGGCGACGGATACGGAAACCCCAACGCCGACCAATAGGCCGACCGATACCGCCACGGCGACCGATACGAACACACCGACCGCGACCAACACGGCAACGGACACCCCCACACCAACCGCCACCCCCACACCGACCGCCACCAACACGGCGACGGATACACCGACGAACACAGCCACCCCGATTGCCACCAACACGGCAACCGCGACCAACACGGCAACGGATACGCCGACGAATACCGCCACGCCCACCGATACGGCCACCGCCACGGCGACTAACACGGCGACGGACACCCCGACGAATACGCCCACGCCCACCGATACCGCCACCGCGACCAGTACCCGCACGCCCACACCTACGCCGACACCGGTTCCGACCCCCACACCGCAGTCCGGCACATTCACGCGGCAGGTAATCACGGCGGCGGATGACGTGAATCAGGAAGGCACGACCTTCCAAGCATCGCCGTCTAGCCCGTGGATCGGCACCGCCAGCTCGACCACCGCCAGTTACGCAGCTTTCCGCTTCACCAACGTGCAGATTCCGCGCGGCGCAGTCATCACCGCCGCCCGCTTGGAGTTCTACTCGCCCGCCAGCAGCCAGTGGTTGACCATCAATTTGCAGATCGCGGGGGATGCCGCCGACAACAGCGCGGCCTTCAGCGCCAGCGCCATGCCCTCGCAGCGCGTGTTGACCACGGCGCGGGTGGCGCACAGTTCAAACGTCAGTTGGGCAGCGAATACGTGGTACCCGTTTACCGATATGAGCGCGGTTGTGCGGGAAATCATCAACCGACCGAATTGGCAGCCCGGCAGCAGCCTGTCGATTATCTTGACCGGCACCGGCAGCGCATGGGGACGCAAGTTCATCTCGACCTACGAACGCGGCGCGACCTTTGCCCCGCGCCTCGTCATCACCTATGGCGGGTAGGGGAGGTTAAGGGCAGCACAACTCAAAGGTCGTCATTTGTAGGGGCGCACGGCTGTGCGCCCACCGACCACAAACATCACCGTTGCGTAGGGAAGAGGCTGAGACCCTCCCGTCGTGGGGTGGGGTCGAATTTACCCGCCACCACTTAATGTAGCCCTACCTACTCTGCGCCTTCTGTGTCTCTGTGGTGAAAATTGTCTCTGTATTTTCTTGGCGTTCTGTGCGAAGCCTCCTGTGGATGGCGACTTGGCGGTTAAAAATGAATTTGCTTTTCACTTGTAACTTGAAACTTAAAACTTGAAACTTAAAACTACGCTCGGCGACTTTTCGTTTTGTTATTCTTCTCTGTATTTTCTCTGCGTCTCTGCGGTTCAATCCGCTTTTGCATCTTCAGCGGCTGCACGGGAGCTTCCCGCCCGCCAATTCGGCGTTAAATGGGCGTATAAATGTGCAAATTGTGTATAAACAAAAAGGCGAAACCGATTATTTCTCAAACCCTCGATGTCTTTGTGCCATTGAGCCTTTGTGTTAAAAAAACCTCTGCCTTTCTCTGTGCGCCCTTATAATCGGTTCAGTTACTCCCCCTCCAACTCCGCGATACGTTCCTTGACGTAATCCTCGGCATCGTCGCCGGCGATTTCAACGTGCTTCCGGTAGGCTTCCAGCGCCGCCTCTTTGCGTCCCGCGTTATAGAGCGCATCGCCCAGCGCGACATACTGCCATGAATCGTCCGGTTCGAGTTCAATCGCCCGTTGGAAGTCGCTAACTGCCTCATCGGTCTCGCCCAGCGCGGCGTAGATAAACCCGCGTTCGAGGTAGCCCCACGCCATCTCCGGTAGGCTGGTCACTGTCCGGTTCAAATCTTCCAACGCCTGTTCCGATTGGCCTAAGCGGTTCAGCACCTTGCCCCGCAGCAGGTAGGTAATCGCGTTGCTGTCATCCTGCGTGAGGGCGTTGTTGGCATCCGCCAGCGCCGCTTCAAGGTCATAATCATCCCACGGCTGGTCGTTATCAACGGCCTCAAGGTAGGCTTCGATGCGGCCTTGCAGGGCATCCACATTCGCGGGGTCAACATCGAGGATGCGCTCGAAATCCTCCCGCGCTTCCTCGTAATCCCCTATATCTGTGTAAGCGTAACCCCGGTTGAGGTAAGCCTCGCCGGAGCCGTCGTAAATCTGGATCGAACGGGTGAAGTCGCTGATCGCCGCCTCCGTATCGCCGAGGTAGCGCTGCACCTTGCCCCGGTACAACCATGTTTCCGAGTCATCCGGCGCGAGGTCAACCGCGCGTTCGGCATCTTCCAGCGCCATATCGAGGTCGTAATCCTCAAGCGATTCGCCATCGTCCAGCGCCGCCAGCAGCACCTGAACCGAACCCAAATAAGCCCGCGAGTTTTCCGGCGCGAGGTCTTTAGCCTTCAAGAAATCGGCAAGGGCGAGGTCATACTGATACTGCCAGCGGTAATTCGCCCCGCGCATAACATAAAAATCGGCGTTCTCCGGTTCCAGTTCAATCGCCTTATTCAGGTCATCGGTCGTGCTTTCGAGGTCGCCGAACCACGAGTTAGTCGTCGAGCGTTCGATGTACCAGCGCACGTTATCCGGCTCCAGCGCAATCGCTTTGTCATTGTCGGCAAGTGCGCTGTCGAACTCACCTAAGTTCCGGTAATTGTCGGCGCGAAGGGCATACAATTCCGCGCGGTTGGGTTCGAGTTTGAGCGCTTGGTTCAAGTCATCCGTCGAGGCGAAGTAATTCCCCTGCTGGCGGTAAGCATCCGACCGCTGGATATAGGTGTCGATCTCATCCGGCGCGTAAACCACCGCGTAGGTGTAATCGGTGATCGCCTCATCCACGTTCCCCGCCTGCATCTGGGCTTGCCCGCGCAGCAGGTACAGGTTGCCGTCCTCCGGTGCGCGGTCAATCGCCGCTGTGACCTGTTGAATGGCGCTTTCAGGGTCGCCGTTGGAAAGCAGCAGCGCCACTTCGGTCGGCAGAGCGCTGGATGATTCGGTCGCTGTCGCGCTGGGGACGACTACTGTATTGGTCGGAACCACGACGGTATTTGTTGGAACGACAACCGTATTCGTCGGGATGACGACTGTGTTGGTGGGGATCACCACCTGCGTCTGCGTCGGGATAATGGCTTCCGTCTGAGTCGGGATGATCGCCTCGGTCTGCGTCGGGATAATGGCTTCCGTCTGGGTGGGGATAATCGCCACAGTTTGGGTCGGGATGATCGCTTCCGTTTGAGTCGGAATGATGGCCTCAGTTGGGATGACCGCCACTTCCACCGTGTTCGTCGGGATCATCACCGTTTCACTGGGGACAACCGCCGCTAGGGTGATCTCCGCCGGGGTAGGGGTAGCTGCCGTCTCGGATGGCCGCCCCGCCAGCAGCGCGATACCGCCGATGACCGCCGCGCCCACCACAATCGCGCCACCCACCACGACCGGCGACACGCGCGAGCCGGTCGTTGGTGCTTTGGGCTGTACCATCGTGCGCTCGCTGTCCATCGCGGCGGCGGTCGGTGCGCTCAAGGGTGGGATGACTGTCGGCGCGGCCTGTGCCGGTCGGGTCGTGGGAACCGGTTCGCGGACGGCCTGTGCGAACGCCCGTGCCAGCGCCTCGCACGAGGGATAGCGGTCTTCAGGGTTACGGGCGAGCGCTTTGAGGATCACCGCTTCGGCGGTTTCCGGTAAATCCGGTCGCAGCGTGGTCGGGATCGGCAGTTCGCTCCCGTTAATCTGCATGATGATGACCGCCAGCGGCGTTTCCGCTTGGAATGGCACACGCCCGGTTACCATCTCGTAGAGCATCACCCCCAGCGAATACTGGTCAGACGCGGGCGACAGGTCTTTACGCCCCTGACACTGCTCAGGACTCATGTACTGCGGCGTGCCGAGGATCGAGTCGCCGGTCAGGTCGAGCGTGCCTTCCACCATCCGCGCGATGCCGAAGTCCGTCAGGTAGGCGTTCGCGTCTTTGTCGATCAGCACGTTGCTCGGCTTGATGTCGCGGTGTAAAACCCCGTTCGCGTGGGCGTGGTCAAGTGCGCTGGCGATCTGGCTCAGTAATCGCGCGGCTTCGTCCAGCGGCATCTGCCCCTTTTGCTTGATATGGTTGCTCAGGGTTCCGGCGGGCAGGTAGCGCATCGCGAGGTAAGCCACACCGTCATCCTCGCCGTACGCGAACAGCGGCAGAATGTGCAGGTGTTCCAGCTTGGCGATGGCCTTGGCCTCGCGCCGGAAGCGTTCGACAAACTGCGGGTCTTTTGAATACTGCTCCGGCAGTGTTTTGAGGGCGACGTAGCGGTCGGTGCTGGCATCATAGGCTTTATACACGGTCGCCATGCCGCCCATACCGACTTGCTCAACAATCCTGTATCCACCAAGTATGCGTCCAATCATCGGATGTGTCCTTGCAGTAGAGTCGTTGTAACCATCAATCATACTCAATATTGAAGCGAAAGTGCATCAATCCCACCTTTATGCTTGAGAATTGCGTATAGTCACACCCATCTCCCCGCTGCTTGGGTTCTTATTTGCCAATAACCCACGCAAAGACGATACTCAATTCATCAAGCCGAATGCCATACCGCCCATCCAAATACCCAAAGGATAAAGCCATGCAGTACACCAAACTCGGACGTTCCAACATGACCGTCAGCAGGATTTGCCTCGGAACGATGCACTTTGGAACCCGCACACCGGATGACGAAGCCTACAAAATCATGGACAAAGCGCTCGACATAGGCATCAACTTTTTCGACACCGCCAACGTCTATGGGCGCGATGTGTACTGCGGTCGCACCGAGGAACTCATCGGCAACTGGTTCCAGCAGGGGAACGGTCGCCGCGATAAAACCGTCCTCGCCACCAAAGTCTACGGCGCGATGCTGCCCTCACCACCGCCCAACGAGGAAGGCGGTCTTTCGGCCTACAAGGTACGCAAACACGCCGCCGATTCGCTCAAGCGCCTGCAAACCGACCACATCGACCTCTATCAGGTGCATCACATCGACGAGCGCATCAGCCTCGAAGAATTTTGGACGACCTTCGACCGTCTCATCAATAACGGCGATGTCCTCTACATGGGGACGAGCAACTATTCCGGTTGGGGGCTGGCGAAGTACCAGATGGATGCGTGGCAGAAGGGTATGGTCGGCTTTGTCTCCGAGCAAGCACAGTACAACCTCCTCAGCCGCTACCCCGAACTCGAAGTGTTCCCCGCCGCCCGTGACTTCGGCATCAGCATTATCCCCTATATGCCGCTTGGGGGTGGCCTGCTCACGGGCAAGCGCAAAGCCGATGCCGGTTCCCGCACGGCGCAGGTCGAAAAAGAATACGCGATGGATTTGACCACCAGTAACCAGTTGGAAGCCTTCTCCGCCCTGTGCCGCGAGATTGGCGAGACCGAATCGGTGGTCGCGATTGCGTGGGTGCTGGCGAACCCTGCCGTCGCCTCGGCTATCGTCGGGCCGCGCACGGTCGGGCATCTGGATGGGTTGGATCGCGCCGCCGAGCTTCAACTGGAGCCGGAACACATCCAACGCCTGAACGCCATCTTCGACATCAACAAGGGTCGCCAGCTTAAGCCGGATGTGCCTGCACCGCAAGCCTTTGCGTGGTAACCCGTCATGCTAGACATCGCCACCCACCGCTTGCACAGCCAAAAGTTGGTCAACACCACCTTAACCGACCCCACCGCCGCCGTCGAGTGGCTGGGTGCTGTCCAATCACAGGATTACATGGGGGCGAAGTGGGCGCTGGCGCAGCGCACCACCGGCCTGAAGGATGATGAGGTCGAGCAGGCGTTCAACGATGGCTACATCCTCCGCACCCACGTCCTCCGTCCGACGTGGCACTTCCTCACACCGGGGGACATCCGCTGGATACTGGCGCTCACCGCGCCGCATGTTCATCAGATGAACGGCACCTACTACCGCAAGTTCGCGATTGATGAGACCGTCATTAGCCGCAGTCGCGACGTATTCACGAAGGCGTTACAGGGTCAGAATTATCAAACGCGCGAGCAGCTTGCCACGCTGCTGGATGGGGCAGGGATACCAGCGGACGGTTTGCGGCTGGCCTATATCATGATGCACGCCGAGTTAGAGGGTTTGATTTGCAGCGGCCCGCGCGCCGGTAAACAGTTCACCTACGCCTTGCTGGACGAGCGTGTACCCGCCGCGCCACCGGTCACGCTTGACGAAGCATTGGCGACGCTGACTTATCGCTACTTCGCCAGCCACGGCCCCGCCACTGTCAAAGATTACGGGCTGTGGTCACTCTTGACCATGAAACACATCAAACACGGGCTGCACCTGCTCGGCGACCGCCTGAACCATGAAGCCTTCAACGGGCAGAATTATTACTTCGTCGGGGATATTCCCACCCCCGACAGCCACCATCCCGTGACCGCCTACCTGCTGCCCAACTACGACGAAGCGATGGGCCGCTCTGCCGACCCTAGTCCCGTCATTGACCCGCGTTTCGCCCAATTATGGGACCCGAAACGGGGTGTTTTGGCGCACTATCTGGTCATCGACGGTCGCATCGTCGGCTCGTGGCAGCGGGTCTTCAAGCGTGATACGGTCGTCATCCAGCTTAAGCCCTTTGTCGCCCTCACCGACGAGCAAACGTCCGCCGTTGAAGCCGCTTGCCAGCGTTACGGCACCTTCCTCGGCCTCACACCCGTACCCGAATGGCTGCCACCGGTTCTCTAGCGCCGCGCGAAGAACACCCCCACCAGCGCCCCGACCAGCACAGCCGGGACGAACGCCTTGCGAACGGTTGGGGTCGCTTTCACCATATGGTCGAAGTCGCCGGATATGCGTCCCGTTTCCGGTATCGTGTTGAACAGCGTACTCGCGCCGTTATCCGGCTTATCCGATTTTTGGGCGTGGAACATCGCCCCACCGACCGTCATCATCTGATCGGTCAGGGTTGGCGCAGCCCGTTTCATCAGTTGCAGCAGCTTGCCACCCCCGCCGACTGTCACATCGCGCTGTGGGTGCTGCGCCGCGTAGACAATCGCCTCCGCCACCAGTTCCGGCTCGTAGACCGGGCCAACCGGACGTGGGATAACCCCCAGCTTCGACAGCGCGTGGTTAAAGAACGGTGTGTTGATGGCGGACGGCATAATCAGCGTCACGTCGATACCACTGTTGGCGTGTTCCAGTTCCATCCGCAGCACTTCGGTATAACCTTTGA
>Ga0102832_1002467_pt1 | contig 11258 bp, 8 predicted proteins | sample EBPBio282013_DNA_FD_88942 | JGI IMG/M metagenome (GOLD analysis project Ga0102832, IMG submission 88942) | Wastewater treatment Type I Accumulibacter community from EBPR Bioreactor in Madison, WI, USA - Reactor 2_5/28/2013_ DNA (Illumina Assembly) | ecosystem: Engineered > Bioreactor > EBPR >... | reverse complement strand
GGGAACATGACCCAGATGCGCCAGATCGCCGCCATGCGGGGCCTGGTGGCCAACCCGAAGGGCGAGATCATCGCCCGCCCGATCAAGTCCAACTTCCGTGAGGGCCTCTCGGTCCTGGAGTACTTCATCTCCACCCACGGTGGCCGGAAGGGCCAGGCGGACACCGCGCTGCGGACCGCCGACTCGGGTTACCTCACCCGTCGTCTGGTCGACGTCAGCCAGGACGTCATCATCCGCGAGGAGGACTGTGGCACCGAGCGTGGCCTCACCAAGGCCATCGCTGCGGAGGGTCGCACCGGCAAGCTGGGCGCGGCACGGAACAACGAGACCGCGGTCTACGCCCGCACCCTCGCCTCCGACGTGGTGACGCCGGAGGGCAAGGTGCTGCTGAAGGCCGGGGTGGACCTGGGCGACGTGAACATCAAGAAGCTGCTGAAGAACGGCGTCACCGAGGTGAAGGTCCGTTCGGTCCTCACCTGTGAGGCCGCCACCGGCACCTGCGCGATGTGCTACGGCCGCTCGCTGGCCACCGGCAAGCTGGTCGACGTCGGCGAGGCCGTCGGTATCGTCGCGGCGCAGTCCATCGGCGAGCCCGGCACGCAGCTGACGATGCGTACCTTCCACACCGGTGGTGTGGCCGGCGACGACATCACCCAGGGCCTGCCGCGTGTGGTCGAGCTCTTCGAGGCCCGTCAGCCCAAGGGCAAGGCTCCGATCGCGGAGTCCGCCGGCCGGGTCCGGATCGAGGAGGGCGAGCGCACCCGCAAGCTGGTCATCGTCCGTGACGACGGCGAGGCCGACCTGGAGTACCCGTTGCCGCGGCGCGTCCGCCTGGAGTGGGAGGACGCCACCGGCGTGCGCCACTCGATCGGCGACGGCGACCACGTGCAGGCCGGGCAGCAGCTCTACGCCGGCACGCCCGACCCGCAGGACGTGCTCCGCGTCTCCGGCCTCCGCAAGGTGCAGGAGCACCTGGTGGAGGAGGTGCAGGCCGTGTACCGGACGCAGGGCGCCCCGATCCACGACAAGCACATCGAGATCATCATCCGGCAGATGCTGCGCCGGATCACGGTGATCGAGTCCGGCGACACGACGATGCTGCCGGGCGAGCTGGTGGACCGGAAGCACTTCGAGTCCGAGAACCGCCGCATGGTCACCGAGGGTCGCACGCCGGCCCAGGGCCGTCCGGTGCTCATGGGCATCACGAAGGCCTCCCTCGCGACGGAGTCGTGGCTGTCGGCCGCCTCCTTCCAGGAGACCACCAAGGTGCTCACCGACGCGGCGATCCACGCCAAGTCCGACTCGCTGGTCGGCCTCAAGGAGAACGTCATCCTGGGCAAGCTGATCCCGGCCGGCACCGGCCTGGACCGGTACCGGAACATCCGGGTGGAGCCCACCGCGGAGGCTCGCGCCGCCGCGTACGACCTCTCCTACGACCCGTACGACTACGACCTGTCGGTCGGCGGGACGGCGGTCGGGCTGGACGAGTACGACACCGGCGAACTCCGCTGAGCCGAGTCTCACGGTGAGGATCGTCGTCGCGTCCGACCACGCCGGGGTCGACATCCGGCGGGAGATGGCTGACGAGGCCAGGGAGCTGGGGTACGAGGTCGTCGACCTCGGCCCCGCCCCTGGCGAGGCCGTCGACTACCCCGTGAACGGGGCCCGGGTGGGACGCCTCGTCGCGGCCGGGGAGTACGACCTCGGGATGCTGGTCTGCGGCACCGGGGTCGGGATCTCGATCGCGGCGAACAAGATCCGCGGCATCCGTGCCGTGGTGTGCTCGGAGCCGTACTCGGCCAAGCTGGCCCGCCAGCACAACAACGCCAACGTGCTCGCGGTCGGCGCCCGCGTGGTCGGCCCGGGCCTGGCCCGCCTGATCGTGCGGGAGTGGCTGACCGCCGAGTTCGAGGGTGGGCGCCACGCCCGCCGCGTCGGGCTCATCGAACCGTCGGATTCCGCCACGGCAGGCGAACAGCTCTCCTAGACTTCGCTGGTGCGGACAGACTCGGGCACGGGCACCCGCGCCGGAGCCGTCCGGCCGCGCCGGTCCCCGGCGGCCGCCCGCGCGCTGTTCGGCCTCCTCCTGCTCCTGCCCGCCGTCCTCGGCGGCTGTGCGGCGACCCCGGGCACGCCGGCCGCGGCGCAGCGACCCACCGTCCGCGTGGCCGCGCTGAAGGGCCCGACCGCGGTCGGGATGGTCCCGCTGATGGCAGCCCAGGCGGCCGGGACCACCGCCACCGACGACGTCTTCACCGTGTCCGCCTCGCCGGAGGAGGTCGCGGCGAAGGTCGCCAGCGGTGACGTCGACATCGCCGCCCTGCCCACGAACGTCGCAGCCGTGCTGTACGCCAGGACCAACGGTGCGGTCCGCCTGCTAGCAGTGACCACCCTCGGCGTGCTCTCCATCGTGGAGGACGGGGACAGCGTGCACGCCCTGTCCGACCTGCGTGGCCGGACGGTCTACGCCACGGGCCAGGGCGCCAACCCCGAGTACGTCCTGCGCTTCCTGCTCCGCAGCAACGGCCTCGACTCCGACGCCGACGTGCACCTGGTGTTCAAGGCCCAGCACGAGGAGCTCGCCACGCTCGTCGCCAACGGCACGGCAGGGCTCGCGCTGCTGCCCGAGCCGTTCGTCACGACGGTGACCATGAAGAACCCCCGGGTCAGGGTGGCCCTCGACCTCACCAGGGAGTGGTCGGCGACCGTCACCGACGGCAGCCGGCTGATGATGGGCGCGGTGGTCGTCCGTTCCGAGTTCCTCGAGCGGCATCCGGAGGCGGTGGACGCCTTCCTCCGCGAGTACCGCGCCTCTGTGGCGCAGGCGACCGCGGACGTGGAGGCGACCGCCCGCGAGTGCGAGCGCTTCGACATCATCCCGGCGGCCGTCGCCCGCGCGGCGATCCCGCGGCTGAACCTGACCTTCCTCACCGGCGAGGAGATGGTGGCGGGCGTCCGCGGCTACCTCCGGGTGCTCCATGACGCCGATCCGGCCTCCGTGGGAGGAGCGATCCCCGATTCGCGGTTCTACGTCACCGGCCGGTGAGCGGCTGCGTCGCGCGGCGCCCGGCGTCGCCGCGGCGGCGTTCTGGCTCGTCCTGTGGCAGCTCGCCAGCATGGTCGTCGGGCAGGAGCTCCTCGTGCCGTCCCCGGCCGTCGTGGCCGCCACGCTGGCCGGCCTGGCCGGCACCGCGGAGTTCTGGCAGGTCATGGGGCTCTCGTTGCTCCGCATGGCGTCGGGGTTCGTGGCCGGTGTCGTGGCTGGAACGGCGGCGGCCGTGCTCACCACGTGTTCCCGCGTCGTGGACGCGCTGCTCTCCCCGGCACTGAGGGTGGTGCGGGCCGCGCCGGTGGCGTCCTTCGTGATCCTCGCCCTCGTCTGGATCCCGACCGGCCGGCTGCCGGCGTTCATCGCCTTCGCGATGGTCGTGCCGGTCGTCTGGGACACGATGGCCCAGGGCCTGCGCAGCCAGGACCCGGAGCTTCTCGAGATGGCCCGCGTGTTCGGCCTGGGACGGTGGCAGACGCTGCGGCGCGTGCGGATCCCGTCGCTGGCCCCGTTCCTGCTGTCCGCCTGCACGACCGGCATGGGGCTCGCCTGGAAGTCCGGGGTGGCCGCGGAGGTGATCAGCCGTCCCGAGGTGTCGATCGGCCGGGAGCTCCAGGACGCGCGGGTCTACCTCGACACCCCGGCGGTGTTCGCCTGGACGATCACCGCCGTCGCGCTCAGCCTGGTGCTGGAGAGGCTGTTCCGGCTGGCCGCGCGGCGGTGGCTGCCGTCGGTCGGCGCACCCGAGGAGTCACGGGGCAGGGGGGACCATGCCGGCGTGTGAGCGGGTGAGCTTCGGCTACCGTGCCGGGAGCCCGGTGCTGGAGGACTTCTCGCTCGTGCTCCCCGAGACCGGGGTGGTGTGCCTGCTGGGCCCGTCCGGCTGCGGCAAGACCACGCTGCTGAGGATCCTCGCCGGACTGGAGGTGCCGTCGTCGGGCCGTGTCACGGGACTGGAGGGACGCCGCGTCGCGGTGGTCTTCCAGGAGGACCGGCTGCTGCCGTGGGAGACCGCCTGGCAGAACGCCGTGACCCGGCAGGACGCCGGGGCGCGGGAGCGGGCGCGCGAGTGGCTCACCCGGCTCGGACTGGGGGACAGCCTGCACCGCTTCCCGCGCGAGCTCAGCGGCGGGATGCGGCGACGGGTGGCGATCGCCCGCGCCATGGCCGCCGAACACGACCTGCTTCTGCTCGACGAGCCGTTCGCCGGACTGGACGAGCCGGCCTGGACCGATGCGGCCGGCCAGGTCGCCCAGGCCGGCGCGGACCGGCTGGCCGTGCTGGTCACCCACCTGCCGGAGCAGGCGGCGGCCATGGGCGCACGGGTGGTGCGGCTGGCCGGGCCCCCGCTGGCTGTCCTCAGTTGACCGGCAGGACGGGCGGGGCCGCCTCCTGCGCGAACGGCGCGTACGTGGTGTGCAGCAGGTGGTGTGCCCGCTCGGAGTTCGGCTCGTCGTAGAAGTCCTCGTACAGCCGGAGGATGTCCGGGTTGTCCTGCGAGCGGCGGTAGGTGCTGGTGCGGTCGATGTCGAACAGCACCTCTGTGCGCTCGCGGAGCTCGCCGACCTTGGCCGGCGCGGGGTTGCCCGCCCCGTCGATGCAGCCGCCGGGGCACGCCATGATCTCGATCAGGTCGTACCCGGTGTCCTCGCCGGCGACCACGCGCTCGACGAGCGGCTCTGCGTTGCCCAGGCCGGAGATCACGGCCACGCGCACCGTCCGGCCGCCGGCGGTGATCGTCGCGTCGCGCACGCCCGCCAGACCGCGCACGGCGGTGAACTCGAGGTGGTCGGGGTGCTTCTGCCCGGTGAGCTTCTCCACGGCCATCCGCAACGCGGCCTCCGCGACGCCGCCGGAGGCGCCGAAGATGACGCCTGCGCCGGTCACGCGCGAGTACGGCTCGTCGAAGGCGTCGGGGGCGACGGCGTCCGGGTCGAGCCGGACCATGTCCATCATCTCCATGAACTCGGTGGTGGTGAGCACGGCATCGACGTCCCGGATCCCCTCCGGGGCGAACTCCGGCCGGGCGGCCTCGTACTTCTTGGCCAGGCAGGGCACGATCGAGACGACGTAGAGGTCGTCCAGCGACACCCCGTAGAGCTGGGCGAAGTGCGACTTCACCGTTGCGCCCATCATCTGCTGGGGCGACTTGCAGCTGGACAGGTGGGGGATCAGGGCGGGGTAGCGCTTCTCCACGAGGTTGACCCAGCCCGGGCAGCAGGACGTGAACTGCGGCATCACGCCGCCGGTGGCCACCCGGTTCAGGAACTCGGTGGTCTCCTCCATGATCGTCAGGTCGGCGGCGAAGGAGAAGTCGAAGATGCGGTCGAAGCCGATCGCCCGCATCAGGCCGGCCACGAACGGCGAGGCCTCCTCCGGCTTCTTGCCGTACTTGGCGGCGAGGACGCTGCGCGGCGCCGGCGCGACGAAGCCGACGACCAGCTTGGTCGGGTCGTTGATCGCGGCGAACACCGCGGGCCGCTCCCGCACGTAGTCGAGGGCACCGCAGGGGCAGGCGGTGACGCACTGCCCGCACGAGACGCAGTCGGTCTCGATGAGCGGGCGGCCGTCGTGCGTGCCCACGGTCAGGTGCCCGTTGCGGAACTGGAAGGCCAGCACCCCCGGCCCCTCGATCTCGGCGCAGGCCGCGACGCAGCGTCCGCAGGAGATGCACTTGTTGTGGTCGCGAATGATGAAGGGGTGGTCGCGCACGACAGGGATCCGCGGACGCAGGTGCAGCGGCTCGGTGTAGGTGACCAGCTGACCGGTGGCGACCTTGCGCAGGTCGCAGACGAACCGGGCCTTGCACCCGCAGCGCAGGCAGCGGGCCGCCTCTGCCCTGGCCTCGGCCGTGGTGTAGCCCGCCTCGACCTCGACGAAGCCCGCCAGGCGCTCCTCGACGGGCAGTGACGGCATGGGGTGGCGCTCCAGCCGCGGCCGGGACGAGAACTCGTCGCGGGGCAGGTCCTCCAGCGAACCGCGGCTGCAGTTGTACGCCGCCGGCTCGCCGCGGACGTAGCCGCGGGTGACGAACTGGTCGATGGCCCAGGCGGCGCGGCGACCCGCGGCGACCGCCTCGATGACGGTGGCCGGGCCGGTCACGCAGTCGCCCCCGGCGAACACCTTGGCCTCGGAGGCCTCCATGGTCGAGCCGTCGACGTCGATGTCGCCCCACTTGTTCAGCCGCACCGGGAGGTCGTTGTAGAGGAACTGGGTGTTCGTGCTCTGGCCGATCGCGCCGATGATCATCGACGCCGACATCTCGAAGTCGCTGCCCTCCACCGGGATCGGGCGGCGGCGTCCCGAGCGGTCGGGTTCGCCGAGCGTCATCTCCATGCACCGCAGGACCAGCCCCGCTCCCTCGCGACGGATGGCCGTGGGGGCGGCGAGGAAGCGGAGCACGACGCCTTCGGCCTCCGCATCGGCGACCTCGTGCGGCTCGGCCGGCATCTCGTCCCTGGTGCGCCGGTAGAGCAGTGTCACCTGCCGTGCGCCGCGCCGCAGCGCCGTCCGCGCGCAGTCGATCGCGGTGTTGCCGCCGCCCACGACCACGACGGCGGGCCCGGGGTCGGGGTCCACGCCCTTGGTGACCTGCTCGAGGTAGCGGATGCCCGTCCACACGCCTTCGGAGTTCTCGCCCTCCAGGCCCATCGGCGTGGGGGTCCAGGAACCGATGGCCAGGTAGACCGCGTCGAAGTCCTGCTGCAGGTCCTCCAGGCGCAGGTGGGTGCCCAAGGACTTGCCGCAGATGATCTTCACCCCGAGCGCGGTGATGGTCGCGATCTCGGCGTCCAGCGTCTCCTTGGGCAGCCGGTACTCCGGGATGCCGTAGCGCATCATGCCGCCGGGGCGGGGCTGGCGCTCGAAGACCGTGACGTCGTGACCGGCGATCGCGGCGTAGAAGGCCGCGCTCAGCCCGGACGGGCCGGCGCCGACGACGGCGATGCGCCTGCCCGTCGGCTCGGCGGCGGTGGGGACCCACGGGTGCTCGCGGGCGAGGTCCCAGTCGGCGGCGAAGCGCTTCACGTGGTTGATCGCCACCGGCGCGTCCACCAGCGAGCGGCGGCACTGGCCCTCGCAGGCGTGCGGGCACACCCGGCCGCAGGCGGACGGGAACGGGTTGCGGTCCTTGATCACCCGCACCGCGGCCTCGAAGTTCCCGTCGGTGACCAGGGCGAGGTAGCGCTGGATGTCGATATGGGCCGGGCAGGTCTGCTGGCAGGGCGGCTCGCAGTCGGCGTTGTGGTCGCAGAGCAACTGCTCGACGCGGACCCTGCGGTAGGCGTCGATGGTGTCCGACCGCGTGCGGATGACCATGCCCGCGGTGACCGGCGTGATGCAGGACTTCACCTCGCGGTGGTCGGCCCCGACCTCGACCACGCACAGCCCGCAGTTGCCGTTGGCCCTCTCCAGCCGGACGTCGTTGCACAGGGACGGGATCTCGATGCCCTCGGCCTGGAGCGCCTCGAGGACGGTGAGCCCGCCGTTGACGTGGACCTCGCGGCCGTCCACCGTGACCGTGATGCGTGCGTTGCCAGCCAGGTCCTGCATGACAGCCTCCCGCCGAGACCGGGCCGCGCCGCTGCGGCCACTACGCATATTCTCCTATGGACAACGACGCAGGGCGCCGATCGTGACGGGGAAGTGTCCGCGGAGCACCTGTTTTTGCGCTTGCGGGGCCATCACGGTAGCCTTGACCGTTGTGTTCGGGCGACCGAACCATGCGTGCGTGCGCCGCGTCCGGCCCGCCCCTTCGACGAGTTCGGGGAACCCCTGAGCCTGCAAGGGTGGCTGGTGGCGCTCGGCGCGCGCCCCGCAAAAGCCTCACGGAAAGAGATACCAGCCGGTGCCCACTATCCAGCAGTTGGTCCGCAAGGGCCGTACGGACAAGGTCAGCAAGAACAAGACGCCGGCGCTGAAGGGTTCGCCCCAGCGCCGTGGCGTGTGCACCCGCGTGTACACCACCACCCCGAAGAAGCCGAACTCGGCGCTGCGCAAGGTCGCCCGCGTGCGGCTCTCCTCCGGCGTGGAGGTCACCGCCTACATCCCGGGCGTCGGCCACAACCTGCAGGAGCACTCGATGGTGCTGGTGCGCGGCGGCCGTGTGAAGGACCTCCCGGGCGTGCGCTACAAGATCATCCGCGGCTCGCTCGACACCCAGGGCGTCAAGAACCGCAAGCAGGCCCGTAGCCGCTACGGCGCGAAGAAGGAGAAGTAATGCCTCGCAAGGGTCCCGCCCCGAAGCGTCCCGTCGTCGTCGACCCGGTCTACGGCTCGCCGCTGGTCTCCCAGCTGGTCAGCAAGATCCTGCTCGACGGCAAGAAGACGACCGCGCAGAGCATCGTGTACGACGCCCTCGAGGGCACCCGGGTCAAGACCGGCGTCGATCCGGTGCAGACGCTGAAGAAGGCGCTCGACAACATCCGTCCCGCGCTGGAGGTCAAGAGCCGCCGCGTCGGTGGTGCCACCTACCAGGTGCCGGTCGAGGTCAAGCCCGCCCGCGCCAACACCCTGGCCCTGCGGTGGCTGGTCAGCTTCTCCCGCGCCCGTCGCGAGAAGACGATGACCGAGCGCCTGATGAACGAGCTGCTGGACGCGTCCAACGGTCTCGGCGCGTCCGTGAAGCGCCGCGAGGACACGCACAAGATGGCTGAGGCGAACCGTGCGTTCGCCCACTACCGCTGGTGACCATCACCACTGTGTGAACCCATCGCAGGGCACGGCAACACGCGCCGTGCCCTGTGCCCTGAGAACACATGCCCTGAAAGCGGTGCGCTCCCTGATCCGGGGAGTGCGCCGGATGAGTAGCAGAACGGAAGGTTGAGCCCAAAGTGGCGATCGACTTCAAGCAGGACCTCGCCAAGGTTCGCAACATCGGCATCATGGCCCACATCGACGCCGGCAAGACCACCACCACCGAGCGGATCCTGTTCTACACCGGTATCAACTACAAGATCGGCGAGGTGCACGACGGCGCCGCGACGATGGACTGGATGGAGCAGGAGCAGGAGCGCGGCATCACGATCACGTCCGCCGCGACGACCTGTTTCTGGAAGGACGTCCAGATCAACATCATCGACACCCCCGGGCACGTCGACTTCACCATCGAGGTGGAGCGGTCGCTGCGCGTCCTCGACGGCGCGGTCTGCGTCTTCGACGGTGTGGCCGGTGTCGAGCCGCAGTCCCAGACCGTGTGGCGCCAGGCCACCCGGTACGGCGTGCCGCGCATCTGCTACGTCAACAAGCTGGACCGCACCGGCGCGTCCTTCGACTACTGCGTCAAGACCATCCGCGAGCGCCTGAACGCGATCGTGGCCGTCCTCCAGCTGCCGGTCGGCGCCGAGGCCAAGTTCCAGGGCGTCATCGACCTGGTGGGCATGCGCGCGCTGATGTGGCGTGGTGAGACCGCGATCGGCGAGGACTACACCGTCGAGGAGATCCCGGCCGACATGGCGGACGCCGTCGCGACCGCGCGCGAGGAGCTCATCCACGTGCTGGCCGACCACGACGACGAGTTCGCCGAGCACTGGCTCGAGGCCGAGGAGACCGGCGAGGAGATCAGCGCCGACGAGATCAAGGCCGCCGTCCGGCGCGCCGTGATCGCCAACAAGATCACCGCCGTGGTCTGTGGCTCGTCCTTCAAGAACAAGGGCGTGCAGCCGATGCTGGACGCGACCATCGACTACCTGCCCTCGCCGCTGGACATCCCGGCCATCGAGGGCTTCAAGCCGGGTCACCCCGACCAGGTGATCGAGCGGCACACCTCGAACGAGGAGCCGCTGGCGATGCTGGCGTTCAAGATCGCGGCCGACCCGCACCTGGGCAAGCTGACCTACATCCGGATCTACTCCGGCGTGCTCAAGGCCGGCCAGCAGGTGCTGAACTCGACCAAGGGTCGCAAGGAGCGGATCGGCAAGATCTACCAGATGCACGCCAACAAGCGTCAGGAGATCGAGCAGATCGGCGCCGGCATGATCATCGCCGTGATGGGCCTGAAGGACACCACCACCGGTGAGACGCTGTGCGACCCGGCCAACCCCGTCGTGCTGGAGTCGATGGACTTCCCGGCGCCGGTGATCGAGCAGGCCATCGAGCCGAAGACCAAGTCCGACCAGGAGAAGCTGTCCACCGCCATCCAGCGGCTGGCGGAGGAGGACCCGACCTTCCGCGTCCACACCGACGAGGAGACCGGGCAGACCATCATCGCCGGCATGGGCGAACTCCACCTCGAGGTCATGATCGACCGCATGAAGCGGGAGTTCAAGGTCGAGGCGAACATCGGCAAGCCGCAGGTCGCCTACCGCGAGACCCTGCGCCGCCCGGTCGAGAAGGTCGAGTACACCCACAAGAAGCAGTCGGGTGGTTCGGGCCAGTACGGCAAGGTGATCATCGCCCTGGAGCCGCAGGAAGCGGGCAAGGGCTACGAGTTCGTCAACGGCGTCACCGGCGGTCGCATCCCGCGGGAGTACATCCCCGCGGTCGACCAGGGCATCCGCGAGGCCATGGCCTTCGGTCCGCTGGCCGGCTACCCGGTGGAGGACATCAAGGTCACGCTGCTGGACGGCGCCTACCACGACGTCGACTCCTCCGAGCTGGCCTTCAAGATCGCCGGTTCGATGGTCTTCAAGGAGGCCGCCCGCAAGGCCGACCCGGCCCTGCTGGAGCCGCTGATGGCCGTCGAGGTGACCACCCCGGAGGACTACCTCGGCACGGTCATCGGCGACATCAACAGCCGTCGCGGCCACGTGCAGTCGATGGAAGAGGCCCACGGCAACCAGGTCGTCCGCGCCCTGGTGCCGCTGAGCGAGATGTTCGGTTACGTCGGCGACCTGCGGTCGAAGACGTCCGGCCAGGCGTCCTACTCGATGGAATTCGACTCCTACGGCGAGACCCCCAAGTCCGTCGCGGACGAGATCATCGCGAAGGGTCGCGGCGGCGCCTGAGTTTGACTCAGGCACCACGGTAGAGAAAACTTGGCACGGTCCGTGTTCGCACGGGCCGTGACCATGCAGTCAAAGAATCAGTAACGCCCCGCGAGCCCCGCGTGGCGACTATCCGAAAGAGGAGCCCAAGTGGCAAAGGCCAAGTTCGAGCGGACCAAGCCGCACTGCAACATCGGCACCATCGGGCACATCGACCACGGCAAGACCACGCTCACCGCGGCGATTACGAAGGTGCTCCACGACAAGTACCCCGAGCTCAATGCGGT
>Ga0102832_1002464_pt1 | contig 11269 bp, 10 predicted proteins | sample EBPBio282013_DNA_FD_88942 | JGI IMG/M metagenome (GOLD analysis project Ga0102832, IMG submission 88942) | Wastewater treatment Type I Accumulibacter community from EBPR Bioreactor in Madison, WI, USA - Reactor 2_5/28/2013_ DNA (Illumina Assembly) | ecosystem: Engineered > Bioreactor > EBPR >... | reverse complement strand
GCAGTAGCCGTACGCCCAATCGTTCGCCGACTGCGTACGAAAGTCGGGCATTTCGCCGCAGCGCCCGTTGGTGGAAGGGTAAGGAATCCCTCGAAAACGCTGCACCGTTTCATCCGACCATGTTGCGCCCTGATGAGTGAAGATGAACGGTTCATAGAAGTGGAAGTTGTAGACGATGTTCGTATCCGGCAGCGGTTCCAGCATCAGCAAGCCGCCAATCGTGTTCCAATCCGATCCACCGACGATGATGGTGTGTTCCGGTGCGCCTTCGCGAATGGCTGCTGCGAACTTGGCTTGCAGCGGCGGCCATACCGATGGGTCGTCCGGCGAGGGTTCGTTCATCACCTCGAAGTACACCCTGTCGGGGTCGGTGGTGTTTAGATGTGCTGCCAGCGTTTTCCACATGATGGCGAAATCGTTCTGCATCTCGGTATCGACCATCAAGCGCGACTTGAAGTCATCCTCGAAGGCGTGAACATCGACGATTACGCCGAGATCATGCGCCACGAAACGGGCAATCGCCGCGTCCAAGTATCCAAGAAGCGCCTCATCAATCTGGTCGGGGAAGTATTCATCCAGCAAGATTTTCGGCTCAATCGGCAGCCGAATATGTGTAAACCCTGCGTCGCGGATGGCTTGCATCTGCTCGTCGCTCAGGTAATTCTGGTAGTGGTCGTCGGAAGTGTCCTCGTTCAACCAGAACCAGCGTGTGACGTTAACCCCCTTCGCCAGCCGTTCGACCCGCGCCGCTGGAACACCGGACTGCGCCATCAAGCTGCCCTGCACCGAAAGCAGCAGACTCGCCAGCAAAAGAAGCATGAACGTTCGAAGTTTCATCATTGTTTCTCCTGTGCTACTTCTGCTTCAGGGTAGCACAGAAGCCTGAGCCAGCGATGATAAGCCGCATGTTAGTAGCGCTCCCAACCGCGCCCCTGATGCCCGAAGTCAAAGCATTCAGGGTGCATGATCTCGGCCAAGATTTCGAGCGACTCGGCGAGCCGTGGGCCGGGACGGTTGAAGTACTGGTTGCCGTCTGTCACGTAGACGCGGTTGGCGCGTACCGCCGTAAGTGCTGTCCACGCCGGTCGGCGTTCTAGCCGTTGGAGTTCCTCCCGCGCCTTTGGGATGTCATAGCCGCAGGGCAGGATGACCAGCATATCCGGGTCAGCCGCCAGCAGTTCATCCCAGCGCAGCCACGGCGAATGCACACCCACCTCGCCAAACAGGTTGTTGCCGCCCGCCATCTCGACTAGTTCCGGTATCCAGTTGCCCGCCGCCATCAACGGGTCCAGCCATTCGAGCGTCGCCACCCGTGGCCGCGCCACATGGGTCGTTTCGTCGGCAATCGCCTGCATCCGTCGCTGCATATCGGTCACAACCTGCACACCGCGTTCAGGCAGCCCGACCGCATCCGCTACTCGCTGAATATCGGCGTGTACGTCCGCCAGCGTATTCGGCTCCAGCGCCACAATCGCCGCTGACGAGTGCAGTTGGTCACACACCACGCGCTCGACCTCGGCGTAACTCACGGCGCACACCTCGCACTGCGTCTGGGTAATCACCACATCCGGCGCAAGCTGTTCGAGCAATTCCGCGTCAATCGTGTAGACTGAGGTAGCATCTTGCAGCGCGGCCTTCACCCGCTCGTCCACCTCAAGGCTGGTGCCGGTCGGGTCGAAGCGCGGCGCGGTGAGGGCGGGCAGTGCCGCAATCCCCGCCGGATAGTCACACTCGTGCGACCGCCCGACGAGATCAGCCTCCAAGCCTAAGGCACACACAATCTCGGTGCTGCTCGGTAATAGGGATACGATTCGCACACCGCCTCCTTACCTCTTTCAAACCTATTGGCTGTAAGGGTGGGTAACAAGAACCCCCACCCCAGCCCTCCCCCGTAGTAACAAGGGAGGGAGCAAATTCACGGGAGGGTCTGAGACCCTCCCCTACGAAATCCAATAGTCGTGGGACAACATCACGCTGCCCCACGACTATTGACTAAAAACTACCGACTACTGTGCCAACTGCGCGTAGTAGTACAGTTCGTGTTCCGGCAGCAGGTCAGGGTGGAAAATTTTCACCAGATCCGCCAGCAGCACGTCAGGATTGGCGTAACCGTTCTCGTAGAAGTCGCTGCCGTAGTTGGCGTTCAGCCGCGCGTTGTTGGTGTACATCTGCCCGTTCTGGAAAGCGGCGAACTCGTTCAGCCGTTCGTCCAATGCCAGCACATCCGCTGCCGTATTCTGGAAAATGTTCACCCAATAATCAGCATCCGCCGCCGCGTCCAGCACTTCTTCCAAACTGAGCATGATGCTGCCGGTGGTTTCGTCGTCTGCCCAGAGGTACTCGCCACCTGCGTCACGCACGAGGGTCGCTAAATAGCTCGCGCCACCGGGCATATACCACGTACCGCTGAAGGGGGTGTTGGCGAACACGGTTGGTTGGGTTTCGGCGTTTTTCGCCAGAGTCGCCACTTCTTCGTAACGGGTGTTCACACCCGTGAAAGCCTCTTGAGCAATCGACTCGGTGTTGAAGAACACGCTGATGAACTTACCCCACTCCGCCACACCCAAGGGGGTCGCGTCGAGGAAGTCCGCGTCGATCACCACCGGCAGCCCCGCCTGCTGCATCGCCGGATACACCGTGTCATCCGCGCTGAAACGCTGCGACAGCACCAACTCCGGTTCGAGGTCGATCAGCTTTTCGATGTCGGCCTCGGTACCACCACCGCCGCCACCAATTTCAGCAATTGTGCCGTCAGCCACACCGGCGACAATCGCCTCGTTGCTGGTGTACAGCGCCGAGTCCACCGCCACGACTTTATCCAGCAGGTCTTGACTGGTCAGGTGCGGCAGGAATGAGGTGGACATGGATACCACACTGTTGACCGGCACTTCGATGGTCGCGGTGGCCTCGATGCCTTCCGGCGCGGGCGTACCACACTGCACCAACACGTAGGTCAGCGGTTCTTCCGCGCCCTGCCACGGGGTATTCACGGTCACAATCTTGTAGTTGTTGTGGTACTCGACATCAAAGCCGGACGCGGTATCGACGGTTACTTTTTCGGGAAAATAATCGGTGTTCGCGTCAAATGTGCTGACGCATTCATCGGTCAAATTGGCGGATGGGGATTGCGCCGCTGCGGGCAGCACAGCGCCAACCGTGGTTAATAGTGCCAACGTCAAAAGGGTCAAACGAGACTTCATGGGCGCTCCTCCTCGAAGCATAAATTGGGTGATAGCGAGTGCCGTGCTTCGAGGTAGGCAGATGAGGATGGATGCGGAACACATCCACTTGGAACAAAAAACCCGCCGGGTAGCGGGGAGCATGTGCGACAAACGTCCACGCCCGATCCCCCTTTGCCTCGAAGGTGGTACTCGAGTACGAGATGAAGGCGGGTTATCGGGCTTAAAGGCTTTTATTGATGATCTTTTGCATTTAGTTCTTGTATTGAACTAATCACTAAAGATTATCAACTATCAACTTTTTACCGTTGCGGGACAGCGCTGGACTTCAACCAGCTTCCCCCATTGTGCGCCACGCATCCGGGCGGTGGGCGCACCCTCATCCATTGAATACTACCGCATACGATAACACCCTCAAAAGCGGTTGTCAATGGATGCAAAGTTGTCCGTTTTTTTCAAGACGCGGCCTCTACTCCCGTGATAACATGCAGTTATTCGACCTGACAAACACATTGACACGCAAATAAGGAGACAACCCCATGCGTAAAATTATCCTGATGCTGCACCTCTCGCTCGATGGTATGATCGCTGGCCCGAACGACGAACTTGACTGGATTACCTACGACAGCGACCTTGAAGCCTACGCCCACGCCATGCATGATGTCACCGATGCGGTCATCTGGGGGCGCAAGACATACGAAATGATGGCGGGTTACTGGCTGACCGTCCCCAGCAACCCTGAAAGCACACCACAGGAACGCAATCACGCGGCATGGTTGGATGAGGCTACCAAAGTCGTCGTCTCGCGCACGTTGGATAAGATCGAGTGGAACAACAATCCCAAGACGCTGCTCATCAAAGACAACATCACCGAGCAGATCAACGCGCTCAAGGCGCAGCCGGGCAAAGACATCTGGTTCCTCGGCAGCCCAAATCTGGCGCAGACCTTCATGCAGCTTGACTTGATCGACGAATATCGCTTTAACATCAACCCGACCATTTTGGGCAAGGGCAAACCGCTGTTCGTCAATATGAACAAGATGTCCCTCAACCTGCTGGAGCAAAAGCAGCTTAAGAGCGGGGTCGTCCTCCTCACCTACGAACCCAAGCGCCGGTAATCTAACTCACAAGGCTATTGTAGGGCGCACTAACCATGCATAGGCATTAAGCTATGCTATTTTGACGAGGATATTCAGGGAACGAGTTGACTGTTTGCGCCGCATGAGGCTAAAGCCATCATGCTACCAACCGGACAAGCGCACTCAAGGCGCTCCAAAATTCGACTGCGAACAGCATTCTTGAGTGATTTTGTCCCTGAAAATTCCTTAGCTTAATGCCTATGCACTAACCATGAGCCCTTTTGACTTCCCCTTCTCCCTCCCCATTCATCAGGTATAATTCCCTCATTCAGACCTCACAGGGGAAACAATAGGCGCATTTTGCAGCCTATTTTGTGCTGGCAGTCCTTCACCCTAGTATGATAAAAGAGGTCTTTATGAAAACCACCGACACATTAACCACGCTCTTTACCCACCACCGCTGGTCAAACCTGCGACTGCTGGAAAGCTGTGCCAACTTGACGGATGAGCAGTTGCAAGCCACGATGGTCGGCGCGTTCAGCACCATCATCGAGACATGGCGGCATATCGCCACTTCTGAGCAGTCGTATTTCTCGCGCATCAGCACGGGCAAGCGTTATGACCGCCCCGCTGACTTACCGCCCATGACACTTGCCGAAGTCACCGCGTCTCTGCGCGAAACAGGCGACGGCCTCATCGAGTGGGCGGGCAAGGTGCAACCAGACGAACGTGTCGTGATTGATTGGGAAGGCACACCGCGCCTCGTCCCCAAAACCATTCTGCTCTCGCAAGTGCTGAACCACGCTGGCGAACACCGCGAACAGATCAAATCGATCATGACACAGATCGGTGTTGAACCACCGGACTTACAAGCATGGGAATACTTCGACCAAAACTACGAATGGGAACGCCCGTAACTGGAATCAAAGAGGCGCAGGGCAATCTACGCCTCTCTTAATCTCTGTTTCTCTTGGCGTGCTTGGTGATTCGCGTTAGCTCTGCTGCGCCACGCGCATCGCCTCGGAAAGCTGCCATGCGTCGAGACGGTGACCAGTCGCGCCTTTGGCATCCAACCCCGCCAGATATACGAACGCGGGGGCGATCAGCGCGGGTTCGACCCAACGCGCCTGCTGCTCGGGGGTGTAGTGGGAGGCCGACATGGGTGTTTTGATGGCGATACCGGGCGTAATCGTGTTCACGGCAATATTGAACGGCTGACCTTCCATCGACAGCACCTTCATCAGCCCTTCTTGAGCGTGCTTGCCGGGGCAATAAGCGGTTTCCTTCACAAAGCCCTTGATGCCCGACCCTGACGAGATGTAGACGATGCTGCCGCTTTGGGCTTCGACCATCCCCGCCCATACCGCCTTCGACAGGATGAAGGCGGCCTGAATGATAATGTTCATCTCGCGCTGCCAATTGTCGAACTGCACATCCAACATCGAGACTTCTCGCAGCACCGCCGCGTTATGCACCAGCACGCGCGGCGTACCGTAGTGGGCTAACGCTTGTTCAGCCGCCGCCTGTGTCGCTCCCGCATTCGCTAGATCAACGACAATCGGCAGACAGTCCCCGCCCATCGCCTTGATCTCGTCGGCAACCCGATGCAGTTTCTCGGCTTGAACATCCATCAGCGCCAGCCGCATCCCCGCGCGGGCATAGGCCATTGCGATCTCGTAGCCCCATCCCTCGGCAGCACCCGTCAGGAACGCCACCTTGCCTTTTATCTCAACCATCTTTTCTCTCTGCGTTCTCCGCGTCTGTGTGGTAAATGTATTAGCTTTTCAGTCTGGCAATGAACGCCTTGAAGCGTTCCAGCCCTTCCTCGAAGGTTGGCGAGGGGGTCGTCAGCGCCCCGCGAATGAAACCCTCACCCGCGCCGCCGCCAATCGTCCCCGGTTGGAAGACCAGCTTCGCCTCTTCCCGCGCGCGCTTTACGAACGCGGCGCTCGTCAATCCGGTCGAGCGAATGTCGATGAAAATGTAGTACGCACCCTGCGGCTTGCTGTAACCGATGCCAATGCTGTCCAGCAGCGCCATCCATGCCTGACGGCGGCGGTCGTATTCCTTCAGCACATCCTTGAACCAATCGCGCGGTTCGGTCAGCGCCGCCAACCCGCCGTACTGCGTCACCACGTTCGCGCAAATCATCATCGCATGGTGGAAGGGCAGCATCGCGTCGATCAGCGCTTCCGGCGCGGCGACATACCCCAGCCGCAAGCCCGTCATGGCAAAGCTCTTGGAGAAGCTGTTCATAGTGATCGTGCGTTCGCGCAGCCCCGGCAGCGAGGCGATGCTGGTGTGCTTGTTGTCGTCGAAAATGTAGTACTCGTAAATCTCGTCGGAAACGATAATCAGGTCATGCTTGATCGCCAATTCGCCAATCGCCTGTAAGCGTTCGCGCGAAAGCACCGTTCCGGTCGGGTTGTTCGGCGAGACAATCACAATCGCCTTCGTCCTAGGGGTGATCGCTGCTTCCAAATCCGCCACTTCAATCGTGAAGTTGCTCTCCGGCGTGGTCGCCACCGGGATCAACTGGCCGCCCAAAATCTTGGTATCGCGCGTGTATTCGTCATAGTGCGGCGAAGGGATCAGCGCATGGTCGCCGGGGTCGAGCAGCGTCATCAGTGTCATCATCAACGCCTCCTGCGCCCCCGACGTGACGATCAACTCGGTATCGGGGTTGTAGTCGAGGTTATTTTCGCTTTTCAGCTTGGCGGCAATCGCCTTCCGCAGGTCGGGGATGCCTGTCCATGTTGTGTACTGCACGCGGCTGCTCGAAATCGCCTCTTGCATCGCGTCGAACACTGCTTGCGGCGGAATAAAATCCGGTGTCCCGCTGCCGAGGTTAATCAACCCCTGAATCGGCACGGATGTTTGCTTGCCCAGTGAACCCTGTAACTCCTTCGCCCGTGTCGAAAGATGCTTCTCCAAATTCAATGTCATTGTCTGTTACCCTTATTTGCTGTATAGATTACTGCTGTTACCACAACCCGCGTTCTTTCAGGACTTCGCCAACGGCATCCAAGCTCCGCAGTTCCGCCTCGGAATAATTCCGTGAAAGCAGGATACCGCTCGCCCCACCCTCGAAGGCCGCGTTGATGCCATCCTTCACTTCTTGCGGGGTAATTTCCTTGCTAGCACCCGCATCACCCACACCGATGTTGATACCCGAATAGACTTTCTTGCCCGTATCGGCGATTAAGTTGGCTGTCCAATCTTTGACATATTCCGGCTTGAAACCGGCCATTGTCGCTTCTGAACGCGGTGCGATGTACTCGTTCAGGTTGAGGATGGTCGCCAGCGCGTTATAAGCGCCATCGGGGGTTGCGTCTGCGAGTACGGATTTGTGCCAGCTATCGGCGAAGTTGGAGAACCGTGCGCCTGCCGGTGTGTGGTAAAGAACCGGTTTGAACCAATCCGCGTACGGCGCGTATTCGCTCTGGTCGTACTGCGCCTTCGCGTAGGGGTTGTAGGTGTTGATGATCTGCCACACGCCGAAGCCGACTTCCTTCTTCGGGTCGAAGAATTTCACCAGTCCCGCCACTTCTTTATACATATCCTGATGGGCATCCAGCCACATCTTCTCCCACATCAGGACTTCGGGGGTCAGCAGCAGGTGGCGCAGCAAGGTCACAAACACGCCGTCACGCGGACGGTCGCCCTTCCGTACCCCCTGCAAGAAGCGGTCGATCTTCTGGTAGCCTTCCATCGCTCGCTGCACATCCAAGCCCCGCGCCCGCCCTTCCGCCTTGAAGTACTCGTCAAAGCCGGTCGAGCTGTCGCCACGGAAAATATCCATCAACGGACTGTGCCGTTCGATGCCCCACAGCATCCCCGTCAGGTCATAGTTGCTGAACCAGTCGCTGAGGACGGAGCGCCACCACGCGCGGTACTGAGGGTTCAATAAGGAAGGCCGTGTCGCCAGCTTGCCCCAGTGGTCGCGGTCGAGGAAGTGGACGAACCCCGGCTGCCAGATCGACCGGATGCTGGAAGCCGAGGTCTCGCAGTAATAGGGATAGACCTGCATCCCGCGCTGCTTCGCCGCCGGTATCACATCGCGGAAGGTATCGAAGCCCTTATATGCCGGGTCGGGCGCGGGGAACTGCTTCATGAAGGTTCCCTCGTAGTGCTTCGGGTCAGGCTCATAGAACGCCCCGCCTTGCAGGTTATCCTTCTCCTGAACGCCATGATCGGGGAAGCCGTAGGCCGCCCGCCCCGCGTTACCGTAGCTCCACGACAGCGCCGAGATCAACAGCGCGTTGACACCAGCCTTCTCTTGCAGGATGTCCAGCACCTGCTCGACACCTTCATCAATAAAGCTAATAGCACCAATCTGGATGCCCATCCATGTTTTCGTCATTGTTCACCTTACTTACTGATAACCAACTCAATCAACTTCGTGCTTATCTTGTGGTTCAAGCACTCACTTTGAACTTTTAACTTTCAACTTTGAACTACTACTTAGCTCCGCCCACGCAAGCGCGGGTCAAGAAAATCACGCAGCCAGTCGCCCAAAATGTTGATTGCCAGCACCGTCAGCATGATCGCCAAACCGGGGAAAAACGCCGGCCACCACTTCCCCGCCAAAATCTGATCACGGCTCTCGTTGAGGATGCCGCCCCATGTAGGCACAGTCGGCGGTACGCCCAGCCCCAAGAAGGAAAGCGACGCTTCGGATAAAATCGCGCTGGCGACGTTGAACGAGGCGATCACGATTAAGGGAGCCAGCACATTTGGCAGGATGGCTTGCAGCATAATACGGATGTTGCCCGCGCCCATACTCCGCGCGGCCTCGACATATTCTTTCTCGCGTTGGGCAATCGTCTGCCCACGGGCGATACGGGCATACGTCACCCACTGCCCGATGCCGAGTACGGGGATGAGGTTCCACACGCCGGGGCCAAGCACGACCAATACCATGATCGCCAGCAGGATAAAGGGAAATGCTAACTGAATATCCGCCAACCGCATGATGGTGTCATCCACGCGCCCACCCATATAACCGGCGATGATGCCGAGGCTGGTGCCGAGCAAGCCGCCGACCACAACTGCCATCACGCCGACCGCCAGCGACACCTGCGCCCCGTAAATAATCCGTGACCACAAATCACGACCGAGGCCGTCCGTACCGAGAATGAATTCAACCTTGCCTGTTTTAGCATCGACCTTCATGGGTTCTTGCAGGCGTTCGATCAAACTCTGGCGGTTCGGGTCTTTCGGGCTGATTTGCCCCGCGAACAGCGCCATGAACACCACCACCGAAAGAATAAGCAAAGCCAGCAGCGGCCACTTCGCCTTGAACAGGCTGCGCCGCGCCCGCTTCCATGTGGAGGTCTGCGGCGGCATTAAGCTAACCGGAGCCGGAGTTGTTGAGAGCTGCACCGTTTGTGACATATTTTTTAGCCTAAACGAATACGGGGGTCGAGTTGGGCATACAGCAAATCGACGCACAGGTTCAGCAGGATAAACATCACCGAGAACATGACGACTGCTGCCTGCACCACCGGAATATCGCGCTGGGTAATGGCGTTCGTAACCAAGCGCCCGACCCCCGGCCACGAGAACACCGTTTCCGTCACCACCACGCCGCCCAGCAGGAAGCCGAACTCTAAGCCAAGCATCGTGACAACCGGAATCAGCGCGTTGCGGAAAGCATGTTTGATGATGACGACCCGTTCGCCCAATCCTTTGGAACGGGCGGTCACTACGTAATCCTGTGAGAGGACTTCCAGCATCGACGAGCGGACGAGACGCGCGTTACGGGCTAATGAGAACAGCCCCACGGTGATTCCCGGCAGGATCAGATAACGTATCGCTTCCGGGATGTTGGCAAGCGCCTCGCCCACACTGCCTTTTAAGGCCACGTCAATCACCCCGACATGACCGGAAATCGGCAGCCATTTGAGCTGCAAACCAACCGATAAAATAAGCATGATCCCCAACCAAAAGCCGGGTATCGACTGCCCCAGCATCGCCACCAGCATAATACTGCCATCCACACTGGTTCCGCGTTTGGTCGCTGATATAATGCCAATTGGAATAGCGATGAGTGTCGAAATAATCATCGCGAAAATAGTCAGTTCTAAGGTCGCTGGCAGCCGTTCCAACACAAGATCAACGGCTGGCTTACGCGAGCGGATGGAATTCCCTAAATCGCCCCGCACCAGCCCGCCGAGGAAGTTCACATACTGAACGGGCAGCGGCTTATCAAACCCCAGCTTAATACGGGTCTCTTCGATTTCCTGCGTACTGGCACGTTCACTGACGTATAAATACGTGGGGTCACCCGCCAGATGGAGAGTCAAAAATGAAAGCAGTGTAACCCCTAAGATGACGATGATTGATTGCAATAACCGCCGAACGATATATCTGCTCATGAGGACTCATTCCAATAGATAAGGGGCAAGGCAGTACCCCGCCCCTTAAGCGATCCAGAAAATTACTTCAACGCAGCAGCATAGACCACGATTTGTTCGTCACGGCGCGCTTGCCACTCCACACGGTTGCTCACCGCGTAGAAATCCGGTTGGAAGTACAGGAACAACCACGGCGGGTCGTTGTAGAACACTTCCAGCATCTTGTTGATGACAGTGCGTTCTTCTTCGGCATCACGAATGTTACCGAGGCTGTCCCAGTCAGCAAACCATTCGGCATTCGGCCAGTTGGTGTAGTTCGTACCGGCATCCACCGCCGAGAAGTCAGCCATATCGTACAGGGCGTTCCATGTACCGCCACCGCTGCCGAGGAAGAACAGCGGGCCAACTTCCTTCGGGCCGAGCAAGGCACGGTAGTCTGCCCAGTCGCGAATATCGACTTCCGTCTTAACACCCACATCGGTCAGGTATTGGGCGATGGCCTGTACGACGTTGGCATCATTCAGGTAACGGCCACGCGGTCCCATCAGAACGGTTTCGAAACGGACACCGTTGGCATCCGCCGGATAACCGGCTGCATCCAACAGTTCGCCAGCCTTCACCGGATCATACGGATAGGGCGACAGGTTGGGGT
>Ga0102832_1002461_pt1 | contig 11274 bp, 8 predicted proteins | sample EBPBio282013_DNA_FD_88942 | JGI IMG/M metagenome (GOLD analysis project Ga0102832, IMG submission 88942) | Wastewater treatment Type I Accumulibacter community from EBPR Bioreactor in Madison, WI, USA - Reactor 2_5/28/2013_ DNA (Illumina Assembly) | ecosystem: Engineered > Bioreactor > EBPR >... | reverse complement strand
AACGGCTGAATAATCCATCCTGCCGTAAGAAGGCGTTCTCGTTAAACAGCACATCGGACATGATGAACAACCCGCCGCCTTTACGCAGGTAGCGGTCGATCACCGCGATTTCCGCTTCGGAGAAATCCGTCGTCGGTCGGGCGAGAATGAGGGCTGAAGCGTCATCGGGTATATTGCCGCCGACGGCTGCTAAGTCGATGAGGCTGATCGGAAATGTAATCAAGCCGCTCGCCTGAATACCGTTATTGATACCGGACATCCCCTGCGGTTCGGCGCTGAGTGGGTCACGTTCTTCGTGGCTCTGGTCAAAGTAGACGGTGAGCGTACCGGAGATGAGCAAGCGCGAAATGGCCTCGGTGATGTCGCGTTCTTGGCTCTCACTGCGGGGCAGCGCTGAAAGACTTGTGAAATCAACTGAGCCATCCGCATTCAAAAATGAGAGAAACACTTCGCCGTCATACGTCAATCCATAGCGCTCCGCCTGTGCGGGCTGCTCATCAGGGTCGATATAATTCCGCGAAATTTTGCCGTCGGTTGCGATCTCATACAACCGGAAGAACTGGTCGTCAATCTCGCGCTGCGCCAGCATACGCGGGCTGTAAAAGCCGGTTATGCGAATCGGGGTCGAAACCTGCCGCAGGATGTTGCGCGTTTCTTCACTGATGCTAAAACGCTGTCCCTCGGTCATATCCATCACAATGACCGCGCGTTGCAGCACCACATAAAACAAGGCCACGATGCCGAGGAGCAGCAGCGTGCCGAATACGGCTGATGTGCCGTACCGCGCCTGCCGACCCGAAATGAACGCGCGGAATTCGTGCGGAGTCAAGGCTGCCCACAGCACAATCCCGACGAGGCCAATGCCGAGCGCCGCAATGATGATGTCAGATAGGCTGCCTTGCCATATCCACCCGATGATACCCATCAACAGCGCTGTGCCGCCGATGATGCTGGCGAGTTGACCGAGATGTGAGCGTGTAATGGCGATATTGTCATTTTGCATGGATTAACGCCACCTGTGTGATTCAACAACGCGAACGGCGATGAACAGCATAACCGCGATAATGCCGGCAAAGTAAGCGATGTCCTCGGCACGGACGATGCCATAGGCGAACGAGTTGGCATAATGTCCGGTAAGCGAAATCTGCCGGATTGCTGCTGCTAGATTGAGGTTCGTCACGATTTGCCCCGCTACATTCCCCAAATATAGGAACGTCAGGGTGGCGATGCTTAAAAACGCCGCCACAATCTGATTTTCAGTTAAGGATGAGAACATCAAGCCGATAGCAATCGACGCACCGCCGTACAGCCAGATGCCGATATACGCGCAGATGGTATGTGCCATATCCGGCTTCGAAATATTGACGACGATAATTTGATAGGTGAAGGTGAGTGCCAGCAAGATTGTGTAAAACAACCACGCGCTCAAGAACTTGCCGATCACAATGGCGTTGTCATTCACCGGAGCCGTGAGCAGCAGTTCCATTGTGCCTTCACGCTGTTCTTCCGCCAGCATCCGCATCGTGAGCAGCGGGCCGAAGAAGATCATGGCGGTTGCCATAAAATCGGGAATGAGTGACGGGTTGATCGGCTTGACGGTGAGGCTAAATGTCACATCACCGTTGAAGTATAAGCCTGTCAGCAGCAGCAGCGCCCCTGCGATCACGTATGAGATAGGCGAGGTAAAATACTGCCACATCTCCCGCCGAAAAATGTGTACTGTTCCGGTCATGAATCCTGCTCTTTGGTTACAAGGTCGAGGAACATATCTTCAAGCGTCATGGCTACCGGTCGTAGTTCCAACAGGCGGTAGCCGCCTTCAATCACCTTTTGAGCCACCTCGCCGCGCACTTCTTTACCCGGTTTTACTCGAATGGCATAGCCTTCACCCTGAGGGCTGACACCTTCTACGCCGGAGATCGTACCTAATAATTTGCTGGCGGCTGCCGCGTTCGCGCCACTAATCTGCGCGTATAAGTGGTCGCCCTTTTGCAACTGCTTCCGCAGGGTATCCGGTGCGCCTTGAGCGATGATTTTGCCCTTGTTGATGATAATCACGCGGTCGCAAACTTGTTCGGCCTCAGAAAGAATGTGCGTGCTGAACAAAACGGTATGCGATTGACCGAGTTGGCGTACACTATCCCGCACCTCGATCACCTGCTGCGGGTCGATACCGATGGTCGGCTCGTCCAGAATGACGACTTCCGGTTGGTGGACGAGGGCTTGCGCTAGTCCGAGCCGCTGCCGCATCCCCTTCGAGAGATTGCGTACCAGTGTACTCCGGCGGTCATACAGGTTCACCGTTGTCAGGACGTGGGCTGTTTGCTGTTTGGGGTTTTTGACACCGCGCACCCGCGCCCAAAAGAGGACATAATCGTTGACGGTCATATCAGGGTAAATGGGTACCCGTTCCGGTAAATAACCGACCCGCTTACGGACTTCAATCGAGTCTTGCTGCACGTCAAAGCCAGCGATCTTCGCGCTGCCTTCCGTGGGCGGCATAAATCCGGTCAGCATTCGCATCGTACTGGTCTTGCCCGCGCCGTTCGGCCCCAGCAACCCCACGACTTCACCCGATTTTGCCGTAAATGAAATGTTATCGACTGCCAGAAAGTTACCATACCGTTTGGTGAGATGTTGGACTTCAATCATAGTTGCTCGGTTCGCAAAATGTGCTGATCTCTATTTTGCATCCTACGATGCCTCTCTCAAACTCGCAAGTGAATGTTAATGCTTTCGCACAAGGAAGGCTGATCCCTTATGTGGTACGGTGAATGCTGCCCGGTAAATAATCATCCAGAATCGACCCGCCGATGAATTCGCGGATGAGTGAGGTATCGGGTATCAACCCTTGCTGCGCGGCAGAAAGGGGCTGCACCCAACGCATGAACGACAGCAGCCGGTTGGCTTCAAGGTGGGCGGGTGTCGCCGGTTCGACTTGCAGCAGCAGCGGCTCGGCTAAGGGGCGCAGTGCCGCCAGTTCATAAACCAAAGCCGAATTAAATAGGGCTTCGGCGTTTTCTTGGTAGGGGAAGATATTCTGCTTCTCCCCGCGCCGTACGCTCGGCCAGCGGAGGATGGTATCGGTTGCGCTGTACCCGCGATGCTGGGCATCCCGCACGATGCGCCGCAGCAGCCGAACATCGGTGGTCGATACACGGTTATGGATGTCCGTGTTCAGTTGGGTCAGGGCGGAGACATAGATACGGAAGATTTTCTCGGCTGGAATATCCGGCACTAAGCCCGGATTCAGCCCGTGAATACCCTCGACGATGATAATCTGGTTGGCTTTCAACTGCGCGAGTGGGCCTTCGCCACTCTTACCCTTAATGAAGTCGAAGTGTGCCAGCCGCGTTGCCTCCCCGGCCATCAACTGCAAGAGATCGTGGTTAAAGGCGTGCAGGTTGATCGCGTGGAGGGACTCGAAATCATAATCACCATTAGCATCGCGCGGGGTTCGTTCGCGGTCAACGAAGTACATATCCATTTCGAGCGTGAAGGGCTGTAACCCATGTGCCAGTAGTTGAATTGCCAGCCGCTTGGAGAAGGTTGTTTTACCCGAAGATGACGGCCCCGCAATTAAAACTAACTGAACACCCGCGTCATGGTGCTTCGTCCAAACATCCCGCGCGATCTGGGCGATCAGCCGTTCTTGCAGCGCCTCCGCCACCAGAATGATTTCCTGTGCGCGGTTTTCGCGTACAATCTGGTTAAGCCTGCCGATGTCTTTCACACCCATCCGTTCCAGCCACACGTTCGCTTGGGTGAACACTTGTACCAGCTTGCTAAACCCCTCAATCGGTGGGAGTTCGGTCGGGTTTTCCTTGCGCGGATATTGCAGGATAAAGCCTTCGGTGCTTAAGATGAGCCGGAAGGTGCGGAGGTATCGGGTAGAGGAAAGCATGTAACCATAGTAGTAGTCTTCACGCCCTCGCAAATCATACAATGTGAGATCGGTGCGCCGCCGTTGTTCGAGCAAGCGCACTTTGTCGTCCTCATCGCGGGCTGCAAAGAGTTCTGCCGCTTCGTCACGCCCGGCGATGCGTTTGTTAATCGGGTCGTCCTTAGCGACGATCTCGCGCATCTTCTGGTCGAGCTGTTCCAGTTCGGCTTGATCGAATGGTGCGCGGTCAATCAGTTTGCAGTAGAATCCGCCTTCGGGGATGGCGTAACTCACGCTGACCTTAATCCCCGGCCACAGCTCATCGGCGGCGGTCGCCATGAGCATCACCAACGAGCGCCGGTAAATGCGTCCGCCGTCACTGCTACTGAGCATGACGGGGGTCAGGTTCACATCACGGGTAATGGGGAAGGTGAGTTCCCGCAGCTTGCCATCGACGATACCGCCCATAATGATGTCAGCGTTAATGCGTTGATCGATTTTACTGGCTTCAATTAAGAGGGCTTCGATAGTCGTGCCGATGGGGGCTTCGAGGATCAAATCAGTTCGAATGGTTGCTTGAACCGTTTTGCGAGCCTCTACCCGGTGGATACCCGCCTGTTCTGTTTCGATAATCGTCATAAGAGTCTTTCATTATCACAGCTTACAATCGTCATTATAGTTCACAGGCAGTATCTGAAAACCCTTAACCTCTGTGCGATGTTGGTTAAGAGAAGGTTTCAATCAAGTTTGAAAAACCTAACCAAAGTTGGCAAAAAACCCGCATTTTGATGCTTTTTATAGCGATGCTAATAGAATGAAGAGCCGTGCCTATCTGGTTTTCTTCGGCTGCTTCGGTCTGAATGACCCTCATTTTTGTAATAATTGGCTTAATGTTGCCTGTTATCACCTGTTTAACAGGTCAAGAGGCTCTCCCTCGCCAACTTAGTGTTATAATCCGCCCATTCATGTTCACCACAAGGAAAACCCATGCCTGCATATGACCAATACCTCCAAGAAATCCTCATTGATGCAGTAACCCTTCAAAATCGTGTCGCTGAACTCGGCGCACAAATTTCGGCTGAATATGGTGAAAATGACGACCTCATGCTCATCTGCATTCTCAAAGGTGGTGTCATGTTTATGGTTGACCTCAGCCGTCACATCACCCTGCCGCACGAAATGGATTTTCTGGCTGTCTCTAGTTATGGCAAAGGGGTTCGTGAATCGAGTGGTAATGTCCGTATTGACATGGACTTGGGCAGCAACGTGACCAACCGTCATGTGCTGATCGTTGAGGACATCATTGATAGTGGTGAAACGCTGCGCTTCGTAATGGACGTATTGAAGGCTCGTCACCCCGCCAGCCTCAAGCTGTGTACACTGCTCAACAAACCGTCCCGCCGCAAGGTGGACATCGAAATCGATTATGTGGGATTTGAAATCGAGAATAAATTTGTCTTCGGTTATGGCCTCGACTTGGATGAGAAGTTCCGTAATCTGCCCTTCGTCGGTGTCGTCAACTTGGATGCCTTGCCTAAATGATGGATACCGCACCCCGTCAACCGCATCGTCCGCTTTTCTGGCCGGACTTCATATTGGACTTGCAAGAATTTCTTCACGACATTCCCGACGAAATCTATATTGTTGGTGGTGCTGTTCGTGACGCGCTGCTGCACCGCCCCTTGCATGATATTGACCTCGCTACACCTCAAGATGCCGTCAAACTCGCCCGTAAAATCGCCAATCACTTTAACGGTGATATTTTTGTACTGGATGCTGAACGGGATGTCGGTCGTGTCTTGCTGGATTTGCCCGATGGTCGCCTGACACTCGATGTTGCCCGTTTCCGGGGTTCATCGCTGCTGGATGACCTGCAAGATCGGGATTTCACGCTGAACGCCATGTCGGTCGATTTACACGGCGACCTCAGTTTGTTGGTTGACCCCTTGAATGGCGAAACGGATGTTAAGCATAAACTCCTGCGCCGCTGCGGCGACCATGCCCTCTCAGATGACCCGATCCGCGCCTTGCGAGCCGTTCGCCAGAGTACGCAGTTGGGTATGCACATTGAGTCTGAAACGCTTAAAGATGTCCGACATGTTGTGCCTGAATTCGCTGCTGTATCGCCCGAACGCTTGCGTGATGAATGGTTTAAAGTCCTTGACTTACAGCGTACAGCCGCTGCTCTGCGTGTTGCCAATTCCCTCGGCTTAGTGGATACAATCCTGCCCGAAGCCCAAGCGCTGCAAGCCGCTCCTGATACTATTCTTCCCGGCGTGAATGTCTGGCAGCACACTCTGACGGTCATCGAAAACCTAGCAGGGATACTCAATTCGATTCACTACACCCGTACTGACCAAACGGCGGCATCCTTCGGCATGGGAATGATCGTTATCCAGCTTGACCGTTACCGTACTTCATTGATTCAACATCTCGGCAAGCTGTGGCCGAACGAACGGACTCACCGTGCCTTGATGATGTTGGGTGCTTTACTGCATGATGCTGGTCGTGTTGATGGGAGCAAGAGTTCTGAAAAGCAGAGTGCTGAACTGGCTGCTGCCCGTGCGGATGCTCTGCGGCTGAGTGTGCCGGAACGCGACTATCTCGTCACCCTCATTCGTCAGCAACAGCTTCCGTTGATGTTATCCGATACAACCCCTCTCAGTTTGTACCAATTTTGGAAGCAAACGGGTGAGGTTGGCGTGGACATTTGTTTGTTGTATCTAGCGAACTATTTGGCGACACAAGGAACCTATTTGCGCCAGAATGACTGGTTGCAAGTGGTCGAACGCATCCGTATCTTGCTCGAAGCGTGGTTTGAAAAGCGCGATCAAGTGGTGTCACCGCCTGTATTGGTGGACGGTAATCAAATCATGGCGGCTTTTGACCTCAGGCCGGGGCGTATCATCGGGGAACTATTGGAACACATTCGGGTCGGGCAGGTGACCGGTCGTGTTCACAACGCGGATGAAGCGCTGCTGCACGCGAAAGAATGGCTCACCGAAAAGCGTTAGAGTTTTTCGGCAACTTCATCGAGCCGCAGCCGTGCATCTTCTTCCGGCACTTCAAAGTGCATACTCATAGTGATGGGTGTTCTGGCTCCGATACTCAGCTTCTGAATCATTTCAAGCGGCATGATGAGCATTCGAGCAAAGGCTTGGATGATCTCGTCTTTTTTCGGATCTTTGAGGACTTCTTCTAAGCCACGGTCGGCCCCCCATTCGCTGCGGACGATGTGCCGCGCCAACAAGCGGGTGAGGGACATGCGCGGGGAATAAGGGCCGCCTGTCTTCAAAAAGCTGACGGAAAGCTGTGTAATATCCACCTCGTCCCACATGCCGTCTTTCGGACGCTGCAACATAATCTCAATCGGGATAGGCGGGTCTTGAATCTCGAATGTTCGGATCAATTCGGAAGCGATGGCTTCGAGTTGGTCATTATTCATCCTGCACTACTCCTCTTGTGGCTGCCCATCCGTTGATTGTAATTTGCTGCCCAAAAACCACAGTAACGTATTGCCATAGCGTCTCTGATCGGTCGTTTCCATGTGCTTCAGTTCGATGGTGGTTTCTTCATTGGGGTCGATCTGTACGATAAACTCGGTATCATCATGCAGCCACAGCGGATTGTTATCCAACGTCTGGAGTACGGTACTCCACAGTCCCTTATACTGCGGCGGTGCGATGTAGACATAATGAAAGTGGTACGTCGGTGGTTGAGCCACAACCTTGAGCGCATCCCCCTGCCGGACAGTCGCTTTATCAGCCAGCTTGGCGATTGCGAGATTTTCGTTCACCGTTTGTACGGCCTTGCGTTCCATGTCGATGAACACCGCGCGTTCAGCACCTCTACTCAACGCCTCAATGCCCACGCTGCCGGTACCCGCGAACAAGTCTAAGAAGACCGAGTCGTAAATATCGCGCCCGATGATGTTGAACAGCGCTTCCTTCACCCGATCCATGATGGGGCGTGTGGTGTCTCCGGGGACAAGTTTCAACTGGCGACCCTTCGCTGTGCCGCCAATCACCCTTAATGGCATATTACCGTCCTGCTCCGAGTATTATGTCCTGTACCGCACGAATATTTGAAAGGGGAGTCGTCGTTAATAACGTGCTTCCGGTCGCGAGAATAAATCGTCGATTATTGACCTGTGCGGTCGCGGCGCGAATCTGCTCACGGATCGTTGCCGGTGTCCCCAGATGTAAATGGCGTTTGTGAGAAAGTCCGCCGCAAACCGCGCCGTTGAAGATCAACTTCGCTTGCGATAAATCAGGTTCGACCTCTTGATCGCGCCAATTCATCGCTTGTGCCGGCAGCGAACTGCACAACCGGAACATCGGCGACTCTCCTTCTAACTGTAGCATATTAAACCACCATTTGTCGGGGAGCGCTTCCAGAATTTTGCGGTCATAAGGAATGCCAAAGACGCGGTATTCCTCTTCAGTGAGTATTTCATGGGTGGCGATCTGCAAACTGAAGTAAATACCGTCTATCGGGTATCGCCTGATCGCTTCGATAAACCGCAGTGTGCTTTCGGTAATGGCATTCAGCGCTGTTTGGATACGGTCAGGGTTGGTGCGGATATGCCGGACGAGTAAATCGCGCCCACCAATCATTGCAGCTTGCGTCAAAGGGCTGTACAGCGTTTGGATAATCGGTGTCTCATCGTTCCGCAATCCATCCGTGATGAGCCGGATAGCTTCGGTTTGCCGTCCTAATGCCCCGCGTGAAGGGTCTAAGGGACGCAGCGTTGTCCAATCAAGCGAACGGGTTACGGCGCGTTTCGTGCAGACGCGAGTGCCTTCAAGGTTGCCTTCCCATTCATCTTGGTATCCGTAATCCAAAACGCTAAAACTCTCTGCGGGTGTAATTTTAACAAAATCCCAGTTATAGGTTTGTTGGAATTCAATCGTTGAGCGTGCCAAGTCCGCTGCCCGTTGGTCATCCCCCGGCCAATGCCGCCATAAAGCGATGGGAGTCCGGTCTGTTGCCTCACCGGCAAATGACTTTTCGAGCCTTTCACGTTTATTCATGATTTACAAGTAATACTTTCTTGACACCAGTCACAAGCATACCGATCAATTAGGTGGCGGAGCCTCGATCACTATCGGAGTCAGTTGCGTATGCTGATCCGATTGAGTTGCAGGCAGGGGTGGTATGTCGATCTAATTTTACTTGTCGTTCGCGTGAAACACAAAAATGAATACTGTAAGAAAGGCACGAGGTAATATTGAGTTATCGAATACTAATCAAGGTTGGCAGGATAAGGTCTGTACCCAAGAGATTTCCGGTTGAATCGTAAAAGCTGATCCGGTCATCGGCTGTACACACGTCACGGCAGACATACGCTTCAACATGAATCTGGTAATTGCCCTCCAGAATGCCGTTTTCGAGGACGAAATCATAATAATCCACTACATACTGCTGGGTATTCCAGCGTTTCGTCGGGTAAAAACCGGGGCTGTGGAGTGCCGTTTCATTCCAGCGGCTTTCGTCACTGTTATTCACGAGGAACAGTTTGACGAGGTAATTGTCAGTCAGAAACCGCTGGGTTTGCCAGAACAGCGTCAGATCCAGCGGTTCGTTAGCATGGTAGACATTTTTACCCAACCGGAATGCACTCAAGTTTAATCCGGCGGTGCTGCGTATTTGCGTCGAAAAGCTGCCCTGCAAACCGGAATTCGGCAGGGGAGTCAGGTCGATAAGCGGGTTGTTGGGCAGTAAAACAAGAAGGGCTGCAATCCCGAAACAGACAACCGGCAGCGCAATTAAGCGTGCCTCTTCAAGTTTTAGGAGCATGACATCTTCTATGATGGTTTTGTGGGTACGGCGGATTTTTCCCCAAGTCCAAATCAATACCATGATGAGTATGATGCCAGAAAGTGTCCAACTGCCGTTACGAACGTCGGTCGTTCCTAAATGGATGGAGAGTTCCGCATTGTTCGCGTTTAAAATCGGAACTTCGACCTGAATAAGCCCGGTGGTGGGGTTAGCCTGCACACTGAGACGTTGTTCACCGATGTTCGCGCTCCAACCGGGAAAATAAGCAGTGAGGATATTGAGGGTGGTGGGCGAGGTTGTCTGAATGAGTTGAAACTCGTCCGACTGTGAATCATTGGCGAGCGGGCTGGCACGAAACCCGCCTGAAATTTGCCCCGGCGCGAGTTTGTTGATCGTACTGCTGGTGTAGCTGTCAATGAGGGAAGGGCTAAAGGCAAGATCGTTAGCCAAACTGGTTGGCAGTGCATCACCGCTTGGCAGCACCGCGATACCATATCCCTGCTGCTCATATCGAACCTGCGCTGCCCCATTTGCGCTGCCAACATTTTCGGCTGCTTCGGGGGGTGACCAGATATTAATGGAACCAATCCAAATAGTAATCATCAGGACAGGTAGTGTTAAGCGCTTCGGGCGGCTTGAGAGACGCAGCCGCAGACGTAGGATTTCGCTGCCCGCCACCGCGCCGCACATTAGGATGAGGCCGAGCAGGTCGGTTTCGGTCGGCATGAGGAGCAAACCGGTGGCTGTGATAAATAAACCGGCAGCGATGAAAAACTTGCCAAAGTCAATGCGTTGGCTCAACAGTAGATTGGTTGCCGCACCGCCGACCGCACATAAAAATACGACAAGCCCGATGGTCATTTGTGGGTAATGCACCATTGCCGAAGGATCAATCGCTTGTATGGGCGTGACGATTTCGTTGAGGCTCAGTCGCAATAGTGGGCTTGTCCCATTGGCTTGCCAGTGGATCGCGGTTTGTTCGAGGATTGCGGGTATCCAATAAAACCCCGCTGCGATGACACCTAGAAAAACACCCGCTACCAATCGCCTGAATCCCCTGTAAGAACGAAAGCTGATGGTGAGCCAGAGCGCATAACCCAACGCCAATAGATAAGCCATGAATGCATTTTTGACATCGGTTAATAGCAGTGCCGCTGCCAAGCCAACCACCAATAACAAGTTCTGCGGTCGCTCATTCCGCAGCGTGCGGTCTGCTGCCCACAACAGCGCGGGTGTGAGCGCTAATGCCAGCATGTGGGGCATATTGCCCTGTATGTGCGGTGTCGTATAGCTGACAACCGGACTGTAAATATAAAGCATGGCTGCGAGAATACCCGCCGCCGCACCCGAACGGCGGGTCACCAGCGCGTACATCGCCAGCCCCGCCACACAGGTTGCAACCACATAGAACAAGCGCACGGCAGCGACCGGATTGTTCGTCAATAAGACTTGGAAAACGGCGGCTGTGTACGGCGCTGCTGGCGGATAAAAGTTGGGTATTGGAGCGCCGTAGCCACCGAGGACGTGTGGCGACCAACGCGGGTATATCCACCCTTGTTGGATGGCGGTCGCATAATCGTTTGTCCGGTAGACATAATTCTCGCTGGCAT
>Ga0102832_1002460_pt1 | contig 11277 bp, 11 predicted proteins | sample EBPBio282013_DNA_FD_88942 | JGI IMG/M metagenome (GOLD analysis project Ga0102832, IMG submission 88942) | Wastewater treatment Type I Accumulibacter community from EBPR Bioreactor in Madison, WI, USA - Reactor 2_5/28/2013_ DNA (Illumina Assembly) | ecosystem: Engineered > Bioreactor > EBPR >... | reverse complement strand
CCTGCCCAAGACCCGCGCCGACATGGAGCAGGTCGCCAAGGACCTCAACGTCTCGGCCGAGGAAGTCGAGGCTCGCGCCAACAAGCTGCACGAGTTCAACCCGATGCTCGGCCATCGCGGCGTGCGTCTCGGCATCTCCTACCCGGAGATCTACGAGATGCAGGCCCGCGCCATCTTCGAGGCCGTCGCCGAGGTTCAGAAGAAGGGCGGCAAGACCGTGATCCCCGAGATCATGATCCCGCTGGTCGCCACCCGGAAGGAGCTCGACCTGATGAAGGCGGTGGTCGACCAGGTCGCGGCCGAGGTCAGCCAGCTGTCGGGCGAGAAGCTCGACTACCTGGTCGGCACCATGATCGAGCTGCCGCGCGCCGCGCTGCGCGCCGGCGAGATCGCCGAGACCGCCGACTTCTTCAGCTTCGGCACCAACGACCTGACGCAGACGACGTTCGGCCTGAGCCGCGACGACTCGGCCTCGTTCCTCGAGAAGTACCAGCAGCGCGGCATCTTCGAGCACGACCCGTTCGCCTCGCTCGACACCGAGGGTGTCGGCGAGCTGATCGAGATCGCGCGCGAGCGCGGCCGCAAGGTGCGCAACAACCTGAAGCTCGGCATCTGCGGCGAGCACGGCGGCGACCCGGCCTCGGTGTTCTTCTGCCACAAGGCCGGCCTCGACTACGTCTCGTGCTCGCCCTTCCGGGTGCCGATCGCGCGGCTGGCCGCGGCGCAGGCCGCGCTGGGCGGTCCGCTCAAGACGGAATGACGCTGGCGGCGCTTCGCGCCGGCGGCAAGCGCGCCCTGGCGGCCGCCCTGGCCGGGCTGGAGCGCGACCCCGACGGCGCGGCGGCCCAGGCGCTGCTCGACGCCGCGTGGCGGGCGCCGCGCGCCCACGTGGTCGGCATGACCGGCCCGCCGGGCGTCGGCAAATCCTCGCTGTGCGCCGCCCTGGTGGCGGCATGGCGCCGGGCCGGCCACACGGTCGGCGTGATCGCCGTCGATCCCTCGTCGCGCACCAGCGGCGGTGCCCTGCTGGGCGACCGCGTCCGCATCGTCCACGACGCCGACGACCAGGGCTCCTTCGTGCGCTCGATGGCGGCGCGCGACCGGCTGGGCGGCCTCGCCGACCAGACGCTGGCCGCGACGGTCGTGATGCGCGCCCTGTTCGACCGCGTGCTGATCGAGACCGTCGGCGTCGGCCAGTCCGAGACCGACGTCGCGGGGGTGGCCGACACGGTGGTGTTCTGCGTCCAGCCCGGCTCGGGCGATTCGCTGCAGTTCATGAAGGCCGGCATCGTCGAGATCCCGCACCTCGTGGTCGTCACCAAGGCCGACCTCGGCGCGGCGGCGGAGCGGGCGCGCGCCGACGTCGCCGGCGCGCTGTCGCTGGCCGCGGCGGGCGACGGCTGGGCGGTGCGCACGCTTGCCCTGTCGTCGCGCACCGGCAACGGCCTCGACCCGCTGGTCGCGGCGCTCGACGCGCACAAGGCGTGGCTGGACGGCGACGGGCGGCTGGCGGTGCAGCGTCATCGACAGGCCGAGGGCTGGATCGTCGAATCGCTGCGCGACCGCTTCGGGCGCGACGGGCTGCAGCGCCTGGCGCGGCGCGGGCTCGACCTGTCGCTGGCGCCCGGTGGCCAGCCGTTCCAGCGCCTGCACGAACTCGGTTCCATCCTGGGAGAAGCGCGATGAGTCACCCGGTCGACGACGACTGCATCTTCTGCAAGATCGTGGCGGGCAAGATCCCCTGCTTCAAGCTGCTCGAGGACGAGCACACCATCGCCTTCATGGACATCAACCCGGTGAACCCCGGCCACGCCCTGGCGGTGACCAAGGGTCACTGGCCGACCGCCGACGTCATCCCGACCGAGGCGCTGGCCGCCACGGCGGCGACGGCGCAGCGTGTGGCGAAGGCGATCGTGCGCGAACTGAAGCCCGACGGCTTCAACCTGGTGCAGAACAATGGCCCCGGTGCCGGCCAGAGCGTGCCGCACCTGCATATCCACGTGCTGCCGCGCCACAAGGGCGACGGCGCGACGCTCAACTGGATCTACAAGCCGGGCAACAAGGACGAGATCGCGGCTCTCTGCGAGCGGCTGAAGAAGGTCCTGTAGAAGCGAAGGGGCCCGCGCTACGCGCGGGACCCTTTGGTTACGCCGCCTGTGGCGAGCGCACCGTGGTCGAGAACCAGTCGCGCTCGTCGGTGCGGAACTGCTCGCGCACGTAGTCGATGACCGTGCGGATGCGTGCGCCCTTGTTCGTCTCCTCGTGGCTGACCAGCCAGATGTCGCGGACGATCTTGAGGTCGATCGGCGCGGGCACGAGGTTGGACGACTTGGTGACGTAGTCGGGGAACACCGAGATTCCGTAGCCGACCTGCACGGCCTCGACCGCGGCGTAGGACGAGTTGGTGCGCAGCACGACCGACGGGCTCTGCTCGACGACCTCGCTCCACGGCTTCATCGCGGGCAGGCTGTGCAGCGTCGTGTGGTCGACGATGTGGTGCTCGCGCAGGTCCTCGAGCCGCTGCGGCAGGCCGAAGCGCTCGATGTAGGAGGGCGCGGCGAAGACCGAGAAGTTGACCTGGCCGACGCGCGCGGCGACCAGCTGGTTCGAGGTCGGGCGGAAGAAGCGGATCGCGAGGTCGGCCTGGCGGGTCGCGAGGTCCAGCACCTGGTCCGAGGCGATCACCTGCACGATGATGTCGGGGTGGGTGTTGCGCAGCTGGCCGAGCCGCGGCACCAGCCAGTGGGCCGCGATACCCTCGGTTGCGGCGATGCGCACGATGCCGGCCATCTCGCGGTCGAGGCCGGCGAGGTGACGCTCGATCGAGGTGGCGTTCGACAGCATCGACTCGGCCTGCAGCAGCACGCCGCGGGCGGCCGGCGTGACCTCCATGCCGTGGCGATGGCGGTCAAACAGCTTGGCGCCCAGCCGGCGCTCGAGCGCCTGGATGCGGCGGCCGACCGTGGTCTGCTTGGTGTTCAGTTGCGTGGCCGCGGCGCTGAAGCTCCCGGTTTTTGCAACCGCGAGGAAAAATCGCACGTCGTCCCAGTCACCCAGGATGTTCGGGACCTTGTGCTTGCGCGGTGTGTTCATGACCATTCGTAACAATCGATACAATAAGGTTGCCGGCGCGAAGTTTACTTTGAGGTCTGCGCCATGGTTTATCTTACACCATTAACGCCGAAATGTCGTTTTCAGTCTCGTTTGTAAGTCTTTAGGGCCGATTTTCTCACGGCCGACGTAAATTCAAGGTCTACCCGTTTTTCGAGTCTCTTATTCGTTAGTCAATCAATCGCAAGTTGTTGACCGATCGACTCGTGTGACGGGGGACTCGTGACTGTGGCCGCAATCGGCTCAGACGGCAAGACGACTGGCCTGTCGGTGACTGCCGGCAAGCTTCGCCGCTACGTGCGCAGTCCTTCGACGCGCATGGCGGCGTTCGGCGGCCTGTTGACATACCTCAGTTATGCGTATGCGCACGGCAGTTGGGCTAACCCGACGCTGATCTGCGTGTCAGTCTTTGTCGGGGTGTTTCTGCCCAGCTACGCCAAGCTCAGCAACAAAGCCGAACTTTGGGCCAATAACAGGTTCGGCTTTGTGACGGCCGGCCGGCTCGGGCGGTTTCTCCCGCAATTGGCTTTTAACCTGGTGATGTTCTGGTTGATGCTATGGGGCGGCGCGCTCAATCAACTGGGGATTTCTTCGGTCGGCGGCTTCGCCGGCGCGGCGCTGGTCACGACGCTGGCCTCGCAGGGGACACAGTTCCTGGGCGGCTACTTCGTTGCGCGCGGAGTGGGCGACGCCAACCGCAATACGCTGGTCGGGCTCCTCGTCAATGTCACACTGGCTGCGCTGGGGACGGCCGGCGTGCCCTATGCCCGCGAAACCTTCCTGATCGTGGGTTTTGCGCTCGGCGGGCTCTTCTTCGGCATCGGCCTGCTGTCGGATCTCCGCTCCATGATGGCGCCCAAGGGCGGCATCGGGATGTTCTTTGGCACCTTCAACCCGTTCCACAACACGCACCTCACGATGCTGGAGCGCGCCATCAGGGAGCGCGGCCTCGAAAAGGTGATCATCCATCCCGTCTTGGTGCCCAAACTGCATGTCGATGCCTTCCGCGACGGCCATCTCCGGGTCGGCCGGCTGGAAGGCGGGTTCCAAATCTACGAGAAGACAGACACTGCCGATTCCAACGTCGACTACTTCCCGACCGGCAACAAGTTCCTGCCCCCACCGACGCGCAAGGCGCTGATCGAGCTGGCGGTCGCCGAGGCCGGGTTCGGCGACAAAATCGAAGTGGCCTACTACCCCGAAATCTACAACTCGAAGGGCTTCCAGGGCGTCATCGCCGAGATCAAACGGAGGTATCCCAATGCGCGCTTGCATGCGCTGCACGGTACCGACTTTGGTGGGATGACGGTGCGTCAGATCGTAGACGAGTGTGGCTGGATTTACCCGTGGCGTATCCTGCGCCGCGACAACGTTTCCGCGACTGCCATCCGCAAGGGTGCCAAGGGCATGACGTCAGGTGTGGTGACCGACGTGCTCGAGCAGCTTTCGCAGAACCTGCCGGTGGTGACGGTTGGGGACCGTCGCTTCCGGAACGACAACGGAGTTTTGACCGAGGGGGACTAACATGACTGTGCAAGTGACGACGGGCTCGAGCAACCGGCCCGCCATTACGATCAAGCTCGCGTCGACGTCCGACGAGCTAATGCAATGCTACATGCTGCGCGCTGCCGTCTTCATTGGCGAGCAGGCCTGCCCATACTGGGAAGAGTACGACGGTAACGACTATTCGGCCAGCCACCTCATGCTCTACGTCGACGGCGAACCCGCGGCGTCGATGCGCGTACGCTGGTTCGCCGGCTTCGCCAAGCTGGAACGCGCTGTCATCCTGAAGCGCTATCGCTCCTATGGCCTGTTCATTCCGTTCGTCCACTGGGCGAAGGAGTTCTGCCGCAAGAAGGGCTATCCCAAGGCCTACCTGCACGGCCAGAAGCGCCTGTGGCCGATTTTCGAGAAGGACGGCTTCCGGAAGGTCGACGACAAGGTCTTCCATTTCTCCGACCACGAGTACGGCGCTTTCGCCTGCGATCTGGATGTCGGCGAGAATGCTCCGACGGTGACGACCGACCCGATGGTCCTGAACCGGCCCGAGGACAAGCTCGACATGCCGGGAATCCTGGAGGAGTCGATGGAGCGGGGAGCGTCCAATCCCCACGCGGGATGGACCGAGCGGCGCGCGACCTGAGGGAGTGAGACACATGAACACCACCAACTCGATCGGCGGCCAGCCCGTCACCATCAAGCTGGCCATGAAGATGGAAGATTCCCTCCAGGCCTTCGCGGTCCGCGCCGCCTGCTTCATCGGCGAGCAGGACATCCCGTACTCGGAAGAGTTCGACGGCAACGACTTCGGCGCGACCCACATCATCGCCTATCTCGGCGAGGAGCCGGTGGGTGCGGTGCGCCTGCGCTGGTTCCAGTCCTTCGCGATGCCGGAGCGGCTGGCGGTCATGCAGCGCTTCCGCGGCAACGCTATCGGCGAGCTCCTGATCGAGCGCTGCCGCCAGCTCGCTGAAAGCCGGGGCGCCCGGATGCTCTACACCCAGGCCCTGCCGCGGGACATCAAGTACCTGGAGAAGCATGGCTGGCGGCGCGTCGATGCCGGGGACACCGGCAAGGGGCCGAAGCGGGTCGTCGCGATGACGCGGCCGGTCGATCCGAATCAGCCGCTCGCGGACGCCGATGCCCCCGACGCCGTGACGGTGCGCAACGAGTCGCAGGTCGACGCAACCGGCCTGCCGCTCGGCAGCAACCGCGGCTGACGCGGGCGCATGACCGGCGACGGCCGGATCGGGGAGAAGCGTTGCAGGCGTAAAGCGGCAGGCGGGTAAAGATGACGGACGTCTTCGAGATCATCGTCGAACCGAACACCAGGCGGCGCCGCGGGCGGGCGCCGCTTTCGGAGAAGAAGCGGGCGGCGGCCCTGTTCAGGGTGTGGCATGCGGTGCGCGAGATGATCGGCGAGGCCCAGAGCCTCGGCGACGGCGAACTCGTGCATTTCCTGGCCGTGTCGCAGCTGCTGGTCGAGGAGCGGGTCACGATGCTCACCAGCGGCGTGCCGGCCTTCGCGACGGTGGATACGTCCCTGCCGAACTGAGGCGCTCCGTCGCCTACTTGTGGCGGGGATCCAGCGCGTCGCGCAGGCCGTCGCCCAGCAGGTTGAACGACAGCACCGCGAAGAAGATCGCGAAGCCCGGCCAGAAGGCCATCCAGGGCGCCTGGGCGATGAAGCGCTGCGCCGAGTTCAGCATGCTGCCCCACGACGGCGACGGCGGCTGCTGGCCGAGGCCGAGGAACGAAAGCGCCGCCTCGGCGATGATGGCGCCGGCGATGGCCAGCGAGGCCTGGACCAGCAGCGGCGGCACGATGTTGGGCAGGACGTGGCGCAGCGCGATGCGCCAGTGCGGATTGCCGACGGCGCGCGCGGCCTCGACATAATCCTCGACCTTGGCGGCGATGGTCTGGCCGCGCGTCAGCCGGATGAAGACCGGCGTCGCGGTGACCCCAATGGCGATCATGGCGTTGGTCAGGCTGGGCCCCAGGAACGCGGCCAGGGCGATTGCCAGGATCAGGAACGGGACGGCCAGCATGGCGTCGACGATGCGCGACAGCACGGCGTCGATCCATCCGCCGGCATAGCCCGCCAGCAGGCCCAGCGGCACGCCGATGCCGAGCGCGATGCCGACCGACACAAGCCCGGCGCTGAGCGAGGCGCGGGCGCCCCAGATGATGCGGGCCAGCACGTCGCGGCCGACCTCGTCGGTGCCCAGCCAATGCGCCCAGGAGGGCGGCTTGCGGACCTGCGTGAAGCTGGTGGCGATGGGATCGTAGGGCGAGATCACCGGCGCCAGGATCGCGACCAGGATGAACAGCACGACGACGACGAGGCCGAACATGGCGCCCTTGCGCCGCTTCAGCCGACGCCAGGCGCGGGCCCAGGGGTTCTCCTCGCGGGCGTCGGTTGCGGGAACGGTCGGGGTGACGGTAGCGGCGGTCATGTCGGTCAGCCCCGCAGCCGCGGATTGACGAGCACGTAGGCCACGTCGGCCAGCAGGTTCAGCACGATGTAGGTGGTCGCCGTCACCAGCACGACGCCCTGCACGACGGCATAGTCGCGGTTGAACACCGAATCGACGATCAGCTTGCCGAAGCCCGGGATGGTGAAAATCTGCTCGGTCAGCACGGCGCCCGAGAGCAGCGTGCCGAATTCGAGGGCGCCCAGGGTGATGACCGGCGTCATGGCATTGCGCAACGCATGCTTCAGCACGACGCGCTTCTCGTAGAGCCCTTTGGCGCGGGCCGTTCGGACATAGTCTGCCCCCATTGCCTGCAGCATGGCGCTGCGGGTGTGGCGCATCAGGACGGCGGCGATGGCGTTGCCCAGCACGAAGGCGGGCATCACCGTCGTCGCGAGGCTGGCGCGCCAGTCCTCGCCCATCCGAACGTAGCCCGAGGCGGGCAGCCAGCCGAGCGTCACGGAGAACAGGAAGATCATCAGGATGCCCAGCCAGAAATTGGGCGTGCTGAGCCCCCACAGGGCGAAGACGTTGGCGCCGTAGTCCCAGGCGGTGTCCTTCTTCACCGCCGAGATGATGCCGGCCGGGATGCCGATGCCCAGTGCCACGACCAGCGCCATTGCGGCGAGCTGCAGGGTCACCGGCAGCTTCTCGGCGACCAGCGACGACACCGACGCCTTGAGGCGCATCGACTCGCCCAGGTTTCCGGAAAGCACGCCCTTGATCCAGTAGAAATACTGGATCGGGATCGGTTCGTTCAGCCGGTACTGCTCGCGGATCTCCTCGAGCACCTTCGGGTCGCGTTCCTCTCCCGCCATGATCAGCGCCGGATCGCCCGGCAGGAGCTGCTGCAGGCCGAAGATCAGCATCGACACCAGGATCAGTGTCGGGATGATCTGCAGCAGTCGCTGGGAGAGGAAGGTGAGCAAGGTCCGGTCTTACTTCAGCTTGACGCCGACGACGCGGATCAGGCCGTCCGGCATCTGCTTGTAGCCGTCGACCTTGTCGGAGAGCGCGACCAGGACTCGGCGATGGTAGAGGTACTTGATCGAGCCCTCGGGCAGGTACTTTGCGGTGATCTTCTCGTAGATCTTCTTGCGCTCGGCGGGATCGCTCTTGATGCGGGCCTCGTTGTGCCAGGCATCCACGTCCTTGTCGCAATAGCCGGAGTTGTTCTGCGGCTGGCCACAAACATGGAAGATGTAGGAGTTTCCGTCCGGGTCGCTGCGGCCCGACCAGCCGATGAGGAAGAGCTGGTAGTCGCCGCTCTCGGATTGCTTCAACGAGGTCGCGAACTCGGTGACCCGGATCTTGAGATCGAAACCGGTCTCGGCGACCATCGACTGTAGCACCTCGGCGACCTGACGGGTTTCCGGGTTGTTGGGGACCATGAAGTCGAGCGACATGCGGCCGGTGACGCCCGCTTCCTTCAGCAATGTCCTTGCCTTGGCAACGTCGCGCTTCGGCACCGGGAAAGCCTGCTGGTAATACGGGTTCGTCGGGTTGATCCATTGGTTGCCGACGACGAACTCGCCGTTGAAGACGACCTGGTTCAGCGCGTCGCGGTCGATCGACAGCTCGAAGGCCTGGCGGACGCGGGCATCTTTGGCCAGCGGCGTGTCGGCCTTCGGGCCGTTGGACAGGTTGATGGTGAGGCCCTGGTAGCCGAGCTCCACGGCCGTCACCAGCTTGAGCTTCGGATTGTCGCGCACCGTCTTGATGTCGGTCGCCAGCACGCGCTCGATCATGTCGAGGCTGCCCGAGCGCAGGTTGGCGAGGCGCACGGTCGAGTCGGTGATGGGAAGGTAGGTGATCTTGTCGATGAACACCTGGTCCTTGTTCCAGTAGTCGACGAACTTCTCGACGACGATGCGGTCCTGCTGGACGCGCTCGACGAACCTGTAGGGGCCGGCGCAGACCGGCTTCAGGCCGAACTTGTCGCCCGCGGCCTCGGCGGCCTTGGGCGAGACCATCATGCCGGCGCGGTCGGTGAGCTGCGCCAGCAGCGGCGAGAAGGGCTCCTTCAGGTTCAGCTTGATGGTCGCCGGGTCGACGACGTCGATGGAGGTGACCGAGGCGAGTTCGGGCCGGCGGAACGAGCCCTTCATGTTGAGGTGGCGTTCGAGGCTGTACTTGGCCGCGGCCGCGTCGAACGTCTCGCCGTCGTGGAACTTCACGCCGGGTCGCAGCTTGATGGTGACCGTCTTGCCGTCCGCGGAGGTTTCATGCGCGGTGGCGAGCTGCGGCACGACGTTGAGCTTCTCGTCGATATCGAAGAGCTTGTCGCAGATCGAGGAGAAGACGATGCGGCCGACATAGGTCCGGGCCAGCGTCGGATCGAGCACGTCGGGATCTTCCGCCAGGCCGATCCGGAGATTGCTCTGGGCCGCGGCGGTGCCGAGCGTGAAGCCCATGAACGTGGCGGCGAGCGCCAGCCGGTGAAAAGTCCTCTTCATGTTGCCTCCATGTGAGAAGTGACGAACGCCGCCTGAAGGCGGGCGAGCCGGATTCGATCCTGGTCTTGGCCCGTGCCTTCGACGAGCGAAGGGGCGGGCGGGAATTCGGACCACCAGGGGCAGGCCGTGGAATGTCCTGCGCCATCGTCGGCCAGCACCGGCACGTCGATCTTGCAGGACTCCCGTGCATGGCGGCAGCGCGTGTGGAAGCGGCAGCCCGGCGGCGGGTTCATGGCGCTGGGGATGTCGCCTTCCAGCAGCGCCCGTTCGCGCACGACCGTCGGATCCGGCATCGGCACCGCCGACAGGAGCGCACGCGTATAGGGATGGCGCGGATTGCTGAAGAGCTCGTCGGTCGTCGCCGTCTCGACGATCTTGCCGAGATACATCACGGCGATGCGGTCGGCGATATGCTTCACGACCGCGAGATCGTGGCTGATGAAGACATAGGCCAGCCCGAAGCGCGCCTGCAGCGACCGCATCAGGTTGATGACCTGCGCCTGGATCGAGACGTCGAGCGCGGAGACCGGCTCGTCGGCCACGATGAGCTGCGGCTCGACCGCGAGCGCGCGCGCGATGGCGAGGCGCTGGCGCTGGCCGCCGGAGAATTCGTGCGGATAGCGGCGCGCGTGCTCGGGTCGCAGGCCCACCAGATCGAGCAGCTCGCCGACGCGGGCACGACGCGCGGCGTCCGACGCGGCGAGCCCATGCAGCATCAGCGGCTCGCTCAGCATGGCGCCCACGGTCATGCGCGGATTGAGCGAAGCGTAGGGATCCTGGAAGATCACCTGCATGCGGCGCCGCTGGGCGCGCATCCGGGAGTCGGAGAGAGCGAGCAGGTCCTGGCCCTCGAAACGCACGCTGCCGCCGGTCGGTTCGAGCAGGCGCAGCACCAGCCGGCCGACCGTCGACTTGCCGCAGCCGGATTCGCCCACGATCGCCAGCGTCTCGCCGGCATCGAGATGGAAGTCGACGCCGTCGACGGCGCGGACATGGCCCGACAGGCGGCCGAAGACGCCCTGCTTGACCGGGAAGTGCTTGGCGAGGCTCTGCACTTCGAGCAATGGCGCGCTCATGCGGCCACCTGCGACAGCGGTGCGCGTCGGCAGCGCGAGAGATGGCCGGGTGCCACCTCGACCAGCGGCGGAGGTGCTGCGAGGCATTCGGGCTCGACGAAGGGGCAGCGCGCGGCGAAGCGGCAGCCGGCCGGTGGCCGCGTCATGTCGGGCACGCGGCCTTCGATCGAGGGCAGCCGCTCGCGCTTCTCGTCGAGGCGCGGGATCGAGCCCAGCAGGCCCACCGTGTAGGGATGCTCCGGCCGGGCGAAGAGATCGCGCACCGAAGCGCGCTCGACGATCTGGCCGGCATACATCACGGCCACGTCATCGGCCATTTCCGCGACCACGCCGAGATCGTGCGTGATCAGGATGATGGCCGTGCCGGTGTCGCGCCTCAGGGCGCGCATCAGGTCGAGGATCTGCGCCTGGATGGTGACGTCGAGCGCCGTGGTCGGCTCGTCGGCGATCAGGAGCTGTGGCCCGCAGGCCAGCGCCATGGCGATCATGGCGCGCTGGCGCATGCCGCCGGAAAGCTTGTGCGGATAGTCGTCGACACGCTTCTCCGGCGAGGAGATGCGCACCAGCTTCAGCACCTCGATGGCGCGCGCTCGCGCCGCCGTCTTGTCCAGCCCCTGGTGCCGCTGGATCGCCTCGATGATCTGGTCGCCGATCGTGTAG
>Ga0102832_1002459_pt1 | contig 11280 bp, 6 predicted proteins | sample EBPBio282013_DNA_FD_88942 | JGI IMG/M metagenome (GOLD analysis project Ga0102832, IMG submission 88942) | Wastewater treatment Type I Accumulibacter community from EBPR Bioreactor in Madison, WI, USA - Reactor 2_5/28/2013_ DNA (Illumina Assembly) | ecosystem: Engineered > Bioreactor > EBPR >... | reverse complement strand
TGATAACAGCAGTTTTTATCCTATCGAGATGTTGTTATTCAGTCAGTGATTTTAGTTGTTTGGTGTCATAAACCCATTGAAAATCGAATTGGGAAATGTGAATTGCCTCAAATTCATTCAGTTCGAAAGTGGTTATAATTCCAGGTGGGTACTCACTTATTTCGCCTTCAAATCTCTTGGCTCCTTTAATTTCCGAAGTAAAAAGCAGCTGTTATGAGTTTTGATTTGGTTCATGATAATACAATGGTCGGATACCAATCTGGTCTCTGCATGCTATAACTTTGCGTAAACTCTTTAAATGGTCGAACTCCAACAATAAAAATGAAAACTCACCCTTTATTTCTTTTTTAAAGAGTTCATACCAGGTTTAAACATCATTTTCATACTTTATGTAAAGTTTAGGTATGGTTAGACAATCTATATTACCTTCAATATCCAGTTGATATTTTTGTATCAAGTACCGGAAGTTGTAAATCTCTCCATTACAAACAAATACAATTGTTCTGTGTTTTTATCTCAAAATAAAAGGTTGGTTTGAGTCAAAGGACCGATCCATGATTGCTAATCGATGAAAACCCAGACAAACTTTAGGAAAGGTTTCTAAGCAGCTGTTATCAGGTCCACGATGTTTAAGTTCCCAAAAATCAGATAACTGATCATAAATTTATTTATTTTGCTTTTTTAGCTCTATTAAAGCCCAGATTCCACACATTTTGAGTTTTAAATGATCTTTTGAACGTCAAAATACTTTTTTGTTTAAATGAATAAAGCAAAAAGAATGAAACTCGAGTCTTAAGACTGGATAATACTACCTTAAAAGGAAACCATGGAAATAAGTATTTATCAAGTTGGTAAAGTAAGATATTTGTAAAATGTATGTAAAAAGAACTCAAAATCATATTTATCAACGAATTCGTTATATGTATAAAGAAAAATAGGATTTATTAGCCAATTATCGATATGATAATTTGAAGATATGCTACAGTTTTGTAGTACCACTTCAATTTTATGGTTTCTGATTTCTTGGGATTAATTAAAAATCAAATAAATAAGTGAAATTCCCTGGTTTTTTAGGGATTTGGAGTAAAATTAATAAAGATTTTGGTAATCTTTTTTCAACAACTTAGATAAATGAAAACTAAAATAGATTAGATAATTTATTTAGGAGCATAGTGCTATGACAATATTAAAAGGAAAACTATGATTATTTATGAAAGGTGATAAAAATGAGTTTTTCTTTTGAAGATAAAGAAATAGAAATCTTTATAAGAGTAGATTCAGCTGAGACTAATAAGTTCGTCCATATGGTTGAGTAGCTTAGGAGTGAATTGTTTGTTAGGCTTAATTGATGACAAGTTTTAATTAATTTGGGAGTTAATATATTGTTGTTAATAAATTTAAGAATTGTTAGAGGGTTTGTTGTTTTTATCAATTCCATAAGTATACTTGCCCGCTATGCTATTGCTATTAATGGGTTAGTTTTTGTGATTACTATTTTATCTGTTTGTCAGTCTCATATTATTGTCGTTAATGTTGTTGTATTGGGTCTTTTTCCTCAGTTATTCAGTCATCCTTTTATAATACATTTAGTCTTTATTTTCGACAGTTAGAGTAGGATGTTGCCTGATGGAGGTATCATACTATTTGGGTTTCATAGTGATGATGTTATAATTAGAGTTTTGTTTGTTATAAATGTCTTTCTGGTTCATAGACAATGAGGTTGACCCATAAGCTGACAAGTTAGACTGACGTTGACGGGCTGTATTAGAGTCTTTAATAAAATAAAATAAAATATTTACTGATTGATGAAGAGCGGTATGGATTGTCATTTGTTACACTACTATTAGGATTGTTGTTATTGTTATTGTTATTAAACTGTCTACTTTAGTATAACTGTTGCTGATGATTATCAACAAATGGTTGATTTTTACTAAAGTTATTGTAATAATTAGGTTCCATATTAGATGGTAACTGCTGATTTTAATACCTCCCATTGAAAAATGTCAGTGATGTGTTCACATTGTTAGAGATACTATTTAGGATATAGATAAATTGATTACAATGTGGGGTTGTTATATCTTGGTCTGCGATATTGGTGGAAAAACACTTACTTCTACATACTTCTTAGATTCTCTCAATACTTATTTTGTTTCCTACTTTTTATTAAGATAAGTGACTTATCTCTCTATTTGGCTGACTTTTTAATTATATTTATTTTATCAGTGACTAATTAAGTATATTCTTTATTAACTTTTACTTTATATGACCTTATTATTAACTTAACTCGACATGACATGATTTTATCATAACCCTTATTTTTTGATAAATTGTCCTAATAGATATTCTCTCTTACACACATTCTAATTAATAATAATAAATCAAATCTTACTATAAACCATACATACACAGATAATAAAAATATGTAGAAACTTTAACAACTAGCTTCGTATTTGCAACTCAATCAAATCGACTCATTACCTCAACTCAAAGTCCTACAATAAAAAACCACTCTCAAACCATCCATTCTACTTATCTTACTTTCTGCCTTCCTCTTATTGATATCAATCTTTATCAATTTGTCACCTTTAATCTTAACAATTGTTGCTGTCATTATCCCAGGCTATTTGACTTTCTAAGTCATTGGCACAAAGATGGAAAGAGAGTACATCAAGTACATTGTTTACTGGATTTCTTTTGGACTTATGGAAGTCTTACTTTAACCAATTGTCACTTTCATATTCGGTTCATTCTTTTTGACCATTATTGAGAGCGTCTTAGTAGTCGCTTTGCTTCATCCTAAGTTCAATATGGCAATTATTCTCTATGACAGAGTCATCAGAGTGTATGTTCTTAAATAGGAGGGAACTAAAAATACCAATTCCAAACAAGTAGAAAAACCAGCAGTTTAATAACAACCTAAGCCTCAAGAATCTGAAAAGAACTTTATCGGTGTATCTCCAGTAAAATAAGAGAAAAAATAAAATTGAGCAATCACATACTGACAATCTTTGTAAAAAACAAATTGATAGACATGAAATGATTATTTAAATCAATCATTTATCATATATTTTTTGTTTAAGTTTAATAAAAAAAGAAAAAACTGTTGATCATTATTGCAAGTATTTTTATAGGATACAAAAGAAATTGAAAATTTTATGAAATTTTTGAAACAAATAAGTTAGGAAAATGAATTATCATTGTGCTGAATTGGATGTATCATGCTGACTAAAATAAAATTTTAGTAAAAAGATCCCAGCAAGTTATTATTTCCATCTTCATTTTTATTATGATTTTAACTTGATATCATCTTGTCTTGAGGATCATATTCAACTGTTGCAGCCTGTTATCAAACATACTTTTCACATTGTTCTCTTTTTATTAACAATTCTTTATACACTTGGCCTTATCCAACTTCCTTCTCAACTTTTCCACCATTATCTTCTCTAAATCCTCACCTTTAGCCAGCCTGCACATTAACACACTTGATTCCTTCATCAGTTCTTCTTTCATCACTTACTGGTTTATTTTCAATGGCGAGGATTCAATTATTTGGAAAATCTCGTGACTATTTTACCACATGCTGTCAATTTGTTAGTGGATGTCGTTTACTCTCTATGATTAAGAAGATGATGAAATGTGTTCAATGTTCTTTCCACTCATTGTCTGGGTCAGCCTTTTCTCGCTTCCCGATGGTTTACGCATACGCAGTTTTGATTGAATCTTCTTTGCGATTTCATTCTGCATTGTTGACATTGCCTGATTTTCAAACTTTTTGTCCCCCTCGACATAAGTATGTGGCGATTCCTCTTTAGAAAGCACTGTCAATTCTTTGCTTTATTTTCTTTGATATCCGACATGATTCCTGACTGAAGGAAAGCGTCCTGTTGTTGTTTTACTCATTGTTTAGAAATAGAAAAAGGTTTTTTAATTTTTTGGATAGAAGAATATAATGATTTTATAGATTATAGAATAAAAAATATAGTTTGCCTTTCTATACTTTACATTTAAAAAAGGTAAAAGAAAATATCTATATCACTGGAAATAGTAAATTTAAGACAAAATTAATCGATAGTTAATAACAATTTTAAGTATTAAAAAGGCATGTTAAAAAACGAATAAAATTGAGCATATCACTCTTAAGTATGTGTTAAATCATTATTCTAACACGTCTATGTATAATCTATGGATGGCATGATTTGTCTCAATAGTAATTGGAAAAACTGCTTTTTCAGCCTTTTCCATACCTTTTTTACACCAATCTGCATCTCTTGTGCTATTTAAGTATCTGAATCTTTTTGTCTTCCATGAATTTTTTTCCTCAAAAGACATTGAGTTCTTTATTAACAAATCGTAGAAGTGGATAACTTTGTCGATTTAATACTTTGTACTGAAGTATTCAATAGCCTTCTAACAAATGGATATGATCATTATTTGGTCGGTTTCTCCATGAAGCCTGTGATATTTCATCAACCATCGATTGTAATAATTCTAGACTGCGGTAATGTTGTCCAGTTTCTTCTCCACTTCAATGGATAACTCGATAGAATTCAATAATTTCAACAATCCTGATATTTTTTCAAGAAGCTCAATTTCTTTAAAGGTTACTATCGAGGCATACTCAGTATTAAAGTCTTTTCTCAATATGAAAAGTTTTGAATATAAATCGTTGTATAGGATCTTTAAAGCTTTTTTTAACAATTTTGATTGAGTTTGGCCATAATTTTAGATTAAAGCAATTTTGTAATATGTAGCTCCCAAGTCATACTGAGTTGACATTATTTTAGTATCGATTTCCTTGTCTTTTTATTATGACCTGTTTTCTTTCAGAAGTCTTAATAAAATTTCAAGTAACAATCTTTTATCCTGTAAATCATCAAAAGTGGCAGTGTAAGTATGAAGTTTGTAGAGTTCGGTAAAAGAGTTAACACTTTTCACAACTTTGAGAATTTGCTTTTTCGTCGATTTCAAGTCAGCAACTTTTTGACTTAAATCGAACAATTTGCCATAAATTTGTTTATTTGCACAACAGAATTCAGCATATACAGCCAAATAAGTGTCCAGTAAATATTAATTGAACTCGAGGTCATATTCTTGAAGAATTTATGAGAACATCGAGTGTTTTTTCAGTTGGACAAGGAATCTGACAATAATTTTCGTAAGTTAGAGAATTTTTCTTTATGATTAAAGTTGTTTAGTGATTTCAATGGCTTTATGGATTTCATCTGCAGTATCACAGATATCTTTTGAGAGTGTGTTTATATGATCGAGAATCATTGAATGGATAAAATTTGGTTGTTGCTTAATAAACCTGTTGTAGATATTAAAAGTTTTTGTGTATTCAGTTAATTTTTGTTATATTGGAGATTTATGTGAAGATTTAAGTGAATTTTCCATAAAATGTCTTTAAATGTCATTATTGAACTATCTTTTTTCATCGTTTCTGTTTTATTATTAGGAGTCATCATCATTTATAAAAATAACATTTTTCATTTGTTCCTTCCATTTATCCAGTCCGAATTACTCATTAAACTTGTAGAGATCATTTTTTATAAGTTTGGGATTATCCCATCTCTGGGATTCCATAAGTGTGAAAATTTCTTTGGTTTGATATTCTTATTCAGGAAGTTGATAGCTATCAGATATAAATTGTTTGACTCTAAATAAAGGATAGATAATCGATTAAATAACACCCCATAATTATGCCACGACTAATTGATCTAAAATATTGTCTTTTATTAATGTTGGTGTGTAGTTCAAAAACTGATTGTAGTGGAAAAGCAAATGATAATTTTTTACCTCGACCAAGTTTTCACTTTCAACCAATAATATTTCCTCTCTACCTGCCTTGAAACTCTAATTTTATTTCTCCAGTCTGAAAACTGGGTATTATACATTATCCTTTGTCATTATCAAAAGTTCCTTACTAACTTTATTAATTTCTGAATTTTTGTCATCATCACCACACTTGAAAACCAATGGATCTTTGACTGAATCGATAACAAATAAAAATGCCAATTTTGAACGTTATTGCTGATGACCTAAATTGAAGCTTTTTTGCAATTTTTCGAAAAGTTTCTTTGTGTGTTATGAAACATCAATAGTTTTAAGTTTTCCTTAACGAGCCTAAGTAGGTTTTGAGATAAAATCCAAGGCAACTAATTTTATTTTGTCAGTCTGAGATGCTCTCATGAAAAGATTGCTTAGGAAAAACTTTTTTACCATTCTTACGTACTCCTTAGATCCAACTTCAATATTGGAAAGATCATATTCTTCAGCTGGGATATAAAGCAGTCTTATAAGTTGATCATTTTTTTAGAATTACTTTGTGAAGACAGTGACTTCTTGAATAGTGACTTTTTGATAAGTGTAGGGTCCAAACTATTAATTGGATTGTCCACAAATGGCATGGTAGAACTTTTTCATGAAGTATTGGTTGAAATCTTCATAAGAGTCGAAACAGTCTTTATCATATGTATTTGGGATGAGAGCGATGAAAGTAAGGGCAGCTGTTTGAACTTTTTGTTGTAGTTTTGATAGTTCGAGAATGTACTGTTGGAAGGTAGTCTTGGACTTCTCTTATTTAAGTGCCTGCATGGTTTATTGCTTGTTAGTATGATATTTTTATAGATGATTTGATAAATTAATACTTATTATGAGAACTTTTTAGGATTTCAAATACTTATTAACATCAAAACTTATAAAAGAGCTAAAATGCAAATAAAATAGTATTAAAAAAGTAAGAAGTTGCTATGAAATAGTAAAATTGTCTTAATAAATAGAAACCAAAAAAAGTAATTTAAACAATTCGTGAATTTATCTATCTACGCAAATAGGATTTTCATTCTTTTTAGAATTTGATTTAGTACTTTTTTATTTTTTATATAGAAAAGATCTTTTAATCAATTAATCAAATGTTACTTTATAAAAGATTTACTAAAAATTATAATTAAAATTTGAGTAAAGAATTATTTCAATTTTTTTATTTTAAAACTTATATATATTTTCGGATTGTTGATTAATTGATAAGTTATCTTTATATTCAATAAAATAAATTTACTGAAGTCTGAATCAAATATAATAAAAATATCTTCTTATTTCCAATTAGAATTTGAACTTTCTCCTCAAGCTTTATTACCCATCAACATTTGTATTTAATAAATATCAACAAACATGGAAATAACTTCAATGCTCTCACCACGAAATTGTTAAAAACCACGCATCTTTTCCAACAACAATAACGACTCATTCACTAAAACTTCTTTTAATGACTCCATCAACTATTAAATGAACTATTCCACCAGCCAACCCAGAATCTAAAATATATCAACTTAATCAATGAAAGTACCTTAGCAATATGATTCTAAAATAACGACCTAAACAAGACCTCTATCATCATTATTGCCATAAACTTTTTAAAGACCCCAATCTCAACTTGACAAGTCAATGGAGATTAGTTTGTTAAAAATTGAGAACAAAAACTTAAAACAATAAAATCAAAAACTTACTTAAACTGTTGGTAAGTTGAGAACTTAATTAACATAAAAAGTTTCAACATTACAAAAATTCAATGACCTCATGAAAATCAAATACGCTTAAATAAAGACATTAAAAGCTGAATTATAAACCAACACTAATAAAATCACCGAATTAGAAAGCCAAAAAGGACAAAACATTTCTGCTCAGTAAGCATAAAGAATAAAGTAACAATACATGTTGAAATCAACCCAACTTGACCAATTATTAACCAAAATAAACAATTTGGAACATGAGAACTTTACCAATGAATTGTTCCAAATGAAAATATCCAAACTTTATGATTAATTGGATGAAGAAAAAAACAAGTCAAGTAACTTGCTAATTTAAAGGTCTTAATTGAATCAAAAAATTAATTAACTTAAAGAAAAAGTAGAAAGTCTTGAGTACGAAAATCAAAAGATTGTCACTGTCAATAAAAGTGATTACCAATCGTAACAGATTTAAAAATTGTTTGCTTCTCTTAATGATGTCCAACTTAATAACAGCTTCAATAACAGTCCCACCAAACAGTCTAAACAGTCACAACATCTCAATGCCTTCGAAGAAGCTCTTAAAGTGCAACTCAAACAAATTTAATAACTTAAAAAAACCATCGAAAACAGTCAAGAAATCATACAGTCACTCAAAGACAATCTCATCACCTCAAGAAGATAACTTTAAGAACTTAGAGCATAAATGAAGATCATCAATCTCAAATAAACCACTGAAAGAAAAAAACTTATCATGGAGTACAGACTCCAACTTCATTAAAAGGACAATCAGATAAACAACTCCTTCAAAAAGTATAAAACTCTCGATTAAAAGTACAAAACTGCACTGAATGAAATCAAAGCCAAGGATGATTTCCTGAGACAGCATCTTTTGGGTCGACTTACTGACATAACTGCCCAATAATACGTGGATTCTGTTCTTAAAAAGTACACATAAAACTTTGATTAATTGGTTGATCTCAAAACTCAAAATGCTTAACTAACTCAAAAGTCATAAAAATATCTTAAATACGAACAATAAATAGAAACAGGACTCCTTGACAGTATAGTGTCAGAATGAATCTCTTCATCTTATGTTTCAAAATAAAACTGATTCTCATATTTGTTATTTGTTAAATTAAAAGTTTAAAATTATTTTTGTTTCTAAAAGACTTTATTTTTGTTTTTAATAAATACAAACTCAATAACAAATTCCATAACTTTTATAAAGTTATTTAGCTTTCTAAATGAATTGTCTCCATAAATTTTGATTCAAATTTATTAAAATGTTTGGATTCTCCTCCCATAAAATCATTTCTTGAGTTATTTTTTTCCTCATCTATTATTAAAAATTTGGAGGGCAAATGTCAAATCTACCTGATAAAGCCATTTTTGTTAAGTAAATTTGTCTTCTCACTTACTTTATTCTTAAAATTTCCTTGTAGATGTCACCACTTTCAGCTTATTGTTTTACTTTCAATCTTAGGGCGTTGATTTATTAAGCCTTTTGAGTTTTTTTTACTGACTTATAGTAGCAGGCTTAACATCTTTGCTGCTAATTGAGACTGAGATTGATTCTGCAGACATAACACCAACCTCTGCGAATAGGAGCGATTTGGTTGTCTTTGAGATCGACATGTGAATAATAATCGAATCCACATTCCAGACAGTAATCGTAGCTTGCATCTAAGTCCCATTTGTTACAAACTGGACAATAATTTTGACATTGTATGTATTTAAAACGCACCTCCCATTTTTAAGGAGTTTTATCTTTTTAAATGGGTAATGGTTCCCTTCCTTGTAGTAAACTTTTAATTGACTTCTCAATTTGAGTCTTCGTAAGTGTAAAGTTTTACTCCGTTTGCATTGAATATGATGATTAGTTGTTAAGATATATTAAATAATGCTTTTAATAAAAATAGTAAATTTATATCTTAAACTTAAAGATATTAACTTTAAATATCTTATTTTATTTTATTGTCACTAATTTAATTTATATCCATAAAAGTTTTAATAATACTAATGATTTATCAAATCAAAATTATCACAAAGAACATAAAAATCATTTTTATTTTAAAATCCCTAATATAAGTTTCTCATCTAATTTAGAAAGTTTATAATAATAATTGATTGATTAATCAACAAAATTAAAAAAAATGATGATACTTCAGCAGTGGTTTTAAAGAGCCATGATTAAAACATTTTGCGCACACTGAACCTTTTTAACATTTCTCTTTCATTTAAGCTTCTATTTATCTGTTCATTATATATTTTACTCAATTATTTTGATTGTTCATTTTTATATGATCATCTGCTCATCATGATCTTTATCCCCCATATTTTTGAAGTGTAAATTATTTAAGGACTTATGTACAAGAACCCAATGACCAAGGAATCAATTATTTAAGAAATCCACAAAGCCTTTCTAAATGTCAACGCGGTTTGCCAACAATATTTTTAAACCAGAAAAATCCCACCATCCACAGATCCTGTCTTTGTATAATAAAAAAACTTCAATCATTACAAATACAATCAAAAGGATAGTAAGTCTTAACCCAACAAATGGGGTAATAACAACAGCATTGAAATTGATAATGATGACTAAAATCCCTTCCCATTATCTTATAAAAAATCTTCAGAAGAACATAAATAATTCTCTAATGATAATGTGTAAAGAAAATTTACAAAACACAAACAAAAAAGTATCCAATCTTCACAAAATGGTTCCTCTACAGGAGGGAAATATTCATCAGTATCAAAAATACCAGAAAATCCTTTGATTCCTTCTCCACCAAAAGCTCCTTTAAGTCCATACTTTACATTTTACAAGTAAAAGAAAGATTTGATAAAGCAAGAGTTTCCTGATATGTCGATAACAGAGCTTGCCTCAGCAGCTGCAAAAGTATGGAAGAGTCTAACTTAGGATGAGAAAGGACCTTACAACAGGAAATACTTTGAATAGAAAAAGGATTATGAGAAAAAGATGGCAGAGTACGTGAGTAAATATCCGAATTACAAATAAATATTGAAAACTACAAAAGGGGCAAAAAAATGAAAATCTTTCTATCAATTTCCAAGTTATTTTATTTTTTTCAATCAATCCAATCAATATTTTAAAAAAAACAATAACAATAGAAATACAATATGTTTGTTGTGTTTTATTCCTTAACGTATTTATCTCATTTAGTAATATCAACCATATCATCTAACCATTTTCTGTAATGATCTTGTTCCTTTAATCCATTGTAGTAATAAATGGGTAAAAATAGTCTTGGATCAATTTCTACGATATTATTAAATCAATTACCTTGTACTGATTAAATGTAAAGCTTTAATAATTCCAGTAACTACTTGTCTAATTATTGAGCTTATGGTCCTTTGTATTTGTGAACTTATTTCTTACCGCTTTTAGCATCTTGCTCTGCATTATCTACAACGTTTATTCTATAAAAATGAATAGCTTGCCAATTCTCAACTATTAAATCAATCTTCGCCCATTTATTTGTCTGTTTACGAGTATCTCTCATGTAAATGCTAAACTCTTTGTAGTCACTCATATCTCCTTTTCTTTACTTTTCGTTCCATTACAAAACATTCAAACCATGTCTGTAAATGTCACTGATCAGACCATAAATATTCTTATACTCCTTAAATGAAGTGTTTGATTATGAAGCTGATCTCTTTTTAGGTGTACCAAAAATATTCCCCTTTGATGATTTTTATATTTAATCATTAAATTTGTTTAAAACATCTTAAGGTAATGCAAAATATTTTT
>Ga0102832_1002458_pt1 | contig 11285 bp, 11 predicted proteins | sample EBPBio282013_DNA_FD_88942 | JGI IMG/M metagenome (GOLD analysis project Ga0102832, IMG submission 88942) | Wastewater treatment Type I Accumulibacter community from EBPR Bioreactor in Madison, WI, USA - Reactor 2_5/28/2013_ DNA (Illumina Assembly) | ecosystem: Engineered > Bioreactor > EBPR >... | reverse complement strand
TCGACTTGCCGGCGCCGAGGTCGCCGTGCAGGTACACCGCCGCGGGCCGAGGCTGGGTCGCCGCAAGGGTCCGGGCCAGCGCGATGGTCGCGGCTTCGTCGTCCAGCGCCAATTCGATCACGATGCCGGCCTGCCGTTCACCCTGCGCCGCATCAACACCGGCAGGTCGCCGGGCAGCAGGCCGCGTTCGCCCGCATCCCGGGCCGCGTCGTCGCCGGCCACGGCATGCAGCAGTGCGCCGCAGCAGGCCGCCTCGAACGCCGCCAGGCCCTGCGCGCGCAGCGCGGCGATGCAGCCGGTGAGCAGGTCGCCCATGCCGCCGACGGCCATGCCGGGATTGCCCGCGGCGATGACCCGCGGGGTGGTGTCCGGCGCGGCGATGACCGTCCCGGCGCCCTTGAGGACCACCACGCAACCGAACATCTCCGCCAGCAGGCGCGCGGCCGCGTAGCGGTTGGCCTGCACCTCGGCAACGCTGAAGCCGAGCAGGCGCGACGCCTCGCCCGGGTGCGGGGTGAGGATCGCGTCCGCCGGCAGCGTCTGCGCGCGGCGAGCGAGCAGGTTCAGCGCATCGGCATCAAGCACCAGCGGCAGCGACGCCGCGAGCGCCAGTTCGTACAGCGCCGAGCCCCACACGCCCTGCCCCAGCCCGGGCCCGAGGGCGATGACGCTCGCGCGACCGAGCATCGGCGCTAGCGCCGCGCGCGATTCGATACCCTGCGCCATCACTTCCGGCCGCCGCGCGAGCAGTGCCGGGACATGCATCGGCTGCGTTGCCACGCTGACCAGCCCCGCGCCGCAATGCAGCGCCGCATCGGCGGCCAGCATCACCGCGCCGCCGGTGCCGAGGTCGCCGCCGATGCACAGCACGTGGCCGCTGTCGCCCTTGTGCGCATTGTGCCGGCGCGGCGTCATCCAGCCCGGCAAGTCAGCCGCGTCGAGGCGCATCGCGGCGGGCCGCTCGTCGGCAAGCGCATCGGCCGTGTCCAGCGAGGCCACGGCCAGCGAGCCGGCACACCCCGCCGCCGTGCCGGTGGCCAAGCCCGGATGCGCCGCGATGAACTGCAGCGTGTGCGTGGCGCGCACGGCCGTGCCCGGCGCACTGCCGCTGTCGGCGTCGACGCCGCTGGGCACGTCGAGCGCGAACACCGGCAGGCCCGAGGCATTGATCGCATCGATGACCTGCGCCGATTCGGCATCCGGCGGCCGCGACAGGCCGATGCCGAAGACCGCATCGACGATCAGTTCCGCCTTGCCGAAGCCATCGCTGAATGCCTTGATCCGGCCACCCGCCGCGCGATACGCCTCGCACGCACGCTGTGCCAGTTCGCTGCGCGGACGATGCGCGTCGATGCGCAGCACGCGCGCGTCGCGGCCGGATTCGTGCGCGTAGCGGCACAACTCGTAGCCATCGCCGCCATTGTTGCCGGGGCCGCAGACCACCACGATCCGCTGCGCCTGCGGCCAGCGCGCCAGCAGCTCGCGCCAGGCGGCCTGCCCGGCGCGCGCCATCAGCGCGAAGGCATCGCCATGCCGCTCCGCGGCCCGCGCCTCCACCGCGCGCAGGGCCGCGCTGTCGTACAGCGGCGTGCCTCGAACGTGCGGGGTGGCGTCCATCGGCCGGATTCTATACTTCGCCGGTGCCTTCCCCCGTCGCCAGCACCCCGCCCGCCGACCCGGCCTTGCTCGCCCTGCGCATCAAGGCGCTGGCGCGCGAGGCCGGTTTCCAGCGCTGCGGCATCGCCGGGATCGAACTGGGCGCGGACGAGGCCTACCTGCGCGACTGGCTGGCCAACGGCCTGTACGGCTCGATGGAATGGATGGCGCGGCACGGCGACAAGCGCTCGCGCCCGCAGGAACTGGTGCCCGGCACGCTGCGCGTGATCTCGGTCGGGCTCGACTATGGGCAGGATCCGGACGAGGCCTGGCGCACGCTCGAGGACGGCTCACGCGCGTACGTCGCCCGCTACGCACTCGGCCGCGATTACCACAAGCTGATGCGCAACCGCCTGCAGCGGCTGGCCGAACGCGTCGCCGGCGAGATCGGGCCGTTCGGCCATCGCGTGTTCGTCGATTCCGCGCCCGTGCTGGAGCGCGCGCTGGCGCGCAATGCCGGCCTTGGCTGGATCGGCAAGCACACCTGCCTGATCGACAGGGACGGCGGCTCGTGGTTCTTCCTCGGCGAGATCTACGTTGACCTGCCGTTGCCGATCGACCCGCCCGCCAGCGCCCACTGCGGCACCTGCGTGCGCTGCATCGACATCTGCCCGACGCAGGCGATCGTCGCCCCGCACCAGCTCGACGCACGGCGCTGCATCGCCTACCTCACCATCGAGCACGAAGGCGCGATCGACGAAGCGCTGCGCCCGCTGATCGGCAACCGCATCTTCGGCTGCGACGACTGCCAGCTCGTCTGTCCATGGAACAAGTTCGCGATGCGTACCGACGAACCGGACTTCCGCGCGCGCAACCGCCTCGACCAGGCGACGCTGGTGGAGCTGTTCGCCTGGAGCGAGGACGAGTTCCTGCAGCGCACCGAAGGCTCGCCGATCCGCCGCAGCGGCTATTCGCGCTGGTTGCGCAACCTCGCGATCGCGCTGGGCAACGCGCCGCGTTCGCCGGACATCGTGGAGGCGCTGCATGCGCGACGCGGGATCGACGACCCGGTCGTGCGCGAGCATGTCGAATGGGCGCTGCGGCGGCATGAAGCCGCGTAGCGCCCCGCCACGCGATTCATCGCCGCTATCGTCTCGCCCTCGCTGCCATCTCGAACGCAGTGAGAGATCTGCTTTTTTCCGGATGCTGCGCGGAGATTGACCAGCCTTCGTCTGTTGAGAAGCGCTTCTCGCTACGCTCGGAATGACAGCCTTGAGTCAACCCGCCCGCGCCGCGATCTCCCCCAGCAGCACCGCCGTCACCGGATCCTCCGCCCGCGCCTTGCCCTCCAGCGCCGGCAGCAACGTGCTCGCGAGCTGCTTGCCGAGCTCGACGCCGAACTGGTCGAAGGCATTGATGCCCCACGCCACTGACTGCAGGTACACGCTGTGCTCGTACAGTGCGATCAGCGCACCCAGCGATTGCGGCGTGAGCGCATCGAGCAGGATCAGCGTGCTTGGCCGGCCGCCGGCGTAGGCGCGGTGCGGATCGTCGCTGGCCTGGCCGTTCGCCAGCGCCTGCATCTGCGCCAGCAGGTTGGCCAGCAGCGCGCGATGGTTGTCGGCATGGCCGTCCTCGCTGCGCACCACGCCGATGAAATCGGCAGGCACCACCTGCGTGCCCTGGTGCAGCGCCTGGAAGAAGCTGTGCTGGGTATCGGTGCCCGGACCGCCCCACCACACCGGCACGGTCTGCTCGACCAGCGGCGCGCCATCGAGCCGCGCCGATTTGCCCAGGCTCTCCATCACCAGCTGCTGCAGGTAGTTCGGCAACAGTCTCAGGCGCTCGTCGTAAGGCAGCACGGCCTGGGTCGACAAGCCCAGCGCGTTGCGGTTCCACAGCGCGGTGAGCGCGTGCCAGACCGCGAGGTTCTCGCGCAACGGCGCATCCAGCGCATGCGCGTCGAACGTGGCGGCGCCGGCGAGCAGGTCCTCGAAGCGGTGCATGCCGATCGCCAGTGCGATCGGAAAGCCGACCGCGGACCACAGCGAGTAGCGCCCACCGACCCAGTCCCACATCGGCAGGATGCGTTCGGGCGCGATGCCGAACGCAACCGCGCGCTCGACGTTCGCGCTCACGCCATAGACGCGACCGTCGTTGCCGAGCCAGTCGCGCACGATGCGGCCGTTGAGCAGCGTTTCCTGGGTGCCGAAGGTCTTGGAGATCAGGATCGCCGCGGATGTCGCCGGATCCAGCCCGGCCAGCACGCGCTGCGCGGCGTTGCCGTCGACGTTCGACAGGAAATGCACGCGGAAACGCGCGCCGGGCAGGGCCAGCGCATCGGCCACCAGGCGCGGCCCGAGGTCGGAACCGCCGATGCCGACGCTGACGATGTCCGTCACGCCTTCCACCGCCAGCCCCTCGACCAGCGTCGCCATGCATGCCCGCGCCTCGCGCGCCAGCGCGGCGCATTCGCGCGCATACGGCGCCGCGGACAGGTCGCCGCGCAGGGCCGTGTGCAGCGCGGCGCGTTCCTCGGTCACGTTGACCCGTTCACCGTCCACCAGGCGACGCATCGCGCCGTGGAAATCGGCGGCCTGCGCGAGCGCGAAGAGCGCATCCAGCGCGGCCGCATCGTAGCGCTGGCGGGCGAAGTTGGCATACAGCGGACCGACGCGCAGCGCACAGGCCGACGCGCGCGAGGCATCGTCCGTCGCCAGTCGCGCCAGCGATGTCCCGGCGAGGCGCGCCGCGTGGTCATGGAGGCTTGCGAACTGGGGCATGGGGCGACCTGTTGCGTTCGGTGCGTGGATTGATTGCCGCGGAAGCGATGCCATCGCCAGCGAATGCGCCGGCATCGCGTTTCCCGCGCGGTGGCAGGTCTTGGAGTATAGGGGCGTTCGCGTTGCCGTCGACGGCACGGCGCGCGCCCGTCAGGCGCCGGCGTCGAACTCGAGGTTGTCGATCAACCGCGTGCGTCCGAGGCGGGCCGCGACCAGCGCCACATACCCATGCGTGTCATCGCCATCGGTCACCTCCGACAGATTGGGGCGGCGCACCACGGCATAGTCGACCTCGAAACCCGCGGCCTGCAGCCGGGCAGCCGCCTCCGATTCGACCTGCGCCACCGTCGCGCCCGTGCGCATCGCATCGCGCATGGCGAGCAAGGTGCGGCGGATCTCCGGTGCGCGCCCGCGTTCGCCGGCATCCAAGTACTGGTTGCGCGAACTCATCGCCAGGCCATCCGGCTCGCGCCGCGTCTGCCCGGCCAGCAGTTCCACCGGGAACGCAAGGTCGCGCACGAAATAGCGGATCACCGCGAGCTGCTGGTAGTCCTTGCGCCCGAACGCGGCAACGTCCGGCTGCACCTGGTTGAACAGCCGCGAGACCACGGTGACCACGCCATCGAAATGCCCGGGGCGATGCGCGCCATCGAGCACGTCGGTGATCCCGGGCACGCGCATGCGCACCGCATTGTCGGCACCGAACGGATACATGGTCTGCACCGATGGCAACCACAGCAGGTCGCAGCCGGCGCCGTCCAGCCCCGCCGCATCCTGGTCCGGCGTGCGCGGATAGCGCGCGAAATCCTCGTTCGGGCCGAATTGCGTCGGATTGACGAACACGCTGGCGACGATCCGGTCGGCATGGTCGCGCGCCAGTTCGACCAGCGAGAAGTGGCCCGCATGCAGGTTGCCCATCGTCGGCACGAACCCCACGCGCAGGCCGTCGCGCTTCCACTGCGCGACCTGCGCGCGCAGCGCGTCCAGTTCGGTGACGATCCGGATCATCTCGCGCGAGTCACTCGTAGGAATGTTCCGCGCCCGGGAAGCTGCCGTCGCGCACCGCATCGACGTAGGCACGCACCGCACCCGCCACCGAGCCGCCCCCGGCGAGGAAGTCCTTGACGAACTTCGGCCGGCGATGGCCGGTGTCCAGCCCGAGCACGTCGTGCTGCACCAGCACCTGGCCGTCGCAGTGCGGGCCCGCGCCGATGCCGATGGTCGGGATCGGCGATGCCTGCGTGATCTCCGCCGCCAGCGCCGACGGCACGCATTCGAGCACGAGCAGCGTCGCGCCGGCCTCCGCCACCGCCAGCGCATCCGCCTTCAGCTGGCGTGCCGCGGCATCCTCCCGCCCCTGCACCTTGAAGCCGCCGATGCGCAGCACCGACTGCGGGGTCAGGCCCAGGTGCGCGGACACCGGGATCTCGCGCGCGGCGAGGAAGCGGATCGCGGCGAGCTTGTGCGGCCCGGCGCCTTCGAGCTTGACCATGCCGGCGCCGGCCTGGAGCAGTCGCGTCGCGGCGTCGAGCGCGCGCTCGGGGGTCGCATCGGCCTGGAACGGCAGGTCGGCCAGCAGCAGCGCGCGACGCAGCCCGCGCGCCACCGCGCGCACGTGGTACTCGATATCGTCGACGCTGACCGGCAGGGTCGAGTCGAGTCCCTGCACCACCATGCCCAGCGAATCGCCGACCAGGATGATGTCGGCGCCGTTGGCGTCGAACACGCGCGCGAAGCCGGCGTCGTACGCGGTCAGCATCGCCAGCCTGCGGCCGGCGCGCCTGGCGTGCGCCAGCTCGGGCACCGTCATCGGCTTGGTCTGGACGTCGGTCATGGCGAGCCTCCAACAGGATGTCATCCCGGGCGTCGCGCGGGATCTGCTCATGCGCTGCATCCACGAGCGGCAAGCGAGATCCCTCGCGACGCTCGGGAGCGCAGAGTCTATTTTGTCGTGCCTTCGTTGGGTAGCGCCTCGATGCCGGCCGTTTCCAGCATCGCCAGCGTCCCGGCGACGGTGCCGTGGCCCGGAATACGCGCCCCGGGCGCGATCGCGGCGAGCGGCAGCAGCGCGAACGCGCGCTCGTGCAGGCACGGATGCGGCACGCGCAGGCCGGGCTCGTCGATCACCGCGTCGCCATACAGCAACAGGTCGAGGTCGAGCGTGCGCGGGCCCCAGCGATCGCCGCCGTCGGCCGCGCGCGTGCGCCCGAGGGCCTGCTCGATGTCGAGCAGTTGCCTCAGCAGTTCGCGCGCGGGCAGCGTGGTTTCCAGCGTCGCTGCGGCATTGATGAAGTCCGGCTGCGCCTCCACGCCCCAGGCGGGCGTGCGATACAGCGGGGATGCCGCAAGCAGGCGCGTGCCGGGCAGCCGTGCGAGCGCTTCGAGGGCCTGCGCCAGCGTCGTCGGCACGTCACCGACGTTGCCGCCGAGCCCGATGCCGGCGACGACCGCGGCGTTCACTCGCTGGTGGCGCGCCGGCGCCGGCGTCGACGCTTGCGCGGCGGCGCGTCGGTGGCATCATCGGCGTCGCCCGGGGGATGCTGCGCGATCGCGGCGTCCGGATTGCGCTGGGCCTCGCGCCAGAACGCGATGTCCTCGTCGTGCGCCGCCGATGCCGCGCGGCGCAGCACCAGGAAGTCGAAGGCCGCTCGGAAGCGCGGATGCGACAGCGTGCGCACCACCCGCTTGCGCTGGCGCTGCGAGAACCGCGACTGCATCAGCCAGATTTCCTGCATCGGCAGCGAGAAGCGCCGCGGCAAGGCGATCGTGCTCAGCTGGTGCAGCGTCACCCGGTCGGCGGCGCGACGCTCGGCCTCGGCCGTGTTCAAGCCCTGCGCCTGCAGCGCCATCAGCGAACGGCAGTACGCCGGCCACAGCAACACCGCGAACAGGAAGGCCGGCGACACCGGTTCGTCCGCGGCCACGCGCTGGTCGGTGCCGCGCAGGCCCTCGATCAGCATCCTGCGCAACGCGCCGCTGCGGTTGGACGCCAGCGCGGCCGCGGTTTCCGGGAACAGCGCCGGCAGCAGGCCGTGTCGCTCCAGGCCCTCGAAACTGGCCACCGCATGCCCGGACAGGAACAGCTTCAGGCATTCCTCGAACAGGCGCGCCGGCGCCGCTTCGGACAGCAGCATGGCCAACCGCGGCAATGGCTCGGCGGTGCCGGCGTCGATGCCGAAACCGAGCTTCGCCGACAGCCGGATCGCGCGCAGCATGCGCACCGGATCCTCGCGGTAGCGGGTCTCCGGATCGCCGATCAGGCGCATGACCCGGTTGGCCACGTCGTCGAACCCGCCGACGTAGTCGCGCACCGAGAAATCGGAGATGTCGTAGTAGAGCGCGTTCGCGGTGAAGTCGCGGCGGACGGCGTCTTCCTCGATCGTGCCGTAGACGTTGTCGCGCAGCACGCGCCCGCCGTCGTGCACCTCGCGATCGCCGCTGCCGTCGTCGCTGTTGGCGCGGAAGGTGGCGACCTCGATGATCTCGCGCCCGAACACCACGTGCGCCAGGCGGAAGCGGCGGCCGATCAGGCGGCAGTTGCGGAACAGGTGCTTGACCTGCTCCGGCGTGGCGTCGGTGGCGACATCGAAATCCTTGGGCTCCTGCCCGGCCAGCAGGTCGCGCACGGCACCGCCGACCAGGCAGGCCTGGTGGCCGGCCTCGTGCAGGCGATACAGCACGCGCAGGGCATTGGGACTGATGCCCTTGCGCGAGATCGGATGCTGGTCGCGCGGGATGATCCGCAGCGACGTGGGGACGGACGGCGTATTGGTCGGCATCAGGCCAGCTGTTTCGGGACCGGGCGCCACGTCCGGCGCCCATATCCCTGCTATACTAGCAAGCTGCGTTGGATCCTTGGCTCATCGGCCTCGGAATCTGCGGGCCGGCCGTCCAGCCGGAGCTGTTCGCCAGCACCCCGCTCCCTTCGTCTAGAGGCCCAGGACGTGGCCCTCTCAAGGCTAAAACACGGGTTCGAATCCCGTAGGGAGCGCCATCTTCCGGAAGGCCCGCGCAAGCGGGCCTTTCCTTTTTGCCGGGTTCGGAATCGGCTTCGCGCGCACATCCCTGTCCACTGGCAATGCGAGCAAAAGGTGATTGCGCTGCCGCCACGCTTCCCGAATGCGAACGCTTCGCATCACAGCATCGGCGCGTGTTCTAGAATCCGCAGGTTTTCAAGGACCAGGACCCGCATGCCTTTCGTCGTCACCGAGAACTGCATCAAGTGCAAGTACACCGACTGCGTCGAGGTGTGCCCGGTCGACTGCTTCCACGAAGGCCCGAACTTCCTGGTGATCGATCCGGACGAGTGCATCGACTGCACCCTGTGCGAGCCGGAATGCCCGATCAACGCCATCTATCCCGAGGACGACGTGCCCGCGGGGCAGGAACCGTTCGTCGCGCTGAATGCGGAACTGGCGAAGGAATGGCCGGTGATCACCGCCCGCAAGGACGGCCTGCCGGACGCGAAGGACTGGGAAGGCAAGCCGGGCAAGCTGCCGCTGCTGGAACGATAGGCGTCCGCCACACGCCGGTGTCGGGAACGAAAAAGGCGCCTTGCGGCGCCTTTTCCCTGTCCGGACACGGGCGACGGAACGTCAGTTGCCGCCCAGCGCCGCCTTCAGCGCCGCGATCAGGCGCGCCGGTGGGTCACCCGCTGCCGGCAGGCCGCGCGGATCCACCGCGGAGACATAGGCGCCGGTGTCGGTCTTGGTCACGCGCACCAGGAACTTGGCGTCGCCGTAATCGACGTCGAAGGTTCCCAGCAGCTGGGCGCGGTTGACCACGGTCAGGCCCTGGGTCGCGGCCAGCACCTCGCCGACCCGGTTGAACACCGCGTCACGCTCGCCGGCGACCGGGAAGCCGTTGGGCTGCGCGCCCGTGGCCGGCATCGCCGAACGCGTGACCGAACCGCTTTCGGGGACGGCCATCGCGCCGGAGGTGTCGGGGCGATCGAGGTCGGGCGGGACTTCCAGCGGGCGGCTTTCGGGGCTCTGCGCATACAGTTCGCTGCCCTTGCGGAACCACTTGCAGCCGGTGGCGCCGAGCACGGAAACGGCGATCGCGGCCACGATCAGCGCGCGGGTCAGGGGTCGGGTGTGACGCATGGTTCTTGTCTCCTGCAAAAAGAAATCAGGCCGCGATCGATTCGGGGATGCTGTCTTCCAGCCCCACGATCTCGTCGGCGATGCGTGCCGCGGTGGCCTGGTGGGCTGCCGACAGCGAAGTCAGGGGAAGGCGCAGGCCATGGCCGATGCCGAGGCGTTCGAGCAGCGCCTTGACCGGGATCGGGTTCGGCTCGACGCCGGCGAAGTCATAGAGCGCGTGCAGTTTCGCATCCCACGCCCGGGTCTCGGCTTCACGGCCGGACAGGGCAAGGTCGCACAGACGACGGAAGGCGCGCGGCGCGACGTTGGACACCACCGAGACCGCACCATCCGCGCCATCGAGCATTGCGCGCGCGGCGCCGGCATCGTCGCCGGCGAGCACGGCGAAACCGTCGCGGCGCAGCGACAGCCATTCACCGATGCGCCCCGGTTCGTCGCTGGCTTCCTTGATGCCGACCACGCGCGGATGCGCGACCAGCTTCGCCACCGTCGCCGGCAGCAGGTCGCAGGCGGTGCGGGCGGGCACGTTGTACATCACCAGCGGCAGTGCATCGTCGTCGGCGATCGCGCCGTAGTGCTGCAGCAGGCCGTCCTGCGTCGGGCGCACGTAGGCCGGCGCGACCACCAGTGCCGCATCGGCACCGAGCGCCGCGGCGCGACGGGTCTGCTCGATCGTCTTCGCCGTGTTCGCCTGCCCGGTCCCGGCCAGCACCGGGACGCGCCCGGCGACGAACTCCACCGCGGTGCGCAACAGGGCATCGAATTCGCCGCCGTACAGCGACGCCGCCTCGCCCGTGGAGCCGGCGACCACGACGGCCCGGGTGCCGGCGTCGAGCTGCTGCTGCAGGAGGCGCTGCCAGGCATCGAGGTCGAGCTCGCCGGCCACCGTGAACGGCGTCGCCAGCGCGGTGATGCTGCCGGAAAGTCGCAAGCGGAAGGGTCTCGGAAGGCGTTCGAACGTGGCCGCACGGGCGCGTGCGGGCGGTGGCCCAAGGCTGCCCGCATGTTACTTGCGGCCCGGAAGCACGGGCAAGTATGCTGGCGCCGGCTTCCGCCCATGCCCGGGCTGCCGTTCAGACCGGAAGCCGGACAGAATCCATACGCCGCGGACGCCCGCCTTGACCGATCCAGACACCGCATCCCGGCCTGCGCCGAACGAGAACCACCTGCTGATCAACGCCTACACGACGCATCCGGCATCTCCGCTGCTGGCCGTGTCGCGGCGCATCGCCGACAGCGGCTGCAACCTCGTCGACACCCGCCTGTCCACCGTCGGCCGCGACGTGTCGGTGACCGCGCTGGCCACAGGCTCGTGGGACTCGGTGGCGAAGCTCGAGGCGATGCTGACCCGCCTCGAGCGCGAGGAAGACCTGAAGCTGGTCTGGTACCGCACGGGTCCGAAGCCGGTGCAGTCGAACCTGCTGCCGTACATCGTGGAAGTGGTGGCCGCCGACAAGCCGGGCATCCTGTTCCAGCTCGCCGACTTCTTCGACCGCCAGGGCATCACCATCGAAAGCCTGCACTGCTCGCGCTACCGCGCGATGCAGACCGGCGCCGACATGTTCTCCGCGCAGGTCACCATCGGCGTGCCGTCGAACATGCACATCGCCGCGCTGCGCGACGATTTCCTCGAGTTCTGCGACCACCTCAACCTCGACGCGATCATGGACCCGATGAAGTTCTGATGGCGCCTTCCACGCACTCCTCCGTCGCACCGGAATGACAAGGCGGCAATGACGCAAGTCGGCAAGGCACTCCCGAGATCCACCCTCAAGCTGCCGCTGGCGCTGTCCGGCGGCCA
>Ga0102832_1002456_pt1 | contig 11293 bp, 7 predicted proteins | sample EBPBio282013_DNA_FD_88942 | JGI IMG/M metagenome (GOLD analysis project Ga0102832, IMG submission 88942) | Wastewater treatment Type I Accumulibacter community from EBPR Bioreactor in Madison, WI, USA - Reactor 2_5/28/2013_ DNA (Illumina Assembly) | ecosystem: Engineered > Bioreactor > EBPR >... | reverse complement strand
CGATTGATTTAAACCCTAAAAATGACATTTCATCTTTACCTTTGCAGACTTAAATGGATTCTTAATAACAATCTATATCCCAAGAAGATTTTTTACTTTCGAGTCTGAATGATATTGAAAGGAATTAAGGACCAACTAAAAATGAAATTACTTTTGAGTAACATTTTTCCTTAATCATCCCTGATAGTTCCAGAGAAGAACAATTCACACCCATTTTGAGAAAATAATAAGACTCAATTACTGTTACAGAATAGCATACGATAGCCAATGCCAATAATCGTCAAAATTGTTCTTTTTCACAAGTTCAATCTTCAGAACTTACAGTCATTAAAAAAAGTTACAGGTAAAACAGTCTTCTGTAAAATTTTATGAGAAGTTAAACAACTTAACTTTAACGAACTCAAATAAAAGATCGATCAAGAAGCCCTCTTACTCCTTTGAGAAATGGATCGAATTCAAAGTTTAGAAAAAATGAAATCCCATAAAAATATGTACCTGTTTGGTAGGCTGCGAAATTAGATCTTTGCACAAATATTGACTTAACAGGTGCTTAGCTCGGAGATACTCTCATTCTGCATTTAGGTTCATACCTCAGTCGTTCAAAAAAGATAAGATTCATAAAGTTGATAAGAAACAAGTTAACAGATGAAATAATTTTCGATTTAATAAATTGTATAAACTCAACGAATATCATCAGCATAAACCTCAGTCAAAATTCTTTGAATGTTTTAGAAAATATGAATCTGGGAAATTTAAAGACAATCACATTAAGTCAGAATAAAATTGTTTTAAGAAAAGTCAAAGACAGAATATAAAATTTTAGGTAAAAAGGAATAACTTTGACTGTATGACATCCGAAAGTCCTAAGGAAGACTTATAAAAAGGTATGATTTTTTCGAATTATTTTAAACAAACAATTTTCAAATCTCGACTATTAAAATAAATGCAAATAATGAAAAAAAAAACAATTATCATAAACTCAATTTAATATTGATTTAATTAATTAAATCCTGGACTTTCACTCATCTTAATTTAAAACTTTCAATATTTTCATTTTCTCATTAATACTGCTTATCAATGCAGAACTCTTTGTGTTTTACTTTCCCTAAAGCCTCTTCGCAACAAGTTTTGCCCTTTAAATCTTTTCCAATGTCGAATAACTTGAATTTTTCATTATCCTGTGAACTTCATTTGTTAAGTTTGACTTTATTTATTAAGTGTTTCTTCTTTACTTAAGATCGCTCAAATAATTTTTGTAAAGAGGTCTCTTTATCTCTGAAGTTTCATTAAGTTTCAAGTTCTACATCCTCGTCTCTTTCAAAAGTTAGTGATTTTTTTCTATCTTTTAATGTACTTTTCTCATGTAATCGTTACCTAAATTTCTTACTTATTAAAAGGGAAGTCCTGGTCTTTTCTCAACTTTTTCTGTAACTTAAATCGTTCTTGATGTAGCTTTCAGATTGTCATCAATTCTAGGCTTGTATTATTCTCTCACTTTTTGGGCAAATTAATTTTTCTTTTGACTTAACTAGAATCTTCTTCTTTCCTTTTCATCCTATTCAATCTTTTTTCTGCGTTATTCTTCTTTTAAAGTAACTAAGAACTTAGACTAAATTTTTGGCAAAGAAAGTTTGACTTTTTCTTCGAACTATTGCTTATTTTTTAATCTCGCCTATTCTTTTTCTTTAGCTATTCTGTCAACTTATTTTTCATGTTCTATAATTTTCGCTAAGTCAAATTTATGCACTTATTTTTCGTGCTTTATTTACTCTTTAATTTTATTTTATTCAGTTTCAGCTTTATTCTTCCATGAATTTTGAAGAATTTCATAAAGTTTTTTTGATTTTTTTACTTATTGTAATCTATTTTGATCTTAGATTTGTTTTTGCTTTCTTTATTCTTGTCTTTTGGCAACTTAGTTTCTAATTTTTTCCCAGTATAATTTTCTTTCTTAACATTTTTACTTTTTGATATTTTCTTAGATTTCGATATTTTTTAAACGATCTTATTCGACTTATCGTTGATAATGTTGTTCTTTTTGTTTGAGCTCTTTGATAAATTTCTTTTGATTTTTGATGACTTATTTAATTTTTTGTTTTTCCTCTTAAGTAAGTTAAGAACGGAACATACGATCAGAATTGAGTCGTGATTCTGAGATTTTACTTTAAGCAAGAACAAATCGAGATTGGTTCATTTGGAGTTTATATTGTTCTTGTTAAATTTTTTTAAGCTAATTTTGGATTTATTGCTTTTTTGACATAAGTTATGAAAGTTAAAGTTCATTATTAACATTCATTGGCTGTTGGCTTTTTCTCAATTTGAAGGGTTTCTTTGATATTAGTCAAAATAGTACTTTTTCTTAAGGAATCACAATATTTTCATGTTAGATTTCATCAAAAATATGATCCATCACAGATAGGTTGATAGAATGAACTTTCTACACAATTATAAAAAAAAGTTACATTAGAAAATTTAGACCCTCCATATTGTTACTGAAGTAACTTTGTTGCTGCTTCACAGTCGTTATTTTACTGGACTTAGGTTATCATTATTGATTTTTAGGTAATTTTTTTGTTATTTTGGTATTGTTCTATAATTAATCGAAGAATTCTTTATTATTATTTTCCACAAACAATGACATAGAAAATGTCAAAATTTATTTGTATGTGTAATTAAAAAAATCCAAATATTAAAGCAAATTTAATGGGAAAATAAATTCAAAATCTATGAGTTATGTAAGAAAACAAAAAAATCGACAACTTTTTAACTCCTAAAAAATTTGTCCTTCAAGTTTAAAGTATGACTCATTTAGACTTTTCTCTTTGCTGGATTGATGTACCTTGAGTGACTGGCTGAATGCCTAAATTATATTTATTAAATTTTTACTTCGAGAGTAGATCTTATTAACATCTACTTCACTGATGAATGTTAGTTAAGAATTTTAGATCTCATTCTTTATCCTATCGACTCTATTCCTTATTTTATCGATCTTTTTCTTCACAATCATATTTGTCTTTGTTTAAAGATTGAACAGTTATCGCGCCCTCTTAAATGTATGCCTCACGGTATCTGACTCGTAATCGTATTACTTTGAGATCAAATAACTGCTATTTGGGTCAGCTCTTAATTTCTTAATTTTCTGAAATGATTTGGTTAGTTTCTTGTAAATTTGGTCATTGGCCATGTTTGATGACTATTTTCTTATTGAAAAGATTTCGTTAACTGAATACTGTTCATCAGGATGTTAAATTTTTCTGGTTTGCTCTTTTATTGGTGCCTGTTAAACTTGCTCTTCTTATTGCTGATTTTAATCTTAACGTTATTCCTTCATCCAGAATTCTCACAATTTTTAATAATCAAATTTTTATTAAGTCTTATCAATATTTTTTAGTTTCAGAAATCAAAAGATTTGTCATAAATTAATCCTATAAAGTCATCAAATTCTTTTATATCTTTTTTTCAGTTTATCCAAAGACTTTTATGTAATCAGAAATCAATAAGAAGCTCAAGAAGGTTTCTAATGTCGAGAAGAACTTCATTTATGAGTGTGAGATTTGTTACGAAGATTATGACACTGTCAAACACATTCCTATGATTATTTGCTCAAACTATCATGCCCTATGTTCACATTGTGTCAAGTCAAACCTGTTCAAAAAAGAATACAATGCACAAAAGAACCCAACTGGTCGATACATGTGCTCCAAGTGTTCTGAAATCATCCAAAAAGATGACATTAGAGAGCATACGATCTTAAAATAAGTCTGTTCTTATATCAAAACAATTCGAGAAAAAGATTAATAATTGAGAAAAGAGTTTTACAATCATATCGGAACCATGGGTATGAATCTTGTTGCTATGAGATAAGATTTTGACACCATTGAAAAGAATAATCTCATCCTTAAAAAAGAAAACGAATTTCTTATCAAAGAAAATTGCAGGCTTACTGATTAATTTAACTAAATTCAAAAAATTAAAGGATCTTTTTAAGAATTACAAAGAGTTGCAAAGCAAGTTTAGGATATGAAGTAACTTTTCATATTTTAAAATACAAAACTTTAGTCACTAAAAGATGAAGTCAAAAGAAAAGACCAATAAATCTTAGCAAAAAAAAATTAAATACTGGCTGAAAATCAAAAGTTTTTCTCTCTTCAAGGACAAATCACGTAACTTAGATAAGATATCAAATTTGCAAGTAAAAGGAGAAATTAGTTACTTGAATAAAATGAAGGAGCCATTAACTTAAAATAATATCTTGAACAGGAGATTAACAACTTGCAAAATTAGAAGAAAAAAATACTTTAAGAAAATACAAATAAAAAAAGAAAAATCAACGAAAGTCTAAAATTAATGCAAAGATATTGGGAAGAAACTCTTAGAAATTAGTAAAAGCCTGTAGAAAATTTATTTAAATTTTAAAATGAAAAACATTAACAAAAGAAGCCATAGCCTGAAAAGAATTCAGTTCAAAAGAAAGAAGAGAAAGCTAATCAATTAGTTGAATCATTAAAGAATCCAAAATCTATGGAAAAACTAAAAGTTTAGAGCAAAAAGTAATAAAAAAAAATTAGCATATTTGACTAAAGCGATAATTAAATTAGGAACTTTTTCATCGATGAATGGACAGTAACTGTAAACAATAGGAAACTCACTCAATTAGCTCAAGTTTCTTTCTTTTAAGGATTTAACTTGCAATAAAATAGATCATTTACCATCAAGATAAAAAAACTTCAATCTCAACAAATTTTTGTTGGTTTAATGATTGAATAGTTGAAACATAAAAAGAAAATATTTGATAGAAAGGGATTTTATGCAATTGACGGGTTTGGAAAAGTTTGGATAGATGGGGAAATGAATGATAGTAGTAAAATCCAAATATAGTAAGGAAATGAAATTAAAGTTTAGTTTTACAAAGAGACGAAATCTGTGGTGTTTTCTAAAAATGGAAAAAAGGATACACAAGTTATCAGAATTCCACAAAATATGAAAATCAAAGCCTTATACCCAGTCATTATGCTTTTGAATGATGGTGACTCATTTGAAGTTTTATAAGTCAACTGATTTCATGAAGCATCTTTTAAGTAATTGATTACTAAATAATTTTTTTTATAAATATTTTTTTGCTTTTTTTTAGAGTTAATATCAGAATCAATCAATTAAAAATTGGCTAAATACAGTTAAAAGATAAAAGAATTTTATAATAATAAATCTTAGTTTCTTTTATCATCATCTCGATTTTTAGACCTCATGTATTAAGAATTTTACTGCATTTATTGTTCAAAATAACTTAACGATCTGAAGAAATTCGTCTGTTAAGATTGTTAAAAATCATAAGGAGACACAGATTATTCAATTTCCAACAAAAAACCACTTTAATAAGGTCAATGTTTACAATGCACATTCAAAAACGAAATCGATGCAATTCAATGTAAAATGTGTTAATATGTGTTCTAATAGAGATTGGATAAGAAAGATTTTGAATCCAAAATAAGAAAGGAAAAATCAATTATAAAATGTAAAAAATGTGAGTTAGAAAACGACATTTCCAACGAATATTGTTTAAATTGTGAGAATGAGTTATTTTAACATACAAAAAAGAACTGTCTGATTTGTGGGTTTTCAGTAAGGGAAGATAACTATGAAAAACATTATTAAGAATGCCTCCTATCAAAATCTTTGATTGAAGAAGAATAATTATTGTAAAAGATTTAGCCACCAAAACTTTAAATTAAACCTTAAATTAAACCTTAAATCAAGAAACCTTTAGCTAGTTTATCTCGCTTAGATTCTGGATCTTAAAAAAAACCTAATATATTTAATCGTAACAAAGAAAACGAAAAATTAAAATTTGGGTTCATAAAAGTGAATTACAATGGGAAGCCTTTTTGTTACTATTGTTACAAAAAGTTTTAATCTTCTTAGTTTGCGTAGCATCAAAAAAGTTGTATAAAAAAATAAGAATGGACAAATCATATTAGTTCAGAGGATTTCAGAATGACCCCTTTACAAATCAAAGCTATGATGTACATGCACAACAAATGTGCTAAATAACACTTAGATTTAAAAAGCCAACTCTAAGTAAGAGTCCAAAAGTTAGGATTTACAATTTAGGATTTGGAAAACTTACAGTTTTATATCGAAAATTATGCCCCAATAATCATACAAATACATGTTAGTAAACATATGGAGTTTTTCCTCAAAGACACTCATTATCGAAGTCAATTTTAAACCAATAAAAGTTCCGGTTCTTTGTCAAGATCTTCAAGAATTCAATGGGAGGATCGAATGTTTGATAAAAAATACAGTGCAGCTAAAGATTTTGAAAGAGTCAAATATGGAGTCATTAACTTTACAAATGATCCAAAAGGTGTTATTTGTGCAAAAACTTATGGTCCTTCTTACTTTTTGTTAAAAAGTCATGTCAGAGATCGCTGTACGTTTACTGACAAAGATTCCAGTGGTACTGATGCCAGTATTGCAACTCTAAAATTTAGCTTTAAAGTTGTAAGCAAAATGAACGACCAGTAACTTAAGGCTGCATTTAAGGCTTCGAAAGCCCTTGAATAATCATCAGGAGTTCTAATAACATACAAATAACTTCAAATCCATGGCCCTGTTGAATTCGCAAAAGATATATAAAGAATTTATGTTAGTCGAGAATAGATAAAGTCTGACAAACGTTTCTTGGACATGGTTTATGAGTTTAGTGACAAGTTTAAGGTCCAACATGATTTTATTTGAGTTTAATATTTTTACGTTAGATTTCAGTTATCTGATCTGTGTTCATTTTTTAATTTTCATATTTCGCAACTGTATGCGTTGTATCTTCTAGGACAGATTTGCAAGAAGATAACCTGTATTAATGTTTCTTTGAATTCAGTGTGCACTTTAAAAAATTAGCTTTATTCTACTACTTGTTCATCAGGAAACACACCAAATTATAAATTTCTGAAAATGTATTCAAGAAAACTTTACCTATCAATCTAATTTCTTAACTAACTAAGAATTTAGGTTAATATGAGTAAAAAAAGGGGTAAAGAATTTTAGTGTTTAAAATTGAAAGTCATAATGAAAAAATATATATTGAATTTTTTTTATTAGATTGATCCAGAGTTTAAATTACGAAAATTCTCCTATACTCTTGATATAATAAAAAAATTGATCAAGACTCCTAATGGTAAAATATTTCTCTTATTTAGTCTCATTTCTATCTCTATCCTCTTCTTCTTTCACAGGACTATCAACCTTTCCAGATTTAGCAAATTCTACATTCTTACGGCCTTTTTGGTAATCATCAAATTTATAACCCTTCACTTTCCTCCTTTCTTTCTCTTGAGTAAAATGTTTTTAATAAGCCTTCTTACTCTCGAAACCTTATCCTACAACAGGATAACCAAACTCTTTCTCTTCAAAATTCTTTCTCTCAATTTAAAAATTTACCATTTTTCCAAAACCCTTATTCCTAAAACAACGAATTTATCAAGGAAGAACATGCCGAAAGTCAAGACAAGACTCCAGAAAGTCATTATATTTAAAAGAACTAAGAAATTCCTCTTCCCGGATCAAAAAACAGAAAGAAAAAGAAAATCGCCAAAATGTCATTAAAATAAAAAAGGTAAAAACAACTCAAAAGAAACCAAACTGAAAACTCCAAGAGAAACGTGATTCCAAACGAAATTCATCAGATGCTTTCTATCTTGTTCAAAAAGAAAAAGTCTTGTCATTTGGTATAAAAACTGATTGAAAAATATTCTGTTCTCAACAACAACAGTTCTCTTTCTGTTCAGCGTTTCTATCTTTACCACTCTTTATTAAAGTAAAAAATAAATCATTACGCTAACTAGCAAAGTCTGAAAATTCTTCTTGAGCCATTGTAACCGACATTCCGAATTTACAGTAGAGAAGAACAAAGCCTTTACAGTAAGATTGGATTGACACTGATTAACTATTTTTTGAGCACTGAAGCCACATTAGTGATTTTGAACTCAAAAAGAATAAAATCAGAAAACAAGTTATAACATTTGAAAACAAAGCGCTATTTAGCCTATGTTCTTAAGGAGATCATTTCTTCTAAATGCCATGAAAAGGGCATCTGACAATAACCTGACATTAAATCTCTCAATTCCTAAAAAAATCTTCAATGATTCTCTATCTCCATTCATTTTGAATTTTACAAACTTCATCAGTTTTAATAAAACAGTATATAACAACATTTAAATATCGTCAAATCCATAAATTTACGTTAAATAATAAAAATCATTTAATTTCATTAATAAATTGTTATTTATTTTTAATTTTATCAAAATTTTTTATTTATTAAACTGAAAAATTTATTAACTTTAAAATAATGAAATTAAGGGTTGAACTTTTAAAAGAAGATAATCATGACTTATCAATTAAGTTTTTATTTTTTGAATTTAATTTTTAAATCTAAACGATTCTTCAAATCTCAATGTGTTGATTCTCATTTCATATGTCTTAAAAGATTTGAATTTCAAAAAAATAAGAAAAAAATATGTCTGAATTCACATAAAAATTTATGAAAAATAATTTGTTTAGTATTCATGTAATAATTTGAAAAATAATTTTTGACAGGTACCAAAAGTAAAATTTTTGATAAGTAAAATATCATAATTTTACTACAATATTAAATTTATTTGATGACTACAATTTCAGACAGTCGTTTACCACTCTCAAGAATAAAACAAATGGAAGATATTACTCAAAATATCAAGAGGAGTATCATTATTTCGCATAAGAATCTTCCTAAAGATTTTTTCCCGACCCGAATTCCACTCAAAAAAGAACTTTCAATCAGCAATCCAAGGAACACAGTGGTCTCACAAAAAATAAATAGAAACTTTTCCTGTCATGAAATTAATCCTTCTACTTTTAAGAGGTAAGCGATGACCGCCAGATAAAGCCGACCTCAAAAAGATTAAGACCTTATTAGAGGCATAATTTCAGCATCACATGAGATAAAGAGAGTGATCCGCAAACACAGCATGTAGCTTAGAAGAGGATAGGATTAAATACTGAATTTCAGTCCATAAAAGTCATTATGTAGAAAGGTTAAAAGAAATATTTAACTACCACCCTTACTTCTAAAAAAAGCGGTTTCAGCCAATTATTGACCTTAAAAACCTATTCAACAAATTCTATCTTCAAAAGTGTGATTTTTAATAATAATATCAGTCTCCTAACCTTTTTCATGTACAAAAAATTCAATAAACACTTGACTAAAGATAAGAAATATTATTTTCTTGGGGGACATTATTTAATTTTTACTCAATTTTATTAAATTTGAGTTATCGATATGTTAATAAAAATGGTTAAATCTTACTTTTTTTTCGGAATAGATGTTTTTTATTAGAAAAGGATTATTGAAAGAAAAACTTTAATGTTACTGTAAATAAAAACATGCATATCAGGCATAGTCAAAACATGATAAATGAAAGGACTCTGAGAATTGTGTACTTGATACCCAAACTAATTGAAGGAGATTTGAAGATGTAAAACAACCCAAGATACTTGAAGAACTCTTCATAAAATCCTTGACTGATACCGAACTTTAACGAGCTGATAATTTCACGTTGGGTAATTATGCTATCTTTGATTTGGACTGGTTCTTATTGAATGCGGTTCATTATTTTTTACTATCAAAATTAATTATGATCGATGAGATTATTTTATTTTTTTGGATAGTATAAGATTTTTTATTTATAAAAAGAAAAAATTCTTTATGTAGGATCATTTAAACTTTGCTTCTTAATTTGTTATCAAGAATTATTTTTATGAAGCAGTTTTATTTTGAAAAAACTATCGTCCTATTTTCCTTTAATTCATTTTTATTAAGGTCCATGATCATTATTACTAGATCCGATCCGATCAGAATAATCAGAAATACTTCCAAAATTTTAATTTTCCTCACTATTTCCTTGATTTTCTTCGTTGAAAATAGTTTTTGTACCAATCTTTCCCTTTTAATTTTACTTTTTATTCCTTCCATTGTATTAAAGATACTAATGAATGAAATTAATTATTTTTTGCTGGTTTTTATTCAAAATTTAAATGTCACTATTTACATGCAAAAAGTGTGACGATACTTCATCTTCAATATCATCGATATCTTAACTTCCTTTTACTTATCTTCTTAGTTTGCTAAAACTTTTTTAAGCATAATTGCATCGTGAACTGTAATTTTAGAATTGTTTTTCTTAGAATTTGATTTGTTTCTAAAGTTTTCTTTTCTCTTTACTTTCTTCAATACTTTTTAATTTGTTTTAAAGATCTTTTTTTATCTTTTCATGTCGCTTTGACAACATAAAGTATCCAACGAATTTTTGAGCCTATTTTTCAATTTATCTTCTCAGTTATAGTTTATTAATGATAATTGAAGTTCTTTTTTCATTCTTTTACATTTTCAGTGTATTACTAACGACAACAACCATCATTGACACAATAAACGTACCCCAAATGGCAACGATTAAAATAATAATTCTTCCAATAAATGTGTGGGGAAAGTAATCACCATAACCGACTGTTGTTATTGTCATAAGAACAAGCCATAAAGCATTATTAAAATTATTACACATTCCCTTTGGATCGCCTGACAAGTATGCAGCTCTTCTCTCAACAAGATAAATTTGAAATGCGAATATTATGGAACTGATTGTGAAAAATATTCCTATCAGCATAAGAGGGTTGTCCTTAAACATACATTTAAGACTAAAACTGAAATTCGCCTTACATCCATACATTTTACAAAGTCTGTTTGCTTTTTTAAAAAAAATTTGTACATCTGGTATTTTGATAAGGCATTAATATCAAGCCAGCTCTAATGAAGACATAAATTCTCAGTATAGAAACAACAGTCAAAATGTCATTAACTGGCAATTAAAATTAAGTAAGATCGTAACTATTAGCAGTTAAGATACTTATGGAAGAGAAAAATGGGTAAGGTTGAATTAACATTATTAAACATTCAGCGAAGTATTCGAAAATCTTTTGTTAATGTTAAAAATACTTTTTTTGTTGAAAAAATTGTTGACTTTTCGTACAATATTTTTTGTTCTTTTTACAGCTACAAAACTGTCACTGTCCTAAATCCCAAAAGCAAGCCTTATTTTATCAGAATAATTTACATTCGATAATCACACATATTAAGCAGAAATAAAGACAGCCTGTTTAAGTCATTGCATCGAAATCCTTTAATTAAGGAAATGAAATCATAGACTTTTTTATATAAAAAGACTTACCGAAATAGAAATCAAAAAGAGATTTAAAAATACAACCA
>Ga0102832_1002454_pt1 | contig 11298 bp, 10 predicted proteins | sample EBPBio282013_DNA_FD_88942 | JGI IMG/M metagenome (GOLD analysis project Ga0102832, IMG submission 88942) | Wastewater treatment Type I Accumulibacter community from EBPR Bioreactor in Madison, WI, USA - Reactor 2_5/28/2013_ DNA (Illumina Assembly) | ecosystem: Engineered > Bioreactor > EBPR >... | reverse complement strand
TCGATGTCGCCGACCTCGGTGCGTTCACCACGAAGACGGTCATGCGCGAGCCGCGGGCCGGGCGGGGCACCCCCCGGATGGCCGAGACCCCGGGCGGGATGCTCAACTCCATCGGCCTGCAGGGCCCGGGCATCGAGGCGTTCGTGGCGACCGATCTGGCCTGGCTGAAGTCGGTGGGGGCGCGGGTGCTGGTATCGATCGCCGGCACCGAGCCGGCCGAATTCGCCGAGGTCACGCGGGTGCTGCGGAACAGCGAGGCGTTCGATGCGTGCGTCGGGGTGGAGGTCAACATCTCCTGCCCCAATGTGGCCAACCGCGGGCTGGTCTACGCCTGCGATGTCGCCTCGACCACCCAGGTGCTGGAGCAGGTCCGCACCGAGCTGCCGCCCGACGTACCGGCGTTCGCGAAGCTGACCCCCGATGTGACCGACATTGTCGCGATCGCCGCGGCCGCGCTCGCGGCCGGGGCGACGGGGCTGACGATGATCAACACGTTGCTCGGCATGGACATCGACACCGATCGGTTGCGCCCCCGGCTGTACGGCGTGACCGGCGGACTGTCCGGCCCGGCGATCCGCCCGGTCGCCGTGCGCGCGGTGTTCCAGGTGGCGGCGGCGATGCGAGCCGGCATCCTGCCGATCGCCCCGATCATCGGGGTCGGCGGGATCGCCAGCGGGTTGGACGCGCTGCAGTTCCTGGCCGCCGGCGCAACCGCCGTACAGGTGGGCACCGCGACCTTCCACGACCCGCTGGCGCCGGTGAAGGTCCGCGACGAACTCGCCGCCGCCGTGGCGGCCCGAGGCTATGCCACCATCGGTGAGGTCATCGGGGTCGCCCACGACCGGCTGCCCTGACGCATCCGCCCGGCCGGAGCACCACCGGCCGGACTCCTTCGCGCCGGGTCCGGCCAGCGGGCCCGAACCGTTCGGGACCCGGCTCGCGGCCGCGATGGCCGCCCACGGCCCCCTGTGCGCCGGCATCGACCCGCATCGGGAGCTGCTGGCCGCCTGGGACCTGGACTACACGCTGGCCGGCGTCGAGCGGTTCGCGCTCACCTGCGTCGAAGCCTTCGGCGGGGCGGTCGCCGCGGTCAAACCACAGTCGGCGTTCTTCGAGGTGTTCGGCGCCGCGGGGGTCGCGCTGCTGGAGCGGGTGGTGCGCGAGCTGCGCGCCGCCGGCACTGCGGTGATCCTCGACGTCAAGCGGGGCGACATCGGCTCGACCATGGAGGCCTACGCGCACGCCTTCCTCGGCCCGCACGCTCCGGCCCCGCCCGATGCCATCACGGTGAGTCCCTATCTGGGCTATGGCTCGCTGCGTCCGGCCCTGGACCTGGCCTTGGCCACCGGCCGTGGCGTGTTCGTGTTGGCCCTCACCTCCAATCCCGAGGGGGCGGCGGTGCAGCATGCGCTGGCGAGGGACTCCGGCGGCCACCCGACCAGCGTGGCCGGCCATGTGGTGGCCGGGGCCGCCGCCGACAACGCGGCCGCGGCGGCGCGGGGAGAGCTGGGCAGCATCGGGCTGGTGGTCGGCGCCACCGTGGGCGCGGCCGTGGCCGAGCTGGGACTCGACTTGGCGGCGGCCAACGCCCCGCTGCTCGCTCCCGGGGTGGGCGCGCAGGGCGCCACCCCGGCCGACCTGCGGGCCGTGTTCGGCGCCGCCCTGCCGCACGTGCTCGCCGCCAGCAGCCGAGAGGTCCTGCGTGCCGGACCCGATGCCAGCGCGCTGCGGGCCCGGGCCCTGGCCACCGCGGCGCAGCTGCGGGACCTGGTCGGTGCGGCATGACCGCCGGGAGCCAGCCGGCGGCCAGCCAAGCGACGGCGAGCCAGCCGGCGGCGAGTCAGGCGGAGGCGCTGGCCGAGCTGCACCGGATCCGGGGCAGCATCGACAACATCGACGCCGCGCTGGTGCATCTGCTGGCGGAACGTTTCAAGTGCACCCAGCGCGTGGGGCAGCTCAAGGCCGATCACGGTCTGCCCGCGGCCGACCCCGCCCGGGAGGCGCAGCAGATCGCCAGGCTTCGCGCGTTGGCCGTGGACTCACATTTGGACCCGGGGTTCGCGGAGAAGTTCCTGACCTTCGTCATCGACGAGGTCATTCACCACCACCAGCAGATCGCCGCCGAACGCGACCGCTGATCGCGACCGCACGTCCGCTGACCGCCGTCGGCGCCGCGGCTGGCGCGGCCGGCCGCGCGTGGGTCGGCCGTGGGGCGGCGGATCGGAGCGCGGCGGACCGAGCTCGGGATGACTGCGCCGTCGCACGGGTGTGCTGCCGGCCCCGATCCGAGTCGCTCCCCAAACCGCGGCGCGGCCCGGTCGAACGTACGACACGCCAGGTCAATGCAGGTGCAACCGTTGCACGTGACCGGCGCTTTCGCTAGGTTCAACCCTGGACGACGCGAGAAAGTCCCGGTGAACGGCCTGGCCCGGCGATGACGGGGCCGGTGGAGTTCGAGCGCGTGCTGCGCGTCCACGGCAACACGCTCGAGCAGCTTGTCATATTTGTCCCGGCGCTGGCTCTCTTCGCCGCCGCGTGGGGCGATTCGCCCGCCGCCGTGCTCGGCATCCTCTGGCCGATCGGGCGTGTGATCTACGCCGTGCGCTACTACGCGGGCGTTAACCGCAGCTTGGGATTCGGCCTCGCCTTCATTTCGACGGTGGTGATGCTGATTGGCGCGCTCGTGGCCGCGATCATGGCCGCCATGAATGGCGGCATGGCCGCGCCGTAACTCAGCATCGGGCTACGATGAAGGCGTAATCGCCCACAGCTTCATCCGCGCTGGCCCGTATAGCGGGCCAGCGGCCCGCGTCGAGATCGGCCCGCAGGGCCTTGAGGCCGGCGGGCTGTGGAGACGGAAGGCCGAGATCCCAGAACGCACCTCATCATCGAAGTAGAGCGTGGGCCGATCCTTCCCGGAATACCAAAACAGGTCCTCGAGATCGGGCGGCACGCGGGAAATAGTGGCGAAGGGCAAGTCCTCGCCGCCGCCTTTCACCTAGGTGCGGTTGTAGCCGACACCGAGCTTGTCGTAGCGCGCGCTCACAGCTCGCCGACGTAGGTGCCCAGGCGCCGGGCGGTGCGGATGAGCTGGCTGTCCTTGGCCACGAAGCGCGGCCCGGTGACCACTTCGGCCAACGGAACCTCGGTCACGAGGCCGCCCTGCCAGGCGACCATGCGCTGGTTCTGGCCGGCGGCGAGCACATGCACGGCGCGCGCGCCCATCGCCGAGGCCAGGAGCCGGTCGAACATGGCCGGCGTGCCGCCGCGCTGGACATGCCCCAGCACCGTGCAGCGGGCATCGAAGCCGGTGCGCTGCTGGAGGCCGTGGGCGATGGCGATCCCGACGTTGCTGCCCTTGCGGCGTTCCTCGGCGGGCGGGGCCACGCCTTCGGCCACGACCACGAGCACCGGGCTCGGCCGGTCGTGAGTGATCTTACGGACGTGAGCGGCTACGGCGTCGAGGTCGTAGGGGAACTCGGGCATCAGGATCACGTCGGCGCCGCCGGCAATGCCGCCGAACAGGGCGATGAAACCGCTATCGCGGCCCATGACCTCGAGCACCATGATGCGCCGGTGGCTAGCGGCGTGGGAGGCCAGCCGGTCCAGGGACTGGCCGACGATCTCCACGGCGGTGAAAAAGCCAACGGCGAACTCGGTGCCGGGCACATCGTTGTCGATGGTCTTGGGCACGCCGACCCACGGGATGCCGACGCCGACCAGGAGGCGGTCGAACAGGCGCATCGAGCCATCGCCGCCGATGACCACCAGCGCGTCGAGACCGAGCGTCCTGATGGCCGCGCGCACATCCTCGGAACGGTCCGAGGTGGTGCCATCGGGACCGGGGAACTTGAAGGGATCGCCCTTGGTGGTGGTGCCGAGGACCGTGCCGCCGGCCCGGAGCAGATCGCCGCGCACGGAATCGGCGCTGAGCGGCAGAATGTCGGGCGGATCGTTCAGGAGGCCGAGATGACCATTGCGCAGGCCCACGACCTCCCAGCCGCGCCCGGCGGCCGCGTCGGTCACCGCGCGGATGACGGCGTTGAGCCCGGCGCAGTCCCCGCCGCTGGTGAGCACGCCGATTTTACGAATCGCCGGACCTTTAACCTGCGTCATTTCGACTCCCTCGCGATGGCCTTAGCTTTCCCCGGAACGTCAGGTTTGCGCAACCCGTGTTGCCGAACATTTGTTCCGGATCGGCGCCGAATCCGGGGCCTTCTTTAAAAGCGTGATTGGCGGGCTTTGACTGCCGTCAAAGCGGTATGTCCGCGTGCGCGATAGGGCTGGGGAAATTTTCACGCCCAGTCAGGACCCTTTTGCGCCGTGACCGCGCTTCCAGATCCCCTCGGCCGCCTGTCCCGCGACCATATCGACATGCGGATCGCGCTCAACATGCTTGAGCGTGAAGTCGCGTCCGTAGCCCAGTACCGTGCGCCCGACGGAAAAGCGATCGGGGGCATCGTTCATTACTTCGCGCACTTCCCAGCCCGCTGCCACCATCCCATCGAACATATGCTCTTCGGCGTGTTACAAGCCCGCGCGCCGGCGGCGGCGCAAGAAGCGAGTAGCCACGCGGAGCACATCAAGACCGTCGCGCTCATCGGCGAACTGGCGCTGATGTCCCGCAATCTGTTCCTGGATCCGCCGAAGTGGCGGGTGCCGTTCTGCGCGACCGCGCGCAGCTTCATCTTGCAGAAGCGCGATTATATCAACAGGGAGGAAACGACGCTGTTCCGCGTCGCGCTCGATCATCTGACGCAGGAGGATTGGACCGCGATCGACCATGCCGCGCGTGCGGCGAACGCCCCGTGGAACGACGACCCCACCAGCACGCAGGCGGCAGAAGCCCTCGGCCTTAAGCTTGCCCGTGAAGCGCGCGCCAGTGGCGCTGTTCGTCGGCCGTAGAGGCATCGATCAACGCACGATAGATCACTTCCATCGTCGACGTCTTGCCGTTGTTCTTCGCGGCGATACGCTTCGCATTGTTCACCACCTCTTCCACGCGCGGGACGACCACCACGCCGGCTTCGGACGGTTTGAATTGCGCGGCCTGAGTGACGTAGTAGAGACGCTCGCAGAGCAGCGGGACGATCTTCTCGTCCATGGCGTCGATGGCGGCGCGGACTTGAGCGAGCGATTTGAACTTGCGCGAAGCCCACTTCAACTTTCTCGCGGAACGCTTGGCGGAAGCCTTTTTCGCCGGCGCTCTCTTCGCCACCGTTCTCTTCTTCGCCGCCCGCTTCACTTTTTTCTTCGCTGCCATATTTTAGGTCCTAGTAACTGAAGGCCTCGAACGCCTTGGTCACATCGCCCTTCCAAGCGCCGTGATAGAGCGAGAGCATATGCTCGGCCGGCGTTATTCCCGAAGCGGCGACTTCACGCAAGGGCGCGAGGAACTTCGCTTCATCCTGGCCTTGCGAATTCACCCGGTTGCGGCTCTTGAGGCCCGCTTCAGCGAGATCGAGCACCTGGTTCGCGAGATCCTGGCCTGTGCGGCCGGCGATCTTCGCCTTGAGACCGAGCGTCGGCACATCGTGATAGAATTCGGCGCGCTCCGCCGCAGTCCAGCGCTTTGCGATATCCCAGGCGCCATCGAGAGCATCGCCATCGTACAGGAGACCAGCCCAGAAAGCCGGGAGGGCGCACAGCCATGGCCGCGGGCCGCAATCAGCGCCGCGCACTTCGATGTAGTTTTTCACGCGCGCTTCCGGGAAGGCGGTCGACATGTGATCGAACCAGTCCGCGATGGTCGGGATCTGGCCCGGCAGCGCGGCGAGCTTGCCATTCATGAAATCGCGGAACGACTGGCCGGCGACATCGATGTGCCTGCCGCGGAAGACGAAGTACATCGGCACGTCGAGAAGGTAGTCGACGTAACGCTCGAAGCTCATCCCGTCTTCAAAGGCAAAAGGAAGCAGTCCCGTGCGCGCGGGATCGGTGTTCTGCCAGATGATGCCGCGCCAGGAGAGCGCGCCGTTCGGCTTGCTTTCCTTGAACGGTGAGTTCGCCCACAGCGCGGTGGCCAAAGGCTGGAACGCGAGCGCGACACGCAGCTTCTTCACCATATCCGCTTCGGAGGCGTAGTCGAGATTCGCCTGCACGGTACAGGTGCGCGTCATCATGTCGAGCCCCATGGTCCCGACCTTGGGCATGTACTCGCGCATGATCTTGTAGCGGCCCTTGGGCATCCACGGGATCTCATCCCGCGACCAGTTCGGCGTGAAACCGAGACCGAGCATGCCGATGCCGAGTTCATCACCGACCGCCTTCACCTGGGCAAGGTGCTCGGCGATCTCGCCGCACGTCTGATGGATATTGTCGAGCGGCGCCCCGGAGAGCTCAAGCTGGCCGCCGGGCTCGAGGGACACGGTGCCCTTGCCCTTGGCGCGCAGGGAAATGAGGTTGCCGTTCTCGGGCACGCCTTCCCAGCCGAAGCGGGTCAGGCCCTCCAGCAGCGCGCGGATGCCCCCGCTTCCGATATTGGGATCCCCTTCGTAGGGAACAGGACGGAACGTGCCCTTATAGTAAGGAAACTTTTCGTGCTCGGTGCCGACACGCCATTGGTCTTTGGGCTTCGATCCGCCGGCCAGCGTTTCAATGAGCTGGGCCTTGGACGTGATCGGGTCGGCCGTTTCGGAACGGAAGGACGTCATCGCGAAAGCGCCTCATATAGACGGCGCATCCACAAGCTGCTCCGCCCTTAGGAAAATATTGCTTCGTACTTAAGGCATTGGCGGACGGCCCGCCAGCCCCCGGGTTCAGGCCCAGTCCCCGCGCAGAGCCTGCCAGCAGGAAAGAGCGGCAAAAGCGGCCGTTTCCGCGCGCAGGATGCGGGGTCCAAGGCCGACCCCGCGCGCGGAAGATAATTGCGCGAGGGCATCGCGTTCCGCCTGTGCGAAACCGCCCTCTGGTCCGACAAGGAACCCGGCCGTCACCGACACTTCTGCTTGCAGCGCGGCCGCGATGGGCACGCCGCCGCCGGTTTCATCCAGGTAGTAGAGCCGCCGCGCCGCCGGCCAACCCGCGAGGAATGCGTCGAAGTTTTGTACCGGGTGGATGACGGGAACCGACAAACGCTCGCATTGCTCGGCGGCCTCGACGGCGATTGAACGCATCCGGTCGAAATTGATGCGGCTCACATCGGTATGGCGAGTCATGACAGGAAGCAGCGCCGAAACGCCGAGCTCGCTCGCTTTCTCGACGATCATGTCGCTGCGCTTCACGGGCGCGAAGGCGAGCCAGAGATCGGGCGTAGAAGTCTGCTCGCGCAGCTTCTCCTCGACCTCGAACACCACATGGCGTTTTGAGGGTGTTTGCATCCGCGCGCGCCACTCGCCGTCACGGCCATTGAACAACGCCACCGGAGCGGACGGCGCGCGGCGCATGACGTGTAAAAGATAATGGGCCTGCGCCTCCGTGGCGGCGACGGACGCACCCGCGCTCAAGGCGCTATCGACGAAAAGACGGAGCGGTTTGGAGCCCATATTGTACGAAACACTCAAAACGTCACCCTGGGGCTTGTCCCCAGGGTCCAGGGTTGCGAAAACCAGAAGAAGCGGTTGTCATTCTATTTACTCGCGCCGCGTTTGATAACCCTGAGCCCTAGGGTCCGGGGACAAGCCCCGGGACGACACAGAGTTTGGTTTGATGACTGAGCAAAACTTACGTACCGACATCGTACGCGGAAGCTGGGTCGACCGGCTGCTGCCGCGGTTTGCCCGTCCCTATGCGCGGCTCATGCGTCTCGACCGCCCCATTGGATTCTGGCTTCTGCTGATCCCCGGTTGGTGGAGCATCGCGCTCGCCGGGCGTGGCGAGCCGAACGTGGAACTGATGGTCCTGTTCCTGGCGGGCGCAATCCTGATGCGCGGCGCGGGCTGCACCATCAACGACATCGTCGATCGGGACTTCGACGCGAAGGTCGCGCGTACGCGCACGCGGCCCATCCCGGCGGGCGAAGTGAGCGTGCGGGCGGCGGTGATCTTCCTGGCCGCGCAGCTGACCGGCGGACTTCTTATCTTGCTCCAGTTCAATTGGTTCGCCGTGGCGGTGGGCGCGTCGTCCCTGCTGCTGATCGCGGCCTATCCCTTCATGAAGCGGATCACCTACTGGCCGCAGGCGTGGCTGGGACTGACGTTCAACTGGGGCGCCCTGCTCGGCTGGGCCGCGGCGCGCGGGACCATCGAACAAGAAGCGATCTTGCTGTACGCGGCCGGCTTCTTCTGGACCTTGGGCTACGACACCATCTACGCCCACCAGGACAAGGACGACGACGCGCTGATCGGCGTGAAATCGTCGGCTCTTGCCTTGGGACGCAAAACGCGGCCCTTCGTCGCCCTATTTTACGTGCTCGCCTTCGGGCTTCTTCTGACCGCCTCATGGCCGATGATGGTGGGGCCCTGGCCGAAAGTTCTGATGGGCGTCGCCGCGCTGCATCTCGTCTGGCAGGTGGCCACCTTGAAGATCGACGATCCAATGAACTGCCTCGCGCGCTTCAAGTCGAACCGCGACTTCGGGCTCATCGTGCTGGTGGCGATCATGGCGCATAACCTCGCCTATCGCATCCCGCGCTGGGTGGAGGCCGAGGTCTTCGCCAAGAAACCGCCGTGCATCAAGTATGTGCACTCGGAAGAACTGGTGTGTCCGGAGTAACGCGCCGCGAGCCATGCACAAACGCACATGTTTGGGCGACACTGGCGACAGGCGACACTTTCTGAATTTCGATTGCGCGCGAAGGCGTTGGCTCATTTTGGGGCCGGCGACACTTAGGCGACACCAGGCGGCACTTGTTGTTTTTGGGTCGGCTTTAGGCGCTTGCGCCGCCGAAGCCATGCGTCAGGCGCAGGGCTGAGACAAACGCGTGCGGAAGCGCGGCCGGTTTCAGTGCGATTCACGATGTCAAAGAACCGCCCATGCTGCTAACGCAGCTTCGGCGCGACAAGGCTCTTGCGAACCTTGCCTCGCATTATGATGCGCCCATGGCCGATTTTTCGTCGAGCGAAATTTGCGCGGGCTGCGAATTTAATGATTCAAAAAATCGGAAGTGTGTATCGGGCGAGTCGGAGCCGATGGAGAGGGCACTCCGAAACCCGCGAAAATTATCTCCGATAAAATTTCGCGCGGTCTTGCGGCGCCCGGGACAAGCCGGCGTTCGCGAAATTATATCGGAGATAAATTTCGCTCGCGCCGGCGATTGCCCTACTCAGCGGCCTGGGCCGGTTTCGGAGCGGGCGGTTGGAGGTATTGGTTGATGTCGACTTTGTCGATCTGTTCGGGACGCAGGAATTGCTCGGCGTATTCGAGGTAGGCGCCGGAACGCAGGAACAGTTCGAACAGGTCCGGGTCGACGTGTTTGTCCTTTTTCATGAAGCTAAGGATCTTCAAGCTTTCCGACAGCGTCTTGGCCTTCTTGTACGGACGGTCGGCGGCGGTGAGCGCTTCAAAGATGTCGGCGATGCCCATCATCTTCGCGGGCCATGACATCTGGTCGCCGGTGAGCTTGTTGGGATAGCCGGTGCCGTCGATCTTCTCGTGATGGCCCCCTGCGTATTCCGGCACCTTCTTGAGGTGCTTCGGGAAGGGCATCTCGTTGAGCATTTCGATGGTCAAAACAATATGATCATTGATCTTGCGGCGCTCGTCGTCGTTGAGCGTGCCGCGCTGGATGCACATGTTGAGGACTTCGCCGAGATTGTATTCGGCTTCCGAGTGTTCGGGGAGATCGGCCATGAGCTGTTCCCAGCCCTCCGGCGGCGGCGGCGCCTTCTCAAGTAATTTAGCCTCGGTCCAGGACAGGCCGAGCTTGCGGTCGAAGTAGCGGTACCACTTCTGCTTCGCGATCTCCTTCACCTTGTCCTGCTTCTCCTGGGACATGAACTCGCCGCCGATATTGCTTTCGGCGATGAATTCCCACTGCTTCTTCAGCTCCTCGCAGCGGTCCTTGTACTTCTTGCGTTCGATGCGCGCGTTTTTGCCCTTGGCGATGGACTTGAGCATCTTGATCTCGGCGTCGCGCTGCAGGATCTCGAAGCGGTGGCGGACCTCGTGGACGCGGTCGTAGATCGTCTGAAGCTTCGTGGCCTTGTCGACCACGTATTCGGGTGTCGTGACTTTACCGATGTCGTGCAACCAAGCCGCCACATGCAGCTCGTACCACTGGGTTTCGTCGAGTTTGAAATCCTTGAACGGCCCTTCGGTCGCGGCCTGCGCCTTTTGGGCGAGCAGCTTCGTCAGCTCGGGCACGCGCTGGCAGTGGCCGCCGGTGTAGGGCGATTTCGCGTCAATCGCGTGCGCCATGACCTTGATGAGGCTGTCCATCAGGGCTTTCTGCGCTTCGATCAGGTTCTGGTTATCGATAGCGACGGCGGCCTGTGAGGCCAGCGCTTCGACGGTGCGTTGCACGTCCTTGGAGAACGGGATGACGCCGCTGCCGTCTTCGGCCTGCGCATTGATGAGCTGCAGCACGCCCGTGACTTCGTCGGAATAATTCTTGAGCGGAATGCAAAGGAACGACTTGGAGCGGTACCCGGTCCCTTGGTCGAACTTCTTGGTGCCGGTGAAATCGAAGCCTTCGGCCGTGTAGGCGTCCTCGATGTTGATGGCTTCTTTCTTGAGGGCGCAGGCGGCCGAGACGTTGCTGAAGTTCGGCTCGTTGGTGTCCGCCTTGTACATACGGACAGGTGGGAACGGAATTGGAATGCCCGTGGTGCCGCCCATGGCGATCTTGAGCGAGCCCGTGCGCACGATGACGAACTTCAACGTATTGTCTTCGGTGCGCAGATAGAGGGTTCCCCCATCCGCATTGGTGATGTCGATCGCTTCGAGAAGGATGCGTTCGGTCAGGCGGTCGTGGTTCCGCTCGGCGGACAGGGCGAGGCCGATCTCGATCAGCCGCTCCAGCCCACTTGCTCCGCTGCGCACGCTATCGCCGTCCATGACCGTCTCCGAACCCTCTGTCCCGTTCTCGTATCCGAGGTCCGAGGCTCCTTTAAATCAAGGAGCGGCGGACCACCTTCACCGTGCGACACCTTGGCGACCCAGGGTCGGCCGTGTCAATTTCTGATCGCCTTTTGTGCGACCCTTCAGCGGGTTAAAGGAAAAATACGAACGCCCGATTAACGCCGCGCATTCTAGGCCCACAGCCGCCGAACGACAAGGCTGAGGGCTTAATTCTCTTAAAAGTTGCGTCATCGCGCCGCTGGGACGGTTGCTTGACGCGTCGTCCCTGACGCCGTTAAGTGGTTGGACAATCATCCGTTTCCAGACGTTCACGGCCGAGCGAGCCCGCATGCCTTATCA
>Ga0102832_1002452_pt1 | contig 11302 bp, 5 predicted proteins | sample EBPBio282013_DNA_FD_88942 | JGI IMG/M metagenome (GOLD analysis project Ga0102832, IMG submission 88942) | Wastewater treatment Type I Accumulibacter community from EBPR Bioreactor in Madison, WI, USA - Reactor 2_5/28/2013_ DNA (Illumina Assembly) | ecosystem: Engineered > Bioreactor > EBPR >... | reverse complement strand
ATTTAGGAATAGATAAAAGTAGTTTATTCAAAGATTTTTAAAAGAATATGAGTACAAGTATGACAAAACGAAGTGTTAATTTTAAAGTTAGTAATTTATGGATAAAAACTTGAATATTATGATAAATATAATCATTTTCATTATCGTTTTAATTATTTTTGGTTACTACCCATTAATTCGCCTATTCAAAACATCCTTATACTACCCATGCAAACCAGACTTCAGAAATCCCTTGTATCTTGTGGAATTTGCTATGAAAAAGTAGTCACTCAAGGCAAAATCGAAAGTTGCAGGCATGTTTATTGTTTCTAATGTATCAGCAAATGGTCATAAGTAACGCTTTCATCATAATTCAGAGATAAAACAGCTGTCCACAATGTAAAAGACGCTTCAGAACAATTTAAAAAGAATAAAAAAGAGTCAGATATCACAAAAAAGTTTAAGTCGAGTAAGAATTTTATTTATTTAAGAGACAAAATCGTATAAGTAAGACCGAAAAATCAACAGTAAGACGCTCATCGACTGGCCATATTAAACTTGCATGAAGATTTGTTTAATTTCCCCGATTTTCAAGATTTTTCCTTGTTTCGTTTCCTGTTTAATTTGAACTCTTTCTTGGATTAAGATAGCTGAAAAAAACGAATATAAAAGAGAATTAAACTGATTCTTTTTTACTGGAAAAATACTATTTTCGCTTCATGCAATTTGATGGATGATTGGAAACTTATTTTATTTTGTGACATTTATTACTTTTTTCATACAATCATTCAATATTTTGGTTAATTTTAAATGAAATTAAAAGAGATTTTGTTTGAACAAAAAATATTTACAAAGTCAAAAATTAATGTGTCAAATGAACTGTTAACCTGAGACACTTAAGAAAAGGATATTCCTTTGATTGTTTTGAAAAATCTAGTGAAGCCTTTAAAAATTATGAAGATCATTACAAATCTGGAATTTAATCCTCTTATTTTTCCATTTTTCTCTAATACTATTCACAAAGTCTTAAAGTTTTAGCCTTTTTTTACTATTAAAGTTTTATCTTTTAATCTTCCTCTTTTTTTAGCTTCAATCTTTCCTTTTATTTCAACGATCTTAAAAACTCGTGGGGTTGAATTTTTTTCATTTTTATGACAAGTTCTCCAGTTAATTGAGATCTTTCTGTTTTCGATTATTCGACCAATATTTACTCAGTCAATTTAAGCTGAACTAATTGTTTTTTAACTCTAACTGATACCCAATGTGGATTAATGTTCACTGTAAGTTAGGAAGTATCGAGATGCTTGGGTACTTGAAGGGTGAATATCGTATAATCAGGATCATCATATTATTTCAAAAGGAACTTGAACCTGCCTTAATTACATTGTCTGATATCACCATTTTGAGTAAACATTGGTGACAACTTTTATTATTGAAATTTTTAAGGATTACGTTACTTTTCCTTTCTTATTTTATCTTAGTGCATCTTTTAATACATTTCTTTACGAACTTATTTGGTATACGCTGACTTAGATTGGTTTTTTTGTTCTTCAGTCATGTATTTTTATGCTTATCTTCTTTACTGTTATTAGAGTTCACGCTTTTTCAGTTATAGTTTGCGTATTTATATGGCTTCATACAAAGATTTTTCTAAAGAGGGTAGCATTTGTTTCGCTTTAATTCTTTGAGATGGTGTAATGACTTATCCATTGTAGCATTAAAGAGTTTATACATTAGCAATTACATAATCCTTACAGCCTTTCCACTATTAACAAGGATTGCCTGTAAGATAAAGCTCTTTGAAGTTGGGCAATTTTTTTAAGCATTAGACACTATCCTTCAAATCCATAACTTAAACAAAATTGACAGTCATATCAAGTTTCCTTAAACTTTCACATCCTTAAATATTTTAGATTTTAGAGATATTGTTTAGTGCCAGATTTATGTATTATAATTATTTGAGTTTGTTAAGGTTTTCCATTTTTTAGATGATGTTATTCTGAAGGTAGAGAATTTTTAAATGACGACATAAGATATCAAGATTCTCGATCTTTTTTAGTTACTGTTGATGTAAAGAGACCTTTTTTATTTATTAAAATTCTTACTTATTCCAAAGTGGTAAGTCTGCCTTCATTATGTTAAGCTCGTTTTCGTAGAAGTTCTTATGTGATGCGGGACATTATATTTGAAGCTTTTTTATAATTTTGTTCTTAATTTTGGTTTAAACAAATTCAAAACTAAATTTTAAAACTTAAATTTTTTAATGAGTTCAATTTTGGATTTTAAATCAATAAAAATATGATAAAGATTATAATAAAAAGTTAATAAAGTTGAAAAGATCATAAATCCATCAAAGAAAGTTCTTAATGGAATGATGATCTTTTGGTACATTCGAAGCAGTGTCTCACCTTAATGTGATCCATTGTCAAACTGTACATAAATCTAATTTGATCCGGGTGGCGCTCTTCTGTCATAATCAGCTCAGTGTCAATTCATGATCAATATAACCCCAAAACATACCTTTTTTCTATATTAATAAACTTTTTTGAACATCCAACTGTAAATACTACTCCTCAGGTTTCATCAACAGGAGAAAATCTTTGAATATGAAATTTACAATACCCATTAAATTTTTCATTAGATAACGAAATTATCTACATTAATTTTTAATTCTTTTGTATAGAAAACTTACAAAAAAAGAATATTCATTTTTTTTCCAAAGTAAACAACTTGATATAAAGTAGAAACACTATCATTTTTCACTTTTCATCTTCATCAAAATCTCCTGCCTACAATTTTGGCATGACTTATTAGGGTGAAACCAATTTATCCTAATTTAATGTAAAAAATTACCTTTAATGCCCTCAATACCTTATAGGCCATAGTCTTATATCCATTTCCAATAGTCTCGTCATACTTCCTGAAATGAGACTCGATTTCAATCGCTCTATTTTTCTGGTCTTAGTTTTGCTCAACATTTTTCAAGATCTTTTACAATTTTATCAATGTCTTCTTTCTCAAATCCAAGTCCTCTAGAGACTCTTCATTCTCAGGTGAATTTGTTTTTGATGAATTGGGTTTTTTGCTCAGTTTTTCATACTTTTTCTTTATTTTAATGTCTTTTTGAAAGTACTTGTGCTATAAAGCAGATCTCAATTTGTGCAATACTCTTATGGATTCTGCAGTATGATCACCTCCTTACAATATAACTGTCGATACACCCAAATCGAGTATTTCTTGGACAATATCTGTCGTTATCATGAGTTAATCCAGATACTCAATAAGTTCGTTTCTTTTATCAAGACAAAATTTGACCCTTTCCAAAATGAGTTGCTTTGCTTGTTATGAAGTCTCAGGTTTTTATTGATGTGGATGCTGGTATTAAATGGTATTCGGTTTTTATCTTTCAGAAAGTCTGTTTGATAATGAAAGTCTTGGCAATGGCTGATTTCTTTAGGTACGTGTTTTGCGATTTTCAGTGGAGGATTGAGCTCGAGCAAGATTAGGCGCGTTTTTATTGTTATTTTCGTTGGCACTTTAACTGTTTTATTCTTATTGGCTTTCTTATGACTAAGATTGTTGATTATTTTCTTCTACAATTTTTTTAGGTCTTCCTCTCTTTTTGGGACCTCCTCTAGTTATAGGTTTAGTTTTGTTAGAAAATCTTAAAGGGTAATTGGTTTTTTTGACAGTTTACTGAACTTGATTCGACTAAGATTCATCTTCTTATTATTAATTTTTTTATTGCTCAACTTTTTCCTCTTTTTCATCGACCATAGCTCCGACATTTTATGTCAGTTTATTTCTTGCAGATCGTGTACGATAATTCAGCAATAACGGTTGTTCTAATTACTGGTTTTCTTATTACTTTTCGACTTTTTCTTACTGCATGCTTTCATTTTATTATGATTCCTATTGTTCAGGTTTTTATTTCTTTTACAATGACTGTTTTTATTATTGCTCAATTTGTTTTCTACTTCTGCGTCCTCTGCGACGAATTGCCGGTTTTTATGATGATTGTTATTATGACGCGTTTTGCTGTTTGGATTACTTTATGTCGTGATGTGGAAATGTTTTGTTGCGAACTAAGAATTTTATAAATCAAATTGGTACCAAGTTAGGGTTATTATGAGACATTTTAATGGTGGTCTTATGAATCAATTTTAGATTCTGTTTTGTTATGGAGTCTACCGATATGTTTTTTACTCTTTTTGAGGGAGTTACGTAAATTCTCAAATATTTCCACGTTGCCACCGTTTTGCTTTAACTTTTCTTAGGCTTTCATTATCGAGAGGTAAAGTTTACGATTAGTTTTAGCCTTGGGGAAGAACTCTGTGTAATAATCAAGAAACCTTCTCAATTTAGATCCACCTAGTCGAGAGCTAATATTTAATTATCAATTTACAGTACTGAGTATTGTCGCCAAAGAAAAATACTGTGTACTGCATTTCTTCATTTCCGTTTTTATTTTAATGTACTTTGTCGACCTTAAATGATGGGAATATTTACAAAAGCTGGCCACCAGGGGTAACCGCGGATTTTAGCCCACAAAACTTACTCCTCTTCATATATGATTTCTTCTTATGAAATAGAATGGCTTTATGAATCTGACATTTTTTTCTCACTTATATTAAACTATCTTATTTTTTATACGTATCATTCCTTATTTATTGATCTAAGCAAAAAATTAAATTTATAAAATTTGGGGAAAATTTATCTTTATTACTTTTGACTCAAATTTAGCACAAATACATTACGAATTTTATGGTTTTTAATTTTAAAATATATTGTTTAAAAATATGTGCCAAAAAAATTTATTTGATTGACAAAAGATAAATTATTTGTCCTTCTCCAGAGCCAATAGGAAGTACTGAATGAGATTCTCGTTTTCATTTCTTGAGTAGTAAATAAAAAGGAAATATTTATTGATTTTATGGATAAATTGAGAATATTTTGTGTTTAAATTTTAAAAGCAGTTAGTATTTTAATAAATGGTCACTTAGTTTTTAATAGTAAAATTATCAATTTATTTACCCTTTATTAATTGGCTCATTAGACTATTCTAATAATTTTATCTTTAATATTAAAATCAAACTAAAAATGTCCTCACTTGCCAAAACTCAAAAATCTAAAACCATCAACAAAAACATCAAAACTAATGTTCATTCAACAAAATCCAAACAATCAGCAACCAAAAAAGAATCTTTTATTAGCAAATTCAAAAACTTCGATATCGAGACCGCTACTTAGTTGCCTTCTCTTGAAGAAGAAAAGTTCATAGAAGAAACACCCATGCCATTAAACAAAATTACAGTCATCCAAGAAGAATCTTTACCTGTTATCAGATATGAGAATGGAATGATTGAAGTCGACATTTGGGCCACTCATGAACAAAAAAGTTTGTGGGAGACTTTGATCCACTTCTGATAATAACACTGATATTTTATTTCAATCTTGCTCTTTTCACTTATTTTCATACAAAAATTCAAGACTTTTTTATTTGAATCTAAAAGATTGTTAGGAAAGATTCAAATTTCAAATTTAGAGTGTTGCTAATTTAAATATAAAAAAAGACATTTAATTCAAAAATAAGGAATGGTTTAATTTTGAATTTAGAGTGTTGCTTAAATTTGGTATTTAATTTTGTACTTGATTTAAGTCAAAATCAAATTTATACAAAGAGCGATAAAAAGTCAAATGTAAAAATAAAAAAAACTAAGAAAAATCGTAATTGATAAACTTTACAACAAAAATGACAATCCAATGAAACAAAGTACAAGAAGCAATGCTCCAACATAGTCGACACCCAACTAACCCAAAGATTTCTCAAAAGCCATTTAAAACTTTTTCTAAAACTTTCAAAATTAATGCGCAATCATATACTAACCAGTAAAGTTAAAAGATCACAAACCACTTAAACGATCTTTAGAGGCAGAACTTAATTTTCTTTACCAAAATGATATTAAATTCAAACTTAAAACTGAAGAGCCATTGATCTTTAATTCCTCAATGCAACTTATCAGAAAAAATTCAAAAAGCAGTATCAGTCTTCATAAAAACTAAAACCGACAAAGATTACCATTTCAAAGTCAAGTTATCCTTTCAAAAGTAAAGTAAAACAAAAATATTAGTTCTTAAAATAAATTTTAAAACTTTAAAACCTAATCGGCTTTAATAAAAGTTAAATCTCCTTCACAAAAACAAATGCTTTCCAGATAAAAGAACTTTTTTAACTAAAACTCTTCACTTCGATAATCAGTGAAATCATTAAAAATATAACATTTGAAAATGCAAATTCAAAAATCTACTGTTAATATATAAAAATAAATAAACCAGTACATGACTAATTCTTATATGACAAATAGCAAAAATCATGGTTCAAAAATCGTGTAAAAAAATGCGCCTAAAAAGTTACCAGAAAAGTTACAAAAAGTTGACCGAATTAGAAGAATTCAAAGCTTAAAGAATCTTAACTAAAATGGCATAAGAAAATATTCCTACAAAAGAGAATTGTGAGAATAAAAAATTGTATTTTTTCCTATTTATTTTGAAGAATGTTTTAAAAATATAAGCATCGAATAAATACATCATTTTTTTTCTTAAAAAGTTCATTTAACTTTCAGATCAATGCGATTCGAAAGTTTGAGTAAAATCCTGGATAATGGAGTCATAAGAGGGAGTTCCCTTCAAAACTTATTAAATTCTTTCGTTAATTATTCTGGTTTGGTCAACAATAAATTGCTTATACTCCTAAAGCTTTTATTTCTCTTAGTTAATTTTTTTCTATAAGTTTTAGTTGTAAGAAATAGAGCGGAGACTTTCCAATTGCTCAGGAACATCGATTATTTATTCTTGTTCAAAGGATTGTTCTTTGTAATCTTCTTACTATTAAATGGGCTTTTAGAAATTTTTATCAGCTTCAGCTAAAATACGTTTCTTTTATCTTTATTCTTACAATTTTGCCTACTCGCTCATTAAAAAAGTATCATTGTTTTCAATCACATCGATTGGTTTCACCTTCGATCGTATAATTTTTCTTCTCAACTAAAAATTGTTTTCGTCCATGCAGTTCTTTATCAACGATTTCCATTTTAAAGCCGCACTCTATATTTTCTGATTATACTTTGCCTATTTGAACTCTTTATCGAAACTGTTTACGATATTTTGTAACCATAAGAAATAATCAGACTCTTAGGCTATGATTTTACGCTCATTATTTGTTAAGTCATTAAATTACGATAAAGCGTAGTCTTTAAGCTCAAAATATCCGTCAAGTAAAATTTTGAAGAAATCCAACATAAACTCTTTTTCCTTAAAATCATACCCTGACTTTTACAATTTTAAGTATTATTTATACTTTTCTAAGTTTAAATCGATTTATGCTTTCCATTTTTTCTTTATGTACCCAAAGTCATATTTTTTGGAGGGCGCTTGAGAGACTTTTTGTGGTTTAATTTTCTTATTGATATTAACTCCTTTTCTTTAGTTTCTGTTACGTTATTATTCTTTCCTTCTTTTATGGAATTCTTATAAGATTCCCTCTTCATCGATTTTTTCATCCCTTCCAGATATCCTCATGTAGCTGTTCAGATTCTCAACCGTTCTTTCTTCATAACTTACATTTTGAGGAATATTGGACAGTTCAGGTTAATAGTCGTCTTATTCATCGACTCCTCGTGAATGAGAATTAGATTCTGACATTTTGGTTGTTTGTTTAGAATTATTATACAGGGTAAAAATAAATACATTTTTAAAAGTGTTTTTATCAATCAGCATACACAAATTTAAGAGGTTTTTATATATTACTTAATTGGTCATACAATACTTATTTTTTTCAGACAATAATTTTTATTCAAATTTAAATGAAAAGGAAAGAAACACATTAAGAAAAAGTAGAAAACATCAATTAAAAAAGATTGCCTAAATTTTTTTCATTACTTTCTTGTGTACAGTTTCGTAATCAAATTAATCCTTTTGTGATTCAGAATTTATGTTTATTTTTCTGTAAATCTCTTCAACTTTGTCAAGATAAATCAGGATATTTTTCAATTTTTGTTGCGTGATTTACTTCCTTTCAATAGCCAAAGGATTAAGGATAATAAAGTCCTGTTGTTACTGGATATTTTTTCTGATTTTAATCATGCTGCCTTATTGAAGATAGCATCTAAGTAGGTGTTAAAGACAATTGATTTGGCCTTTCTTCAATTATGAAATTTCAGTGAAAAAATCTAAAATTATTAAAAAGTTACTTATTTAATTTTCAAGCAATGTGGTTAATTTTCTTAAGGTTAAGAGTTTTGTCTCCCAGAACAATGAAAGGTTATCAAATTGCAACTTTTCTAAAATACCTTCTTACTAAAGTTTTTGGATGATTTATAAACTATCAGTAAGATTATTGATTTGAGTCAAAGCTTGAGCTTTAAGCAGACGGGAAATAATTTTTTACTGATTGAAAGAATGATCTTAACAAAATTTGATGGTTTCTTAGATTTTAACAAGAGCATCAAAGTAAAGTTAATTTTTAAGTAACATTTTATTAACATAATTGAGTGCCTAAACCATATGAGCTTTAACGAATCCATATTTTTTACAAATCGTAACTAATTATTCTATTGATCGATAGCAGTTCATTTGGACACCAAATTAAAGTTTAAGATAAGAGAAGAATTTTTTGATTTTAACAATATCTTAAGGAGATGTGGCTTATTGTTACATGATGGTCAAAGTGTTGAGGGACTTATCAAGAAGAACTTGTTGGTTCATGTTGAAATACAGTTTAGCTTTAGTAAGTTGTTTTTCAATTTATGAGACATTTCCTTGAAATTATTGATAAACCTGAAGTTCAAAAAGCTATTTTCTTTGATAATAAGGGTTGATTAGTAAACTTTTTAACTGAGGGATATGGACCAAAATGGCAAGTTTATGCAAAAACATAGGGATCATAAGACTACGAAAAGAATGGTAAATATTTTTGCAGTTGCTTTAAAAGTTAGAATAGATTTTCTTCTTAGAAAAATGCAAGGCTTCAGTCCAACTAATATTACGCGATTTCAGCAGAGTTACTTAAGAGTTAGAGCAATTGTACTTTCTCTAAAAGACACTGTAACACAAACACGAGTAAACCATCAACACGATATTTGACAGGTTTAATGAATGTGTGATTGCATGCTCAGCCAATAAGATTTCTTATTGATACTTGCCTAATTGTTCGGCAATTTTGTACAAATAAATGATACAGTTATTTATCGATTCTTCGTCACTATTGTTTTGCGATATTCTCAACCCCTATGAAATAGACTGGAGACATTCTTACAAATGACCCATTTTTAACGATGAATATGCACTGCTTATTATACAATGGTTGATTTTGTTCGACATTGGCGTTGATTATGTTTTTTATTGGAAAAGGTTGCCTTTTATTATAGTAAAAAGTACCTAATGAACGGTCAAAATATCTATGTAGTTCATGCATAGATTAGTTAGGCTTCTTTTAATCTGCCTTAAATAATCCTTTTATGTAACTTGTCTTAAATGTATGATCATTTTCTGCCAGTTCAGCCATCATTCTATTTATTTCATCTGCATTCTCTTTTGTATTGTAATTTTCCAAGTTAAACTTTACCTCCTCGATTGATTTTGTTAACATAAATTCGTGTTGTCTCATTTTAAAAGGCTCTGAATATTGATAACATTTGAAATTCTCATAAATACCAACGATTTCCTTAAAATCCAACTTTTAAAAGTAAATATAAAGTCTTCTGACCAAAAAGTCGACCACATTGCCTTGTTACAATTTACTACTACGAACTGAGCGTAAAGATTTTAATATGTTGCTCATTTATCGATAAAATGAATTAAAACTGTCCAATTGAGCCAGGCTTTATCGATATTGTTACAAAAAGTCAATATCATTTATTATTGAAAACATTTATGCCTCAAAGCCATCGTTTGTTTTCTGAACACTAGTTTATTCGTTAAGCTTCAATATTTTGTTTATTAAAAACTGAATGATCGGGTTGCGTGGATCTACTTATTACAATTACTTAGTTGACTAATGTAAGCAAAGTAAAATTGAAATAGTCTGAGGGGTAAAGAAACTCGAGTATATTGACATCTTTTCCTAAGATATTTTTCAATGCAATGAAGATTTTAAATTTTCAAATTTTTTATACAATAAAACTCATTTTATTAATTCGACGAATATTTAAAAATATAGCAATCTTACTGATCATTTTTTAGCATATTTCTTTGTCCATTCAGTGGCTTTTGATTCAGCTGCTTTTTTGTTTGTTTTCCAATGATCAGCAGCTTCGTTATTTAATGGGTCATCTGGATTTGGTTCGGCCAAAAGACTTTGAATTGATAAAAGGACTGATCTCATTTGAAGAGCAGGTGACCAGTTCTTTTTAAGAATATCGAGACAGATTCTTCCTAAATTGTCAATGTTTGGGTGATAAATTTTAGTGTCGAAAATGACTTTTGGTGGAGACATTGGGTAGTCTTCTGGAAGAAGGAGCTCAAGACTGAATACACCTCCTTGATAGCAAGTTCCGGCTGGGCCTTCTACTTCAATGAAGAAATGTCTGAAGTTAGTTTGATCAGGAGTAAATTTGATGCCTGGCACGGGGTCGGTTATTATATTTTTAGATTCTTTTACGATTCTTGGAGATGGCCCTTCCATTTTTGTTGATCTTTTACAAATTATTTTATAAACCAGATATGTTTATCAATTCATTTTCTTAAATAGCTGTTATATATATAGGGCGGCATCTATTGTATTATATAAAAAGACTAAATTCACTTCAATAAATGAAAAGAAACGAAAATTAAACTCAATATGATGTTGAAGCTGAGATTAAAGCTGAAATTTTCACTGATATCCTTGACAGCATGACTAAAAACATGAAGGAAAATTAAAAATTATTTTTCATATTCACCCACAAGGAAATGAAAATGTGGCTCAGCTAAACATCTAAGACCACTCAACTTTAACTTAAAATTGGACTTAAAGCCTTTAAAGAATACAATTGCAACTTTCCCTCGAATAAAATTATTTTCCGTAAGTATTAACTCAAACGATTCCTTTATTTTTCATCATTTTTTGAAAGCTGTAAGGGAAATTTCAAACTTTTAGTCTCTTAAGAGAGAATCGAATTCCAAGATTCAGGAAATGGGACAAGGAAAAGTATTTTTCCAGTAAGAGGGTAGTAAATTAGCTAAGAGTAGTAATAAGATCTTTAGAACACAAATATTCAGACAGAATTTGATGAGCGAAATTGTTGTAGTTTAAAATTTCCCAAATCGCGCGTCATTCAGGAGGTTA
>Ga0102832_1002449_pt1 | contig 11315 bp, 11 predicted proteins | sample EBPBio282013_DNA_FD_88942 | JGI IMG/M metagenome (GOLD analysis project Ga0102832, IMG submission 88942) | Wastewater treatment Type I Accumulibacter community from EBPR Bioreactor in Madison, WI, USA - Reactor 2_5/28/2013_ DNA (Illumina Assembly) | ecosystem: Engineered > Bioreactor > EBPR >... | reverse complement strand
GGCCGAAGCGGGTGGCGATCAGCCACTTGCAGAGGGTGTAGGTTGCAAACAGGGCGATGCAGGCGAACACGAACATGTTCGCAGGGGACAGCGGAGCGCCGGTAAACGGCATTGTCAGCAGCGGTGTGTTGGGAATGCCGTTGAAGCCGCCGAGTCGCGCCGCGCCGATCCGCCAGGCGTCACCGCCGGTGCTGTTGATCAGCTTGAACAGGATGAGCGTGACGGTAAGCGTAATGACGCCGAGATAGACATCGCTGAGGCGGCCATAGAAAAGGAAGTAACCAAGGCCGGCCGCGAACAGGGCCGGGATCCCTATGGCGAAGGCTGCTGCAAGCGTCGTGTCGCCAAAGTTGATGGCGGCAATGGCATAGGCATAGGCGCCGAGGCCGAAGAACGCCGCCGTCGCGAAGGACGGATAGCCGGTGAAGCCGCCGACGAGGTTCCACGCGATGGCGAGCGTGACGAGCAGGGCAAGCTGGGTTGCAAGCCTGAGGAGATAGGCCTGGTCGCCGACGAGGACCGGCAGGCCGAAGGCGAGGATGGCGCCGCCGGCGAGGGCGAGGACGGGGCCGATCCAGGGCGAGGAGGACAGAGTCTTCATGGCGCGCTCACTCGTAGCCGGCGCGGCCGAGCAACCCTTGCGGGCGCAGCAGCAGCATGGCGATGAGCAGCACGGCCGCGACCGTGACGCTGTATTCCGGGCCGACGAAGATGGCGCCGAAGCTCTCCACCACGCCGAGGACGATGCCGCCGACAATGGCGCCGACGATGCTGCCGAGGCCGCCCAGCACGCAGGCGACGAAGGCGATGCCGAGATAGCCGGAGCTGTTCAGCGGCGAGATCGGGAAGACCACCGCCATCAGGCAGCCGGCAATGCCGGCAAGCGCGAGGCCGAGGCCGAAGGTGACGGCGTAGATGTGCTCGACCTTCACGCCCATCAGCATCGAGGTTTCGCGGTCCATGCGGACGGCGACGATGGCGCGGCCGAGGCGTGAATTGTTGAGGTAGGCATGGACGGCGAGCGTCACCACGACGCCGGCCACGGCCGCGAGAACGCGGTCCAGCGGCAGGCCGATGGGGCCGAATGTGAGAATGGCGCCCGTCACCGGCGGCACCTTGCGGTAGTCGGCGGAGAAGGCGTTGATCATGCCGTTGTTGAGGATCAGGTCGAGCGCGAAGGTCAGCACCATGCCCGGCAGGACGGCGGCGTGCGCCTTGTCGACCACCCGGCCGTCGATGCGGCAGCGCGCCTTCTCGATGAAGCGCGTGGCGAGGCTGCGGGTCTTGAAGAAGCGCGCGTGCCACAGCCACTTGTCGAGCCGCATCGGCGCCGGCGGGCTACTTCTTCCCGCCGAGCTTCAGCTCGAGCAGCTTGGCGAACGGCGAATCGGCCGCTCCCTCGCCCTTCTTCTCGGTCGTGGCATAGAGGCGCAGCGCCGGCCCGCCGGAATCGCGGCGCGGCGGCCGCGGTCCGCGACGGTCGTCGCGCGTCCCGCTGCCCGGGGGACCATCGCGGCGATCCTTGTTGGGCGGACCGCCGTCGCGGCGCTGGTCGTTGCGCTTGCGATCGGGACCGCCAGGTCCGCCGGGACCGCCGCCGGGACGCTGGGCGTCGGCGAAGAACTGGCGCTCGTTGGGCCGCTCCGGCCGCTCGCGGCGGCGCTGGTCGCGTTCGCGCTGCTGCAGGCGCTGGCGCTCGCGCTGCTCCTCGCGCTCGCGCACGAAGCGCGGCTTGACCGAGAAGGCGAACAGCGGGCCGTGCTCGTCCGACGGCGGGTGGACGCGGTAGCCCAGCCCGCGCAGCACGTCGGCCATCTCGGGTTCGGAGCAGCCGACCAGGGACATCATCTGCGGCGTGGCGCGGAACCAGCCCGGCGGCAGCGGCTTCGGACCGGTCTTGGCCGCTTCCGGCGCGCCTTCGGCGGCCGCTTCGGCCGGCGTTGCATCTGCAGGGGCAACTTCGGCAGCCGGCTCGGCCGACGCTTCCGCCGGGGTCGCTGCCGGCGTCTCCGCCGCGGGCGCCTCTTCGGTCACGGCTTCGACGGCCGGCGCCTCGGCGACGGGAGCCGCTTCGACAGGAGCCGCTTCGACGGGGGCTTCGGGCGCCGCTTCCGGGGCGGCCTCGGTCACGGGTTCCGGGGCGGCCTCGGTGACAGCCTCAGTGACAGCCTCGGGGGCCGGCGTCTCGTCAACCGGCGCCTCGGCCGGCAGTTCGCCGAACGCCGCGGCGACGATCGCCCACTCGCTGATTTCCTCGGGCGCCGCGCCGGCCGCGGCGGGGGCGCCGTCCGGTCGGCGGGGCTTGCGGTCGCGACGGCGGCGCTCGCCCGGCTTCTGGTCGCCGGCGGTCGGACCCGCCGGCTTCTGCTCGGTCGCCGGCTGTTCGGCGCGGCGCGCCTGCTCGCGGCTCTCGCGCACGGCCTGGCGGGCCATCGCGGCGAGGCGCTCGACCATGTCGGCGCGGATCGCGTGGTCGCCCAGCGGCAGGTAGCCGATCGCGGCGTAGAAGGCGCGTTCGGCGCCCGGCGGCAGGTCGATCGAGGTGCGGCCCTCGGCCGGCAGCGGCGGGATCGCCTCGCGGCTGTTGGCGACCATCCAGAGGCCGGCGCGCAGGCGGATCGCCACCGGCTTCAGCATGCTGGGGAAGTAGAGCGAGTAGACGCCGACGCGGACGCCCAGCTTGGCCAGCGCCTTGCGGTCGTCCTCGGACAGCTCGGCCAGCTGCTGCTCGATCGGCCGGCGCGGCAGCACGCCCAGGCTCTCGCACAGCTGGAACACGATGCCGCGCGCGCCGCCCGGCAGCTCGGTGATGGCGCGGGCATCCATCATCTCGGACAGGCCGAGCCGGATACGGGTCTCGACCCAGGTCGCGGCGCGCTTGCGCACTTCCTCGCGCGCCGGCCCGTCGAGCAGGTCGGAGGCCAGCGCCTCGACCTTGGGGGCCAGGATGTCGCCGCTCGGCAGCAGGCGCGCGACCGGGCCGCCGCCCCAGCAGATGCGCAGCTGGGCATCGAACACCAACTCGCCGTCGGGCGCGTTGGCGAACGCCTGCAGGCGCGTCGGCAGGTCCTGGCGCAGCGCGCGCAGCGCGGCGCTCAGCACGGCCTTCTGGTCGGCGTGGCCCTCGGTCGTATCGGGGATGAAGCGGAATCCCTCGATGCGGCCCAGGTGCTCGCCTTCGACCGTCACTTCGCCTGCGGCGGCGACCGACGATGTCATTTCACCCTCATCTCGCAATCTTCTAACAAGCAGCGCCGCCCGTCTATCGACAAACCGTTGCGTCAATCGCTGGTGCAGCACGTCCGACAGCCTGTCCTCTATGGCACGCGTGCGCTCCTGCCAATGGACGGAACGCTGAATCCAGTCCGGACGATGCGAAATATATGTCCATGTCCGGACGTGGGCGATGCGGGCCATCAGCGTGTCGATGTCGCCGTCGAAGCGCTCCAGCCGCTTGATGTGGCCGTCGATCCAGTCCTCGGGCAGCCGCTCGCCGCCCTGCGTCAGGTGCTCGAACAGCTGGCCCAGCAGGCGCGTGTGCTCTTCCGTCATCGTCTTGCGGAAATCGGGGACCTGGCAGATCTCCCAGAGCAGGCGCACGCGCTGCGGCGAGCGCAGCCGCGGCAGGAACTCCGACTGCGCGGCCAGGGTCTGCAGGGCGAGCTGGTCGTCCTGTTCGCGCACCCGCTGCAGCGCGGGATGCGGCGGCGGCCGGTTGAGCGAGCCGATCAGCGCCGACACCGAGTGGAAGTGCAGGTCGCTGTTGCGCCACTGCACGTCGCGCAACGGGTCGAACCGGTGGTTCTCGATCGCCTCGACGATCTCGGGGTCGAGACCGCCGACCTCCGCCGTGGTGCCGAAGGTGCCGTCGTTCATGTGACGGCCGGCCCGGCCGGCGATCTGCGCCAGCTCGACCGAGCGCAGCGCGCGCAGGGTCCGGCCGTCGTACTTGCGCAGGCTCGCGAACCAGACGTGGTTCACGTCCATGTTGAGGCCCATGCCGATCGCGTCGGTGGCGACCAGGTAGTCGACCTCGCCCGACTGGAACATCTCGACCTGCGCATTGCGCGTGCGCGGGCTGAGCGCGCCCATGACGATCGCCGTGCCGCCGCGCTGGCGGCGGATCAGCTCGGCCATCGCGTAGACCTCGTTGGCCGAGAAGCCGACCACCGCCGAGCGGCGCGGCAGGCGCGTGACCTTCTTGGGACCGACGTAGGACAGCTTCGAGAAGCGGGGCCGCGCCACCACGTCGAGGTCGGGCAGCAGGCGATTGAGCACCGGGCGCACCGTGTCGGCGCCCAGCAGCATGGTTTCCTGGCGGCCGCGCGCGTGCAGGATGCGGTCGGTGAAGAAGTGGCCGCGCTCGGGATCGGCCGCCATCTGCACCTCGTCGACCGCGAGGAACGAGACCTGGCGGTCGACCGGCATCGATTCGACAGTGCACACGAAGTAGCGCGCGCCGGCCGGCACGATCTTCTCCTCGCCGGTGATCAGCGCGACCTGGTTCGCGCCCTTGGCCGCGACGATGCGGTCGTAGTTCTCGCGCGCCAGCAGGCGCAGCGGGAAGCCGATCATGCCCGACTCGTGGCCCAGCATCCGTTCGATGGCGAGGAAGGTCTTGCCGGTGTTCGTCGGCCCGAGAACGGCCGTCAGCCGGCCGTCGGCGCTGGAAAGCGACATGACAGGAACATTGCGCGCAGGGGGGCCGGGTGCAAGGGCCCGTCCGGGAGGCGTCCGGCAGGCGTCCGGGGTGGGCGTCAGCCCGCGACCATCGGCTCCAGCTTGTTGCAGCCCAGCACCGGTCCGTGGTCGGCGCGCTGCACGATCACCGCCGCGCCGCGGCCCGGCTGGAGGTCGGCATCGGCCACGGTCCAGGTCGCCGCGGTGCCGCTCCAGGCGCCGAGCGTCTCGAGCCGGCGCACCACGTTGACGGTCTCGATCAGGCGGCCCTGGTTCTCGCCGCTGGCCACCGGGATGGCGTGCCGCCGGTCGTACAGCGCCAGCACCACCTCGGCCGGCGCGCCGTCGAGCGCGAACTCCTCCAGCGTCACGGCGAGGCCGCCGTCGGCGGTGCGCGCCAGCGCCGGCGTGGCGCGCCGCGTCGCGCGCCCCTGCGCCTTCGACAGCAGCCGCTCGATCACCGCCGGCTCGCGGCCGGTGTCGTGGGCGCTGCCCTCGACCACCATCTCGGGCGTGTAGACGTAGCGCTGCTTCAGCACGCGGGCATAGGCGCGCTGCCGGTCGGTGGTGGCGCGGGTCGCGAACAGGTCCTTCCAGCCGATGTAGTCCCAGTAGTCGACGTGGAACGACAGGGCGACGATGTCCTGGCGCCGCGCCAGGTCGCCCAGGAAGGCATTGGCCGGCGGGCAGGAATTGCAGCCCTGTGAGGTGAACAGCTCGACCAGCCACGGACCGTCGGCGGCGGCCCGCGGCCCGGCGGCCACTTGGCGGGTGCCGGCCAGCGCGACGCCGGCCACGGCCACGCCGCCGGCCAGCAGGGATCGCCGTCCATGACCCGGGAGTTTCGACATGGCGGCAAGATGCGCGCGGCGGCGCTCGCCTGCCAATCAAGAAACGGTTAGGGGGCGGTCAGGGGGGCGGTCAGGTGGGCCGCCAGGGGCCGCGGCTGGACTCGATTTGGGTAATATTATAACAATACAGCATGCACGAGCCCGTCTCGCCCGGCACTGTCCTGCTGGCCATGAGCGCCCCGGCGCGCATCGCCGGTGCGCTCGGGGTGGCGGCGCTGCTGTGGCTGGCCGCCTGGTGGGCGCTGTGAGCGCCCCGGCCCTGAAGCTGGTCAACCTGACGGTCAGCTACGACCGCCACCCCGCCGTGCACCATGTCTCGGCCGAGATCCCGGCCGCCGAGATGACCGCCATCGTCGGTCCCAACGGCGCCGGCAAGAGCACCCTCCTCAAGGCGATGATGGGCCTCGCGCCGCAGATGGAAGGCCGCGTCGAATCGACCGCCCGGCGCATCGCCTACCTGCCGCAGCAGGCGGAGATCGACCGCTCCTTCCCGATCTCGGTGTTCGACACCGTGCTGCTCGGCCGCTGGGGGCGCTTCGGCGGCTTCGGCGCCGCCGGCCGCGCCGACATCCACGATGCCCAGCACGCGATCGAGGCGGTCGGGCTCGCCGGCTTCGAGCGCCGCTCGATCGACACGCTGTCGGTCGGCCAGTTCCAGCGCGTGCTGTTCGCCCGCCTGCTGCTGCAGGACGCCGACCTCGTGCTGCTCGACGAGCCGTTCGCGGCGATCGACTCCAAGACCGTCGCCGACCTGATGCGCGTGATCGAGCGCTGGCGCGACGAGAAGCGCACGGTGGTCGCCGTGCTGCACGACCTCGACCAGGTGAAGCGCGAGTTCCCGCACGCGCTCCTGCTGGCGCGCGAGCTGGTCGATTGCGGGCCGACCGCGCGCGTGCTGTCGCCGGAGAACCTGCTGCGCGCCCGCGCCATGGCCGAGGCGTGGGACGATCACGCCGCTGCCTGCGACGTGCCGATGCGGCTCAGCGCCTGACGGCGCCCGCGGTCCGGTCATGCTGTACGATCTCCTGCTCGCGCCGTTCGTCGATTTCGGCTTCATGCGCCGCGCCCTCGTGGCGAGCCTGGCGCTGGCGACCGGCGGCTCGGCGATCGGCGTCTTCCTGATCCTGCGCCGCATGAGCCTGATGGGCGACGCGCTGACCCACGCGCTGCTGCCCGGCGCGGCGCTCGGCTTCCTGATCGGCGGCCTGTCGCTGCCGGCGATGAGCCTCGGCGGCTTCCTCGCCGGCATGGCGACGGCGCTGGCCTCGGGCGTGATCGCCCGCTTCTCCGGCATGCGCGAGGATGCGAGCTTCGCCGCCGCCTACCTGACCTCGCTGGCGCTCGGCGTGCTGATCGTGTCGTTGCGCGGCTCGCCGGTCGACCTGATGAACATCCTGTTCGGCAGCATCCTCGCGGTCGACACGACGGCGCTGGTGCTGGTGGTCGCGACCGCGACGGCGACGCTGGTCGGCATGGCGGCGATCTACCGGCCGCTGGTGGTCGAGTGCTTCAATCCCGGCTTCCTCGCCGCCATGGGCGTGCGCGGGTCGCTCTACCACTACCTTTTCCTGGCCCTCGCCGTGCTCAACATGGTGGCGGGCTTCCAGGCGCTGGGCACGCTGATGGCGCTCGGCCTGATCCTGCTGCCGGCGGTCGCCGCGTCGTTCTGGTCGCGCGAGGTCTGGTCGATGACCCTGGTCGCCGCGCCGATGGGGGTCGCGTCGGCATTGATCGGCCTGCTGGTGTCGTTCCACGCCGGCCTGCCGTCGGGGCCGGTGATCGTGCTGTGCGCCAGCCTGTTCTTCCTCGGCTCGCTGCTGTTCGGCTCGCGCGCCTCGATCCGCGCCCGCCTCTCGCGCCCGGTGCACCTGCGCGGCTAGGCGGCCTGCTGTAGAATGTCGGCATGACCGACATCGCCTCGCCCGTCCCGGGCGTCACCCTGAAGACGACCTCCGCCAACGGCATCCACATGCGCTATGCCGAGATCGGCAGTGGGCCGCTGGTGCTGTTCTGCCACGGCTGGCCGGAGAGCTGGTACTCGTGGCGGCACCAGCTGGCCGCGGTCGCGGCGGCCGGCTTCCGCTGCGTCGCGCCCGACATGCGCGGCTACGGCGGCACGCAGGCGCCCGAGCCGATCGAGGCCTACACGTTGTTCAACCTGGTCGGCGACATGGCCGAGCTGGTGAAGGCGCTGGGCGAGACCCGTGCCGTCATCGTCGGCCACGACTGGGGCGCGCCGGTCGCGTGGCATGCCGCCCTCTGGCGGCCCGACCTCTTCCCGGCGGTCTGCGCGATGAGCGTGCCCTACGCGCCGCCGGGCTACGTCGACATCCTGAGCGCGCTCGACAAGCTCGGCATCAACGACTTCTACCTGCAGTACTTCCAGAAGCCGGGCGTGCCCGAGGCCGAGCTGCAGCAGGACATCAGGGGCGCGCTGCGCCGGCTCTACTACACGGCGAGCGGCGACCTCGCCGAGCAGGGCAAGGGCTTCGGCCGCCTGCCGACCGGCACGCTGCTCGGCAACACCGTCGACCCGGAAAAGCTGCCGGCGTGGCTGGCCGAGGCCGACCTCGACTACTACGCGGCCGAGTTCGCGCGCGCCGGCTTTCGCGGCGGCCTCAACTGGTACCGCAACCTGCGGCGCAACTGGGAGCTGATGGGGCCATGGCGCGGCCAGCCGATCCGCCAGCCGTCGCTGTTCATCGCCGGCAGCCGCGACGGCGTGCTGAAGTTCCCCGCCGCCCAGGCCCAGCTCGACGCCTACCCCAAGACCCTGCCCGGCCTGCGCGGCAGCCACATCCTCGACGGCGCCGGCCACTGGGTTCAGCAGGAACGCGCCGACGCGGTGAACCGCCTGCTGGTCGATTTCCTGAAGGGCGAGGCTTGAAGCCAAGGGGAGTTCTTCCTATCTTCCTGTGAAAGGAAGAAAGGAAGAATGCCGTGGCCCTCAACATCAAGAGCCCCGATACCGAAAGGCTGGTGCGGGACTTGGCCCATCGGACGGGGGTGAGCATCACGCAGGCCATCCACCAGGCGGCCGAGGAAAAGCTGCGGCGGATGGACGAGGATCGGGAGGCGCGACGGCAGGCGCTTTACGACATTGCCGATCGCGCGCGCGCGCGTCCGCGTCTCGATGACCGAACCGCGGACGAGATCCTCGGATACGACGACAGGGGCACCTTCAAGTGATCGCGGTCGATTCATCGGCCCTCCTCGCGATCCTCCTCGGCGAACCCGAAGCCACCGCCTGCACCGATGCGCTGATCGGTTCTCCCTCCTGCTTCGTCTCGTCCTTCACGCTGTTCGAGACCCGCGTCGTTCTTCAACGCGTCGCTCCGCACGCTGGCCTGGACGACCTCTCGATCCTTCTCGAGAAATCGCGCATGACGACCGTCGCCTTCGATGACGAACAGGCCGCCTTGGCCTTCGAAGCCTATCGCCGCTTCGGCAAGGGCATTCATCCAGCCGGCCTCAACATCGGTGACTGTGCCTCGTACGCCCTGGCGAAGAGCCGCGACATGCCACTTCTCTTCAAGGGCAACGACTTCACCCGGACCGACATCGCCTCGGCCTTGTAGAGGCACTTCGACGGCGCCGCCCTGCGGTTGGCTTCGCTCGGGATGACAGGATTGAACGGTCGCTATAGCCTTTCCGCCATGACGACCTTCTCTCGCCGTTCGATCCTCGTCTCCTTGCCGCTGCTCGGCGTCGCGGCCTGTGCGCCGCCCCCCACGACCGCCGCGATGGTGCCCGACCTGCCGCCCGGCCTCGCGCCGGCGCCGGCCTTCCGCAACGCCATCTCGGTCGGCACGGTGACGATCGGTCCGGACAGCGGCACGCCGTGGAACTCGGCGGTGGCGCCGGAACAGGTGCGCGACGCGACCGTGCAGGCGCTGGCCGGGGCCGGACTGGGCGCGGCGTCGGGTGGGCGCTACCGGCTCGACGGCACGCTGCAGCAGCTCGAGCGGCCCTATGCCGGCTTCGCGATGACGGTGACGGCGACGATCGCCTGGCGCCTCGTCGACGCGGCGAGCGGCGCGGTGGTCTACAGCAAGGTGCTCAAGAGCCTCGGCACGGCCACGCTCGACGACGCGGTCGACAACGGGCCGCGCCTGCGCATCGCCGACCAGCGCGCGGTGCGCGCCAACCTGCAGCAACTGGTGCAGGACCTCGCGGCGCTTCCCGCGCGCTGAGCGGCGTCTACTTCTTCTCCTCGAACTTCATCGCTGCGCCGTTCATGCAGTAGCGCAGGCCGGTCGGCTTCGGGCCGTCCGGGAAGACGTGGCCGAGGTGGCCGCCGCACTTGGCGCAATGCACCTCGGTGCGGGTCATGAAGTGGCTGGTGTCGGTCGTCGTGCCGACCGCGCCCTCGACCGGCGCCCAGAAGGACGGCCAGCCCGAGCCGCTCTCGTACTTGGTCGACGAGTCGAACAGCGGCTCGCCGCACCCTGCGCAGTGGAACAGCCCCTTCCGCTTTTCGTCGTTGAGCGGGCTGGTGAAGGGCCGCTCGGTGCCGTGGTTGCGCAGCACGTGGTGCTGCAGCGGGTCGAGCTCCTTCTGCCACTCGCTCTCGCTCTTCTTCACCGCGTAGCGTTCGTCGTTGCTGGACATGGTGTAACCGCCTTTCAGACCAGGGTTCTCAATTCCGCCGTGGCGACCGACAGCATGGCAAGGTCGAGCGCGCCGGCCGGCGCCAGTTCCTCGCGCATCAGCCGGTCGACCCGGTCCAGCGCCAGCTGGCGCGGCTCGCTCCAGCGCGCCAGCGCCGCCTCGGTGTCCTCGACCGCGCCCCCATCGGACCTGTTCCGGCTGGCCGCCAGCGCCGACCCCAGGAGATCGGCGTGCAGCGTCGCCAGCTCGTCCTGCATCGCCAGCGCCGCCTGCGCCGGCCACAGGCCCTCGCGTGGCAGCTTCTGGGCGGCGATGCCCAGCCGGGCCAGCGACAGGCGCTCGCCCAGCCGGAAATAGAGCCGCGCCGCGGCCGCGATGCCGACCTCGTGGGTCCGCGCCGCCAGCATGAGATCGCCCGCCGCGGCCAGGGTTTCAAGGGCCGCCGCGCGGCGCGCCACCGGGTCGGGCGCGCCCATCGCCTCGAAGGCGGCGGCGCGCTCGGCCAGCGCCGCGCTCTCGGCCTCGCCGATCAGCGCGGCCGGCAGGTCGGCCAGCGCCGCCACCGCGTCGCGCAGCTGCTCGGTGGCCGGCGAGGCGTCGAGCGGCTGCGGCAGGCGGCGCAGCACCCACTGCACGGCGCGGGCGAGGAAGCGCTGGCTGGCGACCAGCATGCGGATCTGCGCCTCGGCCTTGAGCGCGCCGTCGAGCGCCTCGATGTCGGCCCACAGGTCGCGCAGCCGCCAGGCGTCGCGGACCACGGCGAAGGCGCGGGCGATCGAGGCGGCCGGCGCGCCGGTGCGCGCCGCCATGGTGCGTACGAAGGTCGGGCCGCAGCGGTTGACCATCGAGTTCACGACCTGCAGCGCGGTGATCTCGCGGCGCAGGCGATGGCCGCGGATCGCCGGCTCGTGCGCCGCCGCCAGCGCCGCCGGGAAGTAGCGCAGCAGCTCGCCCTCCAGCAGCGGGTCGTCGGGCAGGTCGGACTCGAGGATCTGGTCGTGCAGGTCGATCTTGGCGTAGGCCAGCAGCACGCAGAGCTCGGGCCGCGTCAGGTACTGGCGGTTCTGGCCGCGCGTGCGCATCGCCACCGTGTCGGGCAGGTATTCGATGGCGCGGTCGAGCCGGCCCTGGCGTTCGAGCGCGCGCATGAAGCGCTCCAGCCGGTCGTGCTCC
>Ga0102832_1002447_pt1 | contig 11320 bp, 3 predicted proteins | sample EBPBio282013_DNA_FD_88942 | JGI IMG/M metagenome (GOLD analysis project Ga0102832, IMG submission 88942) | Wastewater treatment Type I Accumulibacter community from EBPR Bioreactor in Madison, WI, USA - Reactor 2_5/28/2013_ DNA (Illumina Assembly) | ecosystem: Engineered > Bioreactor > EBPR >... | reverse complement strand
TTGAAGAGCAGTCCCTTGGCGGCCAGACGATCAATGTTCGGTGACTTGACGAGCGGCGCGCCGTAGCAACCCAGTTCCGGTCGCAAATCGTCCACGGCAATGAATAGCACGTTCATCCGGTTCGTGGCTGAGAATCCCGTGATCGTTGTGCCGAGTAGAAGGCTGAAAAGGGTGAAAAGCCAAAAGCGCGGTAACTGTGTGCTGGTTGCTCGATTGGATGACATGGGTGGGTTCTTAGTGCGTAAAGCAATCCTGGTCAAGTGACAACTTTGTTACGGCGAATCCCGATTTGAGGTTGAATTTTAGGTGAATTCACCGAAAAGTAACCATGGCTTTCATATGTTTACGATAACTTGGCGCTGATCTGGTTTTCTGGCATTGCTGAACATTTCCGTTGACGACACGTAAGAAATGGAAATCTTAGTGCGTAAACAAAGCCTGAGCCGGTTTTAATCCTGTAACGACTTGAATTTGTCATGATGCGTATTTGTTTAGTGCTTTTGTTGGTTTTGGGTGCGGGGAGCAATGTCGGCGCGGAAGTGGTGGCGCTTTGGAACTTCAACAGTCAACCGCCCGACAACAATCTTAACACGGGGACATTGTTGCCTGCGCTTGGGAGTGGAACGGCCAGCACGGTGGGCGCGGTGACGGAATCTTTCACGGCTTCCAATGGCTCGTCGGATCTGGTGGCAGACAATTCCAACTGGCGCATCACGGGGTGGCCGGCGCAAGGGGTGGGAAATAAATCGCACGGCATCCGTTTCAACGTCAGCACGGTGGGCTATCGGCGCATCCGGATTGGTTTCGATCTACGGAATAGCAACACGGCGAGCAAATACGCGCGCCTGCAATACACCGCCAACGGTGCGGATTTTGTAGATCATAGCGTCATCACCATGCCGGCGGAAACCTGGGTGAACGATCAATCTGTGAGTTTGGCGGATGTGCCGGGCGTGGAGAATAATCCCGCATTTGGTTTTCGTATCGTCACGGAGTTTCAGAACACCGCGACTGGAGCCGGATTGACAGGATATGCGACGGCGAATGCTGGCAGTACTTATGGTGCAGGTGGAACTTTGCGGTTTGATCTGGTGGTGGTTTCTGGCGATCCACTTGTTCCCGATCCGGATCGGACGGTGAAATTATTGAACTATAACGTCTGGGGCGCGGGCGCAACGAACTGGAACACCACTGATCCGCAGGTGCAAGCCATCGGACGGCAACTGGCTTATCTGGCGCCGGATGTTGTGACCTTGCAGGAGATTCCGGACAGCGGACTTGCGGAAATGCCGAACATCATCGCCTCCTATTTGCCGGGTTATTATCTGGCAACGAATCGCGTCAGTGACGGTGACAAGGGAAACATGGTGGTGAGTCGTTGGCCGATAGTCCGGTCGCGCTCGCACATGGGGCGGAGTTCGTTGGTGGATTGGGGTTATGATGGGGTGTTCACGCGGGATCTGTTTGAAGCTGAAATCGCAGTGCCGGGTTTTAATGAGCCGTTGCACGCGTTTTCGGTCCATCTCAAAGCATTCAATGATGCGGAAAGCGGTCCGCGTCGCGCTGCGGAAGCGAGTGCGATCTCCAATTTTTTTGCGACGGTTTTCTTACCGGTGAAAGGCCACCGCCCTTATTTGCTGGCGGGTGATTTTAACGAAGACATCGCGCGGCCCCGTTCCTTTGAACAAGGCGCGATGTTGCGAATCCTCAATTCGGCGACCGGCTTTCAACTCACCACGCCGCGGAATCCGTTCAACGATGACGAGCGCACGCATTCGAGCCGCAATGCGAATCCTTCCATCCGCTTTGATTACATTTTGCCAGGCGCGATGTTGTTCACCAACATCACGACCAATTGGATCTTCCGCACTGATTATCTGAATCCCGTGCCGTCCGGCGTGCAAAGCGCCGATGTGCAGGTGGCCTCGGATCATTTGCCGTTGCTGGCGCTATTCAAGAATCCCTACCGCGTGCCGATCACCTTTAAGGCTGGAGTGCGTGTTGAGAATCAAACCGCGATTGTGACCTGGGATTCAGTCCCGGGTCACAACTATGTGGTGCGCGGTTCGTTTAATCTGGCGACCTGGTTTAATGCGTCTCCGACCATCACGGCCACGGGCACAACCAGCAGTTGGAGCGGCACGCTCGTGCCGACGGGAATGTTTTTCCGGGTGCAAGCAGTGCCGTGAATGAATTCCTTTTGCGTTCCTGATCGGGTTATCCAGTCTTTCACGCGCTTAAGACTGCCTCACTTCGTGACGTTTGTGTCTGATCCCAAGTCCGGGACAATCCTTCGTGCGGAATCTCCATCTGTTTTCTAAAGACCGCATCCGCTTTGCCGATAGTGACGATGAAAGCTTTCAGGAAAGCGTTGTCGTACCCGGGTCTGAATGGATTCAGAACCTGAGCACGGCGGCGATTGCAACAGAAGGGTAAGATATGACGAAGAAAACTATGAACGTGGGCCGGCTCTCCCAAACGGAAGCCACCCCAGCCACGTGCCTGCCAAGGATCTTGTGGTTCTGCTTGTTGATGCTGAGCGGATTCGCGGCTCATGCCGCCGCGCCAGTCATGACGCTGCCGTCCACGGTGACGATTCCCGAGGATGAAGCCACCAACCTGGTTTTCTCGGTGACCGATGCGGACTCGCCGTTATACACGGTGACGATTACCGCGCGCTCATCCAACACCGATCTGGTGCCGAATGCCAATCTCGCGCCGAGCGGCGCAGGCGGCACGCGGTTTCTCGCCATCACGCCGGGATTACACAAATACGGCACCTCGACCATCACGGTCATCGCCACGGACGACAATCTCGAAAGCTCGACCAACACGTTCACGCTCAACGTCACGTTTACCAACTATCCGCCGAGTTTCACCACGGTGGCGACGAATCGTGTCATCCGTGAAGACGCGGGCAGCACGAACATCACGTTTGCGATCTCAGACGTAGAAACCGCTTTGTCCAACCTGATCCTCACCGCCTCATCCACAAACACCACGCTTGTTCCGAACGGGAATCTCACGCTCTCCGGCACGACGGCCAATCGCACGTTAACGTTGACCACTGCGACGAATCTGTCCGGCACGAACCAGATTTCGATTGTCGTTACGGACGGTGGGGGAGCTTCAGTGACGAATAAATTCCTGCTCACAGTGTTGTCCGTGAACGACGCGCCCACCTTTACCATCAGCACCAACCGGATTGATCAAAGTGAAGATGCCGGGCTGACCACGGTTTCCAATTTCCTTGCCAACATTTCCAGCGGCCCCGCGAATGAGTCGAGCCAGAGCAACTGGTTGGTGTTGAACTACACGACCAATTTCTTTGCGCAAGAGCCAGCGGTGGATGGCAGCGGTCATCTGACTTTCCAGGTGGCCACCAACGCCAACGGCACGAATACGATTTCCTTCATTTTGGCGGACGACGGTGGCACGGCCAACAATGGGCGCGATCGTTCCACCAACATTCTGACGCTCGCAGTGGCTTCGGTGAACGACCTGCCCGTCATTACCACCAATATCAGCAATCTCACAATCAATGAGGACGCAGGGCGCACGAACCTGAGTTATTCCATTTACGATGCGGATCACGCGTTGTCGGCGCTGACCATCACGGCGACCTCAACCAACACGAGTCTCGTGCCGACCAACGGATTTACGTTCACGGGCACGTCGTCCAATCGCACCGTCGGAGTCACTGCGCTTACCAACACGTTCGGCACAACGGAAATCAGCCTGGTGGTCGCGGATCCGGCAAGCGGATCGGCGACCAACAAATTTGTGCTCACCGTCAGCTCCGTCGTGGACGCGCCGATCCTGGCCGGCACGACCAACCGCACTTTCCTCGAAGACGCCACGACGAATCTGTCTGGCGTAATTTCCGTTTATGACGCTGACACCGCCATCACCAACGTCGGTGTGACCGTGGCTTCGTCCGACACCAATCTGGTGGCGGTGGCTGTTGCCGCGACCAATCTGGTTTCCGCGAACAGCGCGACCCTGGATTTGAATTACACGCTCAAGACCAATGCCAATGGCACGGCGACCATTGCGGTCGTGGCTAATGACGGTTCGGTTTCGACGACGAACAACTTCACGATCACCGTGACTGCGGTCAACGACGTGCCGAGCTACACCGTGAGCACCAACTTGGTGTTGATTGCCGAAGATGCTGGCACAATCACGAACACCAGTTTCCTGACGGGCATCAGTGTTGGACCGAATAATGAAACGAACCAGACGCACACCTTCACACTGACGTCTGGGACCAACTTCGCTTTCGCCACCGTGCCGGCCATCAATGCGAGCGGCACGTTGACCTTCCGCGCGGCGACCAATGCGGTGGGCACGAACACGATCACCGTGGTGATGAAAGACAGCGGCGGCGTGACCGGGGGCGGGGTTGATTCCGTAACGAACACCTTCAGCATCGCGGTCACCGCGGTCAATGACGCGCCATATTTTACCGGCGTCACTTCCAAAACGATTCTCGAAGACGCCACCACCAACAATACGGCGGTGGTCAACGTCATTGACACTGATACGACTAATACCAGTGTGGCGTTCTCCGTCGCATCTTCTGATACGAATCTGGTGACGGTCGCCATCACCTCAACCAACAGCATTGGCACGACGAACTCGGCGCTGACTTTGACGTTTACGCCACTCACCAATGCCAACGGGAATGCGACCATCACGCTTATCGCCAACGACGGGGCGATCAGCACTACCAATACGCTGGTGTTGACCGTCACGCCGGTGAACGATCTGCCTGCCTTCAGCGTCAGCACCAATTTGGTGTTGGTGGCGGAAGATGCGGGAACGATTACCAACGCCAGCTTCCTGACTGGTTTGAGCACTGGTCCAGGTAACGAAACCAATCAGACCTGGACGTTCACGTTGACGTCAGGAACGAACTTCGCCTTTGCGACCGCGCCGGCGATCAGCACGAACGGCACCTTGACCTTCCGCACGGCGACGAACGCCATCGGCACCAATTTGATCACGGTCGTGATGAAAGACAGCGGTGGGACGACCGGCGGCGGGCGTGATTCCGTGACGAATACATTCAGCATCGGTGTCACGCCGGCCAATGATGCGCCGTACTTCACGGGCATTGCGTCCAAGACCATCCTCGAAGACGCCACGACGAACAAGACGGCCGTGGTGAACGTGATTGATACCGACACGGTGAATACCAGTGTGGCGGTGACGGCGACCTCCGCCGATACGAATCTCGTCACCGTGGCGATCACCTCGACGAATGCCATCGGCACGACCAACTCAGCGCTTACGCTGACGTTCTCGCCGGTGACCAACGCTTTTGGCAGCACAACGATCACGGTGGTGGCGAACGACGGTGCGTTGAGCACGACGAACAGTTTCTTGCTCACAGTGTCGGCGGTGAATGATCAACCGGCTTTCAGTGTCAGCACCAACCTGGTGTTGGTGGCCGAAGACGCGGGAACGATTACCAATGCCAGCTTCCTGACTGGTTTAAGCACAGGTCCAGGTAACGAAACCAATCAAACCTGGGCGTTCACGTTGACCTCGGGCACAAACTTCGCGTTTGCGACCGCGCCGGCGATCAGTACGAACGGCACCTTGACCTTCCGCACGGCGACAAATGCCATCGGCACGAATTTGATCACCGTGGTGATGAAGGATACTGGTGGCACGACAGGCGGCGGACGTGACTCGATTACAAATACCTTCAGCATTGGGGTCACTCCGGCCAACGACGCGCCGTATTTCACGGGCATCGCAGCCAAGACCATCCTGGAAGACATTCTCACCAACACTGCCGTCGTGAACGTGATTGATACCGACACAGCAAACACCAGTGTGGCGGTCACGGCGACTTCGTCGGACACCAATCTCGTCACGGTGGCAATTACTTCGACCAACAGCATCGGCACGACGAATTCCGCGTTGACGCTGGCCTTCACGCCGCTCACTAATGCCTATGGTAGCGCCACGATCACGGTGGTGGCGAACGACGGGGCGTTGAGCACGACGAATAGCTTCCTGCTCACAGTGACTGGGGTGAACGATCTCCCGGCCTTCACCGTTAGCACCAATCTGGTGGTGGTCGCGGAAGACGCGGGCACGATTACGAATGCCAGTTTCTTGACGGGCCTCAGCACTGGTCCAGGCAATGAAACTAATCAAGCCTGGGCGTTTACGCTCACTACAGGGACAAACTTCGCGTTTGCGACCGCGCCAGCCATCAGCACGAATGGCACGTTGACCTTCCGCACTGCGACCAATGCCATCGGCACGAATTTGGTCACCGTGGTGATGAAAGACACCGGCGGCGTGACGGGCGGCGGCCGTGATTCCGTAACGAACACCTTCAGCATCGGCGTGACGCCGGTGAATGATGCGCCTTACTTCGTTGGCATCACTTCCAAGACCATGTTGGAAGATGTGCTGACCAACACTGCGGTCATCACGGTGATTGATACCGATTCGGCCAGCAGCAATCTCGTGCTGACGGTTACTTCCTCGGACACCAATCTCGCCACCGTGGCGATCACGGCGACGAACTCGGTCAGCGCGACGAATACCGCTTACACCCTGGCCTTCACGCCGCAAACGAATGCGTTCGGCAGTTTGAGTGTGACGCTCGTAACGGGTGACGGAGCGTTGAACACCACCAATAGTTTCCTCCTTACGCTTACGGCGGTGAACGATCAGCCGGGTTTCACCCTCAGCACGAACTTCGTGTTGGTGGCGGAAGATGTTGGTTTTATTACCAACGCAAACTTCCTGACCAGCATCAGCGCCGGGCCGACGAATGAAGCCAATCAAAAGTGGACGTTCACGGTGACCTCCGGCACTAACTTCGGTTATGTGCTTCCGCCGAGCATCAACACCAACGGCACGCTGGTGTTCAAGACGGCGACCAACGCCATCGGCACGAACTTGCTCACCATCGTGATGAAAGACACCGGTGGCACGACCGGCGGCGGGCGTGATTCGATCACCAATACCTTTAGCCTGGCGGTCACGGCGCAGAACGATGCCCCGAGCTTCACGGGCATTGTTTCCAAGACGATTCGCGAAGACGCCACCAGCACCAATACGGCGGTCATCAACGTGCTCGATTCCGACTCGGCGATTACCAACGTGGTGGTGACGGTCAGTTCGTCTGACACGAATATCGCCGACGTGGCCATCACCTCGACCAATCTGGTGAGCGCGACGAATGCGGCGTTGACCTTGACGTTCACGCCCAAGACGAATGTTTACGGCAGCTTGAGCATCACGCTTGTGGCGAATGACGGCGCGAATGCCGCCACCAACAGCTTCCTGCTCACCGTCTCGCCAGTGAACGATGCGCCCAGCTTCAGCCTGAGCACGAATTTGATCGTGATTGCAGAGGATGCTGGCGCGATCACCAATGCGAGTTTTGTCACCGGCTTGAGCGCCGGGCCGACGAATGAATCCAACCAGAAATGGACCTTCACATTGACCTCGGGCACGAACTTCACCTACGCGACCGCGCCGACCATCAGCACGAATGGCACGCTCACCTTCCGCGTGGCCACGAACGCCTTCGGCACGAACACCATCACGGTGGTGATGAAAGACACGGGCGGCATCGCCAACGGTGGCGTGGATTCGATCACCAACACCTTCACGCTCGGAGTTACGCCGGCAAACGATGCGCCGTATTTCACCACGCTGGCGACCAAGACGATTCTTGAAGATGCGACCACCAATCTGACCTCGGTGATCAATCTGGTGGATGTGGACACCACCAGCACCAATGTCAGTCTGACGGTCAGCACTTCGGACACGAACCTGGCGACGGTGGCGATCACGTCCACCAATTACGTCAGTGGCACGAACGCACAATGGACATTGACCCATGCGCCGCTCACCAACGCCAATGGCAACGCGACCATCACACTCATCGCGAATGATGGCACGGTGACGACCACGAACAGTTTCTTGCTGGCGGTCACCGCAGTGAACGATGTGCCGGGCTTCAATCTCGCGATTACCTCCGTGGCGGTAGATAAATTTAACCTGCCGGTGAGCATCGCCAACGCGGTGACGAACATCACGAAAGGTGCGTTCAACGAGACGAATCAGATCGTGAGCTTCGTCATGAGCAACAGCAACTCCGGCTTGTTCACCGCGCAACCGGCGATCAGCACGAACGGCACGCTCACCTTCACGCCGGGCGCCCGTGGCGGCACGGTCACGGTGACCGTTCGCGCCAAGGATAACGGTGGGGTGGCGGGTGGCGGTGTGGACACGGCGACCGCGCAGACCTTCACGATCGTGATTCCGCCGAATCCGTTCTCGGTGCTTGGCGGCACTTATGCGGGCTTGTTCTTCGACACGAATTCGTTGGCGAACGACAGCTCCGGCTACTTCCGCCTCGTGATGGCGACGAACGGTGCGTTCACTGGCCACGTCTTGCGCGCCGGCACGAGCAATTACTTCAGAAGCCAGTTCAGCGCGACGAATCCGACGGTGGCGTTGTCGCTGACGAGCACTCCGGTGGTGCTGAACTTCACGCTCGACACTTCGGCGAACTGGACGGAAACAATCTCCGGCTCGGTGAGCAATACCTCGGCGGGTTGGAACGCACAGTTGTTGAGCTTCCTCAATGTGAATGCCGGCGGCTTCCCGGCGGCCTTGGCGGGTGAATATCTCGTCGCAGTTCCCGGTAACGCGAATCCGCTGGTGGGGCCGTCTGGTTACGGCACGCTGAGCATCATTGTGAGCAATAACGGTGGGGTGTCCATCAGTGGTTACCTCGCGGATGATACATTTGTCTCCCAAAAGACACATATCTCGCGCGGTGGTGCTGTGCCGCTCTACGCAGGCATTGGTGCGACGGGCAGTGCGTCCGGTTGGTTGACCTTCAAATCCACCGGCCTCAGCCATCTGCAGAACGACTCGGAAGTGGTTTATATCCGGGGTGCTGGCAGTGCGTATTATCCGGCTGGATTCACCAACGCTACGGTGGCGATTGGCTCGCTCTACAATGATACGGCGACGGATCTTCTGACGATGAGCAGCGGCTCGGTGGTCTTGAGTGGTGGTGGCTTGTCCACGCCCATCACTAACACCTACACGTTGGCGAACAATATCATCACGATTGATCCGGCGGCAACGAATGGCGTGGCGTTGTCCATCTTCCGGGCCTCGGGCCAGGTGAGCGGCTCGTTCAGTGCCGGTGGGCAGACGGGCGAAATCAACAGCGTGATCCTGCAATCCACGAACGCCGCGCGCGGTTACTTCGTGTTGCCGGGCGGTGTTGGCTCGTTCCTGCTCTATTAAGGATTTCGCGAGCGCGAAACGAATCGGTTGAAGTTTCAATTGCCCGGAGTCTGTCATGGACTCCGGGCAAAATCTTTATTTCATCCTGCGGGCGGGACTGAAATCTGTTTGACCGACGCAGGCAACTCCCTAGATTCGGGGGGCCTATGAAAACCCAACATGGTGGATTTGGCGTTCCCAACCTTTTGATTCTACGCCGCGGGCTTTTTTTTGCCGCCGTCAGTCTGATTTGGTTTGGCGCGAAAACCCCGGCCGTCGCACAGTCCAGTTCGCTCGGGATCAAAATGATTCCGGTGACGCTCGCCATGCCGGAGTTGAACCTGACCGCCCCACAGGGAACGACGAATGTCCTGGAAGTTTCAACCAATCTGACCGCGTGGCAGGAAGTCACGACGTTGATCTTTACGAATGCCAATCTCACGTGGGTGGATTTGAATTTGCGCGGCGGCGGTTACTATCGGTTGCGCCGGGTTTTCAACGGCGGCAATCAACCGCCGTTTCCCGCGCCGTTGACCAATCTTGTCTGGATTCCGCCGGGGCAGTTCATCATGGGCAGTCCTGAAACCGATTCCGACGCAGAGGGCGATGAAGCGCCGCAGACTACGGTCACGCTGACAAAAGGTTTCTTCATCGGGAAATACGAAGTCACGCAGGGAGAATATCTCGCCGTCACTGGCACGAATCCCAGCAGTTTTACGGGCGATACAAATCTTCCGGTGGATACGGTCAGTTGGGCCAATGCCACGAACTTCTGCCGTTTGTTGAACCTCCGGGAAGCCGGTGTGGGCCGCTTGCCCTCCGGCTACGCGTATCGTTTGCCCACCGAAGCTGAATGGGAATACGCCGCGCGGGCGGGCTCCGCGAATCGTTTCAGTTGGGGCAACGATAATAACTACGCTGCACTACCGAATTACGCTTGGTTCTCGGACAACTCCGGTGGCGGTACGCATCCCGTGGGCGAAAAACAGCCCAACAGCTTTGGGCTTTACGATGTTTCCGGTAATGTTTGTGAATGGTGTCTGGACGCGTTCGCCTTTTATTCCGGTAGCGAAGTGACAGATCCTGCGCCCGTTGCCGGTGCGAATAAAATCTTCCGTGGCGGCAGTCATGGCGATGCCGCTGCGTCCTGTCGTCCGGCCGACCGCCGGGATATTCCGTTGACGACTCCACCCTTGGATATTTTTGGTTTCCGCGTCGTGCTTGCGCAAAACCCCTGATCCGCAGTGCTTGCGCGTCACGAAAATTGTTTTGTCAAAACTGCCTGCCGAAACGCGAAAATCTTTTCCACATCGCGCCGGACGAACAGCCAGTTGATCAATGCTCCGCCGCGCGGGCGGTAAACCACTTCATCGCGACAGAGTGTTCCGCTATCGCGCTCAATGAACGTGTGCGTGTGATGCCAGACGTGATACGGTCCGCGAAGCTGCTGATCTACGAAATGATGCGGCGGATTCCATTCCACGATCTCCGTGCGCCAGCGGATGGGAAAGCCCCGCACGCGCAACCGATAATCAATCAGCGCACCCGGTCGCATCTCGATGGGGCAGGGCGTCATAATCTCGAAATGCAACCACGGCGGAGTGATTGCCTGCAAATTGCGAGCATCTGCGAAGAAATGGAATACCTCCTCGCGTGGGCGTGGCAGCCAGAGTTCCGTGCTGAACAAAAAGTTTTTCATCGTCAGGTTTGCGACCTCAGGCCGCTGTGCTAATTCTTTCTTATGAAGAAATTTTTCGCCGCCAACATTGATGGTCGCGGGCGACTCATTCGCGGATCGCTGGGAGTGGCCTTGGTCATCGCGGGCGTGGTGGTTTGTAATTACCAGATCATCGCAGCCGTTGCGTTGATTCTTTCTGGTGGCTTCTGTTTGTTCGAGGCGGTGCGAGGCTGGTGTGTCATGCGGGCCTGTGGAGTAAAAACCCGCTTTTGACCCCTGTTCATGCGCCTTTGCGCATGTCTTCCAACACGGCGTAGAAATCACTGATAGTCTTGTTCCGCACAAATCCGTAGCGCT
>Ga0102832_1002446_pt1 | contig 11324 bp, 8 predicted proteins | sample EBPBio282013_DNA_FD_88942 | JGI IMG/M metagenome (GOLD analysis project Ga0102832, IMG submission 88942) | Wastewater treatment Type I Accumulibacter community from EBPR Bioreactor in Madison, WI, USA - Reactor 2_5/28/2013_ DNA (Illumina Assembly) | ecosystem: Engineered > Bioreactor > EBPR >... | reverse complement strand
AACTTATGTACAATCAAATGACAACTCAAACTGAAGGATGGATTGCTAGTTTTGTCGAAGATAATGAGCAAGCGCCACAGCTGAAGTACAATCGTTCCATTATATCGAAATGTTGGTAAAAAAGATACAAGTCTTAAAAAATGTATGAAATTCTTTACAAATACTCATAAGATTACAAACCAAAATGTCTTGTAAACTTAAAACTATTGGTTTTGCTGCATAACTTTTTACGTAAAGGTCCACCCTAATCAATTAATTATGACGGCAAATATTCAGCAGCTAAATTATCAACAAAAATTTATAAAAATTGGAAACTTTACCAACGAGCTACAGATCCTGATGACATTAAAAGAAATTCATACGTTTGCCTTGTAATTAGACATTACAGTTTAATATTGGCTGCGAAATGGAAACTTTGTTATGAAAACTCAGATATAATTGAAGGAAATTTTTCTATCTTACCTTTTTTCCAATCCAAAAAATAAGTTGCTCTTTTAAAATTACCACTTATTTGCTAATTGATTCACTTTTTAGACATGTGTGCTGAGTTTCATGAAATTTTAGCTACAAGATCTTATCTAGTCGATATTCAAAGAAGTATAATTCTATCCTTAGTTGATGAGGAATATTGTTGTATTTCACTTTTAGTGTTTTTGCTTTGTTCATTTAAAGAAGCAATCTGTTACTTATCAGATGATCTTGATTTGGAAAAATTGTCACAAAAACTGAAGTATGTCGAAAAAGATTTTGAATCTGTTTTCAAAAAGTTATCCAAACTATTTTAGTCTGTAAATAAACTAGCATCGCTTTTTGATTAAGACACTTCTTTCAGTCTTAGTCCCAAAATACTTTAACGTATTAAAAGCATAAATATTCGTGAAAAAAAGCCAGGCAATTTTTAGTTCAAAAAACACATAAATTACTAAAGAAACATTGAAGGCTTAAAAATACCTTTGAGTTATTAATAAGCAGTAAAAAATCCTAACTTTTTAAAAAGTCTCTAAAGGAAAGATAACTAAAACACTATTTAAATGAATCAGTTTAAGATAAAGAAAAATAACTAACCTTTACAAAATCTACAATAATCAGGATCAAATCCTTCAAGTGAGGCATTTAAAAAAAATAAAGATCATAAAGTGTTCTAAAATGATGTTCATTCAGGTTAAATTATGACCTCAAACAAAAATATAATTCTTGGTTAAACAAGAGCTTCATTTGGATTGATAGATGAGCCAAAAAATTAACAAAGATAAAATTTGAAAGAATCTCGATTTTAGATGATGGAGTTTACTCATCAAAATCTTAACAAGGATATGAATTCAGAAATCAAAGAGCCAGGTAAAAAATAAATCAATAAAAAATATTAAACAGAAAAGAAAGTATCTTCATCTCCACAAAATGATCAGTTTAAAAATTTTCTCAGCATTGTTGATGAACAATTCAGTCAATCAAGTCGTAGTTAATTTAAAACAAAAAACCAATAACCACCACTTGTTAATGCTAAGAATGAAAAAGATCCAAAAATAAAAAATATTTTTGATAGTTTTAGTAACATGGCCGATGATTCAAAAAGCAGGATAAGTTCTGTAAACAGTAACAATAATTTATGGGCAAAAAAAGAAGTCAGTAAAAATATTTTTGATCAGTCTTTCCAATCTGTTGGAGGGAAGAGCAATGAAAAGAAATTCTAAGCTTTTGGTAGTATTGTAGGTAACTAGCAAACTAATGGTAAAAAGCCATAATAAAAGACATCACCACAAGCCAATAAGTAGCAAAATAAAAGTCAAGGTCAATCAAGTCCAAATCAGCCCAATGTTTCTCAAGACAATACAATTTATTCAAGTATCTCAAGTATATCAAAAGACGTATACAACTCATTAAACAATGCAGCTGAGGAATAAGCAAAAAAAGTTGAGCTAATGAACTTTTTTGACGATGATGAGGAGGAAGAACCTTAAAAGTAAAATAATAAAAAAGAAAATCTTTTATAAGAAGCCTCAGATGATCATGATTTGAATAAGACCAGTCCATAAGGATTTATGAGAAATAGTCATTTGTTATAAAGTCGTAACAAAGAGGATCTGCATATAAAGTCCTAACATGAGCTCCTTGGTGAAGTTAAATTTGGATAAAATGATTAAAGACTTTTTAAAACTATGCCCGTCACTCATAGCTTTATTGATTTGAAGGGATTTATTGTCGAAGAGGTGAAAAAGAACGCTTAACAGTACTTTATTGATTTTTCAACTCTTAAATTCTTTGGCAAAGTAGGTTTTGGTCATTCATCTGAGGTATTCAAGGGTGAATGGAGAGGTAGATAAGTAGCTATAAAGCGTATCAAAGATAATATGTCTCCTTCAAACGCAAAATAATTTAAGCGTGAAATTATGACATCAGTAAAGATTCGCCACCATCCAAACCTTGTCACATTGATAGGTATTGCTGAATATCAAAACTAGTACTACATTATAAACTAATTTTGCAATGGGGTAATTTTATAAAAATATTTTAAGGCTACATTATTTGACTTTTTACATGAGAGTTAACACAATATATCAATGAAAGTCAAACTTTCAATAGCTAAACAAATAGCAAAAGGAATGCTATTTTTGCATACTAATGATCCACCAATAATTCATCGTGATCTCAAGTCTTTGAAGTAAATTTTTATTTATTTTAGTGTTCTTTTAGTCAATAAATATAATGGATAACCATAGCCTCAAATTAAAATTGCTGATTTTGGTCTTTCTAGAGACTTTGCTTCCACTTATATGACGGGAACTTTGGGAACTTATGTATATTTTTTATCAATAACTCAGCATTGGATGGCACCTGAAATTTTTAACAATGAGCCATATTCACTGAAAGCAGATGTTTACTCTTATGGAATCGTATTATGGTAAATTTTATCAAGAAGTCCTCCTTATACAAATCTAAAAAATCCTCAGTCTTTGATGAAATTTATTACACTTTAAAATGGAAGGCCTGACCTAAATTTGGTTTGTATAGATTGTCCAAGATAAATCAAAAGTCTTATGATCCGTTGTTGGGACAAATATCCAGAAAATCGTCCTTAATTTAAATAGATTTTGTAAACTTTGAATAGGGTCAATTTATGATGATTTTATTGTTTTTTATTACTTTATTATTTTTATTGAAGTTAATTCTCACATATACTTCAAGCATTCTAGAATAAAATATTGTAAAAACATTAAATTTTGGATTTTTTATCTAATAAATAACAAATATGAAATGAAAATTAAGAATGAATTTATAAATATAAATTTACCAAAAATATTTTAGCCAGATGTACAATTAGGTTCTAATAATATTCTTAAAGTTTTGATTTAATAATATTATTTACTTAAAAAATGAATTTTTTGCAATTGTTAGCATCGGGTGCTTCATGTAATTCTTCGATTATGTAGTCTTGAATTTTAATTTCCAATCTAAGAATGCCCAAAGCGTTGAAGGAATCAATAAGGCAGTTGAAAAGCAGGAAGGGTTCAAAAAAGTTGACCCATCAAATTAAGGGATGGAAACATTAAATCAGTTGCAACAACATATTCCCAATGACCAGGCCAATATTCTCAACCATATTGTACATATTCACCTTATTTTAGCTTTACAACTAAAGGCAGTAACTTATTAATCGTTACCTTCAATTAAATCTACAGCTTCTGGAGGGTAAAATGACCAACCAAGCCCAGCAACCAAACTCAACTTAGCCTTAAGCTAATTCTAATCATTTGGAAGATAAGGATTTTAATTAACAACAATAAAAAAATAATAGCTCAAAAAAGAAAATGTAATAATTTTTACTAATTTTAGAAAAAAACAAGTCAAATGTGGTCATGATGATAAGGCTCACTATGCCAAGGGTCTCTGTAACAATTGCTATCACAAATATGGAAGAACTAAAAAGCCATGGAATTGTCCTCATGAGAAACTCTATGCCGGTGGCATGTGCCAAAATTGCTATATCAACATGTACAACAAGAAAAAACGGTAATAAACGATCAACCAGGAATAAAGAAACTAATCATCTTCCCATCCAAAAGAATTATCAGTCATTTTATTGACATAAAAGGCCGAATAAAGGAAAGAAACTCAACTGGAGCAGCCATAGAAACCAATAAAAGAATGAACAAAATACAAATATCTCACTAATTTGATTGATTGATAAAAGATTTTCTCCTGTTTAAAATACTATGTTAATTTTTTCAATATAATGTTGAATTTCCCCAAATGATTGATGAATTTTTTAAATAGAATTCTCACTAAACTATAAATATAAATTTCAGCTCTTTATATTTTTATTAATGTTTTTTATTTGTTTTGATTCACTGATTCATAAATTGATTGATGATTGATAAATTTTATCAGTTAAAGTTAATTTATTGAAAGTGAGTTTTTATATTAATAAATAAAAGATTAGAACTATTTTTAAATTCTCACATGTCTGATCGAGATTCGCATTAAGAACAACATTAATCTACTGAGGCTGAAAGAATAGCCTCAAGAACTACAGCTAAATAATACTTTATGAAAAATTAATAAAACCTGCTTGAAGAATGGGGGCAAAAATCACTTGATCTCTTCAAATTCTCTGCTTAAGTCTTTATGAAACAATATGAGCTCAAGTCAAGTGGACTTGTTGACAATTACGGGCAAAGCTTTGAGGATTTGTATGCAAAGTGTAGAAAATAGTTCTAAGCTTACTGTATTCTCAACAGAAAAGTATTCAATTTTTTTATTTTAGGTTCAAAAGAAAAATGACGAAATCGAAAACTTTGCTGCATTTTTTAACTCTAAAAATACTAAGAAATCATTCTTTAAGGCATGGAAACAATATTCAGCATATCAAAAGCATTTACGTTCAATGGAAGATAGTTGTGACAGAGACAGACAGATAAAAACATTAAAAAATTGTTTAAAATAATGGAATGATATCACAATGAAAAGCAATCGTTTGAAAATAAAGAATGAAGTCCTTCACAAGACATAGATTGAAATTAACAAAGTGCAATAAGAGTACGAAAAGATAATCAGACAATTAGAGTAAGCATTGTAGAAAAAATTAACATAATTGAAAAAGTAGGATGAAGAACATAAACTATTGCATGATAAGTATGAGAGCATGTACGGCAGAAGCAAGTTAGATAGTGGAGTGTCTCATTGATCAATCAAATAAAAGCAAAAACCTTCTCAAGTGGTGATAGCATGAAATCAATTTTTATTTTTTTTAACAATCAAAACAAGTAATAAATAAAAAACCGTTTTATATTAATACGATTCTTTGTCATTTTTTGATAATTTTTTATTAAAGATCTTGTTTAATATAAAAATATAAAAATAAAAGAATCCAACATGTAAAACACAGCAAACATTATTCAGGGAGCCATTCATACTGTCCTTGAGTCAGAAAAAGAAGCTTTCTCAAGTCATGTTAATATTGTCTTGTAAGGAGATAAGGATATTGGGCATTTCTTGCCAATTTCATCAAAGAATATCTTCGAGGTTGTACAAGATGGCATCATCCTTTGGTAAAGTGTTTTTTAATGTGTAGTAAATTGATAAATAAGGCCGTACCAGGACGTGTTCCACCAATTTCACCCGAAGCTATTAATATCAATCCAGCAACAATGTATCACAAAATCTAGAATCTCAACCTTGCAATAGAATCAGCCCGTTCAATAGGTTGTGTGGTTATCAATCTAAACTACCAGTTCATATTATAAAAGAGAGAACATATCGTATTGGGTTTAATTTGGCAAATAATCAGAGTAAATATATTTTTTACAATCAAAGATTCATATCGCTAATCAATTAACACTTAAACAATATCCCGAATTGATATTGTTAAAAAAACCAGATGAAGAAGATGATATTATGCAAAAATTAGGTTATGAATAAATCTTAATCAGATGGGTTAATTATCACATTAATAAAAATGGTGGTGATAAAAAGATTACTAATTTGGGAAAGGATTTAATCGATGGGTATGGATATGGGCATGTATTGCAAAATGTTAGTGATCACTTTGATAAATTATATTGGGAACATTCTCCAGAAGAGAGATCATCTGCTATTATTGAAACCTGTAAAAAGGATGGTATTAAAACTTCTGTTCAACCTAAAGATATCCTCACTGGTAATCCAAGACTTAATGCTATCTTATTGGCAGAAATCTTTAATGACAGGCACGGTCTAGTCTTACCCAAAGAGTCTATTATTGAAGTTCCAGCCGAGCCATAAACTGACGAATCAAGATAAATCAGAGTTTTCAAGAACTGGATCAACTCTCAAGGTATTGAAGATGTTTATGTCAACTATTTAATGAATGATTTGAAAGATGGTAGAATCTTGTTAAAAGTTATCGATAACTTGAGACATGGTACTGTTGATTGGAACAAGTATTCAAACAAGCTTCATAGCAGAATTCATATCGTACAAAATTGTAACTACGTTGTCGATATCTGTAAAGAAAAGCTTGGTTTGAAAATTATTGGTATTGGAGGTATCGATATTGTCGATGGTAAAACTACACTTACTTTGGGTGTTGTTTGGCAATTGTGCAAGCTTTACCTTGAAGAAAGAGTTGGTAAGATCAACGATGAGGTCTTGGTTTAATGGGGAAACAGCAAAGTACCAGCTGAGCATCAAATCAAGAACATTAAGGACAAGTCAATCAGAAACTGTCAATTCATCCTCAACATTATTGAAAAGATCCGCCCAGGAACAATCAACTTCAGCAAAGTCCCAGCTGGCGATTCATAAGAAGAACAGATCTCAAAAATCAATTACACAATTGCTGCTGCTCGTAAACTTGGTTGTCAAGTTATTACTCTTTGGGAACACATTAACGAAGTAAACCCAAGATTTGTTTCTTCATTGTTGGCTGAACTTCAACATATTGAAAAGAATCCTATTAAACATTGATTGATTTCTGAATAAATCTTATATTTTTTATTCATTGCTATTTTTGATGAAGAGATATGCTTAAATATTGGATTTGACTCAATAAGTATTGACTTTATTATTTGTTTTAAAGAAATTTTGGCTTAGTTATTAGTCTTTTTGAACAATAATATTCTTTGTAAATAATTTTCATTTTAATATAAAGACAATTAACAGTCAAATAAAACTTCAGATCCTATAATTTAGGAATTTTAATAAATCACAAAAAAATGTCGAAATATTTTCGATCCTTCTTAAAGCTGTTACCAATAGCATTCCTAAACACACTTCCTAAGTTCAAAGCCGATGTTGAACCAGAATCAGATCACCAAGCTGAAATGTAGTAAATTAAAATCTCCATCAATAAAATTTTCCTAACATCATAACCATTACAATCTTTCAATTTCAGAATCTTTGCTTTTGATGCTGAAATTTTAGCAAAGTAAGTCACCTCACATCTGGACATTACTTTGGGAAGAAGTATCAATTCGAGATTCAATGACGGAGAAATAAACATTCAATTATTGTAACCAGTCAGGGATCAAAATATTTTTATCATCAAATCTTTTTAAAACAAAAACATAAATGACGGAATCATGGAACTTTTATTCGCTGTAAGTTGTATGAAAAAATAGGGCGCTAAATCAGTCACTGCTATCATTCCATACATCCCATATTCTGAGTATTCAAAATAAGGAACCATCGTCAATTAGGGCGATGACTTTTTTACATGTTTTGCTTCAGATTTTTTGAAGCTGTTAGAATCCAGTGGATGTGATACCATAATTACTTTAAATTCACTTATGTCAACTCCAAAAGGGTTTACACAGACATCTTCGTTTATAAACATTGAGGCGCCTGAAATTGTCGTCCCAATTTTATTGAAGAAAAAAAGTTTCTAATAACCAGTAATAATCAGTTCAAAGGCACATTCAACAAATTTCAGATACATAAATCAACTTCGTAGAACTTTCAATCTTTTTGGATGTAAGAGCGGATTGGGATTTTTTAATTAGGAGGACTATATTGGTGAAAATGTTGCAGGAAAGGACATTCTCCTGTATAATAACTTATTGAGAACAGGAACAACAATGATCAGTCAAGTTAAACAGTTAAAACAATTGGGCGCAAGGGACATTTATTATTTTGGATTTCATGGAATGTGCGTTCATGATCAATTTGAAAAACTTGTCAGTTCTCTTCCAATAGAAGAGCTTATCATGACAAATTCAGTGTTTCAAGCCAATTAGGTACTTAATTTTTAAAAATTAGAACAAAAAGATTCGAACAATTTCAGTCGCCAAATTATTAGCTGAGCTAATTACTTTGATTGCTTAGGAAAAATCTTTACGTTAATATCGTAGTGAGCGATAAATGTGGAATTATGCGCTTTTGACAAAACTTAAACTGCTTAATTTAAACACAAAATGGAACTAAACCAATGTTTGTTGAATTATTTCCTCGTTTGCTCCTTAATATTTCGTTCTTTTTTACTTTAATTAAACTATAAAAATAAATAGTTGAAAAATATTTCTTCTAAAATACATAATTACACGATATCAGGAAAATTACTAAATTTTGAAAAAGGGAAAATGAATATTTTTGATTTAGTTTCAATGATTTTTCTTCCCCAGAAGGGAAATCTATGAAATTACCTTTGCTAGACGCTAATTTTATTAATTTATTGCCCTACTTTTTAATATTTGCCTGAACTGAACAGTACGATTTTTTTTCGGTGATACGATATGAGGCATAACAGTAGATTTAACGGCACTCAATCGATCAACCAATCTTCTATTTTCCATGTGGATTTAATATTTTCTGACTTCATCTTGATTTTTAGGAATTCTCAATAGTCTTTATGTTTCTCTAAATTGACTTTTACCCAAACTTGTAAAATTCATATGTTTTCGCTGACTGATTTCATTTAGCTTTTTATACAACCTTTGTACTTACAATCTTTTGTATTCAGCTAAAATAAATTTATTCTAATCATTTCGATGCTTCATTCTGATGTATTCTTTTTTTGTTCTATTCTTTTTTTTAACTTATTCTATAAAAAAAAAATTTGTCTTATTTTAGTTAATCGCGAATAGAATAGAAGATTTACTTACTTATTATTTTTGACATGTTAATTCATTAAGTTAAATCATCAAAAGGTCAATTTTTAAACATAAACAAAAAGATGAACATTTTTAAAAGAGTTATTTATTGAACTAAAAAAAGTGGTAAAATTAAGTTAAAATAGTAAAATAGAATGAGATTCTCACTTGTAAGGAAATCCATTTACATTAAATGGAAACACACCTAGATTACAATATTGCAGAAACATTTGATTTTGAATCGCTGTCAAATCATTCATATTATTATGATTTATTTATACAGTTTCATTTGGTTGTTAGTGCTGAAACTTCTCAATCACTTATTTTATCAATTATTATGCTCTTTCACGAGACTTATCCTTGAGTTACTTCTCCACATCTTTAGAGTCTACCGCTTGTATGGATTTCTTTTCTTATTCGATGACAGTGTCGGCGATCTTTTCTATTTTGGAGCCATCAACAGTATAAAAAGAGTATGATTGGACAACATTAATGACTTTGTCTCTTTTCTTTTTCTTTCCTACACGACCTTATTATTGATAAACTTTCAGAATTGCCTTAGCTGTGGATATATTGATATTCATGTCATTAACAACGTCTTTGATATTTTCTCCCTTTTAGACTACTCTTTCGATAAGTTCAAGTCTGATTTATTCGCTAATTCTTTTGTAGGTTGTTCTTTTATTTTTTTATTTCGATTACATAAAGGATTAAGGATGGTTAGCTAAGTGTTTGAAAAATTATTATACTGTGTAATTAGAATTATCGGCTTGTTATATAAAAAGTTATACCCCAAAGGCAGTGCAAGTTTCTAAAGAGATTTTGTCATAATTAACTATCATTTGTATGTTTGTTGAAGAATTTCTGGATATATGCAAAGGGTCAATGAAAATAAGCTAAAATAAATGATTTTTTTGCTCATATTTTGGGAAGCTTTGAATAAATTTACTTAAAAAAGAAAGGAAAAATTAAATAAAACAAAGAATATTTACTCACAAATATATTTTTTAGATTAAAATATTTTGGGGGTAGCTAAATTTTTCAATAGCTCACAATAATCATTTCATACCTCATATTACTCATAACAAAAAATTATAAACAAAAAAAATTTTAATAAATCAATTTAAAAAAAGAATCGATTACATAAAAAAAAGATGAGCCGTTCAAGATCATCCAGTTCATCCGATCGATCACGAAAATCCAACAAACAATAATGTATCAACTAAATCTAATCCAGAATCTAATAACAGGGAAAGAAGAAGATCACCTTCTGATTAAGGTAGGCGCGAAGATAAAAGTTAAAGTAAAATATTTAGTAAAAATTTAAGATACCTGCTTGTATATTGGTAATTTGGATAAGAGATGTCCTGAAGATAAATTAAAGGATATTTGCAAGGAATTTGGCCCATTTTAGTACTGTTATATCGTCTTTGAGCCAACTTCTCATCTTGACAGAAACAGAGATACTAAAATCTCCAGAGGATATGCTTTTGTTAAGTATGAAAATTAGGCTGATGCCAAAAAAGCCATTGATGGTTTGAGCGGAATGTAAATCATGAGCCGCAAAGTCTCAGTCGAAATTAGTAAGCGCAACAGACCAAGATAATCAACTCCTGGAAGATATTTGGGCAGAAGAAGATCGCCACCAAGAAGAGAAAGAACTTATCGTCGAAGATCATACTCAAATTCTTCAGATGGAGATTACAGAAGACGTAGAAGACATTCCAGTGAGAGATAAAGAAAGCACAGAGATCGTGATCGTGATCATAAGGAGAGCAAGAGAAGAGATCGGGATCGTTCAAGATCGGGAGAAAAGAAGCACAGAAAAAGAAGAGACAGCAGATCAAACTCTCCAAGAAAGTGATTTACAGCCTGATCTTTATACAATCATCAATCAATGAGGAAGATTCAAAAAAAGAAAGTTCAAACATTTTTTACAACTTTTCAAACCCCAAACTATTTTATCAACTTTTCAAATCAATCAATGAATCAAATACTTTAATATCGATCAAAAATCAATCATACGTTCAAAACTTATAATAATGTTGTTCCAATTCTGTTTTTCTTTTCATACGCTTGTCCAGATTGATTGATAGATGACGCAAATTGTTGCAAAAAAAAGAAAAAGAAAAGATGTAGCATGTAAAATTAAAATTTCATTAATGATGATTTAAATTTGAATTTAATTGTTTTAAGGGATTTAAATTTTGTTAATAACTATAAAAAATAATACTACTCTCGAAGCATGATTGAAAAATAGCC
>Ga0102832_1002445_pt1 | contig 11328 bp, 7 predicted proteins | sample EBPBio282013_DNA_FD_88942 | JGI IMG/M metagenome (GOLD analysis project Ga0102832, IMG submission 88942) | Wastewater treatment Type I Accumulibacter community from EBPR Bioreactor in Madison, WI, USA - Reactor 2_5/28/2013_ DNA (Illumina Assembly) | ecosystem: Engineered > Bioreactor > EBPR >... | reverse complement strand
AAATTTTTACAACTGTAAATCAATAAAAAGCCGTAAAGATAAAAATAAATCTAACATTAGATTTTTCCAAGCATCTTATTGAAAAAGATTCAAACAATTAAACATGGTACAAAATTAGCATCGAACTTGAAGCTTCAAAAATGATAGATTTTGTTGTCATTGATAGGAATATTCCATCAGGTTAAGAAAATTTTATTACCCTAAAAGACGGCCAAATATTACATTCATATGTGTTTTCTTAAACCCAACCTAAATCAGATAAATCAAAATAATCAGAAGTTCTTGTTTAAAATTTTAAAGTGAAGGTTTCGGGTATTTCAGTTCTTACAGTTTCAAGTTTATGTTCTGAAATCAACAAAATGGTAATTTAATACTTTACTCAATCAAATATCAGTATCAATCATTCTTAAAAAACGACAAAAATAAGTCCAAAAGTATTTGTTGAGAACATTACTCATCATAACAAAAAGTGTTCACAATTAATTCACTTAAATCCACTTCAACTTTTTAGCCATGATAAAATTGATAAAAATCAATAAAAGTCAGGATGGGTGTATTTTAAAATATCGGGAATTAAAACTTAAGTTGATTTGTTGTACAGCAGCAGCGATATCATTAATTTAGAAAAATCTTTCCCATATCATTCTCAATTACAATACAATCAGGAACTGTATTTCCATGTACCAAATGTTAAAAACTAAGCCATAATTAAAATTCAAAAATGTTCAGATTGTCAAATTTCTCTTTCTTTTTCTTAAGAGCAACTTGCAGATATCAAATCAGTAAGATCCCATTAAATTGTTCAAAAAGAAGTAAAGTCGATTAATAACATTTACAAATACTCAATGCAGGATCAAAATGGATTGTTTCTTAAGGTTAAAACAAATAATTTTGCCCATTTTGTGATTACTGTCTAAGATACTACATAAGGAAATTCTCAATAATTAGATTAAATTTAACTTTCATAGACGAGCAACAAAATAGAGTTTTCACTTGAATAAAATAATACATTGACCTTAAAATTTCCTACTCCAACTTTTTTATACACCAACAATTTAAACTCACCCACTTACTTTTCTTTAATTGAAGGATCAATAAATGTTCAAGTGTCAAGAGAAACTTACTGCCCTGAATTTATTTTCAGTGAGAAATAAAGAACAAGAGATGTTTCAATCTCCCAAATTATGCCTCAGCTTATTACTGATGATCAAGGCAATTAAAAACTAACGTTTTCTATGTAAGTAAAACATCACGACTTTTTCGGCATTAGGGCACAAAAAGGAGACTAAATATTCAGTTACAAAGTAGTAAATATTGAGTCTATGAAAACCTATTCTACATATAGATGGTCAATATTCCAAGTTGCTTTGTTTTTAACATTCGCTTTGTTTATGTCATTTGTATGTTTTATGGGATTAAAGAAAAATAAGATAAAAAAAGTAGGTGGTTAAGTAATCATGTAATCTTAAGATGGCGAGCAAACGAGTATGGTACGTTTAAATTGATAAAATTTAACAATGAATAGAGTGATTTTTATTGCTTCTATAAAAAAACTTGAAATATTCCCACTAGATTATTAATTAACCAAAATAGTACTCTAAAAGCTTGACTTAGAAGTTTTTTAAAAATAATTAAACCGAATCGAATAAACGAATGATTGAATAAGATAAACTAAAAAATTATATTAATATTTTGATTATTAATGGTATTAGCCGACAATCCCAACCGAGACGAACTCTCAACAAGGCATAATTCATCAGCAGATCTCGCACTCAATACCTGGGAATATCACGATTTCATCGATGCATTACTTGATGAAAAATTATCTCCCGCAGGTTTAATGAAAATGAAAAGACTCCATTACGATGTCAGTATGAGCATCATCGCCACTCCCATCGTTATGTTCCTCCCCGCATGGATCTGCAATAAATGGCTTCAAGGTATACTCTGACATTAACTAAGGATGGACTAAAAGAGGTATGGCTTCCAGCAGAATGAACTTCTTCGGGCTTAGTATTTTCTATCCAGTCTTCCTCGCCTGGGGTTACACTAGACCACTCCCAAGAAAGCTATACACCGATGTAATTGCTGACTCTGGACCAGATGGATCTTATGTTAGAGAAAGTCTTAAAACATACAAACCAGGACTCTGGTCAAAAGTCTCACAACAACTCAATAAACTCAACTTCAACTTCCCAGAAATGCACGAATTCAAAGGTACCACCTTCCCCTCCAACTTCGTCACCTCAAGAACTATTTGATCGCCTCATTTAAGTCAAGATTCAAATTATTTTCACATTTTTTAAGCAAATCTTAATTAATTTATTCAAATCATTTTATTAGGTTTAGAAATTGAAAAAATAAAATCTTTATGAAAAAGTGAAAGATTTTTAGATTCGTTTATGAAGAAAAGTTTGAAGAATGTAATAAAATTATTTTAAATGAAATCAGAGTGTTCATTTGGCTTCAGTTCTGACTTTACCAGCAGCATCTCTTTGGACTCTTTGTGGGGGAGCTCTGACTCTTCTGTCAGCAACTGATCTGACTTTGACGATTCTGGAGTGGATGGCACAACTGATACAATATTGCATTTTGAGATACAACTTTGGAATAACGTAGTATTCGAAAGCTCTGTTTTCTTCAAGATCCTTTTTGGATGATTGATCAACAATATCTCTGATGGTGAATCTTTTGACAGCCTTATCTTTTGGACAATGTCTGCCACAGTTGACACAAACGATGGCTCTAACATATCCTCTGTTGTATTTGTTTCTACCGTTATTTCTTCTCTTCTTAGGCATTTTATGGTTTTACAATTAATTATTATTAAATTCAATTTAATATTTTCTTTTTACTTATTTACGATATTATTTGAATCGACCTAAAACATTTTTCATACATAAACTTACAAAATTATCAAACAATCTTTTATTTATACAAAAAAGTAAAGAAAGAAAGATTAAATAAGATTCTAAATTACAATCAATAGAAGAAACCAATGATCTTACCACCGATGTGTCTAGTTCTAGCTTCTTCGTGGGTGAAAATTCCTTGGTTGGTTGAAATGACTAAATGACCGAATTGTCTTGAGGGGAGGACTGAGTTGGTCCACTTCTCATAGTCAGTAACGGTAAGGTCGTATCTTGGTGAGATGACTCCGACTTTGTTGATTCTTCCCAAAAGTTCAATGACGATCTTCTTTGATCTGTGATCATCAATGATTTCGAATTCTCCGATGTAACCGTGCTTTTGCATGATTCTTAAAAATTTCAACAAGACTTTTGATGCTGGTCTAATTAAGACTTGCTTCTTTCCCTTTCTTTCAGCGTTAACGATAGTCTTGAAACAGTCGGCAAGAATGTTGGCTCTAGTCATTTTTTGTGGATTATAAAAAATTAATATTTATTCCTGAATTTTATTTTACCAACAAACTTTTATCCGAATTTTGAGTTTTAAACGAATCTTTACGATATTTTTTAAAAACAGAAAACCAATATTCTTTCACGAAGTCTTTAGGTTTTTACAACATTTAGTTCATTAAATAGATAGAATAGATATATGAAGGAGGTATTAGATAAATGTGCATAATGAAGTATGGATTCATCATGATGAGACGGTTAGTAACGGTCTTCGTTTGGATATTAATAAGAAAAGGAATGATTTAATGCATGGTAATAAAGAAAATAATGAGGGTAAAGAAAGGTTATTCTCTCCTTGCGGCATTACAAGTTTATCGAAAAACAGGTAATAAATGTAAAGAGATCGTTCTATGCATTCTACGAAATCTACCCTCATGAAGGAAAGTAGACTAGATACAAATGCAATTTTTATCCTACAGATGCTGATTTTACTCAAAGCAACTGCTTCAGAAGGTCAATAGTGAATTGATGCTAAGTTGATTAATTATTATTAATTAAAAAAAATTAATTCATTTTTTAACTCAATTTTTATAAAGCTGTGAAAATTTACACTTTTGACTTTGATGAATCAAACTTTAGTTTTGGAATCACATCAAATTTTTTTATTTTACTCATTTAATCTTAGCAAAGATGATAACAAATCAAAATCAGAATGCGATTTTTCTACTGGCAAGTTTCTTTTGAATGTATTTGTTGAATTTTTCAAAAGTGATTGTTTCAGCGTTATATCCGCCAACAGCGTGAATGACTTCCCAAAGTTGTTATTCGCTGAATCCATATTTGAATTGTTCGTTAATGTATTTGAGCTCTTCAATTGTAAGTTCACCTCTTCCTTGAAGGTCATAAAGACTGAAATTAGCACCTCTTCCTTCTTCAGTAAATGGACTTCCCTAAAATTAATGTAAAAATTACGATTCTGGCAGTAAGTGCTTTAAGGAAATCTTCGAAGTTAAGAGCATCACCAGAAGTTTCGCTGATTTCAGCGAGGACTCTGAAGACGATATCAAACTTTTCATCAAGACCGAGGGTTCTGGCAGTCATGAGGATATCTTTGACATCAACTCTTCTTTGTCTTGGATCAGCATAGAGTGAGAATAATGCGTGAAGTTCAGTGATGTGTTAGTTAGTAAAGATGGGATTTTTAGTCACAACATCTTTTGAGAGGACAGCTTGAAGATCTTTGGCTTGAGTTTATCTTTTTGACATTTCTTTTTAATTTAATATATCTTGTATGAATTAATAAAAATTATCAATCACCAAATTTTTCCCTGTATAATTGAACGAAATTTTAAATGAAAAACATAGAAGTTCGATTTGTTAATGTTATTTTTACGATGATTATGGACGATTATAAAATTCTATTTAGAAAAAAAATGAAATTATAACATTTTTTATCAATATAAGTAAGTTATCCCAATAAAAACAGTCCAATAGAAAAAATAACAACAATTTTTCTTATTTCTTGATTATTTTCTATTCCTTAAACGAATGTATGATATCGACAAGGCTTAGCAGTTATAAAAACAAAGCCATGTTCGAGGCGCCCTCTCTAAATAGTTCTACTCAAACCAACAATCGTAACTTTAAAAAAAGAGAAGATAAATGAAACGTATACTTGACGAACAAATAGAAGAAAAGAAAAGAGTGAAATAAAGGTAAAAACAACAGCAAGAAATGAGACAACGCAAATAAGAATAAGAAATCAGGCGATATTATTAAAATGTTTAACAAAGATAACGACGAATTTCTTAACACTCATCTGTCCAAAATCATCAATCATCCGTGCAAAATTATCAAAATTTCAATAAGCAAAATTAGTCTCTTTTAGGTTCTCAAAATTAAAGTCTTGTCAAAAAGCATGTTCAACAGCAAAATTTGAGACAAAGAGTAAATTCGAAAACTCAAATGCATTAAAACGATGCCGGAAATTATCCGTTAATGCCTCTCATGTCTTTGAGTGAAGGTCAATTCAATGTGAGTAGAGCCACCAATGATAATCAAAATTATGTGTCAAACAGCGACCGTATCAGTCCACATCATTATTACACTTTTTAGTAAAATGCTGGCAATATTCCTTTACTTGATTTATCTGATTAGAATCACTTTATGAAGAATAAGAAAAAGAGCAAAACACAAGTAAAAAATCAACCCACTTAAAGGGAAAATAATCATCTTAATAACAATCAAACCAATAGAAACAGTATCATCAAACTTTAATAATCAAAGTATAATAACGTTAACAATCTTCAAAGTCCACAAAATCATACAACTAACATTTTAGTCATGTAGAATAATCAATCAGCTGAAAGTTTCAAGAAAAAATAAAGACGAAGGACATTGAGTAACGATTAAAACTTATCTGCTGTGCAACAACTACAAAATAATATGTTAAACAGTAAAGTATCAAAAGGATCCAAATTCAATTAAAATGTTCATATGAGTAAATCTCCAGCCCAAACAAAAAGAAATACTGACATGGACATACCTTAAGAAATCTAATAAATGTAAAATTAAAATCGCCAACTAAAGTCTTAACTAAAAAAGAGTCAATAAGCCATTTCCTTATTAATTGGAGCTGTAAGATCCAATCCTAAGCTTGATAAATTTAGAGTGCAAGCTGAGAAAATTTTACATCATCAATCACAGAATTATCCAAAAACAAGCTATCAACCTCAGACAAAATTTGGAGATAAGAAATAATAAAGCACTTTGATGTTGCCAAAAATAAAGGTAAAGCATCAATCTATAATGCACGACTATTTATTTGAAGCAGCCAAAAAGGCCAGAGTCAAACAAATTAAAAGCCAGGTTGCTAAGTATTGAGTCATATTTGTGATATTATATTTTTTCTCATTGAAATTTAAGAATCATGAACTAAAATTTAGGAATCATGAACTACAATTACATAAAAATATCATTTTATTAAAAACTCAGAGTTACTCTCTGTTTTTGGGATCAGCAAAAAGCTCTTTGAAATAAACAGGATTCAGTTACCGGGCGTCGTGTAACTTATTACAGGCTGACAAATCCAAATTTTTCAATTGGTCATTCAACTATTTGCGCGACTTTTTACTTTTTACAATGTCCAAGTTTTCATAGAGTTACTGCTCTTTTTTCATCATCGTATTGCACACTCTACTTAAAGTCTTTATATAAACGATATCTATTTTCCTGTCAAGATATTAACGAAATCTATCATCCGCAGAAGCCCTTTAAACATATTATTAGGTGACATAAAATGGAGATTTCAGCTCTTTTGTAAACTTCATAATCTTATAATCTTATGAAGGCTGCATCGAATAGACTGGTATTCCTTTCATCACATGACCGAAGTTAGAAAATATCAACCATGCAACTACAATCAATACGAAAATCATAAAAGTACGGATGTTTTTATCTGCTCTTTATTTTTGTCGCCTTAAACGCTATTTCCTTTACATCTATCTGCGAACTTCTTCATAATCTTGCGAAAAAGATGAACCTTTCTTTGAAGTGGCTCTCTGAAATGTAAAGAAATCTGTTTGTTTTGTAAAATTATTAAAAGTATTTTGCCAACTTGGTTTTTCTTTTTTTTCAGAAGTTGAAGTTGAGGCAGCTTTAGATTGATTTGAGCTCTTGAAATCTCCTTGAGCCTTAAAAAATTAGTTCCATTCTTTTTTTCTCTCCTTTTATCGTTATTCACTTTATTTCTTGAAAAATTCCCTTTATTTTCTTGCTTTTTAATTCATCTTAAACTAGGTTTATCTATGAGCAAACCTTGCTTAAAATTAATAACCTCTTTTAAAAGCACTGTCATAAAATTCATAGGCTTTGAATGGATTCTAAGAGTAAGAATTTGATCTTGAAAAAGTGAATTACATTTTATTTTTATTTGTCTTATTTTGTTTTTCGTCATAAATGACTTTTTTTGACGGGTCGCTTAATGTATCATACGCTTATGAGATTTTATGAAAAACTTCTTTAGAGCCTTATTATAAAAATATTGGAATTACATGAAGCTTGGTTTTTATCAGGATGATACTTCAAGGCCATTTTTTTAAATGACCTTTTGATCTACGCCTAAGACGCATCACTTTTTAAATCGAGAATTTCATAATAATTAGATTTCTTAAGCTGTTTTATGATTTACTTTTCATGATGGTCCGAACTTTACGAGCGCATCGTTATTATGTAAAATCCAAATAAATATTTAACCTTATTATAAAAAAAGTTTTAGGAGGACATAAAATATAACAAATGCTTTTTAATGATTAAAATAGTTTAAAGCCGAATATTAAATCAAAATGGTGGAAAATTATTAGTCATAAAATCAATCACATTGATAATTTTTTACTTTTTAGATCAAGAATGCAAAATGGGTCTTTGAATATCGTTTCTTTGGTCGATTTGATAAGTAGGCTGAATGTATACTCCAGGATTTTGATAAATCTGAACGTTTGACCTTATTTTTTGTATTTAAGATGTCAAGATATTATAAACTATTGCCGTGTGCTCTGTAGTAAAACTTGGTACGATACTTTTATTTGTATGTACAGCAATAAATTGATCCCGTGAACATCTTTTGCAGTCACCAGGTAACCAGTAACCCCAAGCGGATATATCCATTCCCCAGAGTCTCATGCGTGCCATCCCCAAGTCTTTTATTTAAACTCTTGCGATATCTTGTAAGGAGATTCTTTTAGATGTCCCGATGGGGAAATAGTAACATTTTATCGTGAGATATTTGGTTGTAATTTTGATATCTTTATCTTCGAAAAGTAATCGTTATTCGTACATTTTCCTGTTTTTATTATTTTATCTTCGATTTAATTTTGACAGAATTTATAGGCAAATTCCCCAAAGAATGAAAATTCTACAAATTAAATCTTGTGAGGATAATAAAAAATTAGTAAAAGACGTTCATATTTTATCAATTCGTACATATTTGAGATATTTGAGAAGGAATTTGTATTTTTTTTTAAGATTACTGTTTAAATGATAATGGTAGTATTTTTAATCATAAAAAAAAAAAATTGGTAATAAATTTTACAATTGAATTGAATTGAATCGAAGAGAATAAATAAAAAATCACATGAGTTTTTAAGTAATTGCAATACATCTGTCAACTTTAATTTTTTGGCATTCCATTCTGTTTTTGTAACTTGAAATCAAATTTTCCAAGGTTTCCTTAAGATCTTCATCGAATATTTAGCTTCCGATTAAATATAAGGTTCTATGGAATATGATATTGACAAATTATTCACATAAACTCATTGATTAATTTTGATTACTGTTGTAAATGTGTTCGAACATTTTTAGTAAGTAGGTTTTGTTAACTGGATTAAGCAAGAATGTTCTAAGTTGATAATCTATTTCGGCAATGCTTAATGTTTCTAAAGTTAAGAGGCATTTTTTGTAATCTTAAGGAGTGCTTTCATCGGATAATTTTATTTCATGGGTATCGTCTTTGAGATGTTGGTCAATTTTTTGTTGTTTTTCTTTCTTTTTATTCAAAAGGTCCTGTTTAATTTAGTTTTGCATTTTCTTTCTTTCCTCATCAATGTTTCTGAAATCCAAGAAGAAAGGAAGAGCAACTTATTTTGCGTTTTAGATGGTGTTTCTTTATTTGATTTCATCGTAGTAAATAAGTGGAAGCCACTTTTGAGTGGATTCAAAACGGTATTCAGGAATCGAGTCTTTGCTGTCAGGAATGGAGGCGAGAATATCATCTCCAATACTAATTTGGACTTATTCAGTTTCTTATTAATTTTTTACCAGAAGTTGGTGTTCCTTTCTTTTCAAAATAGTTCTGAAATCTTATTCACAATGATTGATGGTCACGTTGAAGTTTAAAACTTGTGTTTATCTGTTGGAAGAAAGTTTTCCAATGTAATTGTTCCAAATGTTAATTTCCCTTTAATTTTAAAAGACAGACAAGAAAAATTGATTGTCTTCAGTGAATTGCATGGAAATTATGTTCTTTTAAAGAATGAATTGTTTGAACATATTGTTATGAACTACTGACCAAATGGTAAGAAGGTTGTCATGACTTGAAAGGAGATATTTATTGTCCGAAGAGAATGTAAGCGAGTGGACATTTTGGCCTTATTTTAATTTGTACTCTCTTGCGAGTTGGATTTTTTCCATGTCATATACTTGGATAGAGGAGCTTTATTTATTGTGGAAAGCAAGCAAGTCTGAAATAGAATAAAAAATTACTTCCGAAATGATTAACGACTGAATGTGAGCACTGTGAAATGGGAATTTCTTTAATGAGTTGGAAAGTGACAAAGTCCAAAACTAAAATAGCGTTATGGGTAAGGACATACACAAAGTGTTCTTGGAACAAAGCAATTTATTTAATTCCTGAAATTTTCATTTAAACACCTGAAACACCGAGTTTTATTAATCTTGTCTTTGTGGCCACTATGAAATATTTTTGACTCAATGATATTTTTCCTAAATAGGCTGATTAATGGATATTGAAAGATTTGTCCACTGTTTGGTTTTTGTAAAGTTGGACAGAAAAGTGTTTTGATACGATATGATAAGGGCTGCTAGAATCGAGAACTCTTGATAGCTTATAATTGTTAGTATGAGAATAAAGTGATGAAAACATGGATTATGACTTGGATGAAATTACGAGTTAGTTGTTGCTCATTAATTGAAGCTTTTCGATGGGTTAGGTGATACCAACTCGTTCTCTGAACAAAGTCAGGATTCTATTATCCTCGAGGTTGATTCTTAACTGTCTGATACAGTTTTGAGCTGATGATCCACAAGTTATGATGGGTTGGCCAGGTGTGAAGATTAATGAGTCAATAGCGCCTTAAATAAACTGTTAAAATTTATAAAGAATTTTCTTATTTTGTAAATCCCACAATACAACATTACCCTTTTCATCAGAAGTTGCCATCATGGATTGTTAGTCACAAAATGCAATACAAATGGCGGGTTGTTTAAGCTTGAACTTGAATACGATCTCGTCTTTTTTCAGGTTGAAGATTAAAATTTACCCATTTGACAATGACAAGGCAATAATGTTGACTAACTTTGAACTTTAGATGGTGACAATTTATAATGAATTAGCTTTAAGATACTACTTCAATGTGGGGTATTCATAAAGTGTCTTATTGGATAGTGGGTTGATCAAAGTTATTGATGTCTAATTGTACACAACTAACTTGTTTATATACGTTACAGGGTGGATCATACCGATAAAGGACTGTTTCAGTTCCATAAAATCCAATTCGTCATCAATAATATTTTCCTTCTCATCAAGTACATAAACTCGCTTTCCTTCTCCAAGCAAAATTATGTTGTCGAATTTCATCAATGTACTTTGCTGATTAACATTTTGATTGTTTTCTTATGGAATGACCCATTACTTTACAATGTGATGATACTTCATTTTTGTCACTTTTTGACCTGCTCTAACGTATGAATACTCATTGTAACTCAACACGCTTTTTACTTCCCCTGATAAAGGAGGTGATACTACCTTAATTGCCAAAGAGTCAGAATACACTTTGTATGAGTTTCTGGTTGGTACAGCAAAACTTAGTGGCTGAGTCTGTGAAAGTATCATTTTTCCAGATACGAATGAACCCAATGTACGATAGGCGTCAAGAATTTCTCTTTTATCCTGAGTTCTTTTATTTTATTGTTGTTATTCGATCATGTTTTGTGATTTTGGAAATTATCAACTATTTTTTGGTAAGTAAAGTTTATCAACTTTTATTATAATCTTTTGAGGACTTTTAAATTCAAACATTATAGTTATTAATTAAGATTTTACTTTAATAAAGTGAATACATTTAGTTTTGATATTTGTTAGTTTTTATTAAAGAAGAAGAGAAATAAATAGAGTAAATATAAAAAAGTTTCATTCTTATTGGATCATGTGGGAGTGTAAGAACCCAAATTAGAA
>Ga0102832_1001324_pt2 | contig 11330 bp, 9 predicted proteins | sample EBPBio282013_DNA_FD_88942 | JGI IMG/M metagenome (GOLD analysis project Ga0102832, IMG submission 88942) | Wastewater treatment Type I Accumulibacter community from EBPR Bioreactor in Madison, WI, USA - Reactor 2_5/28/2013_ DNA (Illumina Assembly) | ecosystem: Engineered > Bioreactor > EBPR >... | reverse complement strand
CCTCATGCGCCGGGTTGGCGTAGCTGTGCAGCAGGCAGACCGCGACGGCGGTCGCGCCGCTTTCGCGCAGCAGCCGGGCGACGCGCGCGATCTCGGCTTCTGTCAGCGCCTCGATCACGCCGCCATCGGCATCGATGCGCTCGCGCAGGCCGAAGCGGCGTTCGCGCGGCACCAACGGCGCCGGCTTCTCAAGGTAGAGGTTGTACTGGTCGAAGCGGTGCTCCCGGCCGATCTCGGGCGTATCCGTGAAGCCCTCGGTCATGACCAGGGCGGTGCATGCGCCCTTGCGTTCGATGACTGCGTTGGTGGCGAGCGTCGTCCCGTGCAGGAACAACCCGATCTGTCCGGGTGCGACGCCTGCTTCCGCGAGGAGTTGCCGGACGCCTTGCAGCACGCCCTGCTCGGGCGCGGCGGGCGTGGTCAGGACCTTGCCGGTGACCAGCCTGCCCCCGGTATCGAGGGCGATGTCGGTGAAGGTTCCGCCGATGTCCGTGGCGATGCGGATCATGCCTGTCTTCGCAATCCCTGCCGTGTCGTCGCCATGGTCGGGCGCAGTCCTAGTCCTGGCCAGGAGCAACGGCCGGATCGTCCGCAGGGTGAACAGCATGCAGCGTCGAGAATGCGGCGGAGAGCGCAGCCGCGGCCTCACGCAGCGGACCGAGGCAGCGCGCCGCGATGCGTTCGACCGGCTCCACCCTCGGCAGGAAGACGAGATCGAGTGCGCAGGCGACGGAGGTGCCGAGCATCACCGGCACGGCGATCGCGCCGATCAGCGGCTTCAATGACGTATCCCGCGTGCCGTAGCCGCGCTGGCGCGTCGTCGCGAGTTCCCGCAGCACCGCGCGTTCCTGATGCCCTGCAAACCGGCCTCCGACACGGCGGCGGACCGCGCCTGCGCGGCGGCGTTCCTGAAAGAGAAGGGGCGGCTGTTGAACCGCCGGCCGCTCACCGATACCGAACTCAACGCCTTCGTCGACCAGGCGGTGAACTCGGCCGACGGTCTCAAGGATTTTTACGCGGGGCTTTCCATCGCGCTCGAGGCCATGCTGGTAAGTCCGAATGTTCTGTTCGTCACGGAGATGTCCGAGCCCGATCCCGCATCGCCCGGAAAACAGCGGCTCGACGCCTACGCGCTGGCCACGCGCCTGTCGCTGTTTTTATGGAATGCGGTGCCGGATGACGGCCTCTTGAAAGCGGCCGAGAACGGCGAACTGCATACGGAGAAAGGGCTCGTGCGCCAGGTCGACCGCATGCTGGCGAGCGTGCGCCTCGAGACCGGCATGCGCGCCTTCTTCGACGATATGTTCGGCTTTGACGATTTCAACGCCTTGTCCAAGGACGCGACCGTCTATCCGAAGTTCACCGGCCAGGCGATGGCGGACGCGCGCGAGGAAACCATCCGCACCGTCATCGACCATCTGGTCACCCAGAAAAAGGACTACCGCGATCTGTATACGACGCGGTCGACCTTCATTTCGCCCGCGCTGGCTGTGATCTACGGTTTGACCGCGCCGCCGTCGTGGACGCGTTATGAGTTCCCCGCCGATAGTCCGCGCGCGGGCATCCTCACGCATATCAGCTTCCTTGCGGTCCACTCGCATCCGGGACGCAGCTCGGCGACGTTGCGTGGAAAGGCGTTGCGTGAACTTCTGCTTTGTCAGCCCGTGCCGCGCCCGCCCGCGAACGTCGACTTCTCCGCCGTGGAGAATCCTAAGGCGAACTTACGCACCGCGCGCGACCGCGTGAGCGCACATCTTGAGAACCCGGTCTGCGCGGGGTGCCACAAGATCACCGACCCCATGGGGCTCGCGCTTGAGAATTTCGACGGCTCGGGCCGGTATCGTGAGACCGAACGCGGGTCGCCCATCGACGCCAGTGGTTCACTCGACGGCAAGGCGTTCACGAACGTCATCGGTCTGGGCCAGGCGCTGCATGACCATCCCGCCCTTACCTCGTGCCTCGTGAAACGGGCCTATAGTTACGGGACGGGCGGTCCGACCGAACCGTCCGACAGGCCGCTGCTCGCCTATCTCGATACGCGCTTCGCCGACGAGGGGTACCGTCTTGCCGGCCTGCTTCGCGCCATCGCGCTTAGCCATTCCTTTTCGCAAGTCAGCGTGCCCGCGGCCGATGCCGCGCGTGCGAACTGAGGGAGAGCTCCCATGACATCCAGTGTGACATTCAATCGCCGGAGCGCGCTCAAAGGACTTCTCGGCGGCGGCGCCATCACGGTTGGCTTGCCGCTCCTCGATGCCGACCTCAACGGGAACGGCACGGCCTTCGCCGATGAATCGCCGCTGCCGGTGCGGTTCGGCACCTGGTTCTGGGGCTGCGGCATGACGAAAAAGATCTTCGTGCCGGCACAGACCGGAAAGAACTACGAACTCACCGAAGAGCTCGAAGCCATCAAGAATGTGAAGCAGCACATCAACGTGCATACGAACCTCACGGCGTACCGTGACGGAACGTTCTTCTGCCACTACACCGGCTGGGTCGTGTTCCGCACCGGTAGTGCGCCGGTTGTCGGCAATCTGCCGCTGTATGAATCGCTCGACACCACCCTCGCGAACCGCATCGGGCGCACCACGCGCTTCAAGAGCCTGACCGCGACCGCGACCGGCGATATCCGCAACATCATCAGCTACGAGAATGCGACGACGCCGAACCCGCCGGAATTTTCGCCGATGGCCTTTTATACGCGCCTGTTCGGCCCCGACTTCCAGGACCCGAACGCGGCCGAGTTCAAGCCAAATCCGCGCATTATGATGCGTAAGAGCGCGCTGTCGGCGGTCACGGATCAGATCAAGGCGCTGAATGGGAAGGTCGGCGCGGAAGACAAGGCGCGGCTCGATCAATATTTTACCGGTCTGCGCCATCTCGAACAGCAATTCGACCATCAGCTCACCAAGCCCGAGCCCCGTGCGGCCTGCAAGCCCGCGAAGGCGTTCAAGGATGAACCGGCGCCCGGCACCGACAGCCAGCTTATCGCCGCGCGTCATAAAATGATGACGGACCTCATGGTCATGGCGGTCGCCTGCGATCAGACCCGCGTCTTCAACATGACCATGTCGAAGTCCGATTCCAACACGACCAAGCAGGGCTACGAGAAACCGCACCACACCTGCACGCATGAAGAGTCCATCGACGAGAAGCTCGGCTACCAGCCGAATGCGTCGTGGTTCACCAAACGCTCCATGGAGAATTGGGCCTACTTCGTCGAGGCGTTCTCCAAGATCAAGGAAGGCGACGGCACGCTGCTCGACAATGTGCTGATCATGGCCAATACGGACGTCAGTTATGCCCGTGTTCATTCGCTGGAGGAGATGCCGGCCTTCACCGCCGGGCGCGCCGGCGGCAAGGTGAAGACCGGGCTGCATATCGATCACAAGGGTGGGCAGGGCACGGCGCTCAGCTACACCTGCCTCAAGGTCATGGGGCTTGATGTTGAGTCCTGGGGAACGAAGAGCAATCAGACCAACAAAGAAGTCGGCGAGATCCTGGCATGAGGGTGGTCACGATGAAACGCGTTCACGGCGTCGCCGGCATCGTCACGCTTCTGGCTGTGGCCGGCGGCGCGCTCGCGCAACAGCGCGCGAAAGCTGAAATGGAAGATTATGTGCGCGAGCCCTTGCCGCCTGGCTTCCAGGCGATGCAAACGGAACTCGAGGGGCCCGTGTTCGCCGATGCCAACGGGAGAACGCTCTATGTGTGGCCGCTCAACGCCGTCCGTAACGGCGATCTCGGCGACCGCAAGGGCGATCCTGCGTGCGACGATACGGTGCAGAAGGTCAGCAGCGGGTTACAGAGCCCGTATCCAGGTGGGCTCGAATTGCCGGAAGTGGACACGCGGCCGAGCTGCCTCGCGATCTGGCCCGCGGCCTGGGCGCCGGCCGATGCAAAGGATGTCGGCAAGTTCACGGTGTTGACGCGCAAAGATGGGCGCAAGCAGTGGGCCTATGAGGGGTACGCGCTTTATACATCCGTACTCGATCATAAGCCCGGCGACGTGCTCGGTGGCACGAAGCGCACCATGGGCGGCGACGCGCGCTCGACGGGCGTGATCCGTCAGCCGGCCGCGCCGCCGACGAACATCCCGCCCCAATTCGCCGTCACCATGGCCGACAGTGGGCGGATGTTGGTGCTCGCCGCCAACGATGGCTCCGTTTACATGCACGACAGCGACACGGCCACGAAATCCAACTGCGATGCGGCCTGCCGTCAGGAGTTCCAACCCATCGCCGCGCCGGAGCATGTGCGTCCGCAAGGCGACTGGGCGATCATCGAAAGCTCGCCCGGCGTGAAGCAGTGGACGTTCCGCAGCAAACCGCTTTACACGCGCCCGTCGGACCGCATTCCGCACAGCCTTGAGGGCGGGGATATCCCCGGCTGGTCGAACGTCTGGACTCAGAAGGCGCCCGCGCAGCCCAAGGAATTCACGCGTCACCTCAATCGCGTCGGAACCGTGCTGGGCGACGAGAAGGGGCGGACGATCTATGTGTACGCCTGCAACGACGATGCGGCGGATCAGCAGGATTGTTCGCATCCCTCGCAGCCGCAAGTTTACCGCCTGGCGGTGAGCGGCAAGGGCGACCAGCAGCGCGCCATGCAGAACTTCCCCTATGTGCTTGCGGGCGCAACGGCGAAGAGTCCCAGCGCCGTGTGGACCATCATCTCCATCGATCCCGCGACGGGAAAAAAGACCGCGGCGGATCAGAAGGACGCATTGCGCGTATGGGCCTATCGCGACCGGCCTGTGTATCTCTGCGCGCGCGACAAGAAGCCGGGCGATATCGAGTGCGATTCCTGGGGCGAGAACTTCGGCCTCAGAAACGGCTATCGCGCCTTCTGGGTGCGCGAAGATTTCGGCGGCAGTCACGGTTAGGCAAGGGGCAGTCTCATGAAACACATTCTTGCTGTATCCACCGCGGCATTGATCGCCGGCCTGGCCGGAACCGCCGCCGCCGAAGATGGAGCGCTGAAGGACCGGACCATCGGATTTGTCCTCACGCACAAAAGCTTCGCCTTGTGGCAATCGCCGGACGGCAAGAAAGAATGTCCGGACGGCGTGAACGTCGGGCCGCGCGAGCAATTCAAGGCGCTCTATCCAAACGGCGGAAAGTTCGCCGAGACCCAACTCGCCCGCGAAGCCGAGATCATGTTTCCGGACACGACGCCGGAGCCGAAACTGTTTTTTCACGAGCCGGTGGGCAAGGTCGGCCTCGGGCTCAATCTGGACGGCAAGGTCGACGACAACGACTTCGTCAGCGAAGACGGTAAGGAAACCGGCATCGACAACCAGATGTACCGCGTCGTCGGCTGCACGGACAATTACCGCGGGCCTGAAGGACAGGCGCGTCACTTCATTCAGGATTACATGCGTAAGTTCAACTACAACCGTTGGCTCATCGAGGTCACGGATGTGGACGATCTGACGAACGATCCCGATGTCACGGTGAGCCTCTATCGCGGCCTCGATGCCCTCACGCAAGACGCCGCCGGCAATTTCACCTCCGGCGGCACGCAGCGCGTCGACGTGAAGTGGGGCAGGGAGTTCATGTATAAGACGAAGGGAAAGATCGAAGGCGGCGTGCTGACGACGACGCCAGTCGACATCACGTTCCCGGAATCGCAGTCGCGCGGCTACCCCTATAATTCGGTGAAGGATTGGCGCGTGCGCCTCAGCCTGACGTCGGACGGTGCCGAGGGATTGATGGCCGGCTACCTCGACCTCGAGCGTTGGCACCATAACCTTTGGCAGCTCTGGTCGAGTCATCATCGCAGCTACGGCGGCGAGCCCGTACCGTCTCAATATCGTTCCCTGCGCCGTAACGCCGACGCTTACCCCGATCCGGCGACAGGCGAGAACACACATATTTCGGCGGCATGGGCGGTGAAATTCGCGCAAGCCTTCATCCTGCATCCGGATCAGAAGGTCGCGGAAAAATCCGGCGAGGGCGTTACATCCGCGGGCAGAGCGCGCGCGGCACAAGACTAAGTCGAGAGGCTCGCGAACCCGTTACGAGAGTTGGCTTGCCCGCGGCAGGCTCGCCAAGTACGGTCCGGTCACGAATTAAGAATCTGGCGAAGAGTTAGTTATGGCTCAAGCTGATATTACAGTTAATGACGGGGCGTCCGCCGAGAAGATGACGGCGGCGGACATGGCGCGCCGGGTGAAGATGATTCTGATCGGCTCGGCGGGGAACCTCGTCGAGTGGTACGACTTCTACGCCTACGCGGCGTTCGCGTTGTATTTCGCGCCGTCGTTTTTCCCGAACACGGACCCGGTCGTGCAGCAGCTCCAGGCGGCGCTTTTGTTCGCGTTCGGCTTTATCGTTCGCCCGATCGGGGGCTGGCTGTTCGGCCATTTCGCCGATCGTTATGGGCGCCGCACGGCGCTGACCAGCGCGGTGCTCATGATGTGCCTGGGTTCGCTGGTGATCGCGGTCACGCCGACCTACGCGCAGATCGGCATCTGGGCGCCGATCCTTCTCGCCTTCGCCCGCGTGGTGCAGGGGCTATCGCTGGGCGGCCAGTACGGCACCAGCGCGACCTATCTGTCGGAAGTCGCCCATCCCAATCACCGCGGCTTCTTCTCGAGCTTCCAGTACGTCACCTTGATCGGCGGTCAGCTCACCGCGATCTTCGTGCTCCTTATTTTGCAGAACTTCTTCCTGTCGACGGAAGAGATCAAGGAATGGGGCTGGCGTGTGCCGTTCTACATCGGCGGCGCTCTGGCCATCTTCACGGCCTTCATGCAGCGCCACCTCGATGAAACCGAGCAATTCACCGAAGCCAAGAAAGCGGCGGAGAAGTCGGGCAAGAAGATCGGCGGTCTGCGCCAGCTGATGAACTACCCGAAGGAAATCGCGATCGTGGTCGGCCTGACCATGGGCGGCACGACGGCCTTCTACACGTACACGACGTACATGCAGAAATACCTGAAGCTGTCGGTGGGTCTGACCGACGAGCAGACCACCATGGTCACGGCGGGCTCGCTGATCTTCGCGCTGTTCCTGCAGCCGCTGTACGGCGCGCTCTCGGACCGTATCGGCCGCCGTCCGCTGCTGATCTTCTTCGGCGTGGCGGGGACCTTGTTCACCATCCCGATCCTGACGAACCTGCAGACGGCCACGGGCCCCTGGCAGGCCTTCTTCCTGATCGCCTGCGCCTGGATCATCGTCTCGGGTTACACCTCCATCAACGCGGTGGTGAAAGCCGAGTTGTTCCCCACGGCCGTGCGCGCCATCGGGGTGGGGCTGCCGTATGCGGTGACCGTCTCGATCTTCGGCGGATCGGCCGAGTCCGTGGCCCTTTTGTTCAAATCCCAGGGACACGAGAGCTGGTTCTATTATTACTTGACTGGCATCATTGCCACTTCGCTCCTGGTGTATTTCTTTATGCGTGACACCGGTAAAAACTCTGCGATGAATCGGCATGAATGAAGCAATAGCGCTTTGAAAGTCCTATATTAAAGGAATGAAAATTGCGCGAACGGGCCACGACAGTATATAGTGGTTCTAAAGTAGATCCCGCCTAAGGCGGCGAATGTGGAGGTAGAGGTACTCGTGAGTTTATATTTCAAAGGATCGGTTTCGGCCCTGCTGCGCGGTAGCGCCATCGCCGCTGTGTCGGCATTCGCACTCGCCAGCTGTTCGGCTCCGACGACCGAAGGCGCCAAAGCCGGGGCCGCCAAGCCCGCGGCCGAAGCGGCTGCGAGCAAGACCTCGGAGCCCGAAACTGCCGGCTCGGCGAAGCGCCTGCGCCTCCTGTCGCAGGACCAGTATCTCAATACGCTGGCTTATGTGTTTGGGCCGGATGTGCGCCCCGATGCGTATTTCCCGCCCGCGCAGCGCACCGACGGCCTTCTTAGCCTCGGCGCCGCGAAGGCCGGCGTCACGCCGACGCGTATGGAAATCTATCAGAAAGCCGCGCAGACGGTCTCGGCGCTGATCGTCGACCCGAAGCGCCGTGACTTCGTCATCACTTGTAAGCCGGCCGACGAGAAGAAGTCGGATCGTGCCTGCGCCACGAAGGTCGTTACGGAAGTTGGCCGTCTCATGAGCCGCCGTCCGTTGACCGCCGACAAGCGCGACGCGTTTGTCGAGCAGGCTGTGGGCGCCGCCGACAAGCTGAAGGATTTCTACGCGGGCCTCGGCGTCGCGCTCGAAGCGATGCTCGTCAGCCCAAACGTTCTGTTCGTCACGGAGCGCTCGGAACCCGACCCGAAAAATCCGGGGCAGCATCGCCTCGACGCCTATTCACTGGCGACCCGCCTGTCGCTGTTCCTGTGGAATGCCGCGCCGGACGATCAGCTCCTGAAGGCTGCCGAAACCGGCGAGATCCAGACGCCGAAGGGGCTCGCGAAGCAAGTTGACCGTATGCTCGCGTCCGCGCGTCTCGATCAGGGCGTGCGCGCGTTCTTCGACGATATGTTCGCATTCGACACGTTCAACGCGCTGTCGAAAGACACCACCGTGTACCCGACCTTCACGGGGCAGGCCCTGACCGATGCCCGCGAAGAAACCTTGCGCGTGGTTGTCGATCACCTGATCGCCAAGAAGGGCGATTACCGCGACCTGTTCACGACGCGCGAGACGTTCATCTCGCCCGCGCTCGCGGCGATCTACAAGCTGCCGGCCCCGCCGACCTGGACCCGTTACGAGTTCCCGGAAGGCAGCCAGCGGGCAGGGATCGTCACGCACATCAGCTTCCTGGCCACGCACTCGCACCCGGCGCGCACGTCCGCCACGCTGCGCGGCAAGGCGCTGCGTGAACTCCTGCTGTGCCAGCCGGTTCCGCCGCCGCCCGCGAACGTCGACTTCTCGGCCGTGGAAAACCCGCGTCCGGGTCTGCGCACCACGCGCGATCGCGTCGGCTTCCACTTGGAAAACCCGGTGTGCGCGGGCTGCCACAAGATCATGGACCCGATGGGTCTTGCGCTTGAGAACTTCGACGGCGAAGGCAGCTTCCGCCTGACCGAGCGAGGTGCTCCGATCGACGCCAGCGGCACTTTGGACGGCAAACCGTTCACGGACGTCGTCGGCCTCGGCAAGGCGCTCCACGATCACCCGGCTGTCCCGTCGTGCCTCGTGAAGCGTGCCTACAGCTACGCCACGGGCTCGCCGACGACCAACAACGACCGCCCGTTGCTCGCGTACTTCAACACGCGTTTCAGCGAAGAAGGTTATCGCGTTCCGGATCTGATGCGTACGATCGCGCTCAGCTCGGCCTTCTCGCACGTCAACGACACTACCCAAACCACGCCAGGCAAGACGGCGGATGCGTCGTCCAAGTCCGCCGCGGCATCGAATTAAGGGAGAAGCAAAATGACTCATTTCAATAGACGTCGTGTCCTCCGCGGCATGCTTGGCGGCAGCGCGGTTACGGTTGGCTTGCCTCTCCTCAACGTTTTCCTGAATGGAAACGGTAATGCCATGGCCGACGGCACCTCGATGCCGCTGCGCTTCGGCACCTGGTTCTGGGGCCTCGGCATGAGCAAGTCGATCTTCGTGCCCAAGCAGACCGGCGCCAACTACGAGCTGCCGGAAGAAATTGTGTCGCTGAAGCCGATTCAGAAGCACATGAACCTGCTCACGAACCTCGTTGCCTACCGCGACGGCGCGTTCTTCTGCCACTACACCGGCTGGGTCGTGTTCCGTACCGGTTCGTCGCCGCAGGTCAACGACCAGGCTCCGGGCGAAAGCATCGACGTGACGATCGCGAACCAGATCGGCCGCGGCACGCGCTTCAAGAGCCTCACGGCGGCCGCAACGGGCGATATCCGCACCGTTGTCTCCTATGAAAACGCGAATACGCCGAACTCGTCGGAAGTTTCGCCGCTCAACATGTACACCCGTTTGTTTGGACCGGACTTCCAGGATCCGAACGCCCCGACGTTCACGCCGAGCCCGAAGATCATGGTGCGCAAGAGCGCGCTGTCGAGCGTCACCGACGAGATCAAGGACCTCGAGCGTTACGTCGGCGCCGAAGACAAGGCGCGTCTCGATCAGTATTTCACCGGTCTGCGTCATCTCGAACAGCAGTTCGACAAGCAGCTGACCAAGCCGGAACCGCGTCCGGCCTGTGTGCCGGCGAAGGCGCCGAAGGAATCGACGATGGGCAACGAAGCCTCGCTCGTGCGTCAGCGGCACAAGATGATGGCCGAACTGCTCGCTATGGCCGCGGCCTGCGATCAGACCCGCGTGTTCAATCTGTCTTGGTCGAACGCGTCCTCGAACACGACGAAGCCGGGCTACGACAAGCCGCACCACACCTGCACGCACGAAGAGCCGGTGGACGAGAAGCTCGGCTACCAGCCGAATGCGTCTTGGTTCGCGCGCCGTTCGTTCGAAGCGTGGGCCGAGTACGTCGGCGCTTTCGCCGCGATCAAGGAAGGCGACGGTACGCTGCTCGATAATTGCTTCATCATGGCCAACACCGACGTGTCGTATGCGCGCGTGCACTCGCTGGACGAAATGCCGGCGTTCACCGCGGGTAAGGCCGGCGGCAAGATCAAGACCGGCATGCACATCGACTGCAAAGGCGGTCAGGGCACCTCGCTGGGCTACACAGCCATGAAGATCATGGGCCTCAATGCCGAAAGCTGGGGTTCGAAGAGCAACCAGACCAACAAGACGATCAGCGAGATCCTCGCTTAGGCGTCGTGGCGTGGGCGCGAACCGCCCACGCCTCCAAGGGAGAGACTATGAAAGACTACGCACGAATTGGGACCGTCTTGACGGCCGTGGCGTTTGTCGCCGGCATGACGGGCGCCGCCACCAGCGCCGCCGCGCAATCGCGCGGCAAGGCGCCGCTGGAAGACTATGTGCACGAGCCGATGCCGCCGGGCATCCAGGTGATCGTCGCGGACTTTGAAGGTCCGGTGTTCGCCGATGCCAACGGCAAGACGCTCTACACCTGGCCCGTGACCCCGCTGCGCAACGGCGACGCCGGTGAGCAGAAAGGCAAGCCGACCTGCGGCGACGTTCCGACAAAGGTGAACGCCGGTCTCATGAGCCCGTATCCGGGCGGTCTTGAGTTGCCGGAGCTGGACACGCGCCCGGCCTGCACGACGATGTGGCCGCCCGTGCTGGCGCCAGCCGACGCGAAGCCGGTCGGCAAGTTCACCGTCGTTGAGCGCAAGGACGGTAAGAAGCAGTGGGCCTATGACGGTTACGCGCTGTACACGACGACACAGGATGAAATGCCGGGCGACGTGCGCGGCGGGACCAAGAAAAGAACCACGCGTGGCGATTCCGTGGGCGCGGGCCGTGAGCCGGCCGCTCCGGCGGAAAACAATCCGCCGCAGTTCAAGGTCTACACGATTCAGA
>Ga0102832_1002444_pt1 | contig 11331 bp, 9 predicted proteins | sample EBPBio282013_DNA_FD_88942 | JGI IMG/M metagenome (GOLD analysis project Ga0102832, IMG submission 88942) | Wastewater treatment Type I Accumulibacter community from EBPR Bioreactor in Madison, WI, USA - Reactor 2_5/28/2013_ DNA (Illumina Assembly) | ecosystem: Engineered > Bioreactor > EBPR >... | reverse complement strand
CGGTGTGGTCGGGGTGGGCGACGGCGACGCGGTGGTCGGCGTGGGCGTCGGCGTGCTGCCGCAGGGCGTGGAGGCCGGCGCCGTCGATGGACAGGTCCTGCGGAAGCGGCGGCCAGTCCGGCGCGGGATCGAGCCATTCGGTGATGCCGTCCTCCACCGCCTCGGGCAGGTTGTTGCGGCCGGCATGGCACAGCGCCAGCAGCAGGAATTCGGAAACGCCTTCGGCGTTGCGCGGCGCCTGCGTCAGCGTGAACGCGGTGCCGGCGCGGAAGCTGCGCACGCCGCCCTGGCCGGTCCACTGCTGCAGTTGCGCTTCGCGTGCCTCGCCCAGCAGGCGGGCATGGCGCTCGCCATGGCGGCCATCGGCGAAGGCGTAGGCGCCGGACGGATCGTAGTCTTCGCCGAACGCCGGGACGCCGTCCGCGCCCAACGGCAATTGCGCGGTGACCGACTGTACCGTGCGGTAGTCGGTGCCGAGCACGGTCAGCCGCGCGCCGCCGAGGCGGCGCTGCGGGCCGATGGCCTGGATCGTGTCGCGGGATTCGGTGGCGTCGTCGCGGTGGAAACGGATGCCGCCGTCGGTCGCGAGCGCGTCCTCGGGCTGGATCGTGCTGTCGGCGAAGATCACCAGCCGATGTCCGGCGGGCGCTTCCTCGTCTTCTTCCCAGCGCCAGCCGAGGCCTTCCTCGGCAAGCAGCCGCGCGACGAATTCGGAATCCTGCTCGCGGTACTGCACGCAGTAGCTGCGCCGATGCGCCTCGGCGATGAACGGGCCGACCTCGTCGGACAGGCGCCATTGCGCCAGCGGGGCATAGCCGGCGAACACCGCTTCCGCGATCTCGATGACGCTCTTGTCCTCGAACACGCGGCTGTGCCGGCCCTGGCCGAGCCACCACGTCCACGGCACCAGGCACAGGCGATAGCGCGCCAGGCCGCCATCGCCGCCCAGGCACGCGGCTTCGCGGACGATGCCGCTGCGGCGCGCGAAGCCGCCGCTGGCCAGCCGTGTCTTGAGGGTCGCGGTCTTGCCCAGCAGGTCGTCCAGCGCCCACGCCGAATCGCTCGACAGCACGTCGACCCACCACTCGAATCCCAGCGATGCGCGCTCCCAGCCCTGCCAGCGTTCGACCGCGCAATCGGCGGGAACGGCATCGCCTTCGAGTTCGTACAGGCGGTCGGTGCCTGCATAGCGCGTCAGCGCCGCCAGCGCCTGCTGCATTCCTTCCATGGCTAACGTCATCGTTCCTCCTGAACGGCACCTCGGCGCGGCCCCGGCGCCCTGGGCGCCGGCACGGGACTCCTTCCCGAGCCATGTCTCGTGCGCCCTGGCGACAAGTTAGCAGAAGTCGCCGGATGCGGCACGCCCGGACCGGTGCGATGTCTTGCCGGGCAGGATCGCAGGCTAGAATCGCCGGGCGTGATTCGAAACCCAAGGACGACGACCCGATGGCTGATCTGGATGATCTGCTGGCACCGGTTTCCGATGCCGACCCCTGTGGCGAGGACCTCGCGTTCTCCCCGGAATACGACCGCCTGCAGGAGGCGCGGCGCGGCGACGATCCCACGCTCGACCAGGGCGAATGGGTCACCGACCTGAAGGTCGCCGACTGGCCGGCGGTGGAAGCGGGCACGGCCGAGCTGCTGCGCACGCGCACCAAGGACCTGCAGCTGGCGGTGTGGTCGGCCGAGGCCGGCGCGCGCCTGCACGGCTTCCGCGGACTGGCAGACGGTTACCGTCTGGTGGCCGGCCTGTGCGACCGCTACTGGGACGCGCTGCATCCGTTGCCCGACGGCGACGACCAGGAGCAACGCATCGGCAACCTCGGCTGGCTGCTGGCGCACTCGCTGGCCTGGATCCGCGAGATGCCGCTGGCGCAGGGGCCGCAGGGCCGGTTCGGCCAGGTGCATTTCGACACCGCGCGCGCGCGACAGGCCAATCCCGACGAGCATGCCGCGGCCGTCGACGGCCTGCCGCCGCTGGAGCTGATGGAAGCCTCGCGCCGTGCGACTCCGCGCGAGTTCTACATGGCGCTGGTGGAGTCGGTGCCCGATTGCGAGGGCGCGTTGCGTGAACTGGAACGCGTGGTCGATGCCCATCTGGGCGACCAGGGCCCGAGCTTCAGCGCGGTCCGCGACCAGCTGGCGTACTCGCATCGGCTGGTGCTGCGCTATGCGCGCGATGCCGGCGTGCTGCTGGAGGGCGACAGTGCGGCGCCGGAAGAGGGTTTGCCGATTGCCGAAGCCGGCGACGCATCGGCGGCCGCTGCCGTGACGGGTGTTCCCGGCGGGCAGATCGCATCGCGGCGCGAGGCGCTGGCGCAGCTGCGGCGGGTGGCGGACTTCTTCCGCCGCACCGAGCCGCACAGCCCGGTGGCCTACCTGGCCGAGAAGGCGGCGCGATGGGGCGAAATGCCCCTGCACGTGTGGCTCAAGCGCGTGATCAAGGACGACAGCACGCTGGCGCAGGTGGAGGAGCTGCTCGACGTCGACCAGGAGCGGCACGACGCCTGACGCTGCTCCGCGGCGGCGCAGCCTGCGCGGCTACAGGACCTTGAACTGGATGCGCCGGTTGCGCGCGCGGCCGGCGGGCGTGGCGTTGTCGGCGACCGGTTCGTCCGGACCGCGACCGAGCACGCTGAGCCCGGCGGTGGCGATGCCGCGTTCCTGGAAGTAGGCGCGCACGCGCTCGGCGCGCGCCAGGCTGAGCGCGAGGTTCGACTGGCGCTGGCCGACGTTGTCGGTATGGCCGATGATCTGCACGCGCGAGCTGCCGATCTGGCGCATCGGTTCCAGCAGTTCGTCGAGGATGCGCTGGCCGGCGGCGGTGAGCTGGTCGCTGCCGCTTTCGAACTCGATGATGCGGTTGGCAAGCACGTCGTCGAGCAGGTTCTGCGGCGAGGCGCCGACGCGCAGGCCACTGGCGTTGACGCTGTAGGTGGAATTGAGCGAGGTCAGCAGATGGCTGGCGACCTGCTGCCGCTGCAGTTCGTTGGCAACGGTGCCGCGGATCCTGACGCTGTTGCCATCGACATCGAGCTCGCCCGCCGAGACCTGGCGAAGCGTCGCGTCGACGAGGCCGGCGACGTTCTCGCTCCAGTTCGGCGGTGCGACCACGCTGTCGATGCGCACGCGGTCGACCACGCGATCGGCGCCGTAGAGTTCGCGCAGTTTCGCCAGCACCTTCGCCTTGGACGCCTCGTCGGGAACGACGCCGTCGACCACGACCGGTTCGGGCGAGGCCGCGGCCTGTGCGCGCGCGGCAAGCGGCGCCAGGCAGGCGCACAGCAGGAGGCCCGGCAACAGGAGGTGGGCCGCGATCGGGTTGCGCATGGTCATGCTCCGAGGAAGGTTTCGCGGAACACCTGCCGCGCCGAGCGCAGCGACAGGTCGCCGCGGTCGAGGTAGCTGGCGAGCTTGTTCAGCGCGTAGTCGCCGGACAGTTGGTCCTCGACCCATTCGGCGTCGTCGACCTCGATCAGGCGTCCGCGCGCGGCGCGGGCATCGAGCACGCTGTGCAGGATGTTGCCGTCCGCGCCGTTGAACCCGATCACCAGTCGCGGCGGCCCGTTCTCGTTGACCAGCACGGCCAGTTCGAAATCGGCGCGTGCCAGGAAGCCGGACACCAGGTCCATCCAGAACGCCGCGACCAGTGGCCGGTACAGCGCGTCGCGCGGCAGCGGCAGCGACAGGCCCTTGTCGATCGGCATCGCCGCGCCGGCGAGCGCCGGCTGCAGCAACAGGCCCAGCGCCGGCAGCGTCCAGCGCGCGTTGAAGCGCTGGTGGCCGGCCTGCGCCAGCGTGACCTGCAGCGAGTCGAGCACCTGCATGTCGAGGAAATCGAAGTAGGGCGCGTCGTAGGCGCTGCTGCCGGTGCCGAGTGCCAGCCGCGTGTCCGCCAGCTGGCGCAGGGTCGCCGAGGCTTCGTCCGCAGCCACTGCCTCGCGCGAACTGCGCGCCAGCGCCGACCACAGGCGCGAGAACGCCAGCGGGCTGCGCGCGATGAACTCCTGCGACGGCGCGACCTGCAGGTGCGTCGCCGACAGGAACGGGAAGCGGCGCTGCGATGCGTCGTGGCTGGGCAGCAGGTGGCCGGCGATCACCGAGCGGTTGCGCGATCCGAGGAAGGCGAAATTCAGCGGCGGGGCGTCGTCGTAGGCGCGCTTCCAGTCCACGTCCTGGCTCAGCAGTTCCAGGCCCTGTCCGGTCCAGCGGTCGAGCAGCGCCAGCAGCTGGTGGTTGTCCTGGCTGCGCACGAAGTCGCCGCGCGAGGGGAGCTTGCCGAAGTAGCTGACCTGCGCGGTGGATTCGCTCATGGCGTGGCCTCCGGGGTGGCGTCCGCGGTCGCGGCGGCGGCGCGCGGCGGCGCGGCGGCGGTCACCTTCGCGGGCAGGCGCAAGCCGCGCATGCTGCTGGTGGTCAGGCCGCCGGCGCTGGCGTTGCCGCCGGTGCGGACGGGCGCGGCGATCAGCTCCAGTTCCACGGTCACCGAGGGCGCGCCGTTGCCCGGCCAGGTGAGCTGGTAGTGGCCTTCGCCGAGCGTGCGCTGCTCGGCGGCCTCGAACAGCCGGCCCAGGCCCTGTCCACCCGGCGCGCTGAGCAGTTCGACAACCTGTCCGCTCGCGGTCACCGCGGAAATCCGCGCGCCCGGCGTGCCCGGCCCCGGCCACTGGAAGGTCTGCCATTGCGGCGGCGTGTTGCGGTAGCGCAGCACCTGCCCGTCGATCTCGATGGTGTACTCGTTCAGGCCCGACACCGGCTGCGGCTGGATGCGGAACATCTGCTGCGCGCCGCCGCCGGCGCTGCCGCCGGCCGAAGCCGCCTGCCCGAGCGGCGCCACCCAGGTCGGATAGCCCGCGGTGAACTCCGGCGACAGGCGGATGCCGATCCCGGCCCACTGCGTGGCCTCCAGCGCGTTGCCGCGACGCGTGACCAGTTGCCCCAGCGTGTCCTTGCTGTACTGCGCGATGCTGCCGTTGGGGCCGAACACCTGCTCGATGTCGCCCTGCACGGCTTCCACGGTGGCGCCTGGCGCGAACGGATAGCGCTGGCCGATGCCCGACTCGAACGGCTGCTGCACCTGCGCCGCCCACACCTGGTCGAGTTCCGCCTCGGTCGGCGAGACCAGTGCGGCATAGGTCTGCGTCAGCGGACGCAGCAGCAGGTTGCGCAGCGATTGCCGCTGGCTGTCGGCGATGCCGTCGAGCATCTGTTCGTCGACCAGCTTCAGCGCTGCCGACAGTTCGGAACCGGCGCCGGTCGCCAGCGTGTCCTGCATCAGGCGGCTGGTGCCCGGGCCAGGCGCACCCTGGGTGCGGATCGCGTTGAGTCGCGTGCGCACGCCGGCCAGCGCATCGAAGTACGCGGCCAGCAGCGAGGGACTGCCGTCGCGCGCCACCATCAGGCGGGCGAGGCCTTCGAACTCGCGGCCGATCGGGCCTGGCGGCACGGGCTCCTTGCGCCCGGTCTGCGGATCGATGCGCACCGGGATCGAGGTCGGGTTGCGGCGCATGATCACGCGTTCGAACCACGCGATGATGCCGGTGCGCGCCTTGTCCGCGACTTCGCTCTGGGCCTTGGGGTTGTCCCAGATGGTGTTGTCGTTGATCGCCTCCATCAGCTTGCGTAGCGGCGAGTTGCGCGCGTCGCCGAGGCTGTCCATGCGGGTGACGGCGGTGTTGAAGTCCGCGAACTCCGCGATCGCGATGCTGTCGGTGAACTTGCGCCACTCGCGCGCGTACTCGGCCTTGTACAGGCCGGTGAGCTCCTGCGCGATGTGCTCGGGGCTGCCGGCGATGGTCAGGTCGGTGGGCGAGGAGGTTTCCAGCACCCAGTCGCTGGTGCTGAGCTGCTTGTTCGACGCCTCGGCGATCGCGTCCTCGACGTAACCCTCCCAGGCCGCGCGCGAGAACGCGCCGGACACCGCATAGTTGCCGGTGATCGCGCCCTTGTTCGCCTCCTGCCCGATCAGGTAGTCGGCGGTGATGGTGGTGGTTGCGGTGGGGGTCAGGGTGCCGGGGTGGGTGTAGGTGTGGGTGATGTCGCCGGTGGGGTAGGGGCCGCCGGTGCTGGCGGTGGGTCCCTGGGAGGTGCCGTCGCCGTGGTGGTAGACGTGGCCGGGGGTCTTGAGGCGGAGTTCGACGGCGCGGCCGAGCATGGTCAATGAGCGGGTTTGCCCTGGTCGGTAGCCGGTGGTGGTGGGCGTCGCGTAATGGTCGGGCAGGCAGGTGGTCCCGGCGGGTGTCCAGGTGGTGGTGCCGGCGGGTCGGGCGTAGAGGCGGGCTCGGGGTCCTGGGCCCTCGGGGTTGGTGCGACAGGCATTGATGGCGGATTGGCACGAGAGGGTTTCGTCGGGCACGTCGAGGGTGTTGCCGGGGCAGTCGATGAGCACGCGGAACTCCGTGACCGGCCCGGCCGGTCCCGCGGGAACCCCGGGACCTTGAGCGTCCCGGGTCGGCCCTGCCGTGGGAGAGAGTGTCTCGAACCCGGTCAGGGTTGTCTTCCCGTTTCCGGTGCTGCCCTCGACGTCCCCAGGTAGAGCGATGGTTATCGCCAGAATGACAGAAGCCGCGAGAGGTGCCGAGATCATTTCTTCGGCGGGGTGTAGTCGACGTCTTGGAAATCCGTCACATACCATTGTCCATCGCGCCAGCTGAGCCATAGCTGCGCCAGGACATCGCTGCTCTTGGCCCGCGTCGTAGCCAGACCACTGGGTTCGTGCACCACGACGGGTGAGTTGGTCAGCGGCGCCATCACGTGAATATCATTGACAGTCGCTGCGTCGATCACCTCGCCTTCGACGTCCGGTTCTCCGACGTTCAGCGTGCGAAAGTAGATATCGGCCCAGACGCGTCCGGCGTCGGCGTTTTCGCCGACGATTCGTTCGAGCTTCTTGCACCCAGGGCATTGCGGATCCTCGAGTTTGGGCAGCTGGCCTTTGGCGGGGTCCATGAGTAGACGCCCGTAGGCCTCGATGTAGTAGCGGACGAAGGCTTGGGCGCCGGCGTTGGTGTGTTGTTTGGCGGCGGGGGGCATGTTGGCCAGGACGTCGTACCCGGCGGTGGCGCCGCTGGTGCTGGGTGTGGCGGGGTCGGTCGCGGCGGTGGGGGCGGTGGGGATGGTCACGACGGTGGCTGGGCGAGCGGAGGCGGACGTGGCGGTGGTGGCCGGGGGTTGGCTGGAGCAGCCGGCGAGGGCGGCGGCCACGGCGGTGGCTGTCGTCAGGGTGGCGGTCAGCGTGGCGGGCCGGGCTCGGCGGGGCCGGTGGCGCCGTTTGCCGGTGCTGGGTGGTCCTGGTTGGGGTGTGCGCATGAGTGTCTCCGTCCCCCGCGGCGGTCTGACGCGCCGATTCTGCCGGATTCCGAGGCCGTCATGGGGGCTGAAATGAACATCGCTGCAGCTCAACGGCGTTCACTTGTGGATTGCCCCTTGCCGGGGGGCCAACGCTCAGCCTGCCGGCCGGGCAGACGTTGCGGCCACGCCCCCCGCGCGCGGGACGGGGCCACCTGCCCGGCGTCTACAGGTCGTCTACATTCGGTTCCATGGCGACAGGGGATACCACGACGGTCCGTGTTCGGCGGCCGGACCGCGAACGACTCCAAGATCTCGCGAGGGCTCGGCAGACGTCCGTCATCGATGTCGTTCACACCGCCATCGACGCCCTCGAGCGGCAGGAGTTCCTGCGCGGCCTCAATCGCGACTACCAGCAATTACGCACCGATCCGCAGCGATGGCAGGACTACCTTGCCGAACGGCGGGAGTGGGACGCGCTCGCGTGATCTGGCGAGGAGAGGTTTACGCCATCGACCTATGCCACCCGGTCGTCCGAGAACCTGAGTTCCGCCGCCCGGCCGTCGTGGTCTCGGTCGACACCCTCAACAACGGCCCCGGTGGGCTGGTCATCATCGTTCCGATGACCTCCGCGGCGTACGGCTAGCGTAGCCACGTCGAACTGGAGCCCGGCGGCCTTAGCACACCCCACGGCACCCCGGACCACATCACTCGCAAACTCCCAATCGGTGAGCCCTACGCTACTGTCATGCGTCGGAGCCCACTGCTCATCGCTGTCGTCGTGGCCCTCGTTCTTGTCGCCGGAGCCTTCCTTCTGAATGTCCCTGGACATGACGCGATGGCGGTCGGCGCGATCATCGCCGTCGGCGTGGTCGCGGTATCACAATTCGACAGCCGGCGCCGACCCTGAGTGTGCGCCGCGCGTCACCTCCGAGCCTCAGATCCGACCCCCAGACTGAGCGTCGCCAGCCGGCCCCTCAGCGGACGGTTACGCTCGGTGCCAGGAAGGCGCTCCGCACATGCGCCCCTCCAGTTTGCGAGGCAGGGTGTCCGCTTGACCGACCGTCCGGGCGCTGCGTATCGGATCGGTGGCTCTCCCTGGACGGCTGAGACCAAGACCAGCGAAGCGGCCCGCGTGGCTGAGCCGTGGTTGAGCGCCCCAGGCTTCCGATGCCCTCGTGCCGTTGCGCCGGATGTCCTCGAGCAGCGCGTTGATGCGGCGCAGGACCCTCCGGTCTTGGGCGTGCCACCACAGGTAGTCCGCCCACGCGTTCTCGTCCCAGACGAGCAGCACCTCAGCCGGCGTCCGTCAGCTCGTGGACCGTGCCGTGGCCGCCTTCCAGCCGCTCCATCGCATCGAGGAGGCGGCGCGCGTTCGCGGGCGAGCGCATCAGGTACGCCGTCTCCTTGAGGGACTCGTCGTCGGCCAGGGAGACGATGACGACCGGCTCGTGGCCCGCCCTGGTGATGACGATCTCCTCGCGATCATTCGTCACTGCGTCGAGCACCTCGGCATAACGAGCCCGCGACTCCGGATAACTCATGCTCTTCATGGCACGTCCTCCCGTACGGGAAAATGTACGCATCGCGGCTCCACCGTGACGGGGTCAACCCCACCCGGCATCGCCCGAAGGGATGAGGCGCGGCGGTGGAGGGTCTCCCGCGCCGATTCCTACCGTCGAAACATGGCCCAGACGATCGCCCCGAGTCCATCCCCATCCCCATCCCCATCCCCGCCCACGACGCCCACCGACGAGGGGAGCCCTCGGTTCGCCGATCGGCTCCTGCAGCGCCGTGGCGCCTGGCTGGCGTTGGCGGCGTTCCTCCTCGTGGTTGTCGGGGCCATGGGCGCCCTGCGCGGCGCCACCATCCCGCCGCGCGGTGAGGCCATCCCGCCCGCCGCGGAATCGGCCCGGGTCGCCGCCGAACTGGCCGCCCGACCGGCCTCCGACGTACAGCCCGTCCTGCTCGTCGGCTCCCGCGGCGACGGCGCCGCCCTCAGCGCGCGCGACCGGGACGCCCTGGCCGAGATCAGCGCCGCGGTCACCGATCCGGCGTTGCCGCGCCTGGGATCGCCGGCCCCGCAGGTCTCGGCCGACGGCGCTGCGGCGTACACCCTGGTCCCGGTCCGCGCCGCCACCGAGAACACCGACAACATCGCCACGATCAGCCACCTTCGGGTCGCGGTCCACGAGCGCACCCCCGACGGCCTGACGATCCAGGTGACCGGCGGCCCGGCCTTCGGCGCCGACATCGCCGACGCCTTCTCCGGGGCCGACCTGCGCCTGCTGCTGGTCACCGTCGGGATCGTGCTGGCGCTGCTGCTCATCACCTACCGGTCGCCGCTGCTCGCGCTCGTCCCGCTGCTGGTCATCGGTGTCGCCGATCAGCTCGCTGCGGTCGTCACCGCGGTGGTCGGCCAGGCCAGCGGCCTGACCTTCGATGCCGGGATCGTCAGCGTGCTCGTCTTCGGCGCGGGCGCCAACTACGCGCTGCTGCTCATCTCCCGCTACCGGGAGGAACTGCGCCGCGAACCCGACCACCGCCGCGCCCTGGCCACGGCGTGGCGGGCCGTCGTCCCCGCGATCCTCGCCAGCAATCTCACCGTGGTGCTGGCGCTGCTCACGCTGCTGCTCGCCGCCGTACCGGGCACCCGCGGTCTCGGCCTCGCCGGGGCGACCGGCCTGCTCATCGCCCTCGCCGCGGCGGTGCTCGTGCTGCCGACGGCGCTGTCCCTGCTCGGGCGGCGCGTGTTCTGGCCCTTCGTACCGCGGCCGGACCGGCACACCGAGGCCGCCGAACGGTCGCCGTGGTGGCGGCTGGGACATGCCGTCGTACGCCGTCCGTTGCTGGCCGTCCTCGGCGGCGCCGCCATCCTGGGCATTTTGGCCACCGGGCTCCTGGACGCCCGGATCGGCCTCAACCAGTCCGAACGCTTCCGGGTCGCCTCGGAATCACAGCAGGGCCTGGCCGTCCTCGAACGGTCCTTCCCCGCCGGCATCGCTGCGCCCATGACGATCGTCGCCGACGCCGCCGCGAGCCAGCGGGTGGCCGACACCGCCCGCGGCCTGGCCGGAGTCGTCGCGGTCACCCCCGTCGGGGCGCCGTACGACGGGCGAGCCACCCTCACCGTGGTCGGACAGGCCCTGCCCGGCAGCGAAGCGGCCGACGACCTCGTGACCGCGCTGCGCGCCGCCGTCCACGACGTCCCTGGAGCCCACGCCCTCGTCGGCGGCGCACCCGCCGTCAGCCTGGACGCCCACGACGCCGCCCGCCGCGACCTGACCGTCGTCGCCCCGCTCGTCCTGCTGCTCACGGCCGTGGTCCTGATGGCCCTGCTGCGCGCCGTGCGTACCCCACTCGTGCTGCTGGGCGTCAACGTGCTCAGCTCGGTCGCGACGATCGGCCTGGGCGCGTGGGCCAGCCGCGCCGTGTTCGGTACCGCCGCCCTCGACGTCCAGGTGCCGCTCGTGGCGTTACTTTTCCTGGTGGCGCTCGGCGTCGACTACACGATCTTCCTCGTCCACCGCGCCACCCTCGAGGCGCGCACCCACGGCATCGCCGAGGGGATGGCCAGGGCCGTCGGGGCGACCGGCGCGGTCATCACCAGCGCCGGGCTGGTCCTGGCGGGGGTGTTCGCCGCGCTCGGCGTGCTGCCCCTCGTCGTCCTCGGCCAACTCGGCCTCATCGTGGGGCTCGGCGTGGTCATCGACGCCTTCCTGGTGCGCGCGATCGTCGTCCCCGGTGTCGTCACGCTGCTGGGCCGGCGGGAATCCCGCGGCGTAGCCTCGGCGAGGTGACAGACGTCGCGCCGCTGCCGCGCCCCACCAGCGTGCTCGCAGGCCTGCGGGTGCTGCGGCACGTGCTCTTCGGGGTCCTCGTCGCGGTCGGGTGGGCGCAGGGGTGGCGCAGCGAGATCGCCGGCACGTGGCTGGCCGTGGCGGTGGCGCCGATGGTGCTTGCGTACGTGCTGGGCGCGCGCGCCGCGATGTCCTACGTCGAGGGCGCCCGCGCCGCGCCGCCGTACGCCGTGAGCCCCCGCCG
>Ga0102832_1002442_pt1 | contig 11333 bp, 12 predicted proteins | sample EBPBio282013_DNA_FD_88942 | JGI IMG/M metagenome (GOLD analysis project Ga0102832, IMG submission 88942) | Wastewater treatment Type I Accumulibacter community from EBPR Bioreactor in Madison, WI, USA - Reactor 2_5/28/2013_ DNA (Illumina Assembly) | ecosystem: Engineered > Bioreactor > EBPR >... | reverse complement strand
CATCGCGCGGGAGGAGCTGACCAAGGCGGGCCTGGACCGCGAGATCTGGCAGTGCCCGGTCGTGCTGCTCGCCGACGTCCGCTCGGTGGGGGTGCAGGGCGACGGTCGCAGCTACGGGCATCCGATCGTGTTGCGGCCGGTCAGCAGCGAGGACGCGATGACGGCGGACTGGACTCGGGTGCCCTACGACACCCTGGCCGCGATCTCCACCCGGATCACCAACGAGGTGCCGGAGGTGAACCGGGTCGTGCTCGACGTGACGAGCAAGCCGCCCGGCACCATCGAGTGGGAGTGAGGATGGGCACCGGGCGCCGCGGCGAACTGTTCGCCTATTCGGCGATCATCGCGGTCAACCTGCTGGTCCTGCCGAACTGGTTCTCGCCGGGGCGGTTCGCGTTCGGGATGCGGCTGGCCTTCATCGCCGCCAGCGCCGCGGTGATCGCGTTCTGCGCCTGGCGGATCTCCGGGATCCTGGGGGTCAACCCGTTCAGCAAGGTCAAGCATCCGCGCTTTGCGCCGTACGAACCCGACCCCGAGGACGACGAGGACGACCGGCCGGACCGGGAGTCCTTCGGGGATGACCAGAGCCCGTTCGGACGCGCCCGCCGGCGCCGCCAGGAGCAGGCTCGGTCCTGGGGGCGCAGCGAGGACTTCCGGGAGTACGACCCCTACGACGAGGCCCCCGAACCGCCCGACACGAGCCGCGATGCCGCCGACCCGCGGCTGGCACGGCCGGAGCGGCCGGCCGGGCCGGACCCCGACGCGCCGCAGGGCACCTCGGCACCGCCGGACCCGCCGCGTGGGTGAGTGGCCCTGGTGGGGGCGCGCGCGGCGCCGTACGGTAGCCCCATGAACAGCCGCACCGACGACCAGCGCCACGCCGTCCAGCGCTACTACGACGCCCTCGACCGGGACGACCTGGAGGCGGTGCTCGACTGTTTCTCCGGCGACGTCCTCTACCGGCGCCCCGGCTATGAGGTGATCTCCGGGATGGAGAAGCTGCGCACCTATTACTCCGGCGATCGCCAGCTGGCTCCCGGCCGGCACCTGGTCCGCGACATGCTGGTCGAGGGCAACCGGGTGGCCGCGCACGGCATGTACGAGGGACAGCTCAAGCAGGGCGAACGCACCGCGGTCGGCTTTGCGGCCTTCTTCAGCTTCGACATGAACGGGCGCATCGCGGAGCACACGACGTACTTCTTCACCCCGGCCGTCTGACGCCGCCCCGCGAGCTTAGACCCGCCGCGCGCGCGGCGCCGCCGTCGCCTTAAGGTGCACCCTATGCGGCAGGAGGGATCATCGGGGGGCGAGCCGTCGGTCACGCGCGTGGTCGAGACGCGCCTGCCGACACGGCACGGAACGTTCCGGATCCTGGGGTATCGGGACCGGGACGGCGCCCCCGGCGGGGTCGAACACGTCGCCCTGACGATGGGCCTGGAGGACGGGCAACCCCACTCCGGTGCGCCGCTGGTGCGGGTCCACTCGGAGTGCCTCACCGGCGACGTCCTGGGGTCACGGCGATGTGACTGCGGCGAACAGCTGGACGCCGCCCTGGCGCGCGTCGCGACGGCCCGGGAGGGGGTCGTGATCTACGTGCGCGGGCACGAGGGCCGCGGCATCGGGCTGGTCGAGAAGCTGCGGGCCTACCGGCTGCAGGACGAGGGCCTCGACACCCTCGACGCGAACCTGCAGCTGGGGCACGCCGCGGACGCGCGCAACTACCGGCAGTCCGCGGCGATCCTGCGCGACCTGGGCCTGCGCCGGATCCGGCTGATGTCCTCCAACCCGGGCAAGGAGAAGGCCCTGGCCGGGCTCGGCATCGAGGTCGTCGAGCGGACCGGCATGTTCGTGCCCGCGCGGCCGGAGAACGCGGCCTACATGGACACCAAGCGCGCCCGGATGGGGCACGATCGACCCGGGCGGGACGCCTGGGCCGCGCTGCTCGCCGGGCACGTCCCGCCGCACCCCGCGCAGGGCGCGGAGCAGGAGCTGGTGGAGCGGTACGGCGACCTGGCCGCGTGCGGTCCGCGGGTGACCATCGGCCAGCTGGGCCAGAGCCTCGACGGGTTCATCGCCAGCCGGACCGGCGATGCGGACTTCGTCACCGGCGAGATCGACCGGACCCACCTGCACCGGCTGCGGGCGCTGGTCGATGCGGTGCTGGTCGGCGCCGGGACGGTGGTGGCCGACGACTGCCGGCTCACGGTTCGGGCCGTCTCGGGCGAACACCCGGTCCGGGTGGTGCTCGACCCCCGCGGCCGGGTGCCGCTGACCTCGCAGGTCTTCGTCGATGGCGTGGCGCCCACGCTGTGGCTGGTCGGGGCGGAGGCGCGGGCGTCCGGTCGGGTGCCGGCGCCGGCGGTGCTGGGCGAGCGGGTCGACGTGGCGACGGTGCCGGTCGGCCCGGACGGGCAGGTCGACCCGGCCGAGGTGCTGCGGATCCTGCGGGCCCGAGGCCTCGGGCGAGTGCTGGTGGAGGGCGGTGGGCGGACGGTGTCGGCGTTCTTCGAGGCCGACGTGCTGGACCGGCTCTATCTGACGACCGCGCCGGTGTTGATCGGCGACGGCGTACCGGGCCTGCGCTTCGACGGCGAGGACCGCCTCTCCGACGCGCTGCGGGCCCCGGCCCGCCGGTTTCTGCTCGGCGAGGACACCTGCACCGAGCTGGTGTTGCACCGCTGACGGTCGGTCAGCGCGGCGGGAGCAGCAGCAGGTCGACGTGGTCGACGCGCAGGCTTAAGCGACCGGCCGCGACCGCGGCGAGACGCCGGTCCAGCCAGCCGGCCACGCGGGCCGTGGGGGTCTCCACGGCCGGAGTGGCGTCGTTGGCCGCCCCTGGGATGGCCTCGTCTGATGTGGCCTCGTCTGATGTGCCCCCGCCGGCCCGGTCCAGATGCTCGGCCGCCGCGGCGGCGCGGTCGCTGAGATAGCGGTGCAGGAACGCCCGCGTCGTCGGGTCGCTTTCGCTCGTCGGGGCGCCGGCGGTGGTCGGGTCGCCGGCGCTCGTCGGGTCGGCGCCGACCCGCCACGGGGTACTCACCTGCCGCACCACCAGCCCGGCCGCGTTTGCCGCCCTGGCCGCGTACGCCGCCGCGCCGGGACCGCATCGCTCCGAGCGGGCCTGATGGGCATCGAAAGCCGTCCGCACCAGCTCGTCGTCGGGATCGGCGGGGTCGATCGCGACGACGCCGGTGACCGTGAGCGCGCAGAGCGCCGGGACCCGCGCCGCAGCCACCGCCTCGACGAACTGGTCGAGCTGGGCCGCGGTGAGCAGGTCGAGCAGCGCCGAGCAGGTGACCCACCGAGGCTGGGCCGGGGCGTCGGCGGCGAGCCCGGCCAGCACCTGCGCCAGCTGCTCCACGCCGCCGAGGACCCGCCGGGTGCCGTCGTTGTCGGGCGCGGCCAGCAGCGCGGGGTCGTGGTCGAGCAGGGTCCACTCGGTCGGGAACGGCAGCCGCGGCTCGAGATAGGCGCGGTTGGCCCCGGTCCCGGCGCCGACGTCGACGACCCGAACCGGCGCTGGGGCGAGGGTCCCACCGGACGCGTCGAGGCCGCCGGGCGGGCCGGTCAGCGCCTCGGCGACCTGGGTCAGCAGCCCGTCGGCCGCCGCCCGGGCCCTCTCGTCGAGGGCTCGGCGCAGCGCCAGCCAGTCCGCGGCGATGGGCCGGTCCGGCCCGTCGGCGGCGGAGCTCACCGGCGATCGCCGGACGGCTCGCCCATGATCAGCGCCCACAGTTCCTCGGCCGGCTCCGACCAGGGCCGCAGCGCGTCACGACGGGCCAGGGCGCGGTCGCGCCACGCCGTACGGACCGCCGCGTCGTCCAGCCACGCCCCCAGCACCGCAGCCATCTCCGGCGTGCTGCGCGGGTCCACCACCGCACCGGGCGGATCGACCGGGTCGCCGCCGGCGCACGGCGTACCGGTGAGGGCCTCCACCGCGCCCGTCCCGCGGGAGACCACCGCGGGGATGCCATGCGCGAGGGCCTCCGTCACGACCAGCCCGAAAGTCTCGTGCAGCGAGGGCAGCACCATCAGGTCGATACCGGCCCACCGGCCCTCGAGGCACTCGGCGTCGAGGACGCCCGGCAGCGAAATCCGGTCGCCCAGCCCGAGGTCGGCGATGCGGCGCCGGACGGCGTCGGCGTACGCCGCGTCGGGCTGCGGCCCCACGAATTCGGCGGTCCAGTCCCGGTGGGCCAGGAGCGCCAGGGCCTCCACGAGACCGGACTGGTTCTTGCGCGGGGTGACCGAGGCGAGCACGCCGATCCGCGGCACCCCAGTCTCGGCCAGCGAACCGGGGGCGATCGGGCCGGCCTGCGCGCCCGGTGGGACGGCGGCCACGTGGGGCAGATCGTGGCGCCGCTGGAGGTCGGCCGCGGCGGTCTTGCTGGTGGCCAGCACGGCGCTCGCCGAGTGCGCCGCCCACCGTTCCAGCCCCTCCAGGTCGCGAGCCTGGTTCGGACGCAGCCCGGTCTCATCGGCCAGCGGCAGGTGCACCAGGAGGACGACGCGGTGACCGGCGGTGACGGCGTCCTGGATCTGCTGCGGGCAGCACGCGCCGATGAGCCCGTCGACCAGAGTCACGGGGTGCGCGTGCAGCGCCTCCGCCAGGGCCGCCCGCGCCGCCTCGTCGCTCGCCCGGCACACGGGATGCCCTGGCCCGCGGCTGCGGGTCCGCAGCCTGCCCGGCCGAGTCGGGCCAGAGGAGCTCCGCGCCGACGGGGAGCCGGGTGCGCTGGCCCTCGGGCTGGCCGGCGACGGCAGCGTCGCCACCGTCGTCCTCGACGGCCGTGGCCTGATCGTCGCCGGACCGCGCGGCAGCGGCCGCAGCACCGCGCTGCGGCGCCTGTTCGCGGTCCTGCAGGATGCCGGCGGGCCGCCGGCACTGTCCCTGTCGGGACGGGACCCCCAGCTCAGCCCCGCCGAGCTGGGCGCGCAGCTCCGCGACCAGCAGGGGACCGTCTGCCTCGTGGACGACGTGGACGCCCTGCTCGGCGGACCGTACGACGACGTGCTGGCCGAGTTCGCCACCAACCCCCGGGCGGGGTCGCTGGTGCTGGCCGGGACGCTCGGGACGTTGGTCTCCGCCTACCGCGGTGTCGTCGGGGTGCTGCGGCGCTCGACGTACGGGCTGCTCCTCTGCCCCGGTCCGCGCGGCGCCGAGCTGTTCGGGATCGCCCTGCCCGACGGGGAGCCGCCCCTGCCGGGGCGCGGTTTCCTCGTCGAGGAGCACCGGGTCCGCGCGGTCCAGGTCGCCGATCAGCGCGCCGGTGAGCCGTCGTGACCAGCAGTAGCCCCGCTCTGGTGGCGGGCGGTCCGGCCCGCCGCCAGGACGCCGACGATGCCGCCCACCGCCACCGCACCGACGGCGAGGGACCACGGCAGCTGGCCCGACTGGGCGAGGCTGACGGCGATCAGCAGCACCAGGACGTTCCACAGGACCGACGGCGTCCGGGCCCACCCGGCGCCCCGGAACAGCCCGCGGGCCACCACTGCCAACGCGGCGGCTCCGACCAGGAACGTGACGACGGACATGACGGTCTGCGTCGCGTTCGCTTCGGCGCCCAGCGCCAACTCGACCAGATAGAAGCCGGAAAAGCCCAGGATGGCCAGGACCTGCACGGCGAGCAGGGCGGCGGCGAGACGAAACCCGCGGGGGACCTCGTCGGACCCGGCCGACCCGGGGGGGCGCTGGTCAACGTGACGGGACACACGCCCACCGTACGGGCTCCGACGGCGGGGCGGTCCGACAACCATGGGGCCGGTCTCGCCGCAGGCCACCAGGTCGATCGCCCGACTTGGCAGAGCCGCAGGGAGGTTCGCGACACCCAGGAAAATCACAGCGGATTCTGTGCGCACATTCGCCCTAAACCCTTCCCCCGCGCACGGGGAACGACCTACACTAACAAGTCGATCAGCGCCTGGCGTTCGACGTCCACGAGTCAACCAGACTCGCTACGCGAACCATGGGAGGTGCTGATGGTGTGGAACAAGGCGGCCACCATCGTTGTTGGCATCGTCGCGCAGGATTCGTCGACTCCTTGAGTGCCTAGCGCTCGACGACGGCCCCATCGCCGCCACGACTCCCCGATCTCAACCGGGCTGACGCTTGCCTCTTCGGAGGCTTGGGTTCACACCAGCATGAACCGCACCGCACGATTCCCCACAGGAGCACACCATGGACTGGCGCGACCGCGCTGCATGCCTGGAAGAGGACCCCGAACTCTTCTTCCCGATCGGCAACACGGGGCCTGCCCTCCTCCAGATCGAGGAGGCCAAGTCCGTGTGCCGTCGCTGTGACGTACAGGACACCTGCCTGAAGTGGGCACTGGAGTCCGGGCAGGACGCCGGTGTCTGGGGCGGGCTTTCCGAGGACGAGCGTCGCGCGCTGAAGCGCCGCAACGCCCGAGCCCGTCGGGCCGGCTGACCCCTGCACCATCCGCGCGTCGGCGCGGGGCGACCATTCGGTCACCCCGCGCCGACCGCCGTTTCGGCCCGAAGCAGACGGACGTCCGCCTCACTGGTCGCGCCAGCCGGCGCTTCCCGGGTCGCGCAAGCCGCCCGTCGCCGGGTCGCGCAAGCCGCCGGCAGCCGAGTCACGCCAGCCACCCGTGGCCGGCAGGCGCCGCAAGCGCGCCTGCAAGCGCGCCTCGGTGCCCCGGGGTTCGCGGGCCCGCCAGGTGATCTCGCCGCGCAGATCCTGCACCAACGCGCTGACGATCTGGGTCCCCAAGCCTGAGCCGCCAGGCCGGAAGTCCGCCGGCAAGCCCGCCCCGTCGTCGCCGACCACGACCGTCAGATAGTCGTCGTCACCGTGCCGCTCACGATGCGCATCGACGGTGACCACCCCGCCGCCGGGCCGCAGCCCGTGCTCGACCGCGTTGTGCACGAGTTCGGTCACGATCATCGCCATCGAGGTCGCGTCGTCGGGCGTCAGATGCCCGAACCGACCCGTCCGTCGCCAGGAGATGTCGTCGTCCTGATTGGCGACCTCCACCACCGCGTTGAGCGCGCGGGCCACGATCTCGTCGAAGTCCACCACCTCGTCCAGGGTGCGACTCAACGTGTCGTGCACCAGCGCGATCGTGGCGACCCGGCGCTCCGCCTCCTGCAGGGCCGACCTCGCATGTTCGTCGGCGACCCGTCGCGACTGCAGGCGCAGCAGGGCGGCCACGGTCTGCAGGTTGTTCTTCACCCGGTGATGGATCTCGCGGATGGTGGCGTCCTTGGTCAGCAGCTCGCGCTCCCGCCGGCGCAACTCGCTGACGTCCCGGACCAGGACCAGCGCCCCGATTCGGGCGCCGCCCTCGGTCAACGGGATGGCGCGCAGCGACAGGGTCGCGAACCGGGACTCGACCTCGGTGCGCCACGGGGCCCGGCCGGTGACCACCACCGCAAGCGCCTCGTCGACCTGGGTGTAGTCCGGGATCAGGGCCGTGGTGACCTCGCTGAGGGAGACCCCGTCGATGTCGCCGTGATGCCCGAGGCGGTGCAGCGCGGAGATGGCGTTGGGGCTGGCATACATCACCACCCCCTCCACGTCGAGCCGCAGCACGCCGTCGCCCACCCGCGGCGCGCCGCGCCGCAGCCCGGTAGGCGCTCCCAGCGTCGGGAACTCCCCGCTGGCGATCATCCGGGCCAGGGTGTCGGCGATGCCGCGATAGGTCAGCTCCAGCCGGCTCGGGCTGCGCATCGCCGCGAGGTTGCTGTGCCGGGTGATGACGGCGAGCACCCGGCCGGCGCGCACCACCGGGATCGCGTCCTCCCGCACCGGGGCGTCGTCCCGCCATTGCAGCCCCTGGTCACGGATCACCCGGGCGCGGCTCGCGCAGAGGTCGAGCAGGGCCTGCCGGCCCGCCCCAGCGACCGACCCCACGATGTCGTCGAAGAACACCAGCGGTCCTGTGTTGGGGCGCACATGCATCGCTGCGACCCAGCCGTCCGCGGCGAGCGTCGTGCCCCGCACCCAGAGCACGAGGTCGGCGAAGGACAGGTCCGAGAGGATCTGCCAATCCCCCACCAGCAGATGCAGCCAGTCGACATCCGTGGCCGCCAGGCTCGGATGGCCGACCAGCACGTCGTTCAGGGTGGGCACGGGCCGAGCGTACCCGGCGAGCCGGGTCGCGCCTCGCACGTCGTACGACGCCCGCCGGGCGCCTGGGCCCGCCCGGCTCGGCCGGATCCGCCCAGGCGCCGGTGGGGCGACTCAGCTGGCGCCGCCCGCGCGAGCCACCCCCCGCAGGGTGCGCAGCGCCACCGACAGCGGGGCCAGGCCCGGGGTCTCCATCTCGCGCACCCCCTCGAGCGCGACGTTGGCGCGGTGCAGCGCCGGGGCGTTGGCCTCGCGCCAGGCGGTCAGGCGTTCGTGGACCGAGGCCTCGGGGTCGGTGGCGGAGAGCACCGAGCGGGCCAGGGACTCCACGGCCGAGTACAGGTCGTCGCGCATCGCCCCGCGGGCCAGCGCGTCCCAGCGGGACATCCGAGGCAACCGGGAGACGCGGGTGAGGGTGTCCTCGATGCCGAACTGTTCCGAGACGGCGTAGTACATCCGGGCCACCGACAACTCGTCCTGGCCGGTCTCGTCGGCGATCTCGACGATGTCCAGCACCGCGAAGAGGTCCAGCGACCCGGCGCACCACTGGGCGAGCTCATCGGGCACCCCCGCCTCGACGAGGGCCGCCGTGTCCCGCCGCAACCGCTCGGCGTCCCGGCCGTGCAGCAGCTCCGGCAGCTGCGCCCGGATCCGTCCGACGGCCGGCGAGAAGTGCTCGATCTCCGCGGCCACGTCGACATCCCCGGAGCGCCGCTGCAGCCACCACCGCACGGTGCGGTCGAGCAGCCGCCGGAAGCGCAGGTACATCCGGGTCTGGACCTCGGTGGGCACGACATTGTCCAGGGCCTCCACTGCGGCCACGAAGCCGCGCAGGTCGAAGACCTCCCGGGCGACCACGAACTCGCGGGCGATGGTCTCGGTGTCGGCGCCGGTCTCCTCGGTGGCCCGGAACACGAACGTGATCCCACCCCGGTTGACCAGGGAGTTGGCCACGGAGTTCACGATGATCTCGCGCCGCAGCGGGTGATCGGCCAGGTAGCCGTCGTAGCCGTCCCGGATCGCTTGCGGGAAGTAGTCCGACAGGGTCCGGTGGAACCACGGCTCGTCCGCCAGGCCGCTGGTGGCGAGGTCGGCCTTCACGGCGAGCTTGGCGTAGGCCATCAGCACGCACAGCTCCGGTGAGGTCAGTCCCTCACCCGCTTGGCGCCGTCGCTCGATCTCGGCCTCATCCGGCAGGAACTCCAGAGCCCGGTCGAGTTCGCCGCGCTCCTCCAGCCACTGGGTCCAGTCGACATAGATCGCTTGGAAACGGCTGGCATTGACGAACAGCCATTGGCCGAGCCGGCCGAAGCCCCAGACCACCGACGAGCCGACAGCAAGCACGATGGCGATCGTCGCGCTGAGGGTGATGAACAGCGCCAGCAGCCGTGGCAGGAACCGCTGAAGCGCTGCCTGGATCGGCCAGACCAATGCGATGATGAACAGCGAAACGACGAGCGGAACGAAGATCGAATCCCCAACCCGCAGCAGTGCGAGCACCAGGATGCCGGTGGCAAGATATACGTTCATGCGGCCGTCGCCCCGTGCCTGCTGCCCATTGCCCAATTTCAACTGCCTCGATCGGATCATTTCGATGCACTGCCGTCAACGGCAGCCGCCTTGATGCACGACGCGGAAGTTGTCGGCACGCGCCAGACAGCTGTTGGAGAATGTGCGCCACCTTGCACCGTTGACGGCGCAGACCGGCATGTAGATCGCTGGGCACGCAGTCTGCTGCTCGGGCCTGCGGCATTGGCCGTTGTGGATCACGCGGAAGCCGTCGGCACGGGCCATGCAGGAATTGGAGAAGGTTCGAGTGCGGTCGCCACGCTGTCCGCAGACAGGGGCGTATTCGAAAGTGCATGCCTGCGGACGCGACGGTCCGGGACCAGGCCCGGGCGACTGGGGAACGCAGGCCGTCAGCATGCCCAACGCCATGAGCAGCAGTGCGGCAGGATTTGCAAGCAGACGATTCATGATGGCCAACTCCCCCGTGTCAAACAATCAGACGACCAGTTCCGCGCAGCGTGGCGGCAGATGACGCAACGGGCCGACTGCGGCCCGTTGCGACTTCCAGGTCGAGGCACTCAGCTGGCCGGCGCGGCGGAGGCCTTCTGCAGGGCGTCGCGCAAGGCCTGCTCCTTGCTATCGTCGAGCGAGGTCTTGAGCACCACGCCACCATAGCCGGCGATCTCCTTCAGCACCTTGTCGGCGGTCATTTCCTTGACCAGCACAAACAGCGCGCCATTGCCGGGCTGCAGGCTGCCCGAAAGCTCCTTCATGAAGGCATCGTTGATGCCGAAGTCGCTCATCGCGCCGCCAACCGCGCCAGATGCGGCGCCAACGGCGACACCGAGAAGCGGATTGAGGAACAGCACGCCGACGAGCAGGCCCCAGAAGCTGCCGGAGACAGCACCGGCGGCCGTGGTGTTGACGAGTTGGTTCAGCTTGATCTTGCCGGCGTCGTTCTTGGTTGCGATGACGGCGTCGCTGAGCGTGATGAGATACTGCTTCTGCAGCTCGAACAGGCGCTCACGCACTTCTTCGGCCTTGGCTTCGGTCGGATACACGATGACGATCAGGTCGGACATGGTAACTCCTTTTGCTTCAAAACCGGATGATGCGAAGCGTGTTGCGCAGCAGCATAGCCTGCGGGCAATTGCCGGGGATTAGCGGTGCGTCCCAACGCTTTGCATTGCGTTTCATTTTGAGCGCCTCGACTTGAGGTCAAGGCCTTCGCCATCAGGCGTGTCGTAGAAACTGACGCTCACGCGGGCTTCGGCCAGGCGCCGATACAACTTCTTTTTTTGAGCAATCGGCCACCAGTCGTAGAGAAAGATCTCGAGCGGCCGCCATAGCGCCACCCAGCCGACGATGATGAGGCCTTCCTCGACGAAGTGCCCGATGCTGCCATAGGATGTGACGGCAACAAACAACTGTCCCAGCAGCAGGCAGAAGCCGAGTACGGCCAGCCCGATCAGCAGCGCCCGCCGGCCCAGGCGGAACTCGTCGGACAGTTCGCGTGTCACGACGCCGGCACGATAGTCGAAATAGTTGGACAATGACGCGCCGAGGCCACGAACCTCGGCACTGCCGGCTGTCGCCGCAGGCAGGTGGATCCTGATTTCCAGAGGCCGGTCGGCGGGCAATTCGCCGGCCCAGCCGCAAATGTATTCGTCCGCGTCCCGCGCCAGGTCGCGTTCCCGGAACGGAAACGGATCCATCGTCTCGAACAGTTGCG
>Ga0102832_1002441_pt1 | contig 11335 bp, 9 predicted proteins | sample EBPBio282013_DNA_FD_88942 | JGI IMG/M metagenome (GOLD analysis project Ga0102832, IMG submission 88942) | Wastewater treatment Type I Accumulibacter community from EBPR Bioreactor in Madison, WI, USA - Reactor 2_5/28/2013_ DNA (Illumina Assembly) | ecosystem: Engineered > Bioreactor > EBPR >... | reverse complement strand
TGCTTGAGCAGCGCGTTGCGCGAGCGGACGACCTGCATGTAGCGTTGGAGCAAGGCGAGATAGCCCGGCTGCGTCTGCGACAGCAGCAAATCCAGAAACCGTCGCCGCGTCCGCCCCGTCCCTTTGACGAGCTGCAAATCTTCCGTGCAGAAACAAACCGTGCGCAGCGTGCCAAGATAATCGCCCAGCTTTTTCACCGGATGACCATCAAGCGTCAGCTTTCGCTCGCGACTGGACCAAAACATCTTGATCTCTCGCTCAACTTGACTGGTCAAGATCTTGGTCTCCCTCGCCCCGCCCAAGTGGGGAGAGGGCTGGGGTGAGGGGATTTGAGTAGTTACGGCCTCCTCTCCCCAGCCCTCTCCTCCTTTTAGGGAGGAGAGGGAGGAAGAACCGTGCGCGGGAATCATGCTGCCCACGACCTTGCCGCCAACAAAATACCCCTTCTGCCCATGCCGAATCATCTGCGCGCTGCCGACGCCGCGAAAGGAACGCAGCGTTGCCATGAGATAAATCGCCTCGAGGATGTTGGTCTTGCCCTGCGCGTTGTCACCGAGCAGCACGTGGAAGCCGGGCGCAAAGCTCACGTCCAACCGCCCGTAATTGCGGAAGTCGCGAAGTCTCAATTGCGCCAGATGCACAGCCCCAAGAATGATTGTTGTGAGGATGCGCGGCGAGGATTTTTCCACGCATGGACTTTTTGAAAAACCTCGCTACCTTTGCTGCATCGCTTTCGCCCTACGCAATGAAGCGCGGGCTGGCGATCCAAAACCTCGAACCATGAAAACACTCAAACTGATCGTTCTCTGCGCCGCCCTCGCATGTACCGCCACCGTCTTCACCGGCTGTGCGTCCTGCAAGAGTTGCTGCACCAAGAAGGAAACCGCTTCCTGCGGCATGAAATGCTGCACCGACGCTGGCAAAACTTGCGCGACCTGCGAAAAGTGCAGTCCGAAGAAGTAATCCGTAATTTAATTCACCACCGGCCAAGGGTTCGCCCTTGGCCGTTTTGTTTTCCAACGATTCCTTTGCCTTCAAGCCCAGCTCGTTCCACTGCTCTGGTTGGAAACTACAATCTTCGCCCCATTTTCCTCCGTCATTGGGTTTGACTTAAACCCGTTTTTCCCAAGCATAGCGCGCATTATGGAATGGATGTCACAACCTGAAGTTTGGATCAGCCTGCTCACACTCACCCTGCTGGAGATCGTGCTGGGCATTGATAACATCATTTTCATCTCCATCCTCAGTGGCAAACTCCCCGCCGATCAGCAGGCCAAAGCCCGCCGGCTCGGACTCGGCCTGGCGCTCATCACCCGGGTCATCCTGCTTTGCGGCCTCGCGTGGGTCGTCAAACTCGACAAGCCGTTCTGGGAGCCAAAAATCCTCTCCTGGCAGCTAGCGATTTCCGGCAAGGATTTAATCCTCATCATTGGCGGCTTGTTCCTGCTCGGTAAAAGCGTCTTTGAAATCCATGAGAAACTCGAGGGCGCGGACGGTCATGCCACCAGCAAGATGAACATCACCTTTAACAGCGTCATCTTTCAGATTCTCATGCTCGACATCGTGTTCTCCCTCGACTCCGTCATTACGGCCGTCGGCATGGTCAAACAAATCTGGGTCATGATCGCCGCCGTTATCATCGCAATGGTCGTCATGCTCGTGTTCGTGAACAAGATCAGCGCCTTCGTGGACCGGCATCCCACCATCAAGATGCTGGCGCTCAGTTTCCTGATCTTGATCGGCACGATGCTCGTGGCCGAAGGCTTTGGCCAGCACATCAACAAAGGTTACATTTACTTCGCGATGGCCTTCGCGTTGGGCGTGGAGATCCTAAACATCCGCCTGCGCACCAAAACGCAAAAGGTGGAATTGCATCAGCCGTATCGGTGAGTTCCGAAGCCGACGCGGCAATGCATTCATGTTAAATGATTGCCTGCTCATACTGTGGAAAAGAGAACCCTGACGCAGCGATCAACTGCTGGGAATGCGGGACTGAATTGTCGCAACCTCAAAAACTCGACCCAACAACTTACGCGCCCCCCAATTTACCTGCACCGCAATTTATTCGCCCTCAGAACTTGGAGGCATTTTTCCACTTTGATGCGGGTTTTCATCGCGCTGACTGGGAAGGCATAAACAGATGGATCAAGGCCAATGTTGGCGCGAGCGATATCGAGACTGCCTATGGCGAAGTCGCCTTGCTTTGGGTCACTAAACTTCGCGATGACCTCGGTGGCGATTATTTTATCCTGCAGTCCAGTCAGAGCATTCTTTTGTGTGATCAACCGCTGAAACGGGCGCACTGGCTTCTCGACTACGCCGACCAGACTGCTGCCACGATACAACATCATCTGGGACAAATCGCGTGGGCGGGCGCTTTGGGCCTCGATGTCATTTTGCTGTTTTCCGACGCAGACGATTACTACCAATACCTATCACATCATTCCCCGGATGGTGAACAGGCCAGCAGCGGCGGCGTCTGCATTCACTCGGGTTACCCCCATATCGCCATCCCCTGGCACGGACAACTGGATACTGCCGCCAATACAATTGTGCACGAACTGACACACGATTGTCTTTCCCACTTGCCGCTCCCGCTTTGGTTGAATGAAGGCATCGCCGTAACAGTGCAAAAGGCCATCGCGCCTCCAGAACACGGTTTGACTCAAAGCGACGACAGCAAGCTGGCGACAACAATGATGAGTTGGCGGCCGCCATTGATGTGGGGCGAACTGGCGGAACGACATCACAGCTTCTGGACCGAGGAAAATATTCAAAGCTTTTGGGCCGGCACCTCGTTTTACCTTCCGGGCGACTCAAATGAACTTAGCTACAGTCTCGCTGAAGTATTCGTGCAATTACTCTCTGAGCGGAGCACCCCGACTGCATTCCAAGCTTTGTTACAAGCGGCACATCATCGTGATGCCGGCCAAACAGCAATGTTGGATATTCTGGATACGGACCTGGGTGATATTGCCGGCACTTTCCTGGGCGAAGGAAACTGGCGTCCCTTAAGAAAAGCAATGGTTCAATGTTGGGAGCTTGCGGGCTGGAATACGGACGGCGATAAAGCAATCGAGCAGAAACTCAGAGCGCCAGCAGGAGCTTCTTGATCTCCTTCAGCCGCCCTTTGGCATCCTTTTTCGTGAGGCGCGGAAATTTGCCACCGAGCGTGATGAAGTCATTATTGCGCTTGAGCATCACCTTGTCCTCTTTCACTTCCACGACGGTGATATTCCGTTCGCTGGCGAGAATCTTTAGCTCGGCCACGGCCAGCAACAGTTCCACCGGTGGCGGAATCGGGCCGAAGCGGTCGCGCATCTCCTTTTGCAACGCGTCCAGCGCCGCCTTGTCCGTCGCCTGCGCCAGCTTGCGGTAGATTTCGATGCGATGCTGCGACTCAGGCGCGTAGTTCTCTGGCAGATTCGTGGCGTCTAACAAGAAATCCAACGCCACCCGCACCTCGACGCGCGGCTTCACCTTCTCGCCTTTGAGCGAACCAACGCTTTGCTTGAGCAACTGACAGTAAAGCTCGAAGCCCACCGCCGTGATGTGTCCGCTTTGTTCGGCACCGAGAAGATTTCCCGCGCCACGGATTTCCAGGTCGCGCATGGCGATCTTGAAGCCGCTGCCGAGCGTGGAGTATTGCTTCATGGCGCTGATGCGTTTGCGCACATCGGTCAGCAAACGCGCATGCCGCGGCAGCAAGAGATACGCATACGCCTGATGCTTGTAGCGGCCCACGCGCCCGCGAAGCTGGTAAAGCTCGCTCAAGCCAAAGCGATCCGCCCGATCAATGATGATGGTGTTCGCGTTTGGAATATCGAGCCCACTCTCGATGATCGTCGTGGACAGCAACACATCCGCCTCGCCGTTGACGAACTTGGTCATCACCTCTTCCAAATCATCCGGGTTCATCTGCCCGTGCCCGACGACGATGCGCGCGTGCGGGACGAGATTCTGCAACGTCTGCTGCATCGTGAGGATGGTCGTCACGCGGTTATGCAGGAAAAATACCTGCCCACCGCGATTCAACTCCCGCTGGATGGCGTCGCGGATCAGGCGTTCGTCGTATTGTGTGGCGGTGGTTTCCACGGGCAAGCGATCATGCGGCGGCGTCTGGATCGTGCTCATATCACGCGCGCCGGTCAGCGCGAGATACAGCGTGCGCGGAATTGGCGTCGCGCTGAGCGTCAACACATCCACGAGCGTGCGCAGACGCTTGAACTTCTCCTTGTGCAACACACCGAAGCGTTGCTCTTCATCAATCACCACCAAGCCAAGGTCTTTGAACGCCACATCCTCCTGCACGATGCGATGCGTGCCGATGATGATGTCCACCGCGCCCGTCGCGAGGTCCTTGATGACGCGCGACTGCTCGCGTTTGGTGCGGAAGCGCGACAACAATTCGACGCGCACGGGATAATCCGCCATGCGCTCGCGGAAATTGTTGTAATGCTGCTGCGCGAGCACCGTCGTCGGCACGAGAATGGCAACTTGTTTACCACCCATGACAGCTTTGAACGCCGCGCGGATCGCCACCTCCGTTTTGCCGAAACCAACATCGCCACAGATCAAGCGATCCATGGGCTTGGGTCGCTCCATGTCGGCCTTCGTCTCGGTGATGGCCTTCATCTGATCGGCGGTTTCCTCGTAAACAAAAGCACCTTCAAACTCGCGCTGCCACGTGACATCAGGTGGAAACGAGTGACCAGCCTGGGCTTCGCGCACGGCCTGAATGCGCAAGAGTTCCGCCGCCACATCGCGCACGGCTTTCTCGGCAGTCTCCTTGGCCTTGGCCCAGCGCGTGCCGCCGAGCTGATTCAGCGGCGGATTCACCTTGCCCGCACCGACGTATTTGCTGACGAGATGCGCCTCGGTGACGGGCACGTAAAGCTTTGGCGGCTCCTGGCCGTCATCAGCGGGCGCGTATTCGATGACGAGACATTCGGCATCGGATTGCGGATTGCGGATTGCAGATTGGCGATTACCAGAGCCAGCGGGCATCAGTTGCAAACCACGATAACGTCCGATGCCGTGTTGCAGATGCACGACCAGATCACCGTCCTCAAGGTCGGCGAAATCAATATCAAGCGCGGAGCGAGTCGCCTGCGCGTGGGCGGATTTAAGTCGGCGCGGACGCTGCACTTTGTAGCGGCCAAAAATCTCTGCGTCGGTGACGACGACGAGCTTTGCTTCTTCGCAAATAAATCCGCGCGCCAGCGCCCCAATCTGCGGTTGCAACGACGTTTCAAACCCCATTTCCTTCCAGACTTCGAGAAAACGCTGCTGCTCGCCATCGTTGTTGCAAAAAATTTGAACGTGATAGTCCTGGCGCAGCCAGCGATGGAGTTGATTGAAGAACTCGCGGCGCTGCGCTTCGGCGATCTGCGGCTCGGGGGGGCGCTCGGGTAAAGGCCGGAACGCGTCGAGACTGTTGAATTTCGGATTGGAGATTTCGGATGGCGGATTTTCGGCTTCTGCATCAGTCAACGCAACCGATGTGAAACCGCGTTGCTCCCGTTCTCGGCTGAAGTCAGCCCAGGAAATAAAAAACGCATCGCCAGCAGGAACTTGTTCCGCGTAGAGACCAGCGTGCGTTTCAAGCGGCTCCGGTTCGCACAGCACGAAGATCGTTTCCTTGGGCAGATAATCGAGCAACGTCGCGAGTGTTTGAGTTTTTCCATCCGCGCTTTGACTCGCGCGCTTCAAAATGCCCAATTCACCCGCTGGCGGGAGTGTCACTTGACTAACCTGCTCGCGCGAAATCTGCGTCATCGGATCGAACTCGCGCAGCGAATCCAGTTCGTCCCCGAAGAATTCCAGTCGCACCGGCCACGGGCTTGTGGGCGGAAAAACATCCACGATGCCGCCGCGCATCGCGATTTCGCCCCGCTGCGTCACCTGCGCCTCCGGCTCGTAGCCTTGGGCTTCCAGCCATTCGACGAGGTCGAGCGGATTGATGCGGTCGCCGCGCATCAGTTGCCGGGTGCGTTCCTTCAGTTCAGTTGGCGCAAAGGTCTTTTGCAGCAACGCCGCGACGCTGGTCACGACCACTTCGGACTTTGGACTTTGGACCTTGGACTCATTTGCCAGTGCGACCAAGGTTTGCAGCCGATCACTGATGACGTCGGCGTGCGGGAGTTTGTTTTCGTGCGGCAGGATTTCCCAGGCGGGATAAAACGCGGTTCGAGGGGCGAGGGGCGAGGTGTGAACCGCGTCAGTTCGTCCTTCGGACCTCTCACCTCGCACTTCCTGAAGCCACGTTTCCAGATCCTGCTGCACGCTTTCCTGCGCTTTCAGGTTTTCCGTCACGACCACGATGGGGCGTGCGGGAAAAAGCTGGTGAAGCGCGGCAGCGAGAAACGGCTGGGCGGGCGCAGCGATGCCGGGACAAGTCAATGCGCCGCCCGTCGCCAGACACCGGGCAAGCGATTGCACGGCTGGCGACTGAGCAATGTCAGCGAACCAATTGCCTGTCGCTGAAACTGAAGCATCGGGCGCCAAGCGGCATTAAAGTCGCAATCGCCATCGTTACGGTCAAGCTTTCGGGGTAAGCAAAAAGAGCGCATCCTCAAGATGCGCTCTTTGGAAAGCGGAACAGCAGGTGACTCAACGTGCAGGCGGAGCGCCAAAGCCACCACCGCCCATCTTCTTCATCATCTCTTCCTGCATGAGCGTCATGACGCTGTCGTAGCGCTTCAGATCGCTGGGCGCATCAAAGAGTTTGGCTTCGGGTTTGGCGAGTTTGATGTCCTTGAACAACATGGTGACAGCCGTTTTGTTTTCGTTCATTTCGATTTTTACCGGGAACGATTTCAAATCCGTCGCATTCCACACCGTGAACTCGTGCTTCTTGTCTTTGTCATCGGTGACGGTGACTTTGTTTTTTACACAGGCATGACCATCCAACGTTTCTTTGCCGAGTTCCTGGGTGTCCACCTTGTATTTGCTGACGACATCAGAGCTTTCCGACTCCTTGAGCGGCATTTCCGCATAAGCCTTCAAGCTGGGATAAACCATGTAGCTCGTCTTTTTGTCCGGGCGAGAAATAACCACCATGACATCCATGCCCATCGTCTTCATTTGTTCAATGGCGGCAGCAGGCATGTTGCTGTTCTTCATTTTCGTCATGTCCATCTCGAAGCGGGACTTGCCGTCATCGAAGGCGATCTTGCCCGGGATGGTGGTATCGCCGGCGCGACCTTCCTTGGCTTCAATTTCCATGCTAGCGCTGAAGGTTTTATTATCACCAAACAGCTTGGACATGCTGCCACCAAAGTTTGGACCGCTGGGACCGCCCATGCCGCCACCCGGTTGAGCGAAGGTGGAAACGACGCCGAGACTCAGCACGGCAAGAAGCAGGGACTGCAATTTTGTTTTCATAGGAAATGTCATTTGATTGAGAGGCGAGGATTGGCGAACCCGCCTTGGGACGCAAACCAAATCCACCCCTACTTTCGGCCCATCCCGACGCAGATTTTTCTTCAATTCTTCCGGGAAAAACCGAACACTCCCGCGCCATGAGTTCCACGCCACGGGTCAGCCTGCTGATTCCCACGCACAACAACGCGCGCACGATCGCCGAGACGATTGATTCCTGCACGCGCCAGACGTTCCACGATCTGGAGATCATCATCTACGACGAACAGAGCAAGGACGCCACGCGCGACATTATCAATGCCGCCGCTGCGCGCGATCCACGCATCAAGGTGATGACGAGCGAGACGAACTCCGGGCCATTGCTGGCGTGGCGCAAATTGCTCTACGCGGCGAGTGCGCCGTATTGCACCTGGGTCTGGTCGGACGATTTGATCATGCCGCGCTATGTCGAAGTATTGTTGGGTGCGCTGGAGAAAAATCCCAAGCACCTGCTCGCAGGCTGTAACGCGTATCGCTATTACTACCCGACGGATCCGAATATTCCTGTGCCGCCAGCCAACCTCGACAAGCCGGACCCGAGCTGGGAGTTGCTGAATCAGTTATATCCGACTGCAACCATCAAGGGTGATGCTTATGCACTGGGGATTTTTGCAAAGGTTTATCCGGTGACGCAGATGTGCAACCTGTTCCGCACGGACGCGGTGAAGCAGGTGTTCGACAATTACATCAACCTCGATAATCCCTACGGCTTTGATTACTCGCGCATGGCGTATGGGAATGACGTGGCGTTCCTGAGCGAGATGGGCTTGCGCTCCGGCGAACTGGTGCAAGTGGGCGATCCGCTCGTGGTCGCGCGCTCCACCCCGACCAGCATGACCGAGCGACTCATCAAGAAGGATCGCTGGCAATACTGGTTGCAATACACCTGGGCGTTTTATCACGGCTGGTCGAAATGTCGCGACCTCTCACCCCGCATGAACACGCTGATCGAACTGGCCATGGACCGGGTGAATTTTTGCAATATTCCCTACGGCCTGAAGAACCGCCTCTGGCCGAAGCACGGGAATCCGTTCCGCGCGGCTCGGGCATTGTGGTTCATCCTGCGCCACGACCGGCATTTCAAGAAAGACGCCGGCCCGGAGAGCATGGAAGCGTATCTGAAAAGCCGGCACAGTTGATCCGCGCCGAGTTCACCTACCGAACTGTTCTACCGAACTATTCTGGTTTGGCGATGTCGGTGTAACAACGCGGATGTCCGTCGCGGCGCAACAGGAAATACCGCGGCGGTTCAAAATGATTCTCCGCGGTGAAGGGTGCGGCAAAGTGGTCAGCGCATAAATCCTTGCGCACAAAATATGCATTGATGCCGCCGAGATCGCACCCGACCAGCGCATAACCGAGTTCCGCGCCCAGTTTTTCGTACGCTTTGAGACTCGCCCCCATGTAGGCCGTGCAGTTGTGAACCATGTCCGGGCGGTAATCTACCTTCCAATCAATGCCGGCCGGCCAGGAGGCGTTGTATTCCACAATCATCACGCGCGGGCGATAATCCTTCAGCGCCTGCCAGACGAACCACGTGTTCCGGTCAATATCGAGCGAGAACAGATCAAATTCCTTCGGCACGTTCAACTCGGCGAACAGGCTGTTGATGTTTTCCGCGCTGATGAAGGCTTGCTTCAGCGTCAACTGCCCATCCTTCAGCGGCTGCCAAAAATGATCCCGGATCTTGGCGATGGATTTCTCGTCGCCTTCAAGCCAGCAACCTTTCCAGCCTTGCGCCAGCCAGAACGTAGTGTTGTTCTCCAACCCGTCACCCACGCCAACTTCGACAAAGCGACGATCCGTCGTACCAATGCGCCGAAAAATCTCCGCCAACGCGCCGTCCTCACCGTTCTGGGAAAAAACCTGCTGCTCGAACTGATGCAACCGCTTGGGATCGGCATAACGCGGCTTGGCCAGCAACTCGTCACGATACCAGTTTTGCAACAAGGTGGTCTGGCGATCCACGTTGCTTGGCGCGGCAAAGATTTTACGCACGCTTTGGCGGGCAAACCCGGAGGGCACCGCTTTTTCAAACAAACCTTGCAGCAATGATTTCATAGGAAATGCGACGGTATCGTAGCGACATCATCCCACGGCACAAAGCCAAATCACGAAGGGTCTTATACCTTGGCATCATAATGCGAATCCTCGCTTGACAGAATTTAGCAAGGATGAAAAGGTCGTCGTGACAATTCCCGTTTAACAATCAGGGGGCAAAAATCTATGAACACAAAAATTCTGACAGCGGTGGGCATCTCACTTTTGGCGGCGAATCTGTCGCACACAACCAGCTTTGCTACCACCATAAACCTGGTCGCAAATGGCGGGTTTGAGTCTTCAGCCATTTTTAGCTCGTACCAGACTTTGAATGCTGGCTCAACTACGCTCACGGGGTGGACGATAAGCTCTGGCAGCATTGAAATACTCAGGACCTACTGGCAACCCTCCGAAGGACTCCAATCGGTGGATACCTCTGGCAATACTAGCGGCAAAATCCAGCAGGCGATCGCCACCGTCCCGGGCACAACTTATCGCGTTAGTTTTGATCTGGCAGGCAACCCGGACGGCGGCCCGACGGTGAAAAGCCTGCTGGTCGGATTTGGCAGCAGCTCACAAGGCTTCACCTTTGATACGACCGGCGCTTCCCTTGGCAACATGCTGTGGTCATCGCGTTCCTGGGATTTCACCGCGACCAGTCTCAGTTCCATCCTCAGCTTCGAAAACATCGGCAATACTCCCTACGGGGCGGCTCTGGATAATGTCTCCGTGGTTATCGTTCCCGAACCAGCGACCATCCTGCCGATCGGTTTGTTGATTGTCCGGTATGGCCTCAAGCGCCTTCGTTCGCGCCCTGCGGGAGAATAAGAGTTTGACACGATTCGACAGGATTCTATCTTTCTGAGCAAAGATTTTATGGCTGAAAACATTCCCAATGTCCCCGCCGGTGCTGTGCCGCCCAAAAAGGAAACCGGCAAGGTGCAACCGAAGAAAGAAACCGTCCGCATCAATCTCCCGCCGAAGCCTTCAGCCGCTCCGACGATCAAATTGCCCACGTTGCCGCCAGGTGGCCCAACCGGCGCTGCTTCCGCCGCCCCGGTCGCCCCGGCAGCTCCTGCTGCCGCAGCGCCAGCCCCGGCAGCCCCTCGTGCTTCGGCCGCGCCCATCGCGCAAAAGCCAGCAGCTTCAGCCCCCGCGCAAAAGCCTGCCGCCAGCCGCCCCGCCGCCGCCCCGGCCACAGTCAGTGGTTTGGATGTCGGCTTGGCCATCGCAGCCATGGTCGCTGGACTCGCAGCGCTTGGCACTGTGATCTACATCGCGTTTTTATCCCCGATCGCCCCACTCTGATCTGATTTTATTTTCCTAAAATATTTGTCGCAAACTCATGGCCTCTCCCAACATCGTTACGTTGTCGGCTCAGAATTTTGAATCGGAAGTCCTCAAATCCACCACGCCGGTGCTCGTGGATTTTTGGGCAGAATGGTGCGGCCCCTGCAAACAAGTCGCCCCGGTCCTGAACGAACTGGCGGATGAATACGCCGGTAAAGCCAAGGTCGCGAAGCTCAACATTGAAGAAGGCGCGAATCAGCAGCTCGCCATCAATTTCCGGGTGCAATCCATCCCGATGTTCCTCGTGTTCAAAGGTGGCCAGGTGGTGGCCCAGCACGTCGGTATCGCGGGCGGCAAAGCCAAGTTGAAATCGCTGCTGGACGGCGCAGTCTAAGCGACCGATTTAAAGCAATTTTTACGCGGCGCCGGACGAAACTCCGGCGCTTCTTTTTTGTCCAAGATTAGCAGCAGATGATGCCAGCAGCTCTGATCCTGACGCCCGGACAATTGACCCGGCGCGCGGAGCTTTACCATCAACTGGCCCAACTCACCGCCGCTGGTTTGCCAATCCTCAAGTCATTGG
>Ga0102832_1002440_pt1 | contig 11335 bp, 7 predicted proteins | sample EBPBio282013_DNA_FD_88942 | JGI IMG/M metagenome (GOLD analysis project Ga0102832, IMG submission 88942) | Wastewater treatment Type I Accumulibacter community from EBPR Bioreactor in Madison, WI, USA - Reactor 2_5/28/2013_ DNA (Illumina Assembly) | ecosystem: Engineered > Bioreactor > EBPR >... | reverse complement strand
ACCTGAAAAAGGAAAATTCTCGACTTACCGGCGAAAATGCCCAGTTGAAAGGCGCCAATACAGAATTAAGCGGTCAGGTTCAAGACCTGGCCAAACAACTGGAAGATCAAATCCGCAAAACTCAGTCTGCTTCGTTCAAAGCCACTTCCTTCCGGGTAGAACTCGAACGCCGCAACGACAAACTCACTACCAAGGCTCGTCGCGCACGGGAAATTTTTGTCAGTTTCGACCTGGCCGACGTCCCACAAACGTATCAGGGTCAACAAAAACTTTACCTGGTCATTACAGACGAAAAGGGCACTCCCATTGTGTCGACAACCGCACAAAAAACGACGGTTTACCCACCATCCGGGCCGGTTGAAGTTACTGCCCAGCAGGTAAAAGATGTGGTACTTGAAAATACCCAGCGCCTTTCATTCAACTACAAATTTGACGAGCGTCTGAAATCCGGCAACTACGTGGTGGCCATCTATTGCGAAAAAGGACTGCTTGGTGCATCCAGTTTCCGCCTGGCTTGATTAAATTTATTTTAAAGTCTTGCCGGAAGGCATCTCAAGTGGCCGCATTTTTGTCTTGAAGAAGTGCAGGGCATACCTTTGCCCCGCACTTCTTCGTTTTTGCAATTCTGAGAGGGACAACGCTGCTTTGTAAGAAAATATGCCGGATCAATCCAAACAAGATAAATTGCCCGAAACACCTTTTGAAAAAGGTATTGCCCTGCTGCGCAATCTTTGGCGCAGGCTGGAGAATGTCGTATTCGGGCTGGTGCTGTTTTTGATTATCCTGTATTTTATCCTGCAAATGCCGGCAGTTCAAAACTGGCTGATCGGGAAGGTGACCGGCTATCTATCAGACGAATTAAAGACACGTGTCGAAGTGAGGCATATCGATATTGCTTTCTTTGACAAACTGGTGCTGGAAGGATTTTACCTGGAAGATCAAAAAGGCGATACGCTTGCTGCTATTGGCAGTTTGAGCGTTGGACTGGATCCAAACATCTTCTCCATTTTTTCCAACCGCCTGGAATTCAATGAAGTAAGCCTTAAAAATGCCCGTATCAATATCAAAAGAGCGGCAGGCGAATACGACACTAACCTGCAATTCCTGATCGATTACTTTTCAAGCCCCAAAAAAGACAATGAACCATCCAAACCCTTCTCCGTAAAAATCAAGGCCAGAAACATCTTCCTTGAAAATGTGGATTTCATACAGGATGATCGGGTGAAAGGCCGCATGATGCGTTACCTCGTTCCCACTGCCAGCATCCGTGTCAACAAAATTGATCTGGTTGAAAAAATCGTAGACATTCAGTCGGTCAACCTGAAAGGCCTGCTTTTTGATTTTGAAGATTATCCATCACAGCCCTTGCCTCCTCGTCCTGGTGACGAACCTGCTGCAACCAGTTCAACAGATACCTTAAAAGCGCCTTCCGCACCTTTGCGCTTTCAGATTGGCCAGTTTTCCCTGACAGATGGCCGTTTTGAAATGGATCGTTTTCACATTTCCCCAGCGCGTGAAACGGCGCCCGAGGTAATGGACTATAATCACCTTCAAGTTCAAAACATTGATTTTCAGGCAGATAGCGTAAAGTTTGATAGCCATCTTGTTTTTGAAGGCGTGTTGAAACATTTCGCAGCGCGCGAACAATGCGGTTTTGAAATAACCCATGGAGAAGCGGGTAGGGTAGTGGTGACAGACACTTTGACTGCCCTGTACGGCACAAAAATTGAAACCGCCGAAAGTTCGCTGGGCGATACCGTGATGCTGCATTACGATACCTATCGGGACTACCGACATTTCAACAGCGGGGTAGCACTCGATGTCCGGCTGGCCAAGGGCTCCAAAATCAAACTCGGAGACCTGATTGCCTTCAGCGGCCCACTGGCCAGGAATCGGTTTTTTAGTACCAATAAAGAGGAAGTTGCACAAATCAGCGGCCAGGTACACGGCAAGGTGGCCAAAAAACTTCGTGCCGATAACCTGGTCATCCAACTTGGAAACCAAACCTACATGGAGGGCAGTTTCAGGGGCGATGGCCTGACCGGTGATATTGACCAGAGCATCATCGAATTCCAGTTCGATCGTCTGCAATCGGATCTGCGTACGATTGGGAAAATCATCCCGGGATTCAATCCGCCAGCGGCCTTTTACACCCTGGGAAACATCGCCTTTTCGGGCGACTATCAGATATTTTTTGGTTTCAGCCACATATTACACGGAAAAATCCTGACAGATGTGGGCAATGGAGATGTCGACCTGAACCTTGATTTGAAAAATGGCCGGGAGCGGGCCACTTATTCCGGCTACCTGAATATGCGCGATTTTGACCTGGCTACCTGGTCGAACAATCCTGATTTTGGTCGCACTACTTTCAATATTCGCATTTCTGATGGTTCGAGTGGCCTCACGCTTCCAACGATCAAAGCGAGATTGGAAGGCACCATCGATTCGTTTTCCTATAAAGGTTACAGTTATCGCAATGTGGTGATGAATGGAACATTTCGTCAGTTCATTTTTGATGGCAAACTGGGGGTAAAAGACCCCAATATCGACTTTACATTCGATGGTACCGTAAATCTGAAAGACAGCATACCACAGTTTTCCTTCGAAACAGACATTCGACGGCTGGATTTGGGGGCGCTGAACCTGATCAACGATGACATCGTCGTTTCCGGAAAAGTGGATCGCATCCGTATCAATGCCCGCAACTGGCGGGATATCAATGGGACGGCGATTTTCCGAAACTTCAATATTATTCAGGATAAATCGTACCGGCACAAGGTCGATTCGCTGCGTTTTGAGTCATTTTTACGAGCGGATGGAACCCGTTACATGTCAGTAAACTCAGACATCGGTGAAGGACGAATAGAGGGATATTTCGATTTTCAAACGGTCTTCAAAAATTTGATTCAGGTATTCAGTCGATATCAACCAGAATTTGCGAACCGCTTGAACCTGCCCGCAGCGGATTCAACCACGTTGAAGGATAAGTTTACCCTTAGAATCAATATTCGAGACACCAGGGGGCTTACCAGGCTTCTTTCTACATCGCTGGACACACTCAGAAATATTATCATTCGTGGCGAAGTCGATTCAAGAGAAGGAACGTCCTCTTTGCATATCACTGCGCCATATGTGGGGTATAATGGTTTGGCTCTGAGCGGCACGGAGTTGCTATGGGAAGGCAATCAGGCCAATGCAGCGCTCCATCTTTCCATTCCCAATTCGGTGATTTCTAAAACCATTTTGCCGCCGATTGTATTTGATGGCGCTCTGAGCAGGAATGCTCTTCACTTCAACCTGACCGCACGCGATACAAGCAGCATTGTAAAGGGTGTTCATTTTGACGGCGTGTTGTCCACCATCGACAGCCTTTGGCAAATAAAATTCAATTCCTCTGAAATCGCTCTTTTCAATGATTACTGGGCAATGAATGAGGAAAACTACATTCGTTTCGCCAAAAACTATTTCGTTACCCGCGATTTTGAACTGTTCAATGGAGATCAGCGCATCCTGCTCGACAGTTTTAACCAGGGCAGAGGATTATCGCTAGCACTGACGAATTTCGATGTGAATTTCCTGAACCGATTCGTAAACACCAAAAAGGTAAATTACCGAGGTAAAATCTACGACTTCGACGTCAAGATCAACGACCTGTTCAAATTACAAGGTATCAATACCTACATTTCAACCGATACGCTTTTCATCAACAATGTGCCTTATGGCGACGTCACCGGCAATATTGAAATGGCTCATTTGTCGGCTCCGCTGTGGTACAAGTTTTTTCTGAATGCCGATAACCGGCAGTTGAGGGTTGCAGGCGCCTGGATACCTCCCAAAGGCAGCCCCGAACTGATCGATGAGGTTGATATGACGATTCATCCGGGAGAGTTTGGAGCGCATGTGAATGCATGGAATTTTCCGCTGGCCGTATTGGAAACATTTGTTCCGGGTATTTCGGGCACAAACGGCGCCATGAACGCCAATGTAAAATTATTTGGCCCGTTCAATAAAATTGGTATGAACGGCAAAGCGCGCATCGTCAGCGGTCAGTTTCAACTGGATTACCTCAAAGCAAAATACAACATCAGCAACCAGGATATTCTGCTGACAAGTACAAAAATATGGGCGGATAAAGACACCATCTGGGACAACAGTACGCCGCGAAATATGGCGATTGTAAAAGGTGGGTTAAACCACAAATTTTTCCGAGAATGGCGAATGGATACCTGCGAAGTCTCATCGCAAAGTGAAAACTTCGTTATCATGAACACCACGGCAAAAGACAACTCTACGTATTACGGGAAGGGCGCCGGCAGTTTCAAGGCACAGTTTTCAGGTACATTCAGCAAAACAAATATTCAGGTTGACGCGGTAGCCGGCCCGGCAACACGTTTGTATTTGCCAATCACTTCCGTAACGGATGCGCAGGAAGTAAAATTTATTAAATTTAAAACAAAAGGTGTCAAAGACACGCTGTTGCAGAAAGTCAAAAATCGGTTTACAACCGAACTAAAAGGCCTTAATTTTGAAATGGATGTAACCCTGACAGATGCAGCAGAGGTGCAATTGATTTTTGATGAACAGGCTGGCGATATCATCAGGGGTAGGGGAGTGGGCGATATTAAACTGACCATCAACCGGGAAGGTGAGTTCAAAATGTACGGAAACTATACCATCCGGCGCGGTGAGTACATGTTTACGCTGTTAAACTGGGTCAACAAACCGTTTACGGTCACGGAAGGAGGAACGATCGTATGGTATGGCGATCCATATGGGGCACAGATAAATCTCGATGCGACATATGAGGAAAACACGCCTGTTTACAACCTCATTCGCGATGAACTACAACTCGTAGGCGGCGATGATGGCGATGCTGCAAAAACAGCCAAACGCCCAACCAAGACGATCGTGACCATGCACCTGAAGGGGGATTTGATGTCGCCCAATATCAGTTTCAGTGTGGATTTTCCCAATTTGTCCAATGACATTAAAAGCCTGACAGAGAACAAGTTGCGATTGCTTCGGCAGGACCCCGGCGAATTAAACAGACAGGTTTTTGGGCTTGTAGTAGTGGGGTCATTCCTGCCGAGCAATGGAGGATTTATCCAGAGTTCGGATTATGTGACTTCCGCATTTAACACGCTCACCCAGGTGTTGAGCAATCAGTTTTCCAATTACCTAACCGGGCTGGCTTCAGAGTGGTTTGGTACTTCGGTATCCAGTATCGACTTCAATATTGCATATGATGAATATCAGAATTCATTGAGCAATACACCGGAAAACCCCATCACCGGCAGGGAGTTGCAAATCAGGCTTACCAGTGGCTTTGCCAATGACAGGGTTACAGTACAGGTGGGGTCCCAATTTGGATTGGGCAGACCCAGCACGGCCGTACAAAACGGATTTCTCGGTGAGGACGTCACCGTCGAAATTCAACTGACTCAAAATCGCCAGTGGCGCCTGAAAGTGTACCAGCGTACCGAACCCGATATTACGGGCGGCCAACGGCGTGCCCGATACGGATTCGGTTTGAGTTTCAGAAAGGAGTACGACTCCTTTGATGAAATGGTTGCCGGGATACGCAACTGGATCAGCAAAAAAAGTTAGAAACTGTTTTAATACCCCTCGCCGGCCGCAAAGACTTGTCTTTTAAGGCTATATTTCATCCATTTTTAAAGGAATAGGCGCCACTTAGAAGCCGGCTTTGATGTATGCCCAGCCTTCTTCCTGTCTTTCCACTACATGTACGATGCCGCGTTCAACAAAGCCTGCGTCGGGCAAAATAGAGCAGTTATCCTGTCGGCGACATTGCTTTTTTTCTTCTCCAGCATGCCGATACCCTTGTTGTGTGCCACTACTTCTATCTGAGCCGACGGCCAATGTTCCAGCACATGCACAATTTGGCGCGACAGCGCGCGATAGGCTGCCGTATCCGGTGTGGTTACATGAAAAACGATGCGGTGTGTTTTTTTCTCATCCAGACTTGTTTGCCCGGAGTAACTATTCCATTGTGGACGCATGGCAATCAGCGCAAGAAGAAAAGTAGCGCCCAGCAGGTATTGATTGATGTTTTTCATGCAATTTAATTTAAAAAGTGAAGAAAAAAGAGGTCGTCAACCTTTCGGCCGACAACCTCCCATATTCAATTGCTCATCTATTATTTGTTCAAATCCTAGAGTAGGGTAGTAGGGCAAACGTAATCAGTTAAGTGGAATTTTCCACTCTCCTTGATGGTTTTGAATCCTCCAGCCACGTCGATCAGGTTGTCGTAGCCACGGGCGCGCAGGATACTCGCAAAAATCATGGAACGGTATCCACCAGCGCAATGCACATAGACAGGTTTGTCCTTTGGAATGGCAAGCATGGATTCATTTACAAAATCGAGCGGGGCATTTTCAGCATGCTCGATTCTTTCGCTGAGGTATTCGCTTTGTTTGCGCACATCAAAAACGGGCGTATCGGGGTTGGCTGCCAGGATTTCTGCCAGTTGATCTGCATTTACACGTTCGATACGATCGATTTCCATCCCTGCAATTTTCCAGGCTTCAAATCCGCCATCGAGGTAACCGATGCAATAATCATAACCTACACGAGCCAGGCGCGTAACCACTTCCTCCTCACGGCCCGGGTCAGTAACGAGTAGAATTTGCTGTTTCAGGTCAGGTATCAAAGCACCCACCCAAGGGGCGAAGTTGCCATCGATACCAATATTGATGGAGTTGGGTACAAAGCCTTCTGAAAAAACCTGCGCATTACGGGTATCCAGAATTAGAGCGCCCGTTTCATTAGCGGCTACTTCGAATGCTCGGGGTGAAAGGGCATGCGTACCTCTTTTAATGACCTCATCGATACTGTCGTAGCCGTTTTTGTTCATGGCTACATTCAGCGGGAAATAGGCTGGGGGAGGCATGAGGCCAGTGGTCACCTCCTTGACAAATTCGTCCCTGGTCATATTGGGGCGCAAGGCGTAGTTGGTTGCTTTCTGATGTCCAAGTGAGTCATATGTTTCTTTAGACATGTTCTTGCCGCAAGCAGAACCGGCGCCGTGTGCAGGGTAAACCACTACATCGTCGGGTAAGGTCATAATTTTGTTTCGCAGAGAATCGAACAGGGTAGCGGCCAGTTGTTCCTGCGTCATGCTGGCTGCTTTTTGTGCGAGGTCTGGACGGCCTACATCTCCGATAAACAGTGTATCGCCGGAAAACAAGGCCTTTTCTTCACCATTTTCATCGATCAGCAAGTAGCAAGTGCTTTCCATAGTGTGCCCGGGGGTGTGCAATACCCGAAAAGTAATATTTCCCACCTTGAATTCTTCCTCGTCCTTGGCGATATAGGACTCGAAAGTAGGATTTGCAGTAGGGCCGTAAACGATGGGCGCGCCCGATTTTTTTGATAGATCGATATGTCCGCTCACAAAATCGGCATGGAAGTGCGTTTCAAATACGTACTTAATAGTAGCATTGTCTTTTCTCGCTTTTTCCAAATAAGGCTCTACCTCCCGCAGCGGGTCTATCACCACGGCCTCGCCATTACTCTCGATATAGTATGCACCCTGGGCCAGGCATCCGGTATAAATTTGTTCAATTTTCATGTCGAAGAGAAGTTTTGTTTTTTTCTATGCAATGCAAAGTTGCAACGTTGTGGTTGAAATTTGATAGCACAAAGATGTGTGCCTCATTCGGGCGATCTGTGTGATAAAAATCACGTACGCAAAAATATTGCAGGGAATTACAGTTTCAGTATCTCTATACCGTTTTTGAGCAAGCGCACTTTTCCGTTTTCAGACAATTTTTTCATCAAACGAGACACTACCTCCCGAGAGGAGTTTAGTTCCTGTGCGATCTGGGTATTGGTTATTTCAAGAACATTCGAGTTAAGTGCTTTCTGGTGTCGGCGCAAATAAAATTCCAGGCGTTCATCCATATTCTGGAAAGCGATATGATCGATGGTTTCCAGCAATTCCTCGTAGCGACGCCTGTAAGTGCCCACTACAAAATGATACCAGGTTCGGTATTGGCGCATCCAGTTCTCGGTGTGTTCCAGGGGCACTACCAGCAAAACGGCATCGGTGACGGCTTTGGCTGTGACCGAACTGGCACGAACATTCCGGTCACAAATCAGCGACAGCGCACAACTTTCGCCGGGGTGAAGGTGGTACATAAAAAACTCGCTGCCTTCATCGCTTTCGCGAAAAAGTTTGACCAAGCCTTCCAGTACGATCATGGTATTGCGGATGTACTGACCACTTTCCAGCAGTGATTGGCCTGCTTTTGCTTCCACAATGCGACCTTTTGACTTCAATTCGGCAAACAAACCCTCCTCAAAGTCTTTAAACATATACCGGTATTTATCCATGCAATGAGGTTTCAATGTGCTTAAATAGTGTGCAAAATTATAGTTTAACAGAGCAAATTTGAGGAATGCGGCTGACATGCTGTGTGACTTTTGTCACAAGGAGCAAAAACAAAATGTTTTATATTTTTGATTTTTTTTTCCTGACAAGAGTAGGGGAGGCCAGGTTTCTCCTAACAGGCCAAGGAAACGAAAAACCTGTGGCTAAACACCGATAACCGCAATTTGTTAAAAATACCCTTGTAACCAATGATAGTATATGTTTGCATGGCGGTGGCCCTGTGAACCGCCAGAGAATAAATGACCGGGGAATTCTCAAAACCAGTGTGATAGTTAGCCAACCTGCACGCAAAGTCAACAGGATGACCTGACGAGATGTAAAGAGTTTCTACGATCATTTGAATGTTTTTGAAATTTTACGATCTACAGAGATGTTCAACAGGTCGATTTCCGCTTAAAATATTTTCTATAATTTATATTATGTTAAATAACGAGTTATTTTTTACCCCTTCACCTGTAAATCCCTGAAACCCCCTAAATTTGCCGCCCCTGAATTTTCATCACCTCCTTTCCCGTAAGAATGAAAAATACTTACTACGATCTCGTAGCGCAAACATTTGATTTTCCGCAAGACGGATTCAGCCTGAAAGACAACCGTTTGTTGTTCAACGAGATCGACCTGCATGAATTGATTCGCAAGTATGGTACGCCATTGAAATTGACCTATCTGCCCAAGATCGGTGAAAAAATCCAGATGGCGCGAAAACTGTTCCGCGATGCTATTCAGCGGTACAATTACAATGGCAAGTACGTGTACTGTTACTGTACCAAAAGTTCGCACTTTGCTTTCATTCTGAACGAGGTACTGGAAAACGGCACCCAACTGGAAACGTCCTCTTCGTTTGACATCGATCTGGTATGGCGCCTGTACAACCAGGGAAAAATAAACAAGGGCACCACGATCATCAACAACGGCTTCAAACCGCGCCAGTACATTGAAAAAATTGCCGGATTGATCAATGAAGGCTTCTACAATGTAGTGCCCGTGTGCGACAATGCAGAAGAACTGAAACAGTACGAGCAACTGATCAAAAAAGATAATTGTGGTATCGGTATTCGAATGGCAACTGAAGAAGAGCCGAATTTTGAGTTTTACACCTCCCGACTGGGTATCCGCCAGAGCGAAGTAATGCCGTTTTATGAGCAATTGCTGGCCAATAACCCAAAATTTGAGTTGAAAATGCTCCATTTTTTCGTAGATATCGGCATAAAAGACACGATATACTATTGGAGCGAACTCAAAAAAGGCATCAAAACCTACTGCCAATTGCGGAAGGTCTGCCCTACCCTAACCGCCTTGAATATTGGCGGCGGAATGCCCATTCGAAACTCGCTGAGTTTTGAATACGACTATCCGTACATGATCAATGAGATTGTACGCATGATCAAGGAAGCCTGCGACAGCGAAGGAGTACCAGAACCCGATATTTACTCGGAGTTTGGAAAATTTACGGTCGGCGAAAGCGGCGCCACGATCTTCTCGGTCATCGGGAAAAAGCAGCAAAACGACTCGGAAGAATGGTACATGCTCGATAACTCTCTGATCAATACCCTGCCAGACAGTTGGGGTATCAAGGAGCGTTTTATTCTGCTTCCTATCAATCACTGGTCAAAAGAATACCAGCGTGTGAATATTGGTGGCATCAGTTGCGACAATGCGGATTATTACAATTCCGAAGCGCATATCAACCAGGTGTACCTGCCCGCTTTTGATATTAAAAAGGAAGAGCCTTTGTACATCGGATTCTTCCACACCGGCGCTTACCAGGAGGCTCTAAGTGGATATGGAGGCTTGAAACACTGTATGTTGCCTGCTCCCAAGCACATTCTGATCGATCGGAACTATTACGGTGAATTTGTTGACTGGCAAATTTTTCAGGAACAGGAAGCAGATTCCATGCTGAAAATACTCGGGTATCAATAGTCGTTCAGATACTCCAGTTACCGAGGTATTTCAAAAAAATTTTGACGAGGTTTTCCGCGTCGGAGATTCCTCTGTGGTGTTGGCCGGTGAAAATCATGCCTTCACCTTCCACTGCTTTGCGGAGGCCGATACCGTTGCGCATACGCTTCATAATGCGGTACTGCTCTTTCAGGTTGACGTGGGCTTCCGCCCATTCATGATCGAGGCGATGCAGTTTGCAATCATTGATGAACATTTTTTTATCAAAACTGCCCCAGGAGCAAAGCATATAATCTTCCTCTTCGATGCGTGCCCAGTTTTGAAACTCATCGATCACATCAATAAATGTTCGCGCTCGATTTACATGCTCTTGTGTGATGCCGGTCAGGTCGCGACAGAACGGTGACAAGGTCGGATGCAGCACCGGTTTGATAAAACGATTGAATTTTCCACGTACTTCGCCGAAATGATTGATTCGATAAGCGCCTATTTCAATGGTTTCCTGTGCATAATCCGGCGGCGTATTTTCCCAGCAGGTTGCTTCCAGATCGTATATGATGTAGTTCATCGGAGCCCGATTTTTTTCAACGCCCACCAAAGCAGCAATCGATGGCGTTTTTTTTGAGACGAATAAAAAAAGTGTTGTTCCAGTTTTGCCTTCGGAACGCGATCAAGAGGGTAAATCAGCGGCCATTCCAGGCTTCCCGCTTGTAGTCGGGCTGCATTATCAGCGCCCCGAGTATTGGTAGCAGTGGACTCCCCTACCCCAACATTCTGCACCAAGTTTTTTTTGGGAACAATACATAAACCATTGTTTTTCAATATGCTGTAAAACCACGCATAGGCCCAGGAGTTGTTTTTTCGTGCCCGGGTTATGCGAAATTTATCGAGCATATATGTTTTGGCAATATTATTTGATACAAATTGTTGATACTGTGTGCTTGCTGCAAATGCGTCCAGCCCATCCAATGAAATGGACATTTTTTCCCATGCGCGCTTCCAACTTGCCCATCCCCA